>Ga0160437_1000130_pt1 | contig 43741 bp, 37 predicted proteins | sample HID1975I_E0MG_FD_108227 | JGI IMG/M metagenome (GOLD analysis project Ga0160437, IMG submission 108227) | Enriched soil microbial communities from UW Madison campus, WI, USA - HID1975I_E0 MG | ecosystem: Environmental > Terrestrial > Soil > Unclassified | place: USA: Madison, Wisconsin... | reverse complement strand
CTGCCGCACCTGCTGCTCAACGGCACCACCGGCATCGCCGTGGGCATGGCCACCGACATCCCGCCGCACAACCTGGGCGAGGTGGTCAGCGCCTGCGTGCGCCTGCTCGACGATCCCGATGCCAGCGTGCGCGACCTGTGCGAACACGTGCGCGGCCCCGACTACCCCACCACCGCCGAGGTCATCACCCCCGCCGCCGACCTGCTGGCAATGTACGAGACCGGCAACGGCAGCATCCGCGCCCGCGCCACCTTCGAGAAGGAAGGCGCCAACATTGTCGTCACCGCGCTGCCCTACCAGGTGTCGCCGTCGAAGGTGATCGAGCAGATCGCCGCGCAGATGCGCGCCAAGAAACTGCCGTGGCTGGAAGACATCCGCGACGAGTCCGACCACGCCAACGCCGTGCGCGTGGTGCTGATCCCGCGCAGCAACCGGGTCGACGCCGGACAGCTGATGGGGCACCTGTTCGCGACCACCGACCTGGAGAAGAGCTACCGGGTCAACCTCAACATCATCGGCCTGGACGGGCGGCCGCAGGTCAAGCACCTCAAGGCGATCCTGTCCGAATGGCTGGCGTTCCGCGCCGACACCGTCACCCGGCGCCTGCAGCACCGGCTGGAGAAGGTCGAACGCCGCCTGCACCTGCTCGAAGGCCTGCTGGTCGCCTTCCTCAACCTCGACGAAGTGATCCGCATCATCCGCACCGAGGACGAGCCGAAGCCGGCGCTGATCGCGCGCTTCGAGCTGTCGGACGACCAGGCCGAGTACATCCTGGAGACCAGGCTCAGGCAGCTGGCGCGGCTGGAGGAGATGAAGATCCGCGGCGAGCAGGACGAGCTCGACAGCGAACGCGACCGCCTGATCGCCACGCTCGGCTCCAAGGCGAAGCTGAAGAAACTGATCAGGGAGGAACTGCTGGCCGACGCGAAGAAGTTCGGCGACGCCCGCCGCTCGCCGCTGGTCGCGCGCGAGGCCGCGCACGCGCTCGCCGAGACCGACCTGGTCGCCAGCGAGCCGATGACCATCGTGCTCAGCCAGAAGGGCTGGGTTCGCGCGGCCAAGGGCCATGACGTCGACGCGGCGGGACTGTCCTATCGCGAGGGCGACGGCCTGCTGGGCGCGGTACGCGGGCGCAGCACGCAGCAGGTGGCGTTCCTCGATTCGGCCGGCCGCAGCTATTCGACGCTGGCGCACTCGCTGCCCTCGGCGCGCGGCAACGGCGAGCCGCTGACCGGGCGTTTCTCGCCCGCGGCCGGGGCGTCGTTCCAGGCGCTGGCCACGGGCGCCGACGACGACCGTTTCGTCGTCGCCTCGTCGCAGGGCTACGGCTTCGTCACCCGCTTCGAGAAGCTTACCGGGCGGCAGAAAGCCGGCAAGTCGCTGCTGTCCCTGGGCAAGGACGGCGGTGCGCGGGTGCTGCAGCCGGCCGCCGTTGCCAGCGTCGAGGCCGACCGCATCGTCGCCGTGACCAGCGCGGGCCACCTGCTGGCCTTCCCGGTCTCCGAGCTGCCGGAACTCGACAAGGGCAAGGGCAACAAGATCATCGAAATTCCCAAGGCCAAGCGCGGCACCGAACGCGTGGTGGCGATCGCGGTGGTGCCGCCGGGCGGCACGCTGTCGGTGAAGTCCGGCGCGCGCACGATGTCGCTGTCGTTCAGGGACCTGGAGCAGTACCTCGGCGCGCGCGCGAGCCGCGGCGGGCTGCTGCCGCGCGGGTGGCAGAAGGTGGATGGACTGCATGTCGATGCCTGACCACCGCGCGAACGCCTGATGGACGCCGGCTACTGGCAGCGGCGCTGGGAGGAAGGCCGCACCGGCTTCCACAACGACCGGGTGATGCCGTTGCTGGAACAGCACTGGCCCTCGCTGGGCCTGGCGCCCGACAGCCGGGTGCTGGTGCCGCTGTGCGGCAAGTCGCTGGACATGGCGTGGCTGGCCGCGCAGGGATTCCGCGTCCTCGGCGTCGAGCTGTCGCCAATCGCGATCGCGCAGTTCTTCGAAGAAAACGGCCTGTCGCCTGACACCCGCGAATCGCCGCTGGGCACGCACTTCAGCGCCGGCGCGATCGAGATCATCCGCGGCGACGCCTTCGCGCTGGACGCGGCGACGCTCGCCGGTTGCGCGGCCGTGTACGACCGCGCCGCGCTGATCGCCCTGCCGCGGCCGATGCGCGACCGCTACGTCGGCGAACTGCACGCGCGCCTGCCGGCCGGCTGCCGCGAACTGCTGGTCACGCTCGAATACCCGGAAGGCGAAAAGGCCGGCCCGCCGTTCGCGATCGATGCCGACGAGGTCCGGCGCCTGTACGCGCGCGACTGGGCGATCGAGCAGGTCGAGCGCCGCGACATCCTCGCCTCGCAGCCACGCTTCATCGACGAGGGTGTCACCGCGCTGCATACCACCGTCTGGCGGCTGGCCAAGACCCGCTGACTTCCTGTTTTGCGCCCGCAGGAGGAGCGGCTTCAGCCGCAAGTTTTTGTCCGCTGGCCGGGTCGGTGAAAAGCTCGCGGCTGAAGCCGCTCCTACAATGGGGCCGAAAGCCCGCGGCCGGCCTTGGCCGCGGCATCGCTCCACAGGGGAAGACACGCATGCTCCGCTGGCTCAAACGCATCGCACTGCTGCTCGTCGCGCTGGTCGCCATCTGCCTGTTCGCGGCCTGGATGCTGCTGCGCGGCAGCCTGCCGAAGCTGGACGGACAGTCCGCGCTGACCGGCCTGTCCGCGGCGGTGACGGTGCAGCGCGACCGGCTCGGCGTGGTCACCATCGATGCCAACAGCGAGGCCGACGCGATGCGTGCACTGGGCTACGTGCACGCGCAGGAGCGTTTCTTCGGGATGGACCTGATGCGGCGTTCGGCGGCCGGCGAGCTGTCGGCGCTGTTCGGCCCGGTGGCGCTGGAGTACGACAAGGCCCGCCGCGTCCACCGCATGCGCGCCCGCACCGTTGCGCAGCTCTCCACGATCAGCGGTGACCGCATGGCGGCGCTGCAGGCCTACACCGAAGGCGTCAATGCCGGGCTGGCCGCGCTGAAGGCGCGTCCCTGGCCCTATTTGCTGCTGCGCCAGTCGCCGCGCCCGTGGCGCGTCGAGGATTCCGCGCTGGCAGGCTACGCGATGTACTTCGACCTGCAGGACGAAGGGGGCGAGCGCGAACTTGGGCTCTGGAAGCTGCGCCAGCACCTGCCGCCGGCGCTGTACGCGCTGCTGGCGCACGGCGGCACGCGCTGGGATGCGCCGCTGTCTGGCGATGCCATCGGCGAGGCGGTGCTGCCCGGCGCGGACGAGGTGGACCTGCGCAGTTTGCCGGCGCCGGATGAAGGTGCGGCGGAGTCCCCGGCGTCGTCCGCACGGGCGGCTTCCCTCACTCCACCCGCCGCTTCGCGGGTGACCCCCCTCTCTTCCACGGTGCGGGAGAGAGGCGTTGGCGAGCCACCTGCGGCGGCCGATCTCTACAGGGGGAGCAACAACTTCGCGGTTGACGGCACGCTGACCCGCGACGGCCGCGCGATCGTCGCCGATGACATGCACCTGGGCCTGCGCGCGCCGGGGATCTGGTTCCGCGCGCGATTGCGCTATCCGGACCTGCGCGCGCCCGGGGGCAAGATCGACGTGCAGGGCCTCACCCTGCCGGGCCTGCCGGCGGTGATCGTGGGCAGCAACGGCCACGTCGCCTGGGCGTTCACCAACAGCTACGTCGACACCACCGACTGGAAGCGCGTGCATCCCTGCGCGGATGGCCGGGATGCGCCCGCGTGCGCGCCGGTGACCCGGCATCGCGAGACGATCGAGGTGGCCGGCGCCGCGGCGGCGACGCTGGTCGTCGAGGACACGGCCTGGGGACCGATCCTCGAACGCGAACCCGACGGCAGCGCCCTGGCGCTGCGCTGGACGGCCCACCTGCCCGGCGGCCTGAACCTCGGCCTGGCCGAGTTCGCGCGCGCCGGCAACCTGGCGACCGCGCTGCGCGCCGCCGACCACGCCGCGCTCCCGACCCAGAACCTGCTGCTCGCCGACAGCCAAGGCCGCATCGCCTGGCGCCTGCTCGGTCCGCTGCCGCAACGCACCGGCAGCTGCTCGACGCAACGGCTGGTCGAAGGCGATACCGGCACCGGTGCGCACGGCGAACAGGACGCCACGGGCGAATGCCGCCCCTGGACGATCTCAACCGCCGCCTCGCCGCAGGACATCGATCCCGTGGATCACCGGCTGTGGACGGCCAACGCCCGCGTCGTCGGCGATGGCGACCTCGCCCGCATCGGCGACGGCGGCTACGCGCTGGGTGCGCGCGCGGCGCAGATCCGCGACGCACTGCAGGCGCACGACCGGTTCGACGAGCGCGACCTGCTCGCGATCCAGCTCGACGACCGCGCGCTGTTCCTGCAGCGCTGGTGGCAGTTGCTGCGCGACGAGGCCGGGCGCACGCGCTCGCCCGCCCTGTCGGCACTGGCCGACGCCGCGAAGGAGCGGCCGGAACGCGCGAGCGCCGACTCGGTCGGCTATCGCCTCGTGCGCGCCTGGCGGCTGGCGGTGATCGCCCGCCTGCAGGACGGCCTGGCGGCACCTGCGCGCGCGGGGCTGGGCGAGGCGTTCACGATGCCGCAGCTGGCCCAGTTCGAAGGCGTCGCATGGCCGCTGCTGCAGCAGCGCCCGGCACACCTGCTGCCGCGCCGGTTCGACAGCTGGGATGCCCTGCTGGAGGATGCCGCCGCGCAGGTGCAGGGCGACCTGTCTGCCGCCGGCCCGCTCGCCGCGCGCACGTGGGGCGAACGCAACACCGCGCACATCTGCCATCCGCTCGCGGCCGCGATTCCGCTGGTGGGCGAACGCCTGCTGTGCATGCCGCCGGACCCGCTGGACGGCGACGGCAACATGCCGCGCGTGACCGCGCCGGACTTCGGCGCATCCGAGCGCATGGTCGTATCACCCGGGCACGAGGCCGACGGCATCCTCCACATGCCCGGCGGCCAGAGCGGCCATCCGCTGTCGCCGTTCTGGGGCGCCGGCCACGAGGACTGGGTGCACGGCCGGCCAACGCCGTTCCTGCCCGGCGAATCCGAGCACACGCTGACGCTGCGGCCGAGGTAGGCACGCGCGCAGGAGTGGCTTGCGCTAGCCCAGCGCGGCGTCGTGCACGCCGGCCACGGCACGTCCCGAAGGATCGGCCGCCGCCGCGAACGCGGCATCCCATTCGATCGCCGCCGGTGACGAACACGCGATCGACTTGCCGCCCGGCACCGTGCGCGCACACGCTTCCCCCGGGAAGGCGTCCTCGAACAGGCTGCGATACCAGTACGCCTCCTTCGTCTGCGGCGGGTTGACCGGGAAGCGCCCTGCCGCCGCTGCCAGTTCGCCATCGCCGACGATGCGCTGCGCATGCGCCTTCAGCCCGTCGATCCAGCCGTAGCCGACGCCGTCGCTGAACTGTTCCTTCTGCCGCCACAGGATCGCCTCGGGCAGGACGCCCTCGAACGCCTCGCGCAGCACCGCCTTCTCGATCCGGCGCGTGCCGTCGGCGCGCGCGCCCACCATCTTGTGGCGCGCGTCCATGCGCATTGCAACGTCGAGGAATTCAACATCCAGGAACGGCACCCGCGCCTCCACGCCCCAGGCCATCATCGACTTGTTGGCACGCAGGCAGTCGTACTGGTGCAGCGCGTCGAGCTTGCGCACGGTTTCCTCGTGGAAGGCGCGTGCGTCGGGCGCCCTGTGGAAATACAGGTAGCCGCCGAAGATCTCGTCGCTGCCCTCGCCTGACAGCACCATCTTCACCCCCATCGCCCGGATCCGCCGCGCCAGCAGGAACATCGGCGTCGACGCGCGCACGGTGGTCACGTCGAAGCTTTCGATGTGGTCGATCACGTCCGGCAGCGCGTCGATGCCCTCTTCCACCGTATAGGTGAAGCCGTGGTGCACGGTGCCGAGTGCGTCGGCTGCCACCTGCGCGGCCGCCAGGTCGGGCGAGCCTTCCAGCCCGATCGCGAACGAATGCAGGCGCGGCCACCAGGCTTCCGAGCCGTCATCGTCCTCGACCCGCCGGCGTGCGAACCGCGCGGCGCAGGCGGCGACCAGCGACGAGTCGAGTCCGCCCGACAGCAGCACGCCGTAGGGCACGTCGCTCATCATCTGCCGGTGCACGGCGCGCTCGAACGCTTCGCGCAGTTCCCGCGGCGACACTTCGGCGCCGAGCGTCGCGTCGTGTTCGCGCCAGGGCCGCCGGTAGTAGCGGCGCAATTGCCCGGTATCGCTGTCATACCAGTGGCCGGGCGGGAACTGTGCGATGTCCTCGCACAGCCGCGCCAGCGCCTTCATCTCCGACGCCACCCACAGGCGACCGTCGCCGTCGTGGCCCCAGTACAGCGGGCACACGCCGATCGGGTCGCGTGCGATCACCGCACGCCCGCGCGCTTCGTCCCACAGCGCGAAGGCAAAGATGCCGTTGAGCCGGTCCAGCCACGCACCGGGGTCGGGGTCCCGGGCGTACAGCGCGTTGACCACCTCGCAGTCCGAGCCGCTCTGGAAGGCGTAGCCGCCGTGCAGCTCCTGTTCGAGTTCGCGGTGGTTGTAGAGCTCGCCGTTGACCGCCAGCACCAGGCCGCCGTCCGCCGAACGGATCGGCTGCGCACCGCCGGCCGGATCGACGATCGCCAGGCGCTCGTGCACCAGCAGCGCGTGCGGGCTGGCGTGCACCCCGCTCCAGTCCGGGCCGCGATGGCGCTGCAGCGCGGACAGGGACACGGCGAACGGACGCAGCGGACGCAGGTCGGCGCCGGGCCGCAGGTCGAATGCACCGAGGATGGAACACATGGGACGACTCCTTGTGGCCGGCCGTGCCGGCGGTGGGAGCGCCCTGCGCGAGAACGAAAAACCCGCGCCGGGCGCGGGTTTCGGGATTCCTGGCTGGATCTGTTGCTAGTGGCCTGCCCCGTTGCCCGCCCGCGGATTGCGCACGCGATTATTCGAACCGCGATTGTTGCGGTTGCGGGCGTTGCGGGCGTTGCGGGCGTTGCGGGCGGCGGGACGGCAGGACATGCGTCGAAGCTAGCGACCGGCGCGGGCGCGGTCAAGCCGCCCCGCGACATCCCGGCCCGGTCCACCGGTATCCGAACGCACGCGCAGGCGCGACCCGGAATCACCGCCAACTTCACCCGTCGCCCCCAAACTTGAAGCGACGGTCACCCGATGCCGGGGGCCGTCGCCGCATTGCGGATCGGTCAACCCGGCAACAGGCGCCCGATCAGCGCCAGGTAAAGTTCCGGCAAGGCTTCCAGGTCCGCCACGCGCACGTGTTCGTCGACCTTGTGGATGCTGGCATTCACCGGCCCGACCTCGATGCACTGCGCGCCCAGCGGCGCGATGAAACGCGCGTCCGAGGTGCCGCCGCCGGTACTCTCTTCCGGCAGCCCGCCCGCGAACGCCGCCAGCACTTCGCGCGCCGCGACGCGCAGCGGGCCTTCGGGGGTGAAGAACGGCTCGCCGCTGCGGTGCCAGGACAGTCCGAAATCGAGGCCATGGCGCTCGAGCATCGAGGCGATCTCCGCCTCCAGCTTCCCGGCCGTCCAGTGCGGGTTGTAGCGCAGGTTGAACAGCACCCGCAGTTCGCCCGGGATGACGTTGCTGGCGCCGGTACCCGCGTGGATATTGCTCATCTGCAGGCTGGTCGGCGGGAAGCTTTCGTAGCCGTCGTCCCAGCGTCGCGCCGCAAGTTCGGCCAGCGCCGGTAGCGCCCCGTGCAGCGGATTGCGCGCCTGGTCCGGGTAGGCGACGTGGCCCTGCACGCCGCGCACGACCAGCGTGCCCGTCAGCGAACCGCGGCGGCCAACGCGCAGCAGGTCACCGAGCACGCGCGTCGACGATGGTTCGCCGGTGATGCACCAGTCGATGCGCTGGCCGCGTTCGGCAAACACCTTCGCCACGTGCCGCACGCCGTCGATGGCGTCGCCCTCCTCGTCCGAGGTCAGCAGCAGCGCCACGGTGCCGGCGTGGCCGGGGTGCGCGGCGACGAAGCGCTCCAGCGCGACCACGAACGCGGCCACGCTTCCTTTCATGTCGGCGGCACCGCGTCCATACAGCACGCCCTCGCGCACTTCCGGCGCGAAGGGATCACTCGCCCACGCCTCGCGCGGCCCAGGCGGCACCACGTCGGTATGCCCGAGCAGCACCAGCACCGGCCCGCCCTGGCCGTGCGTCGCCCAGAGGTTGTCGACGTCGCCGAAGCGCAGCTGCTCGCAGGCGAAGCCGGCGCGGCGCAGGCGCGCGGCCAGAAACGGCTGGCAGCCTGCATCGTCGGGGGTGACGGAGTGCCGCGCGATCAGTTCGCAGGCCAGGTCAAGGACGTCGCTCATGCGCCTATCGTAGCCGCAGGGCAGCCGGGGCCCGTCCTACGAAATACCGAAACGCTTCTTGAAGCCGTTGTCGCTGAAGCCCTGCGTCATCACGCCGTCGCCGGTCACCACCACCGGGCGGCGGATCAGCTGCGGGTATTCGCGCAGCAGCAGCTTCCACTCCGGATCCGAAGCGGCGGCCTTGCGGTTGTCCGGCAGCTGCCGCCAGGTGGTCGAGGACTTGTTGACCAGCGACGCGAAACCGCCTGCCTGCCGCGCCCACTCAACCAGCGTGTCCGGCGAGGGCTTGTCGTCGCGGTAGTCGACGAACTGGTGTTCGATGTCGAAGCGGTCGAGCCACTTGCGCGCCTTGCGGCAGGTGTCGCAGTTCTTCAGGCCGTACAGCGTGGTGGTCATGCCATGTCCCGGTATTCGCGATGCACGGCATGATGCCAAGAACCGCGGCGCGCGGCGACCGGGCGTCGCCGCGCGCGGGCAGGCACCCTCAGCGCTTCACCACCGGCAGCTCGATGTAGCTGGCCGCGTCGGCGGAATGGTGCACGGCGTTGTCCGCCACCACCGCCTCGCTTTCGGTTTCGTTGGGGCCGCCGGTGTTGAGATTGCGGGCGAACTTGGGGAAGTTCGAACTGGTCACCTCGACGCGGATGCGGTGGCCCTTGTCGAAGCGGATCGAGGTCGTGATCGGCGTGGGCTTGAGCGTGTACACCTGCCCCGGCTGCATCAGCGCGGGCTGGGTGTAGCTGTCGCGGTAGCGGGCGCGCTGCATGGTGTCGCCGATGATCCACGCGGTGCCGTCCGGCGCCACGTCGACGAGCTTGACCGCAAAGTCGGTGTCGCGCGCGCTGGAGGACACCTTCAGCACCGCATCGACGAAGCCGCTGACCTCCATCGCCTCCTCCAGCGGTTCGCTGGTGTAGACCAGCACGTCGTGGCGCGATTCGATCTGGCGCTGGTCGAACGCACCGGCGGTCACCAGCCCGCCGTTGCAGCAGTCACCGCCACCGATGGTCTGCACCGGGTTGGCAGGGTCGTAGCGGTAGCTGTCCCCGGGTTCGTCGTTGGCCGGCGCTTCGAACGACAGCACGCCGTCGCCGTACATCGAGTTGGCGTGGCCATCCGAACGCAGGTACATGCGCACCGGTTGCGCCGCCTTCGGCGGCCACTGGCTGTCGGACTGCCAGCGGTTCGCGCCCATGGTGTAGTAGCGCACGTGCGGCGTGTCGGCCGCGAACGCGGCCGGCCTGTCCTTCAGCCAGCGATCGAAGAACGCCCAGATCTGGTCGTCCACCGGGAAGCGCGCGTCGCCCATGTCGCGGTCGCCGACCTTGTAGTGCTCGCTGTACTTGAACCGGCAGTGCGGGTTCGGGCCGATGACCACGTACTGGTTGGCGCTGGCCTCGCGGTCGGAGTTGACCGTGCTGGCGTGGTTGAACAGCTCCATGTTCGGGCCGATCGACACGTCATACCAGCTGTTGAACCACAGCGCGGGCACGCCCCAGCCCATCGAATCGTCGTACAGGCCGCCCTTCTTCCACGCCGGGTCGCCCGGGCCGCGCGCGATCAGTTCCTCGAAGGTGGCCGGCGGCTCGCCCAGCGACGACAGCAGCTCGGCGTACGGGAGATGGCGGATGTGTTCGGGCCAGTCGACCTTGGGCTTGGTCGTGTCCAGGTCGTTGTACTGCGCCACGCGCGCGCGCATCTCGCCTGCGAGGTCCTGCGGCAGCTGCGCGCGCAGGGGATTGTCGACGCCATACATCCACACCGCGAACAGCGTGCGTGGCACGCCGCCGGTATAGAAGTTGCCCTGCTCCCAGAACCGGCCGACCTTGCCGATGCCCGCGCCCGAAGCCATTGGCACCATGGCCGCGTGCGCCGGGTGGTTCATGCCGGCCAGCGCGAGCTGCCATTCGGCCGACGACGAGCAGCCCAGCGTACCGACCTTGCCGTTCGACCACGGCTGGTCGGCGATCCACGTCAGCGTGTCGTAGCCGTCGGTCTGCGGATGGCCGAGGATCTCGTACTTGCCCTGGCTGAAGTAGCGGCCGCGCTCGTTCTGGACGATGAACGCGTAGCCGCGGCGCACCGCCTCGATCGCGTAGCGCGCGGTGCCGCCGCGCACGTTGTGCTCGTTGTACGGCGTCTTCCACAGCACCGTCGGAAGCTTTCCGGTTGCCCCCTTCGGCCGCCAGACATTGGTCGACAGGCCGATGCCGTCGCGCATCGGCACCAGCACGGCGGTCTGTGAATCGGCGATGGACGCCAGCTCCGCGCGCAGGCCCTCGTCGCTGTAGCGCGACAGGTCCTGTGCGGACGCGGCGGACGCGGCCACCAGGGCCACCATCATCACGAACGTGGCAAACGGCTTGGTCATCAGTGGCTCCCCAGCGACGGATCATGCCTGTGTCGCACGTCCGGCAGTTCCCTACCCCTGCCGGAAGTCATGCCCGGCCCGATCAGTCGGCCAAACCGCGCAACAGGTCGTTGATCGAGGTCTTGGCCCGGGTCTTCGCGTCGACCTGCTTGACGATGACGGCGCAGTACAGCGAATGCGAGCCGTCTTTCGCCGGCAGCTGGCCGGACACGACCACGCTGCCCGGCGGCACCACGCCGTAGCTGACCTCGCCGGTGGCGCGGTTGTAGATGCGCGTGGACTGGCCGAGGAACACACCCATGCCGATCACGCTGTGGTGGCCGACCACCACGCCCTCGACCACCTCCGAGCGCGCGCCGATGAAGCAGTGGTCCTCGATGATCGTCGGGCTTGCCTGCAGCGGCTCCAGCACGCCGCCGATGCCGGCACCGCCGGAGATGTGGCAGTGCCTGCCGACCTGCGCGCAGGACCCGACCGTGGCCCAGGTATCGACCATGGTGCCGGCGCCGATGTGCGCGCCGATGTTGACGAACGACGGCATCAGCACCACGTCCTTGCCGATGTGCGCGCCGCGGCGCGCCACCACGCCCGGCACCACGCGCACGCCGAGCTTGCGGAACGCGGCCTCGTCGAAATCCTCGAAGCGCAGCGGGATCTTGTCCCAGAACGGCGACGGATAGCTTTCCACCAGCTCCATGTCCTGCACCCGGAAGTACAGCAGCACGGCCTTCTTCAGCCACTCGTTGACGGTCCAGCCGCCGTTGCCGTCGGGCTCGGCCACGCGCAGCTCGCCGCGCTCCATGCGTTCGATCACGCGCTCGACCACAGGACGCGTTGAACCGTCCAGCTCTTCCGGCGTGAGCGTGCTCCGGCGCTCCCAGGCGCTGTTGACCATGAACTCAAGCTCGTCCTGCGCCGGCCGGGCGGGCGCGGTCTTCTTCGTTGCGGTCTTCTTTGCGGGCTTCTTCTTCGCGGCGGCCCTGGGGGGACTCATCGGTTTGCTTCTCCATCGATGCGGGACAGCAGCGCTTCGCGCAGCGCTTCGCGGCTGTCCGGGTTCAACGCGGTGTTGTCGGGTTCACTGATGCGGAACACGTCCTCGGCGCGCTCGCCGAAGGTGGCGATGCGCGCATCGTGGACGCGCAGGTGGCGCGAGCGCAGCACGTGCGCGATGTCGGCCAGCAGGCCGGGGCGGTCGGTGCAGACCAGGCTGAGCACGGTCTGGCCGCCCTCCGCGCCGTCGTCGAACTGGATCCGCGGCACGATGCGGAAGTGCCGCAGGTGGCGCGGCTGGGTGCGCCGCGCCGGGCGGATCTTCTCCAGCGGGCCCGACAGCGCCTCGGCCAGCCGGCGCTCGATCACTTCCACCGGCAGTTGCCGGCTGCCCTCGCCCGGCAGCACCTGGAAGCTGTCGAAGATCGTCCCGCCGGGACCGTCGAGCGCGCGCGCCTGCTGGATCTCCAGCCCCAGGCGGTCGAGGCTGATCACGATCGCGGCGAACAGGCCGTCGCGGTCGGGCGAATGCACGAACACCTCCAGCGCGCGGTCGCCGGCATCCAGCGAACGCACCGCGACGACCACGTCGCCCGGCCTGCGGCCGCGCAACGCCAGCGCCTGCCACGCGACCTGGTCGGGCCGCGCGCGCAGGAAGCTGTATTCGGGGAAGCGCAGGAACAGCGTGCTGGCCTCGTCGTCGTCGATATCGCGCGCCGACAGCAGGTTGCGCACCGCCGCGCGCGTCTCGGCGATGTGCTCGATCGCGGCCACCGGGTGCTCCAGCCCCTGCCGCAGGGCCAGTCGCGTGGAGGTGCGCAGGTCGGCCAGCAGGCGGTCCTTCCACGCATTCCACAGCTTGGGCGAGGTGCCGGCGATGTCGGCGCAGGTCAGCAGGTAGAGGTGGTCCAGGCGCTCGCGGTCGGCGACGCGGGTGGCGAAGCGGTGGATCACGACCGGATCGGAGATGTCCTGCTTCTGCGCGGTGATCGACATCAGCAGGTGGTTGCGCACCAACCACACGACCAGCGCGATGTCGGTCGCCGGCAGCGCGTGCGCGGCGCAGAACACCTGCGCGTCCTCGGCGCCGACTTCCGAGTGGTCGCCGCCGCGGCCCTTGGCGATATCGTGGAACAGGCCGGCCAGCAGCAGCAGTTCGGGCTTGCGCAGCGTCGGCCAGACCTCGCGCGCGGTGGCGAAGCGGTCGTCCTCGGGCGCGGGATTGCCGAACGAGGCGATGTTGCGCAGCACCGCCAGCGTGTGCTGGTCGACGGTATAGACGTGGAACAGGTCGAACTGCATGCGTCCGGACACCTGCGCGAACGCGGGAATCCAGCGCCCCAGCACGCCCAGCCGCGCCATGCGTTCGAGCGTGCGCACCGGGCGCACGCCGCGCAGCAGCGCCATGAAGCGCTCGCGCAGCGCGGGCGTGGCGGCGGCGTAACCGGGCACCAGGTCCAGCGCTTCGGCCAGCGCGCGCGCGGTCTGCGAGTGCAGGCCGCGCGCCTCGCCCAGCGCGGCCCAAGTGGCGAACAGCTCGAACACTTCCATCGGATCGCCGTGCGGCCAGCCCGGATCGCGCGCGGCCAGGTAACCGCGGCGCAGTTCGAAGCGCGCGTCCAGCGGCTCGGGCACGGCGGTGCCGTCGAAGTGCTCCTCGAATCGCTGCAGCAGGCGGTCGTTGACCCGGCGCACGATCGCCGCGGCGCGGTAGAAGCCCTGCATCATCTGCTCGACGCCGAGGTTGCGGTCGTCGTCGGCGTAGCCCAGGCGCGCCGCCAGCGGCTTCTGGTATTCGAAGCGCAGGCGCTCCTCGTGGCGTCCGGCCACCAGGTGCAGGCCGAAGCGCAGCCGGCCCAGCGCGCGCTGCTCGCGCTCCAGCGCCGCGGCCTCGTCGGCGCCGACGTGGCCCAGCCCGACCAGCGCATCGAACTCGCGCACGCCGAAACTGCGCAGCGCCATCCATCCCAGCGTGTGCAGGTCACGCAGGCCGCCGGGACCGTCCTTGAGATTGGGCTCGAGGTTGTCGGAGGTGTCGCCGAAGCGCTCGTGGCGCTGCAGCTGCTCGTCGGCCTTGGCCAAGAAGTAGTCGCGCGCGGGCCAGACCCTGCCCGGCGCGATCGCCGCGGCCAGCGCGCTGCGGTCGGCGATGTCGGCCACCAGCGGCCTGGATTCGATCAGCGCGGTGAGCACGGTCGGGTCCGCTGCCGCCTGCGTGCACTGCTCCGGCGAGCGCACCGCGTGGCTGGCCTGCAGCCCGATGTCCCACAGCAGCGCGAAGAAACAGCCCAGCGCCTCGCGCCGGGCGTGCTGCTCCGGTTCGGCGGCCAGCACCAGCAGGTCGATGTCCGAATGCGGGAACAGCTCGCCGCGGCCGTAGCCGCCGACGGCGAACAGCGCCAGCTGCGCGCCGGCGGGAATGCAGCGCGACCAGGCATCGCGGATCAGGCCGTCGATGGCGCGGGTACGGTCGGCGACCAGACGCTCGACGGCCTCGCCGCGGTCGAAGCGTTCGGCCAGCGCGGCGTCCGCGCGCGACAGCGCATCGCGCGCGGCCTGCAGCCAGGCCGCCTCTTCGTCCGCGCCCACGGGGATCGCCGCGTCGGGGGCTGCGGCGTCGTTCACGTCATTGCCCGGCGGTGTCGCCCGCCCCGAGCGTGAGCACGTCCACGCCGGTCTCGGTCACGGCGACCATGTGCTCCCACTGCGCCGACAGCTTGCGGTCCTTGGTGACCACGGTCCAGCCGTCCGGCAGCACCCTCGCGTGGCGCTTGCCCTCGTTGATCATCGGCTCGATGGTGAAAGTCATGCCCGGTCGCAGCACCATGCCCTCGCCGGGGCGGCCGTAGTGCAGCACCTGCGGTTCGTCGTGGTAGACCTTGCCGATGCCGTGGCCGCAGTACTCGCGCACGACCGAGAAGCGCTCGCCCTCGGCGTACTCCTGGATCGCATGGCCGATGTCGCCCAGGGTCGCGCCCGGCTTCACCGCGCGGATGCCGCGCCACATCGCCTCGAACGTCGCCTCCACCAGCCGCCGCGCCATCACCGACGGCGTGCCGGCGTAATACATGCGGCTGGTATCGCCGTGCCAGCCGTCCTTGATCACGGTGACGTCGATGTTCACGATGTCGCCGTCCTTCAGGACCTTGGCCTCGTTCGGGATGCCGTGGCAGATGACGTTGTTGACCGAGATGCAGGTCGCCTTGGGATAGCCGCGGTAGCCGACGTTCGCCGGCGTGGCCTGCTGCACGTTGACGATGTGCTCGTGGCAGATGCGGTCCAGCGCCTCGGTGCTCACGCCGGGCTTCACGTGCGGGGTCACGATCTCCAGCACCTCGGCGGCCAGCCGGCCGGCCTCGCGCATCTTCTCGATCTCGTCGGGGGTCTTCAGGTGGATGCTCATGCGGCGATTATCGCCGATTGCGGCGCCCGGCTGCCCTCCGGCGCCGGAACGGGCCATCCCGGTCCGGCCCCGGGCACGGCTGGACCGCCCGGTTTACGCGGACCGGGCGGAACAGCTACAATTCCGCGGTTCCCCGGCCGCAACTGGCCCGGGACCGCCCACGCCGGGCGTCACCGGCGAATACACACCCGCTGCAACCACCCGTGCCGGGGTGCCCTGCTTTCCATGGGATTGATCCACGGAAGCCGGGGTCGGCCACGGAGGCAGCGGGGAGGCCCAACCCCGGAACCTTTCGCCCAGGCGGCCCATGCAGGCTGCCGTGGCGAGCCGCCCCACCCTTTCCGGCGGCCGGGTTCCCCTTCAGGAGTCATCGCAATGCCCCAGATCACCATGCGCCAGATGCTGGAAGCCGGCGTCCACTTCGGCCACCAGACCCGCTACTGGAACCCCAAGATGTCGCCGTACATCTTCGGCGCGCGCGGCAAGATCCACATCATCAACCTCGAAAAGACCATGCCGCTGTTCGGCGATGCGATGAACTTCATCTCCGGCATCGCCCAGAAGCGCGGCATCGTCCTGTTCGTCGGCACCAAGCGCAGCGCCCGCGACGCGATCAAGGAAGAAGCCGAGCGCTGCGGCATGCCGTTCATGACCCAGCGCTGGCTGGGCGGCACCCTGACCAACTTCGCCACGGTGAAGAAGTCGGTGGCGCGCCTGAAGGAGCTGGAATCCGCCGAGACCGATGGCACCTTCGAAAAGCTGGTCAAGCACGAAGTGCTGGGCCTGCGCCGCGAGCGCGACAAGCTGGAAGCCTCGCTGGGCGGCATCAAGGACATGAATCGCCTGCCCGACGCCCTGTTCGTGATCGACATCGGCCACGAGGACATCGCCGTCAAGGAAGCCCGCAAGCTGGGCATCCCGGTGATCGCGGTGGTCGACACCAACTACGACCCGGCCCTGGTCGACTACGCCATCCCCGGCAACGACGACGCCATCCGCGCGGTGCAGCTGTACGCCGCCGCCGCCGCCGACGCCGTGCTGGAAGGCAAGGCCGCCGCGCCGAGCGCCGCCACCGTGCGCGAAGAGGACTTCACCGACGGCGACGCCGACAAGTCCGCCCGCCGCGCCCCGGCCAAGAAGCCTGCCCCGGGCAAGGCCGAGGGGGCCCCGGCGAAGAAGGCTGCTGCCGCCGAAGCCGCCCCCGCGACCGACGCTGCGCCTGCCGCCGACGCCGAAGTCGCGACCGAAGCCAAGGCCGAAGCCGCTCCCGCCGCCGACGCGACCCCGGCCGCCGAGTAAGCGGCCACCACGCAGCCGCGCCACGCCGCGCGGCTGCGTCCACTGCTTTCCACCGCGGGAACGGAGGCCGCCGCAGACCCTTGCGCGCGCCATTGCCGGGCCATCGCCCCGCCCCATTCCAGTGGCATGAAGCCCGCGGCCCAGGCCGCTCCAACGCCCACGAATCACGAGGTTTTACCCATGGCTGAAATCACCGCATCCCTGGTCAAGGAACTGCGCGAGCGCACCGGCGCCGGCATGATGGAATGCAAGAAGGCGCTCACCGAGAGCAACGGCGACGTCGACGCCGCCGCCGAGGCGCTGCGCAAGTCCGGCCTGGCCAAGGCCGACAAGAAGGCCGGCCGCGTCGCTGCCGAAGGCCGCGTCGCGATGGCCCAGGAGGCCGGCAAGGCGGCCCTGGTCGAGATCAACTCCGAAACCGACTTCGTCGCCAAGGACGCCAACTTCGTCGCCTTCACCGAAGCCGTCGCCAACGCCGCGCTCGGCGCCGCCGACATCGACGCACTGAAGTCGGCCAGCATCGACGGCAAGACCGTGGAAGAGGCCCGCGCCGAGCTGATCGCCAAGGTCGGCGAGAACGTGCAGGTGCGCCGCATGGCCCGCATCGACAGCGACAACAACGTTGCCGCCTACGTGCACGGCGGCCGCATCGGCGTGCTGGTCGAGGTCAAGGGCGGCGACGCCGATCTGGCCCGCGGCCTGGCGATGCACATCGCCGCGATGAACCCCCCGCACGTCAAGGCCTCCGACGTCCCGGCCGACTTCATCGCCAAGGAGAAGGAGATCGAGATGGCCAAGATGTCCGACAAGGACAGGGCCAAGCCGGCGGAGATCCTGGAGAAGATCATCGGCGGCAAGATCGCCAAGATCGTCAACGAGGTCACGCTGTACGGCCAGGACTACGTGCTCGACACCGACAAGAAGGTCGAGGCCGTGCTCAAGGCCGCCGGCGCCGACGTGGTCGGCTTCCAGCGCCTGGCCGTCGGCGAGGGCATCGAGAAGGTGGTCGAGGACTACGCCGCCGAAGTGATGAAGCAGGCCGGCCTGGCGTAAGCCGCCCCTGCCGCAGACGAAGAAGGCCGCGGGAGACCGCGGCCTTTTTCATGGGCGCGTTTCCCGCGCGCGCAGTCGCGCCGCACCTACGCCTCGGACCGGCTGGTGGCGTCGCGGTCACGTTCGAATCGCTTCACGCCGGGGAATGGCGGCAGCCAGGATTCACGGCGCACGGTCCACAGTTCATAGGTCGGCGCCAGCTGGCCGGGGACATCCAGGGCGCCCAGGTTCACCTCGACTTCGTCGCCGCTGCGCCCGAAGACGGAAGAGCCGCAGCGGGGGCAGAAGAACCGTCCCGCGTAATCGCGTGTCTCGCCCTCGACGACCACGGCATCCGCGGGGAATATCGCCGACGCGTGGAACAGCGCGCCGTGGTGCTTGCGGCAATCGAGGCAATGGCAAAGGCCGACGCGGTACGGACGGCCGGATGCCTCGATCCGCACGCGCCCGCACAGGCAGCCGCCGGTAAATCGCTCCATGTCGCGCCTCCTTCGGGAGTTGGCGAAACGGCGCCGATGCGCCGCGAAGGACCCGCTTAGTCCGCCAGCGCGTAAATCGCCGGCAGGTTGCGGCCCTGTTCGTGGAAGTCCATGCCGTAACCGAACACGTAGCGGTCCGGTACCTCCACGCCCACGTAGTCGGCGCAGACGCCGTCGACGCAGCGGTCGTGCAGCTTCGTCGCCAGCACCGCCACGCGCACGTCGGCGGCGCCCTGGTCCTCGCACCAGCGGGTCACGGCCTGGAGTGTGTGCCCCTCGTCGAGGATGTCGTCGACCAGCAGCACGCGACGTCCGGCCATCGGCGTGGCCGGGCGGTGCAGCCAGGCCAGGCCCGAACCGGACGTGTTGCCGCGGTAGCGGGTCGCGTGCAGGTAGTCGAACTCGACGTCCAGCCCGCGCTCGCCGAGCGCGAACGCCAGCTGCGCGGCGAACGGCATGCCACCATGCATGATCGTGACGAACAGCGGCGGGCGCGCGTCGCCGGCATAATCGGCACGGACCGCGTCGGCCATCGTCCCGATCGCGGCTTCCAGCGTCGCGCGGTCGTGGATCAGGTCAGCGTTGCCGAGCACGTCGGCCAGGCGCGGCGGGTTCATGCCACGTCTCCGAAACGCGACTGCGCGTAGCGCACGTCGGCCAGCAGCCCGTCCCACCCCATCGCGCCGCGCCCGATCAGGCCCGTGAGCGCCATCGTGTTGAGCTTGCGGCCTTCGATCGCGGCCAGCGATTCCTCGACCAGTTCCGGATGGCAGACCAGGACCACGTCGCAACCGGCGTCCAGGTGCGCATCGACGCGCGCCTTCACCCCGCCGGCGGAGAACGCCGCGGCCATGCCGATGTCGTCGGAGAACACCACGCCGCGGAAGCCCATCTCGCGGCGCAGGATGTCCTCGATCCAGCGCCGCGAATAGCCGGCCGGTTCCGGCGCGACCTGCGGATAGGCGATATGCGCGAGCATCACCGCGTCCGCGCCGGCCTCGATACCGGCGGCGAACGGGACCAGGTCGGTCGCACGCATTTCGTCCAGCGTGCGGTTGTCGACGGCGCTGTCGAAGTGGGTGTCCTCGCGTACCGTGCCATGGCCGGGGAAGTGCTTGATCGTCGCCGCCATTCCGGCCGCGTGCATGCCGTGGATGTAGGCACGTGCGAACTCGGCGACCACCCGGGGCTCGTCGGAGAACGCGCGGTCGCCGATCGCGAGGTTGCCGCGGCCCAAGTCGACCACCGGCGCGAAGCTCAGGTCGACGCCGCTGGCGCGGACTTCGCTGGCCATCACCCAGGCGTGTTCCTTCGCACGCTCGAGCGCGGCGGCGGGGTCTTCCGCGTACTGGCGGCCGAATTCCTCCAGCGGCGGCAGCGCGCTGTAGCCCTCGCGGAAGCGCTGCACGCGCCCGCCTTCCTGGTCGACGCAGACCAGCTGCGGCCGCGGCGCGGCCGCGCGGATCGCGGCGGACAGTTCGGCGACCTGGGCCTTCGAGGCGAAGTTGCGCTTGAACAGGATCACGCCGGCGCAGGCATCGTGCTGCAGCCAGTCGCGCTCCTGGGCGTTGAGTTCGGTGCCGGCGACGCCGATCACGAGCATGGGCATGGGCCTCGGGTGTTCACGGCCGCCATTGTCGCGCACTCGGGATGGCGGATGTAGGGCAGTTCCGGCCCCACCGTGAACGCCCGCAAGGGCCGGGCGACCCGCTCCACCCGACTTACCAGCACGAGAACGGGTGCGAGGCGAGCGCCAGGTTGTAGTAGCGGACGTCGTCGGTGACTTCCGCGCCGATCCAGTCCGGCCGCTCGAAGGCCTCGTCGGCGCGGCCAAGCTCGATCTCCGCCACGACAAGTCCCGCGTTGTCGCCCAGGAACTCGTCGACCTCCCACAGGCGCCCGGCGTGCTCCACGTAGTGGCGCTGCTTGTCGATCGTGCCGCCCACGCAAAGCGCCAGCAGTGCGCGGGCGTCGGCCAGCGGGACCGGGTAATCGAATTCCTGCCGCGTATGCCCGACCGCGCGCGACTTGATGTTCAGGAAGGCCTCGTCGCCGGCGATGCGCACGCGGACCGAGGCCCGCTGCGCGCCGCTGTCCATCGCTGCCTGGTCGTTGATGTAGCCCTGCGCCATCGGCACGACCTTGTGCGCGGCGGCGCGCCAGCGGTCGTCGGTGACGAGGAACTTGCGTTCAATTTCGATGGGCATGGGAGATGAGGAATGGGGAATGGGGAATGGAGAACACGAAAGGCGCGCCGGGCTTTTTCACTGTCATCCCGAGCGCAGCGAGGGATCTGCTTTCCGGCGCGGAGCATGAAGCAGGTCCCTCGCTGCGCCCGGGGTGACAGTCGAGGAGGATGCCCGGGTGCGCCGGAAGCCGCGGCGTGCACAACCGGGGTTACGGCTCGAACATCGCGATCGACTCCACGTGCGCGGTGTGCGGGAACATGTCCATCACCCCCGCCGCGCGCAGCTTCCAGCCTCGCTCGTTGACCAGGTAGCCGGCGTCGCGCGCCAGCGAGGCGGGGTGGCAGCTGACGTAGACGATCCGCTTCAGGCCCTTGAGCGGCAGCTGCCTGAGCACGACGTCGGCGCCCGAGCGCGGCGGGTCGAGCAGCAGGCGGTCGAAGCCTGCCCCGGGCGCAGCCGAGGGGCCGGCGCGCATCCAGGCATGGCCGGACAGGTCCTGCGCCAGGTCGGCGGCGTGGAACTGCGCATTCGCCAGCCCATTGTGGCCGGCGTTCTCCCGCGCGCGCACCACCAGGCCCGAATCGCCTTCCACGCCCACCACCGCGTCCGCGACGCGCGCCAGCGGCAGAGTGAAGTTGCCCAGTCCGCAGAACAGGTCGAGCACGCGCTCGCCCGGCTGCACGTCCAGCAGCTCCAGCGTGCGCGCGATCATCTTGCGATTGAGCCCGGCGTTGACCTGGATGAAGTCCAGCGGGCGGAACTTCAGCTCGATGTCCCAGTCCGGCAGCCGGAATGACAGCTGCGGGTCGGCCGGCCACAGCGGGTGCACCGAATCCACACCGCCCGGTTGCAGGAACAGCGCCAGGCGCTGCGCCTGTGCGAACGCCAGCAGCGCGGCACGGTCGCCGTCGGACAGCGGCTGCAGGTGGCGGAACACCAGCGCCAGGCCGTCGTGGTCATCCGTGACGTCGCCGGCGATGAACTCGATCTGCGGGACGTCGCGGCGCGCGTCGAGACCGTCGACCAGCGCCGACAGCGGCGTGATCAGCGCACCGACCCGGGGAATCACGGTATGGCACTCGGACAGGTCGGCGACGAAGCGCGGATCGCGCTCGCGGAAACCGACCAGGGTCTTGCCCTTCTTCTCCACTCGCCGCACCGAGAACCGTCCCTTGCGGCGATAGCCCCAGGCGGCGTCGGTCAGCGGCGGCAGCACGGCATCGGGCGCAACGTGGCCGATGCGTTCGAGGTTCTCCTGCAGCACGCGCTGCTTGGCGAGGATCTGCTTCGACTCCTCCAGGTGCTGCAGCGCGCAGCCACCGCAGGTGCCGAAGTGGATGCAGCGCGGCTCGACGCGGTCGGGCGAGGCCTGCAGCACCTCCAGCGTCACCGCTTCGTCGAAGCTGCGCGAGCGCGCGGTGCGCTTGGCCATGACCCGCTCGCCGGGCAGCGCGCCGCCGATGAACACGGTCTTGCCGCTGTCCAGGCGGGCGACGCCACGGCCGTCGTGGCTCAGGTCGAGGATGTCGGCGGGGAACGGGGTCTGGTCGAGTCGGGCCACGTGGCGAAGGCTGCGCGTACAGGGCCGCGCATTGTCGCAGATGCACCGCGCCCGGCGGTCCGGGCGCGGCGGCGCCGTACTACTTCTGCTTCCAGCTTCCGCCGGACTGGTACCACCAGCCGGACCGGGCGCTGGAGATCCACTGCTTCGCGAATACCTCGCGGATTTGCGATTCCCACTCGGGATGCTTGTTGGCCACCGCGATCTCGCGATACACCGCGCGTGCGTCGCGGTTCTGGTCCGCCACCGCCTTATTGACGGCAACGCGGTCGGACAGCGCGATCTTCGACGCGTCGCGCACCGCGACCTCGCCGTTGCCGGTGAAGCCCAGCGCCCCGGCGTCGAAGTGCTTGCGCAGGCTGCTGTCGAAGCGGCTGGCCATGCGCGACTGGATCGCCTGGATCGCCGGCGTCTTGATGGTGATGTCCGGCGTGCCCTGTGCCTGGGCGGTCCCGATGCCGAGCAGCAGCAGCGGGTCGAAGTGCAGCGCCATGCCGCCGCCATCGCCGGCCGGCTCGTCGGACGCGGGGACGGGCGTCGACGGCTGCGCGTCTTCGCCGATCACCTTGTCGACGAATTCCTTGGCCGCCTCGCGCGCCTCGGCGGCGGGGAAGTAGACGTTGATGGTGACGCAGGCGGTCAGGGCCAGTGCGGCGGCGATCGGCATTCCCATCCAGCGGCGCATGGGTCTCTCCTGTGGGGGCTAGGGGTTGGGGGTCATGGGGACTGGGTGGGGGGGCAACGGCATACAAGCGTTTGTCTTCCGGCCTCCAGCCCTGCTTCATTCGAACACGGGTGTGACGTCGCCACTGCCTACTGCGGTAATGCGTTCGACCAGGGTCGGCCAGTCGACGTTGCGGTTGAATCCCACCACGTCCAGCCTCGGGATCCCGGAACCTTCGACGATAGTAAATCCATCACCCGATGAATGCAGGCCGTCCATCGCGCAGACCTGGTTGGCCAGCCGGCAGGATATGCCGATGCGGGCGTAGCCGAAGTCGTCGAACAGCCCGATCAACCGACCCTGCAGGCTGCCGACGAACGAAGCGTCGCCGACGCTGGAGATGTCCTGCACGGCGCGCTGGCTGATGCGCTGGCGCACGCCGTGGCGGCGCACCGTGTGCAGTTCCGCGTCGAAGGCGACCGGCGTCCAGTCGACCAGGCGCAGGTCGTCGATGCGTCCGTCCAGGCGGCCGCTGATGCTGCCGACGTCGAATACCTCCGTGATCGCGAGCAGGTCCAGGTCGCGCAGCGCGAAGTCCGCCGACAGCGTGGGCGCGACGCCGAACGGGCGCTCCATCGACAGCGCAGTGACGTCGATGCTGCCGTCGAAGACCTGCATCGACAGTCCGCCGTCGAAATCGAGACGGTCCCCGGCGTAGCGCGCCGCGGGAATGTTGCCGTCCAGCGTGCCGCCGAACGCGGGTCCGCCCAGCGCCTGTGACAGTTCGCCCAGCTCCAGGCCCTGCAGCGCGAGACCGAAACCGACCTGCAGGCCTTCGCCCCCCGCGGGCGGCTGGATGACCAGGCCGTCGAAACGCAGCTGCCCGCCCAGCACCGGCACGACCACCGGCGCGCGGCTGCGCAGCACGCCGCCGGCGCTTCGCCAGGGCAAGGTGGCGGGGCCGAACGCGATGCCCTGCAGCGATCCGGAGCGCCAGCGCAGCGTGCTGTCGACCGGCGCGTCGCCATCGGACACGCGCAGGTCGCCGTCCAGGCCGGTGAACGACAGGCCCTTGCCCGCTGCCTCCAGGGTGACGTCGTGCACGCGCGCGTCGACCGACGCCAGTGCGCCATCGGCCATCCGCACCCGGGCATCGAGCGCGCCGCTGGCGTCGAGTTCCGACAATCCGGCGATGCCCAGCCAGCCGGACAGGTAGCGGGCGGCGAGCGACGGCATGTCGCGGCTGTGCAGTTCGATGTCGAGGTCGCGCAGCGTCGCATCCGGGCCGAACGACGCCGTGCCGCGCGCCGCCAGCGCGTCGCCGTCATCCCAGCGGATCGACGACAGCGCCCAGCCCTGGCCGCCGCGCTGCATGGCGTCCAGGCCGACCGGCACGTCGTGCCCGGGCAGCACGACGTAGGTGGTGTCGTACAGGAACTGGCCGCCGCGCAGCGCGCCATCGAGCGACAGCATCGCAGCGTTGCCGGGCTTGCGGTAGTCGACGTGGAAGCGGCCGCCCAGCTGTTCGCCCGCGATGGCGCCGTCCGGGGTCTCCAGCGCGATGCCGGCAAGTTTGAAGTCGCCTTCGACCTGCATCGGGCGCTGCGCCGGCGTGCGCACTGCGATCGCGCCGTCGACGGTGCCTGCGGTCAGCCGGCCGTCGCTCCAGGCCTGCGACGACAGGGCCTGCACCCAGGCCACCGGCACCTGCGCCAGGTCGATGGCGGTGTCGTCGGGGGTGGCGGCATTGCGGTGCAGCGCGACGCTGGCCGCGCCCTGCGACAGCGTGGCATCGGTGCTGCCGCTGGCCAGCGCGAGCGACAGCCGCAGCGGTTTGCCGCCGTGCGCGCGCAGTTCGCCGTCACAGCGCCAGCCGCCCTGCCCGTCGCGCATCAGCGGGCAGCGCCACGCCAGCGCGCGGAACCGGTAGCCCACGTCCGGCGCGTCCACGCGCGCGGCGCGCAGCAACAGTTCGCCGCTGTCCGCATCCGCCGGCCAGTCCAGGCGCACCTCCACGCCTTCCAGCGTGGCGACCGCGGTGGTGACGCGCGCGATCTTCGCCGTCACCGTCCGCGCCTGCACCTGCAGGCTGCAGGCGAGCAGCAGCAATGGCAGCAGGTGTAGGATCGCCCGGGGCATGGAAGCAGCATACCGGGCACGCGTGAGCGGCCGCTGATGCGCGGCGCGGTGCCCGCAGCACGAAAGCATGCGGCGCGAGGCATGACACAGCCAAGTCAATGGAGGACCGGATGACGGCAAGAATCCTGCTGGTCGAGGACGATCCCACCACCTGCGCATTTCTCGCCACCGCGGCGCGCGGCGTGCCCGCCGAGGTCGACGTGGCCGACAGCTGCGCGACGGCACTGGCTCTTGCTGGCGACGCCGACCGCCACGACCTGTGGCTGATCGATGCCAACCTGCCCGACGGCGACGGCGCGGGCCTGCTGGCGACCCTGCGCGCGCGCGGCCTGCGCGCGGCCGCACTGGCGCACACCGCGACCCGCGACCATGACGCCCTCGCCGACCTGCGCGCGGCCGGGTTCCGCGACGTACTGGTCAAGCCGATGCCGGTCGACGCGCTGCAGGCCGCGGTGCGCGCCGCGCTGTCCCGGCAGGTGCGCGACGCGGCGCCGGCCGTTCTTCCGGAAACGTCGGCGGACGCGTGGGACGATGCTGCCGCGCTGGCCGCGCTCAACGGCGAACAGGCGCATGTCGACGCGCTGCGCAAACTGTTCGTCGCCGAGCTGCCGGCTGCCTGCGGGGTCGTGCGCAAGGCCGCGCAGGCGGGCGACGTTGGCGCCGTGCGCGCGGCGCTGCACCGGCTGCGCGCGAGCTGCAGTTTCGTCGGCGCCGCGCGCCTGACCGCGGCGGTGGCTGAGCTGCAGGATTCCCCGGATTCGGCACAGGCGCTGGAGCGCTTCGAGCAGGCGACTCAGGACACGCTGTCGTCGGTACCCGTGGGCGCCGCCGACTGAGGCCGCGCCGGGCCCGCGATGCGGCCCAGCTCGCCCATCAGCTCCCAGGACTTCAGCCCGCGCCCGCCCAGATGGTGGGCCAGCAGGTTGCGCATCACGCGGCGCAGGCCCTGCAGGTCGTCGCTGTCGGGCATCCGGTCGCCCGCCAGCGCCAGCAGCGCTCGGCCGGTGGCGGTCTGGCCGCGGTGGGCGGCGTCGATGCGCTCGCTGAGCACGCGGCGCGGGCCATGCTCGGGATCCACGCGGTAACGCGCCGCCGGGTCGACCGGCGCGCCGCCGTCTTCCTGCGACAGGTCCAGGCCGAAGCCGATCGCATCGAGCAGGTCGCGCTCGAAGCGGCGCAGCGTCCACGCCAGCGGCGCACCTTCGCGCAGGCGTTCGCGCACCTGGCCGTACAGGTCGTACAGCCCGGCGTGCGGGTCTTCGCGCGGCGCCAGCCGCAGGGCCAGTTCGCTGACGTAGAAGCCCGCCAGCCCGGCGTCGCCGGACAGTCGCGGAGCGGCGTCGATCGCCTCGGCCGCGCGCAGCTGCGCCAGTTCGCCACGCTGCACGCCGTCGAAGCGGATGTGCTGCAGCGGCTGCAGCGCGGCGCGCAGCACGTGCCGCTTCGGTCCCTGCACCCCGCGCGCGACCACGCCGACACGGCCGTGGTGTTCGGTCAACAGTTCCAGCAGCAGGCTGGTCTCGCGCCAGGGGCGGGCGTGGAGGACGTAGGCGGGTTCAGCGTCGTAGCGCACCGGGTGCACCCCCCATGCCCGTGGGAGCGGCCATGGCCGCGATGGGAGGCGGCCGGAAAAGCACCGCGGCCATGGCCGCTCCCACAGGCGGCCGCTTACTCGTAGCCAAGTGTCTTCAGCGCCGCCTCGTCGTCCGACCAGCCGGCGCGCACGCGCACCCAAGTCTGCAGGAAGACCTTGCTGTCGAACAGGCGCTCCATCGATTGCCGCGCCTTGGTGCCGATTTCGCGCAGACGGGTGCCACCCTTGCCGATGACGATCGCCTTCTGGCCGTCGCGCTCGACCCAGATCACCGCGCCGATGCGCAGCATCGTGCCGTCGACGGTGAACGATTCGATTTCCACCGTCGTCGCATACGGGAGCTCTGCGCCGAGCTGGCGCATGAGCTGCTCGCGCAGCAGCTCCGCGGCCAGGAAACGCTGGCTCTTGTCGGTGATCTCGTCCTCGCCGTACAGCGACGGCTGCTCGGGCAGCAGTTCCAGCAACCCGGCGACCAGCGCCTCCAGCCCGTTGCGCTTAAGCGCCGACACCGGGTACACGGCGGCGAAGTCGCGTTCTTCGGTCGCCTGTTGCAGGTAAGGCAGCAGGGCCGCCTTGTCGCGCATGCGGTCGATCTGGTTGACCGCCAGCACCACCGGCACGCCGGCTTCGCGCAGGGCCTCGAACGCCAGCGTGTCCTCTTCGTCCCAGCGCCCGGCCTCCACTACCAGTACGGCCGCGTCCACGCCCTCCAGCGCGCCGCGCGCGGCGCGGTTCATCATCCGGTGCATGGCGGTGGCCGACTGCTTGCCCTCGCCGCGGTGGATGCCGGGCGTGTCGACCAGCGCCAGTTGCCCCTCCGGGAAGGTCGCGATGCCCAGCAGCCGGTGGCGCGTGGTCTGCGGGCGGTTGGAGACGATGCTGACCTTGGCGCCGACCAGCGCGTTGACCAGGGTGGACTTGCCGACATTGGGGCGGCCGATGACGGCCACGTGGCCGGCGCGGTGGAGGGCGGGTTTCATGCGCGCATTGTAGGCGCTGCGGGTGGGCGTCTTGTGGGGGGACATGCAGGGCCGGCCTCCGGCCTGCAGATGCAGTTTCCGGTTACCGATTCCCGGTCTTCAAGGACTCGCGGCGATAGCCACTCCCACCAGCCACCAGGGGTCAGGCAGCCTCCAGCTGCGCGAGCACGGCCTCGGCGGCCGCCTGTTCGGCGGCGCGGCGCGAACCGCCCTCGCCTTCGGCCGCGATGGCCGGCTCGCCCAGGGTGCAGGCGACGCGGAACAGCTTGGCGTGGTCGTCGCCGGATTCGGACACCAGCTCGTAGGCCGGCAGCGGACTCTGCCGTGCCTGCAGCCACTCCTGCAGACGCGTCTTGGCGTCCTTGCCCACCTTGCCGGCAGGCGTGTCGTTGATCGCGGCCTCGAACCACGGCAGGACCACCGCGCGGCAGGCCTCGAAACCGGCGTCGAGGTAGATCGCCCCCACCAGCGCCTCGAATGCGTCCGACAGGATCGAGTCGCGGCGGTGGCCGCCGGATTTCATCTCGCCGGGCCCGAGGATCAGCTTCGACCCCAGGTCCAGCGTGCGCGCGACGGCCGCCAGCGCGGACTCCCGGACCAGCTCGGCGCGGGCGCGGGTCAGCGCGCCCTCGTCGGCTTTCGGCCAGCGCCGGTACAGCGCCTCGGCCACGATCAGGCCGACCACGGCGTCGCCGAGGAACTCCAGCCGCTCGTTATGCGGTACACCCGCGCTGCGATGGGTCATCGCCTGCGCGAGCAGGTCCTGGTCGCCGAACGCGTGCCCGGCGAAGCGCACCGGTTCGACGTCAGCCGCCATCGCCCACGTTGGTCAGGTTCTCGCTGGCGTGGAACTTGCCGACCACGTCGAGGTTGCCGACCAGCGACTTGCGGACTTCATAGTTGACCGTCATCTCCCAGCCCGGACTGCCCTTCTGGAGCCGCTGCAGCTTCACGTTCTCCGGCTTCACGTTGTCCGAGTAGCTGATATACAGGCGGCGAAAGAACAGGTCCTTGATCCGGGCCGGGTCCTGGTTGGCGATGCCCATCTCGCCCTGCAGGCCCTTGAGCGCCTGCTTGACCGAGTAGTACTCCGAATACATCGGGAACAGCTTCATGCCCACGTAGGCGAAGAAGCCGACCACGGCCAGCACGATCACAAAGCTCAGCAGGGTCATGCCGCGTTGCGTGCGTTTCATCAGTTTTCCCCCAGTGGATGGCTTGCAGCGATCAAGGAATCCGGTTGCCGATGCGCGAAGTATCGAAATTATGCTTGCACAGGTTGGTCACGCTGTCGCAGTTGAGCCAGACCAGGAACGCCTTGCCGCGGATGTTCTGCTCCGGCAGTTCTCCCCAGAACCGGCTGTCGTCGCTTCTATCACGATTGTCGCCCATGACGAAATAGTACCCGGCATGGACGGTCTTTGGCCCCGTCTCCCCCTGGTCGACGAAGGGCAGGCGGTCGATCTCCAGGACCTGGTGCCGGTGGCCCGGGATGTCCTCTTCCAGCAGGCTGGCGCCGGTCATCTCGGCGCCGCTGCCGACGCCGACGTAGTCGCCGATGCGGGCGTAGCCGAAGGGCTTGCCGTTCACGAAGACCTGGTTGTCCTTGTACTCGATGGTGTCTCCGGGCAGCCCGATCACGCGCTTGATCCAGTCCTGCTCGGGGTGCCGCGGCGGCTTGAACACCACCACGTCGCCGCGCTGCGGCTCGCCGACCGGGACGATCTTGGTATTGGTAATCGGCAGGCGCAGGCCGTAGGCGAACTTGTTGACCAGGATGAAGTCGCCGGTCAGCAGCGTGGGCATCATCGAGTTGGACGGGATCCGGAACGGCTCGGCCACGAAGCTTCGCAGCACCAGCACCACCGCCAGCACCGGGAAGAACGCCTTGGCGTAGTCGACGTACCACGGGTCCCGGCCGTCATCGAGCAGGCCGGCATGCGCGGCACGGCGCCTTGCCAGAACCAGTTTGTCGAGCAGCCAGATCAGGCCACTGAGGAGGGTCAGGACGACCAGGGCGATTTCAAACCAGCGCATTGGTGTTCCTTTGGAACAGGGATTGGGGTTGTGGTGACCAGGGACCAGGGATTGGCTGGAACCGGGATGCGGGTGGACCGACGCTCACGCAAGAATCATGGGCGCGGAGCGGTGGCATTTCCCGTTCCAGGATTTCGAATCACCCATCCCCGCTTCACTTGTCCTGCTGCAACACGGCGAGGAAGGCTTCCTGCGGGATCTCCACGCGACCGACCTGCTTCATCCGCTTCTTGCCTTCCTTCTGTTTCTCCAGCAGCTTCTTCTTGCGCGAAACGTCGCCACCATAGCACTTGGCCAGCACGTTCTTGCGCATCGCCTTGACCGTGGTGCGGGCGATGACCTGCGAGCCGATGGCGGCCTGGATGGCGACGTCGAACATCTGCCGCGGGATCAGTTCCTTCATCTTTTCGGTCAGCTCGCGGCCGCGGCGGTCGGCATGGCTGCGGTGCACGATCAGCGACAGCGCATCGACCTTGTCGCCGTTGATCAGCGTGTCCACGCGCACGAACGGACCGGCGTCGAAACGCAGGAAGTGGTAATCGAGCGAGGCGTAGCCGCGCGACACCGACTTGAGGCGATCGAAGAAATCCAGCACCACCTCGGCCATCGGCAACTCGTAGGCGATCTGCACCTGGCTGCCCATGTAGGTAATGCCGACCTGGCTGCCGCGCTTCTCCTCGCACAGGGTGATCACGTTGCCGACGTAGTCGGGCGGGGTAAGGATGTTGGCGCGGATGATCGGCTCGCGGACTTCCTCGATCTGGTTCACCGGCGGCAGCTTGGCCGGGTTGTCCAGCGGCAGGATCGAGCCGTCGGTCTTGAGCACTTCGTAGATCACCGTCGGCGCGGTGGTGATCAGGTTGAGGTCGTACTCGCGCTCCAGGCGCTCCTGCACGATCTCCATGTGCAACATGCCGAGGAACCCGCAGCGGAAGCCGAAGCCCATCGCCTCGGAGCTTTCGGGTTCGAAGCGCAGGGCGGCGTCGTTGAGGCGCAGCTTGTCGAGCGCCTCGCGCAGGTCCGGGTAGTCCTCGGCGTCGACCGGGAACAGGCCGGCGAACACGCGCGGCTGCATCTCCTGGAAGCCCGGCAGCGGCTTCGGCGCCGGGTCGCCGGCCAGCGTCAGCGTGTCGCCGACCGGCGCGCCGTGCACGTCCTTGATCGAAGCGTTGATCCAGCCCACCTCACCGGCCCGCAGCGCCGGCATGTCCTTGCGCTTGGGCGTGAACACGCCGACCTTGTCGACCTGGTGGGTACGCCCGGTGGACATCACCAGGATCTTGTCGCCGGGCTTGATCTCGCCCTGCATCACGCGCACCAGGCTGACCACGCCCAGGTAGTTGTCGAACCACGAGTCGATGATCAGCGCCTGCAGCCTGTCGGTGTCGCGCGGCTGCGGCGGCGGGATGCGGGTGACGATCGCCTCCAGCACGTCCTCGACGTTGAGCCCGGTCTTGGCGCTGACCGCGACCGCATCGGCGGCGTCGATGCCGATCACGGCCTCGATCTCGGCCTTGACGCGGTCGATGTCGGCGGTGGGCAGGTCGATCTTGTTGAGCACCGGCACCACTTCCAGCCCCTGCTCCACCGCGGTGTAGCAGTTGGCCACCGACTGCGCCTCCACGCCTTGCGCCGCATCGACCACCAGCAGCGCGCCCTCGCAGGCGGCCAGCGAGCGGCTGACCTCGTAGCTGAAGTCGACGTGGCCGGGGGTGTCGATGAAGTTCAGGTGGTAGGTCTGGCCGTCGCGCGCGGTATACGGCAGCGACACGGACTGGGCCTTGATGGTGATGCCGCGCTCGCGCTCGATCGGGTTGTTGTCGAGCACCTGCGCTTCCATCTCGCGCGCGGTCAGGCCGCCGCAGATCTGGATGATGCGGTCGGCCAGGGTCGACTTGCCGTGGTCGACGTGGGCAATGATGGAAAAGTTGCGGATATTCCGCATCGGATCGGACATGTGTGGGCGCCGGTGGCGGCCGACGGCGCGGCCTTGCGGGGTAAACGCGGCATTATCGCATGGCGCCGCACGTCCGCCCCCCGCACAAGCCGTGTGGGAGCGGCCATGGTTGCGATGCCCGGCCCGCGAATCTTCACCGGCCGGTATCGCGGCCACGGCCGCTCCTGCGGTCACCGCGGGCTCAGTTCCCGTCCGCCCGCGGAGTCACCGCGAAGAACCGGGTCATGCTGCCGCGGCGGACCAGCAGCATCACCGTCTGCCCCGGCTTCACGCCGGCCAGCGCGCGATCGAGCGCCTGGACGCTGCCGACGGTAGTGCCGCCCACCCGCAGCACGATATCGCCGGGCGCGAGCCCCGCCTCGCGCGCGGCTGCGCCGTCGATGCGGGCGATGCCCACGCCCTCGCCCGATTCCAGGCCGGCCTGGCGGCGATCGTCGGCGTCCAGCTCCTGCCCGACCAGGCCCAGCGGGTTGGCCGAAGCGTCCGCCGGCCCGCGGGCACCGCCCGGCGCCGACTGCCGCGAGGCACCCGGCAGCAGGCCCGGATCGAGTTCGCCGAGGGTCACGGGGATGCTCCTCGTCTTGCCGTCGCGCAGCACGCCCAGTTCCACCTTGGTACCGGGGGTCTTGTTGCCGACGATCGGCGGCAGTTCGCTCCACTGCCGGATGTCGTTGCCGTCGATCGAGCGGATCACGTCGCCCACGCGCAGGCCGGCCTTCTCGCCGGCGCTGCCCGGGGTCACGTCGTTGACCAGGGCGCCGTGGGTATCGGGCAGGCCCAGGCCCCGGGCCGTCTCGGCGTCGATCTCCTGCAGGGTCACGCCGATCATGCCGCGACGCACCTTGCCGGTTTCCTTGAGCTGCTTGACCGCGCCCATCGCCAGGTCGATCGGGATCGCGAAGCTCACGCCCATGTAGCCGCCGGAGTTGCTGAAGATCTGCGAGTTGATGCCGATCACCTCGCCGTGCGCGTTGAGCAGCGGGCCGCCTGAGTTGCCCTGATTGATCGCCACGTCGGTCTGGATGAAGGGCACGTATTGCTGCTGGGTGAAGCGGTTGTTGCGGCCGACCGCGCTGATGATGCCGGCGGTCACCGAATGGTCGAGGCCGAACGGCGAACCGATCGCGATCGCCCACTGTCCGGGCTTGAGCGCGTCGGAGTTGCCGATGCGCAGCGCCGGCAGGCCCTTGGCGTCGATCTTGAGCAGGGCGACGTCGGACTGCTCGTCGCTGCCCACGACCTTGGCCTTGAATTCGCGGCCATCGGACAGCTTGACCTTGACCTCGCTGGCGCCGTCGACGACGTGGTGGTTGGTCAGCACGTAGCCGTCGGAAGAAATGATGAAGCCGCTGCCCATCGACTCGCCGCGCGGGCGGGCGCCGCGGTCGGGCATGTCCGGAAACGGGAAGCCGTCCGGGCCGAAGAAACGGCGGAAGATCTCCGGGATGTCCTGCTGCTGCGCCGCGCGCGAACGCGGCGAGGCGCCGCCGCCGATTTCAGCCGACACGCTCACCACGCCCGGCCCGACCTGTTCGACCAGCTGCGAGAAATCGGGCAGCCCGGCCACAGGCGTGGGCGCGGAGGACACGGTGGACTGCTGCGCGGTGGCCGTGGCCACGGGCAGCACCACGGCGGTGGTGGCCGCGGCGGTCAGGACAATCAGGGCAGCAGCTTGCAGCGGAGCTTTCATCGGCGAAGCACCTTCATTTCTCTGGCAATGGAATGGACGGCAACACGTCGCGGGCGCGGGTCGCGCACCTCGTGCCGGCGGGGGTACGCGCGATCAGCGCGGTCCGCTGGCACCAGGCTGCGGGCCCCGGGCCGGCAGGTCCAGTTCGACGTGGGGCTCGAACGGATGGAACGGATGCTGTTCCGGCGCCGCGCCGCCATAGCTGGCGGTGAACGCATCCTGCGCCGGGAAGCCGGGCAGGATCGCCCGCGGCCACGGGCGCGATTGCGCCGGTTCGACGGGGAACAGGTCGGCGGCGGTCGCCGCCGGGGCGGCCGTCACGACGCCGGTGTCGGCGACCAGCACCGGGTTCGATGCGACCGCGTTTGCCGCGGCCTCTGAATTCACGGCGCCGGCCGGCGCGGCGCGGCTTGCCGCCGCCACCCGCACCGGGGCTTCGGCCGTGCGGCGGTTCCGCGCCGCGGCGCGCTGCTGCTGGGCATTCGAGGAACGCCGCTCGGCCGCACGGCGCGGCACTTCGGCCACGGCAACAGCGGCGGCCGCCAGCGTGCTGGTCGTGTCGGGCGCGCCGACCGGTGCGGCGGGCGCGGATTCGGGTGCCGGCGAAGGCGTACGCGCGGCGGCATCCGGCGTGGACGTGCTGGCCACCACCTGCATCTGTTCCTGGTTGGGCTCTGGCTCGACGAGTTCGGGCGCCTGGCGGCCGACGAACAGCGCGGCCATCGCCACCGATGCGGCAAGCGCCGCGCCACCGCCCCAGCGGGCCCAGCGCGGACGCCTTGTGGACGCCTCGTCCGTGGCCACGGCGGCGGCCTGGTCCTGCCCGGCGATGGCGTCGGCGACCCGGCGCGAGAAATCGGCCGGCAGCAGCGCCTCGTGGCGGCCTCGCAGGATGTCGCCGCAGACCTGCCAGCGCTCCCAGCATGCGGCCAGTTCGCCGTCATGCTCGAGCCGGCGCAGCATGAAGCGCGCCTGGTCGGGCAGCAACTCGCCGTCCAGCATCGCCGAGAGCTGCTGGCGGTGGTGGTCGTGGAGCTTGTCGATTCGGGTGTCGGTCTGGGTCATGTCGTCGGAATGGTTCATCGGGCTGCGCGTTCCTGCCCGCCTTCGACATCCATCAGCGGCAGGAGTTCCGTATCGATCGCCTCGCGGGCGCGGAAGATGCGCGAGCGCACGGTGCCGATCGGGCAATCCATGCGCTGGGCGATCTCCTCGTAGCTCAGGCCCTCGACCTCGCGCAGCGTGATCGCGGTACGCAGTTCTTCGGGCAGCGCGTTGACCGCGCGCATCACCACCTGCTCCATCTGCTGGCGGGCCAGCTCGCGGTCGGGGGTATCGGTGTCGCGCAGGCGGATCCCCGAATCGAACTGCTCGGCATCGCCGACGTCGATGTCGTCGGTGGGAGGACGGCGCTTCTGCGCGACGAGGTGGTTCTTGGCGGTGTTCACTGCGATGCGGTGCAACCAGGTATAGAACTGGGCGTCACCGCGGAAGTTGCCGATCGCGCGGTAGGCGCGGATGAAGGTGTCCTGGGCCACGTCCTGGCATTCACTCCAGTCGCTGATGTAGCGCCCGATCAGCGCCGCGATCCGGTGCTGGTACTTGCGCACCAGCAGGTCGAAGGCGGCGCTGTCTCCGCGCTGCACGCGCCGGACCAGTTCCTGGTCGAGTTCCTGCTGTCCAGCTTGTGTGTCCACGACTTCGGCCATCGGGCCGGTGCTCCCTTGGGGCCCGGCCGTCCGGCTGGGCGATATGACATGGGCTTGCGAAGGAAAGTTCCGCGGCATCCTCCCGCATCTGGGGTCGCCTGGCGCCTGCCACAAGCCATGGCGGGACGGTTGGCGCCCGATCGGGGCGTTTCAAGCGCCGATTTGACGCCGATCGAACATCATCTGGATGATAACGGCCTCCAAGTCACCGTAACGGACCATTCCCCATGATTGCAGGGCTCGACGGACTGCGCTTCAGCCACTGGCAAGCCGAGCAGCGCGAGGACGGCATCGTTGTCCTTTCGTTCGACCGCGCCGGCGAGTCGGTCAACACCTTCGCCCAGGACGTATTGATCGAGCTGGAATCCCTGCTCGAGCGCCTGGCCATGGACCCGCCCGCGGGCCTGGTGCTGCGCTCGGGCAAGGCGAAGGGCTTCATCGCCGGCGCGGACATCCGCGAATTCGCCGAGTTCGACGCCAAGGGCACCATCGGCGACTCGATCCGCCGCGGCCAGCAGGCGTTCCAGCGCCTGGCCGAGCTGCGCTGCCCGACGGTGTCGGCGATCCACGGCTTCTGCATGGGCGGCGGCACCGAGATCTCGCTGGCCTGCGACTACCGCGTGGCCTCCAACGATCCGTCCACGCGCATCGGCCTGCCCGAAGTGAAGCTCGGCATCTACCCGGGCTGGGGCGGCAGCGTGCGCCTGCCGCGGCTGGTCGGCGCGCCTGCGGCCTTCGACATGATGCTGACCGGCCGCACGCTGTCGGCGTCGGCGGCAAAGGCGATCGGGCTGGTGGACAGGGTCGTCGACGAGGCGACGCTGCCCGACGCCGCGGTGGCGCTGGTGCAGAAGGGCACGACGCGGCCGTTCAAGCAGCGCTTCCTGGCATGGATCACCAACACCTGGCCGGCGCGGCAGCTGCTGGCGCCGCAGATGGCCAAGCAGGTCGCGCGCAAGGCGCCGAAGGCGCACTACCCGGCGCCGTATGCGCTGGTCGAAACCTGGCGCCGCAGCGGCGGCGGCACGCAGGCGCTGCTGGCGGCCGAACGCAAGTCGGTCGTCAAGCTCGCCGGCACCTCGACCGCGCGCAACCTGACCCGCGTGTTCTTCCTGCAGGAGCGGCTCAAGGGCCTCGGCGGCAAGGACTCCGGCATTAAGCAGGTGCACGTGGTCGGTGCCGGCGTCATGGGCGGCGACATCGCCGCGTGGGCCGCCTACAAGGGCTTCGAGGTCACCCTGCAGGACCGCGAGCAGCGCTTCATCGACGGCGCCCAGGTGCGCGCGCAGGAGCTGTTCGCGAAGAAGGTCAAGGACGAGGCGAAGCGGCCGGAGGTGGCGGCGCGGCTGAAGTCCGACCTCGCAGGCGACGGCATCCCCGGCGCGGACCTGGTGATCGAGGCGATCATCGAGCAGGCCGGCGCCAAGCGCGAGCTGTACGCATCGGTGGAGCCGCGGCTGAAGCCCGATGCGCTGCTGACCACCAACACCTCGTCGATCCCGCTGGTCGAACTGCGCGGGCACATCCAGCGCCCGGCGCAGTTCGCCGGCCTGCACTACTTCAACCCGGTGGCACTGATGCCGCTGGTGGAGATCGTTCACCACGACGCGATGGCGCCGGACACCGGGCAGCGCCTGGCCGCGTTCTGCAAGGCCATCGGCAAGCTGCCGGTGCCGGTGGCAGGCACGCCCGGCTTCCTGGTCAACCGGCTGCTGTTCCCGTACATGCTCGAAGCGGCGACCGCGTATTCGGAAGGCATCCCGGGCGCGGTGATCGACAGGGCAGCGGTGAAGTTCGGCATGCCGATGGGGCCGATCGAACTGATCGACACCGTGGGCCTGGACGTGGCCTCGGGCGTCGGGCAGGAGCTCGCGCCCTTCCTCGGACTGCAGATCCCGCCCGCGCTGGCGACGCCGCCGGAAGCCGGCAAGCGCGGCAAGAAGGACGGCCAGGGCCTGTACGCCTGGGTCGAGGGCAAGCCGAAGAAGCCCGAGGTGCCGAAGGACTACAAGGCGCCCGGGGACCTCGAAGACCGGCTGGTGCTGCCGCTGCTCAACGAGGCGGTGGCCGCGCTGCACGATGGCGTGGTGGCGGACGCCGACCTTCTCGACGCGGGGGTGATCTTCGGTACCGGCTTCGCCCCGTTCCGCGGCGGTCCGATCCAGTACATCCGCGAAACCGGCGTGGACGCGGTGCTGGAACGGCTGCGGGCCCTGCAGGGCAAATACGGCGACCGGTTCGCGCCGCGGCCGGGCTGGGATTCGGAAGCGCTGCGGCAGGCGTCGGCCACGGCAGCGTAGGAGCGGCGGAAGCCGCGACCGCCCTGCGCGTCCGGCTTCCACGCCCGAACCCGTCGCCGGGACGTCCCGGTTTTTGTAGGAGCGGCTTCAGCCGCGAGCTTTTCGTCGGCCGCGCGCGACACCCGGTTGCATGCCCCTTCCAGTTGCCTGTCACGGCTTGAAAGAGCTCGCGGCTGAAGCCGCTCCTACATGGGCTCCGGGATGCGCGGCGGCGCTTTACATCGTATGCGTCGGCTTGTCCGCGCCCAGCGCGCCGGCGAGCAGGGTTTCGATCCGGCCTTTCACCGTCTCGCCCTCGGGCGTGTCGGCGAACTGCACGCCCACGCCCGCGGTGCGGTTGCCCTGGGCGCCGGTGGGCGTGGCCCAGACGACCTTGCCGGCGACCGGCAGGCGCTCGCTGGACTCGGGCAGGGTCAGCAGCAGGAACACCTCGTCGCCGAGGAAGTAGCGCTTGGGCGTGGGCACGAAGATGCCGCCGTGCTTGAGGTATGGCATGTAGGCCGCGTAGAGCTGCGCCTTGTCCTTCACCGCCAGCGACAGGATGCCCTGCCGTGCGCCGCCTGCTGTCGTGCTCATGCCCTGCCCCTTTGCCCCGCATGGGTGCCGTCGTCGTCGCGCCAGGCCAACAGCAGCTCGGCGACCGCCAGGTCGGCGCGCACCGTGGTCCGCAGCAGTTCGCGGGTGCGGTTGGCCGCGTCGAACCAGGCGGCCAGCTTCCGGATTCGCGCCGGCGTGGTCAAGTTCGCGGCCTCGGCCAGGGCGAGGTCGGCGGCGTGGCCCAGGCGCATCGCCGCGTCGTCGCCGCTGGTCCAGCGCTGCGCGGCCTCGACCGCGCCCAGTTCGCCGCGCGCAAGCTTCGCCAGGTCCGTGGCGACTTCGCGCCGCAGCGCGATGCCGCCGTCGCGCAGCCAGGCGTCGGCCAGTCCCGGATGGCCGCGCGCGGCGTCCAGCGCCTCGTCGGCGGCCTTGCGCGCATGCCCCTGCGCCTGCAGCCACGCCTGTGCTTCCTCGCGCGGCGGCAGGCGGAACTCGAGCCGCTGGCAGCGGCTGCGGATGGTGGCCGACAGCCGCTCCGGGCGCGCAGTGACCAGCCACAGGTAGCGCCCGGGCACCGGCTCCTCCAGCGTCTTGAGCAGGGCGTTGCTGGCGGCGTGGTTGAAGGCGTCGGCCGGGTCGATGATCGCGACCTGCGCACCGCCGAACTGCGGCGTCAGCCCCAGCTGCTCGGACAGCGTGCGGATCTGGTCGATGATGATCTCGGTGCGCAGCTTCGTGCCGTCCTTGGTCGGCACGAACGAGATGTCCATGAAGTCCGGATGCGAACCGGCGGCCATCAGCTCGCAGCCGCGGCAGCGGCCGCACGGCGCGCCGCCGGCCACGGGCCGGGTGCACATCAGGCGCCGCGCGAGCTGCAGGGCGACGGCGTGCTTGCCCAGGCGCGCCGGCCCGCAGAACAGCTGCGCGTGCCCCAGCCTGCCGGCGTCGAGCGCCGCCGCGGCGTGGTCATGCACGCGCTGCTGCCATGGCGCGAAGTCCGGACCGCCGCTCATGCCGCCGCGTCCCGCCACTCGCGCAGCCGCGCGACGGCCTCGGCGGCGACGGCCTGCGCCGGCTGCGAGGCGTCGATCACGCGGAAGCGCGCCGGCTCGGCGTCGGCGCGCGCGCGGTAGGTCGCGCGCACGCGTTCGAAGAATTCGTCGCGCTCGCGTTCGATGCGGTCGGGGCCGTTCGCGCCGCGCGCCAGGTCGCGGCCGCGGGTGCGCTCGCGGCCCTGGGCGATGTCCACGTCCAGCAGCAGAGTCAGCCCGGGCTGCAGGCCGACCACGCGGCGCTCGAGTTCGGCGATGAGGCCCGCATCAAGGCCGCGACCGCCGCCCTGGTAGGCGTAGCTGGAATCGGTGAAGCGGTCGCAGATCACCCACGCGCCGCGTTCGAGCGCCGGCAGGATCGTCTCGCGCACGTGCTGGGCGCGCGCGGCGAACATCAGCAGCAGTTCGGTTTCGGCCGCCGGCGGCTCGTGCTCGGGGTCCAGCAGCAGGTCGCGGATCATTTCCGCCAGCGGCGTGCCGCCGGGTTCGCGCGTGCTGACAACCTCCGCGCCGTCCTCGCGCAGGGCGTCGCGCAACGCGTGCAGCACCGTGGTCTTGCCGGCGCCCTCGCCGCCTTCCAGCGACACGAAGCGCGGGTGCGATCGCAGTTCGCTCATTTCGGCCCGTACTGCGCGCGGTAACGGCGGATGTACTCACGCACGGCGGCCTCGTGTTCGGCCAGCGTCTTGGAGAACACGTGCCTGCCGCTGCCGTCGCCGACGGCAACGAAGTAAAGCGCGTCGCCGTCGGCCGGGTGCGTCACGGCCTTCAGCGCGTCCGCACCGACCATGGCGATCGGCGTCGGCGGCAGGCCGTCGCGGGTGTAGGTGTTGTAGGGCGTGTCGGCAAGCAGGTCGACCTTGCGCAGGTTGCCGGCGTAGGTGCTGCCCATGCCGTAGATCACGGTAGGATCGGTCTGCAGGCGCATGCCCAACTTCAGCCGGCGCAGGAATACGCCGGCGATCTGCGGCCGCTCGTCGGCGATGCCGGTTTCCTTCTCGACGATGGAGGCCAGCACCAGCGCTTCTTCCTTCGACTGCAGCGGCAGGTCCGCGTCGCGTGATTGCCACGCGGCGTCGAGCGCCTTGTCCAGCGCGGCATGGGCGCGGCCGAGCAGGGCCAGGTCGGTGTCGTTGCGGGTGTAGACGTAGGTTTCGGGCAGGAAGCGCCCTTCCGGATGCTGGCCCGGATGGCCGAGCTTCTCCATCAGCGCGGCGTCGTCCAGCTCCGCGGTTTCCTGCCTGAGCGGCGTCGCCTTCGCCAGCGCCGCACGCAACTGGCGGATGTTCCAGCCCTCGACGATGGTGAAGCGGTACGACAGCACCTTGCCGTCGCGCATGGCCACCAGCAGCGTGCGCGGCGTGGTGCCGGGTGCGAGCGGATATTCGCCGACCTGGATCTTCCCCGCCGCCTTGAGCTGGCGCGCGAGCAGCTGCCATTCGAGCTCATGGCCCTCGCGCACGCCCTGGTCGCGCAGGCGCTGCAGCACCCTGGCGAACGAGTCGCCGCGCTCGACCACCAAGCTTTCGCCCGCCTCAAGCCCGGACAGCGGCGTGTCGACGAAGCCGGTGTAGCGGTCGTACGCCCAGTAGGCGAACGCGCCCGCCAGCAGTGCAGACAGGATGAAGAAGGTGCGCAGGCCGCGGCCGCGCTTGCCGGTGGCACTCATGGCCGGCCGCCCGTTGTGGTGGTGGTGTTCGAAAACATGGGGTGCAGGATACCGTGGCCGCCGCCGCTCCGGCCGACCCGCGCGCTACAGGCCGAGCGCCCGCAGCATCCCGCGGGCCTTGGCCCGGGTTTCGTCCAGTTCGCGTGCGGGATCGGAGTCGGCGACGATGCCGGCGCCGGTGCGGAAGCGCAGGCGCCGGCCCTCGATTTCTGCGCTGCGGATGAGGATGTTCAGGTCGAGGTCGCCGTCGCGGTTCAGCCAGCCCATGGCCCCGGTGTAGGCGCCGCGGCCGACGCCTTCCAGTTCGGCGATGACCTGCATGCAGCGCACCTTGGGGCAGCCGGTGATGGTGCCGCCGGGAAACACCGCGCGGATGACGTCGCCGGGCGTGGCGTCCGCGCGCAGCCGCCCGCGCACGTTGCTGACGATGTGGTGCACGTGGGCATAGCTCTCCACCGCCATCAGCTCGTCGACCTCGACGCTGCCGGGCACGCATACGCGGCCCAGGTCGTTGCGCTCCAGGTCGACCAGCATCACGTGCTCGGCGCGCTCCTTGGGGTGGCCAACCAGCTCGTGGATGCGTGCCGCGTCGTCGTCGCCGGCGAAGCGCGGGCGGGTGCCGGCGATGGGGCGGGTTTCGGCCACGTCGCCGCGCACGGAAACCAGGCGCTCGGGCGACGCGCTGGCCACGGCCCAGCCGTCGCCGGCAAACAGCCCGGCGAACGGCGCCGGGTTGAACTCGCGCAGGCGCGCATGAAGCCGCGCCGGATCCAGCGGCGCATCGAATTCCGCATTCCAGCCGCGCGACAGGTTGGCCTGGAACACGTCGCCAGCGGCGAGGTAGTCGAGGATGCGGGCGACACCGCCGGTGAAGGCAGCCGGGAGGTCTTCGCCGCAGCGATGCGGCGGCTGCCACGACGGCAGCGCCGGCAGCGCGCGCGCGGAACCCGCATCGACTTCGATGCATGCGAGCAGGTCCTCGCGGCCGGCCTCGGCCACCGCCACGCATTCGCCGGTGGCGCGGTCGCGCAGCACTGCGGCCGGACAGCGCAGCGCCAGCGCGACCGGCAGCGCGCCGGGCGCCGCCGGCAGCGAGAGCACCGGCTCGACCTGCGCGGCGAGTTCGTAGGCGAGGAACAACGCCCAGCCGCCGCGGAACGGCCAGCGCGGTTCTTCGCGCGGGAGTTGCAGGCGCCGCCATTGATCGTCCAGCGCAGACAGGAAATCACCCGGCACCTCCCTGCCACCGGCGTCGCGCACGGTGCCGTCGACGTGCAGGGCCAGCGATTCGCCGTTCGCGACGAGCAGCATGTCCCAGCGTCCGTGCGCGGTGCCGTGGGCGGCCGATTCGAGCAGCAGCGGACAGCGCGACGGCGCCAGCCGGTGCAGGGCCAGCAGGTCGGTCTCGGGTGGGAGCGTCCGGGTGACGAGCATCTGTGCAGCTTGCCTCTCACGCGACCTGGTGTGCCGGCAATCGCGCGGCGTCGGCAACTTCCTCATTCCGACGAAGCCTGCCCTCGAAACGCTCCAGATCCGGAGCGGAAATCCATTTCAACTGCCTGATCCGCGTCGATCCGTGTTCATCCGTGGCACGAACTGCTCCGGACTCTCCTTTCGATGAGCCAGCGTCCATGGTTTCCCGCATGCGCGGGAATGACCGCACCGGGGAAGTTCGCGGGGATGACGGCCAAACGAACTGCGGCCGTGAACCACTTTCCCGGACGAGTCGCGCGCCTCAGATCCGCCGGAACACCAGCGAACCGTTCGTCCCGCCGAAGCCGAACGAGTTCGACATCGCGACGTCGACCTGCTTCTCGCGCGCGGTGTGCGGCACGTAGTCCAGGTCGCAGCCTTCGGACGGGTTGTCGAGGTTGATCGTCGGCGGGATCACGCCGGTATGCAGCGCCATCGCGGAGAACACCGCTTCCACGCCGCCGGCTGCGCCGAGCAGGTGGCCGGTCATCGACTTCGTGGAGCTGACCATGGTCTTGTAGGCATGGTCGCCGAGCACGCTCTTGATGCCCATCGTTTCGGCGAGGTCGCCTTGCGGCGTGGAGGTACCGTGGACGTTGATGTAACCGACCTGGGAGGGATCGACGCCGGCGTCGCGGATGGCCGCGGCCATGCAGCGCGCACCGCCCTCACCGCCCTCGCTGGGCGCGGTCATGTGGAACGCGTCGCCGCTCATGCCGAAGCCCGCGAGCTCGGCGTAGATGCGCGCGCCGCGCGCCTTGGCGCGTTCGTATTCCTCGATCACCAGGATACCGGCGCCATCGCCCATGACGAAGCCGTCGCGCTCGACGTCCCAGGGGCGTGAAGCGCGCTCCGGCTCGTCGTTGCGCGTCGACAGCGCCTTCATCGCGCAGAACCCGCCGAGCGAGGTGGGGGTGGTGGCGTATTCGGCGCCCCCGGCGATCATGGCCTCGGCCTCCCCGTACTGGATCATGCGCATCGCCAGGCCGATATTGTGGGTCGCGGTCGTGCAGGCGGTGACCGCGGCGATGTTCGGCCCCTTGGCGCCGGTCATGATCGACACATGCCCGGCGATCATGTTGATGATCGTGCTGGGCACGTAGAACGGCGAGATCTTGCGCGGGCCCCCCGCCGCGTACTTGAGCGTGGTCTCCTCGATGCCGTGCAAGCCGCCGATGCCGGCGCCGATGGCCACGCCGATGTTCTCGGGATCGGCGGCGATGTCGAGGCCGGCGTCCTGGATGGCCATCATCGCCGCCGCCACGCCGTAATGGACGAACGGGTCCATCTTCTTGACGTCCTTCGGCGCGATCCAGGCGGTGGGATCGAAGCCCCTCACCTCGCCGGCAATGCGGGTGGGGAACGCGGACGCGTCGAAATGGGTGATCGGGCCGATGCCGGAACGGCCGTTGACGATGCCGTCCCAGCTCGCCTCCAGGCCGTTGCCGACCGGGGACAGGATGCCGAGACCGGTGATGACGACGCGACGCTTGGACATTGCTGGCTCCGTTTCGGATTCGATTGCGATGCGCGCGCCGCGTCGCGGCGGATGCGCGCCGGAAACGCCCGAGGCCGCAAGCGCGGCCCCGGATTGTCACGACGCGGCGGCAGGAAGCGCGTGCTCCCTGCCGCCGCAGGGCCCGGCGCTGGCGCCGGGCTTGGGCCCCCACAAGGGCTTACGCCTTGACGTGGGCCTTGATGTAGTCGATCGCCTGCTGCACCGAGGTGATCTTCTCGGCTTCCTCGTCGGGGATCTCGCACTCGAACTCTTCCTCGAGCGCCATCACCAGCTCGACGGTGTCGAGCGAGTCGGCACCGAGATCGTCGACGAAGGAAGCGCTGTTGCTGACTTCTTCTTCCTTGACGCCCAGTTGTTCGACGACGATTTTCTTGACGCGTTCTTCGATGCTGCTCATTGGTTGTTGGCTCCGGTGGAGGCTGTTGCGGTGGATAGTGTAAGGGAAAGCCGGGCCATGGACACGGCCCGTCGGCTTCCTTTTCGTTCAAGGGCTTGCGCCCCGTTTCTTGCGGAGGTTCTCGCCTCGCGAAGCGGCTTTCGCCGGCCGGCGAAGGTCACGGCATGTACATGCCGCCGTTGACGTGCAGTGTTTCTCCGGTGATGTAGGACGCCTCCGGGCCGGCCAGGAACGCCACCGCCCGCGCGATGTCCGACGGCTCGCCCAGGCGGCCGAGTGCGATCTGCTGCACCAGTGCTTCCTTCGACGCCTCGGGCAGGTCGCGGGTCATGTCG
>Ga0160437_1000127_pt1 | contig 44535 bp, 42 predicted proteins | sample HID1975I_E0MG_FD_108227 | JGI IMG/M metagenome (GOLD analysis project Ga0160437, IMG submission 108227) | Enriched soil microbial communities from UW Madison campus, WI, USA - HID1975I_E0 MG | ecosystem: Environmental > Terrestrial > Soil > Unclassified | place: USA: Madison, Wisconsin... | reverse complement strand
GTGGTGGTCGGCGGAGAAGAACGGCCCCCGACGCTGGGCGAGGTCTGCGACGAATTCGTATTCGACCTGGTTGCCGCGATCTTCGGCGCCGAAGATCCGGAGACTGGGAATCGCCTGATCAAGGAGTTCATGCTCCTGATCAGCAAGAAGAACGGCAAGTCCATGATCGCCGCGGGCATCATGGTAACGGCATTGATCGTCAACTGGCGGCCGAACGCGATTTTGCAGATCCTCGCGCCAACGCTGGAGGTCGCGAACAACAGCTTCGACCCTGCCATGGGCATGGTCCGGGCCGACCCTGAATTGTCGGTGGTCCTGAAGGTCATCGAACACCAGCGCCAGATCAAGCATCTAGACACCGGCGCGGTGCTGAAAGTGATCGCGGCGGACAGCGATACGGTCGCAGGCGGTAAAGCATCGATCACGCTGATCGAGGAGCTGTGGCTGTTCGGCAAGAAGCCGAAGTCGGCGGCGATGCTCCGCGAGGCTCTTGGCGGCGGTTCGGCCCGGCGAGAGGCGTTCACGCTCTACATTACGACCCATTCGGACGAGCCGCCGAGCGGGGTCTATAAGTCAAAACTCGCCTATTTCCGAGATGTCCGTGACGGGGTGATCGACGATCCAGCGACGATGGCCATGCTCTACGAGTGGCCTGAGGAAATGTTGGATGCCGAGACCTATCTCGATCCGGCGTTCTTCTACGTCACGAATCCGCACCTCGGCAGGTCGGTTACGGTCGAATGGCTCCGAGCCGAGCTGGCAAAGGAACAGATCGGTGAGGGCGAAGGCCTCCAGGTATTCCTCGCCAAGCACTTGAACGTGGAAATCGGTCTGCGCCTGCGGCGCGATCGTTGGCGCGGGGCGGATTACTGGGAGGTTTGCGCTGATACCACGCTCACCCTGGCGAGCCTTCTGGCTCGCTGTGAAGTGGCGGTTGTCGGCGTGGACGGTGGCGGCTTGGACGACCTCTATGGTCTGTGCGTAGCAGGCCGCGAGCGCGGCACCGGTCGGTGGCTGTATTGGTTCAAGGCCTGGTGCTGGCCCGATGTGCTCACCCGCCGCAAGGAAATCGCGGCCCAGTTGCACGACTATCAGAGCGACGGCGACCTCGTGATCTGCTCCGAGGAAGTGTCGGAGACGCTCGGCCTGGAGGAAGGCGACGCCGCCTATGAGCGCCCTCAGGACATCCGCGAAATCGTCGAGCTGATTGCAGAGGTCAAGGCAAGCGGTCTGCTTCCCGAACGCGGGGCGATCGGCCTCGATCCTCAAGGAGTGAGCGATTTGGTCGACGCGCTAGCGGAAATCGGTCTGGCCGACCCGCAGGTTGTGTCGGTCGGACAGGGTTTCCGCCTCATGTCGGCAATCGTCGGCCTAGCGCGGAAGCTGAAATTCAACGGCGCGGTCCATGACGGCTCGCGCATGATGTCCTGGTGCGTGAGCAACGCCAAGGAAGAACTCGGACGGCAAACGGTGATGATCGTGAAGAACACCCAAGGGACGGGCAAGATTGACCCGTTCATGGCGGGCCTGAACGCCACCAAGCTGCTGGAACTGAACCCAGTTGCCGCGAACGACAATAGCTCGGTTTACCTTGAGCGTGGACTGCTGGTGCTCTGATGGGATGGTTCCGTCAGATACTCGGCCTCGAGCGCGACGGGCCGGGCGGGATCGTCGGTCCTGCCCCGATGGCAATGTCAGCCGGCGCCGCGGGCTTCGTCGTCGACAACTCGGGCGATCTCGATAACGCCCTTCGGCACGGTAATGTCTCGAAAGCCGGGCAACCGGTCAACGAGCGGACTGCCTTGAAGGTGGCGACCGTATTTGCATGCCTCCGTATCCGTACCGGTGCACTGGCAAACACGCCGCTCAGCATCAAGCGTCGGATCGACGAGCGCACCCGCGTTGACGCCATCGACAACCCGGTGTGGGCCGTGATGAACCGCCGGCCCAACGTCTGGCAGACGCCGTCCCAGTTCAAGCGGATGATGGAGGGGCACTTGCTCCTTCGCGGCAATGCCTATGCGGTGAAGGTTTACGGCGTCGGGCAGAAGCTGATCGGCCTTATTCCGCTGCATCCCGACCGGGTGGTCAAGCGGCAGCGCGACGACAACCGCCTTGAATTCGTCTGGACCCGAAAGGACGGCGGACAGGTCCTGATCAAACAGGAAGACATGTTCCACCTGGTCGGTCTGACGCTGGACGGCGTGAACGGCTTGTCGGTGCTGAGCTATGCCCGCGAGGCGATCGGCCTGTCGCTGGCGCAGGAAGCCCACGGGGCCACCACGTTCCGTAACGGCGCCAACGTGAGCGGCGCGCTCAAGATGCCGGAGGGCCAGTACCTGCCGCCCGACAAGATCGAGCTGCTGCGCGGCCAGATGGACGAGTACCGATCTGGCGGCGCGAAGGAAGGCAAGGTAATCGTCCTCGAAGGCGGCCTTGAATTCCAGCAGATGGCCTTGTCGGCCGAGGACGCCCAATGGCTGGAAAGCCGAGAGTACTCACGAACCGACGTGTGCATGTTCTTCGGCGTGCAGCCGCACTTAGTCGGCATCACCGCAGGCACGACGCAGTTGGGCAGCAGCATCGAGGCGATGGGTCAGGGTTTCCAGACCTACACCCTCGAAGACAGTTACGTGACCTGGGAAGAAGCGATCGGGCTTCAGTGTCTCGACTGGGACCGCAACCCGGATCTCTACGCCCGCTTCAATCGCAACGCGCTGGTGCGCGCGGACTTCAAGACCCGCTGGGAAGGCTACGTGAAGGGCCTGCAGTGGGGCGTGTGGAGCCCGAACGACGTGCGCGCCCTCGAAGACGAAAACCCGCGTGAAGGCGGGGACATCTATTACCCGCCGCCGAACATGACGGCGACGAAAACCGGAGACAGCAATGTCGATTCGTGATCTGCCGCAGGCCCGGCTCCCGCAGCGTCCGCAGAATTTCCAATGGGACGCGCCATCCGATGCCCTCGCGCGTTGGGCGGAGGGGCCGCGCGCTGCCGCCAGTGACGACGCCAACACCATCACGATCTATGACGTGATCGGGCAGGACTGGTGGACCGGCGAAGGAGTGACTTCGAAACGCATCGCATCCGCCCTGCGCTCGATCGGCGACAATGATGTGGTCGTGAACGTGAATTCACCGGGCGGCGACATGTTCGAGGGCATCGCGATCTACAATCTGCTCGCGGCCCACAAAGGCCGCGTGACCGTGAACGTGATCAGCCTTGCGGCCAGTGCTGCCTCCATCATTGCGATGGCCGGGGACACGATCAACATGGGCATCGGCTCCTTCATCATGGTCCACAATGCCTGGGGCGTCGTGGTCGGCAACCAGAACGATTTCCGGGACGCTGCCGATATGTTCGCCGGCTTCGACAGCGCGCTTGCCGATATCTACGAGGCCCGCACCGGTCTCGCCCGTGCCGATATCGTCGCTCTCATGGACGGCGAGACCTTCATGGGGCCGACCGATGCTATCGCCCGCGGCTTCGCCGATGCCACAATGAGCGAACTGCCGGACACTGCTCCGTCCAACTCGATGGACCGAGGCCTTATGGCTCGGCGTACCACTGAAGCGGCTCTTGCTCGGGCCGGATTTTCCCGCGGCGATCGTCAGCAGATGATCTCCGCCCTTGGAGGTGCCCAGCGCGATGCAAGCCCTCCCGCCGCGCGAGATGCAGGCGACGCCATCGAGGGCCTCGACGCCCTCATCGCTGCAATGAAACCCTGAAAGGGCCTATCATGAACAAGAGTGCCTACCCCCGCGTTCGCGGGATCGTCGCCGCGCGCGCCGAAACCCGAGACGTCAATGCCACGCTCGCCGAGCTGAACCGCACCTTTGCGGCTTTCCGTGAGCAGAACGACCGCCGCCTCTCCGAACTCGAAAGTGGTCGCGAAGACGTGGTCACCAACGAACACGTCGATCGCATCAACGCCTCGCTCGGTGACCTGACGACGCTGGTCAACGAACAGCAGCAGACCATTGCCGCGCTGCGTCTCGGCCCCAACGGCAACGAACCAGCCAGCGACCCCGAGTATCGCAATGCCTTCAACTCCCACTTCCGCCGAGGCGACGTCAACAATGCGCTGCAGGTTGGTGTCGATGCCGAGGGCGGCTATCTGGCACCGGTCGAATGGGATCGAACGATCACAGGGGCGCTCCGCGAAATTTCGCCCATCCGCCAGTACGCACAGGTCATCCAGACGGGCAACGCTGGCTTCCGCCGGCTTTACAGTGACCGAAACGTGGGATCGGGTTGGGTCGGCGAAGTCGCAGCGCGACCGGAAACAGTCACGCCGGGTATCTCGGAACTGGCATTCGGTCATGGTGAAATCTATGCCAACCCGGCCGCAACACAGCAGTTCCTCGATGACGCGCTGGTGAATGTCGAACAGTGGTTGGCGGACGAGGTCAACACCGAGTTTGCCTATCAGGAAGGCGTCGCTTTCCTGTCCGGCAATGGCGTCAACAAGCCGTTCGGCATCCTGACCTATGTCACCGGCGCCGCGAACGCTGCCAAGCATCCTTTCGGTGCAATCAAGGCAGGCACCACGGCCGCAACAGCCGAGATCGATCCCGACGAGCTGGTCGACATCATCTACGATCTGCCTTCGGCACGTCGAGCTGGTGCGCGGTTCTTCATGAATAACGGCACGATGGCGGCTGTGCGCAAGCTAAAGGATGGCGATGGCACGTATCTCTGGCAGCCGGGCTTCCAAGACGGCGAGCCGGGCCGCATTCTTGGCTACCCCACCACCGAAATCGAGGGCATGCCCGATGTCGCGCCTGGCGCCATCCCGCTGCTGTTCGGCGACATGCGTCAGACCTACCTGATTCTCGATCGCATGGGCATCCGCATCCTGCGCGATCCGTACACCAACAAGCCGTTCGTGAACTTCTACACGACCAAGCGCGTCGGTGGCGGTGTGCAGAACCCCGAATTCATGCGCGCGCTCAAGATGAAGGCCGCCTGATTAACCGGCGGGGCGCTCCGGCGTCCCGCCCTCCTTCTCGCGCGTGTTCGTCAGGCGCGAGGCGGGGTGGAAACGTAGGAGACTAACATGGCTGCCACGACGAAAACCGTATCTGCCGCCAAGACCACGACGGCCGCTCCCAAGACTGAAACCGCCGCCTCGGTCGAGGCGTCCGGCGCAATTATCGAGGATGTTGCGAAGGCGGTGGTCGATCTGACGCATCCGGCCGTGGATTCGAACCCACGGGCGAGCGCGCCGGACCATGCCAACCTGATCGATTTCAACGATCCGACGATCAGCGCAAAGGAGGCTGTCGCGAAGAACTTGGCCGCCGCGGCTGACGCTGACGTCGACCAGGCCGACTGAGAAAAGCGGCTGAAGGACCCGCAACCATGATCTTTGAGCTGCTGCACGCGCCGTTCCCGGACGGGTACGGAGAAGCGATCCTGTCGCTTCAGGCATGCAAAGACCATCTGCGAGCCGATGGCGATGACGAAGACGATCTGATCGGGGCGCTGCGTGACGCCTCGATCGACTTCGTCGAGCGCTACTGCTCGGTCAAAATGGGTCCGACCGAGGGAATTGAGTGGACTGCCCAAGGCTTTCCGGCGCAGGCTCGATGGCCTCTGTCGCTGAGCGTGGCGCCCGTCACCGCAATTACCTCTGTTGACTGGCTCGACCGCAGCGGCACCGCCGTTGACGGTGCTGTTGACGATTTTCGGATCACTCCGTCGGGCGACGTGCTTCCGAAACTCGGTTCCCGTTGGCCGGCCAATGTCGGTGGCGATGTACGATTTCAGTTTTCTGCAGGATACGCCGAAGGTGCGGCGCCGCCCTCGTTGATTTCGGCCGTTCGCCTCTTTCTCGGCCATCTCTACAAGAACCGTGAGGCGGTTACCGACCGAGGGACTGAAGGCGAAGTGCCCTTTGGCGTTCGCCAGCTCTGCGCGCCGTTTCGCCGGGTGCTGATCTGATGGGCATGATCGCTGCGGGCTCGCTGGATCGTCGCATCCAGTTCGAGCGGCCGGTCACTACCCGTGATCCGACTTACAACACGTCGAAGACGACCTGGGAGCCGCATGTGAAAGTGTGGGCGCAGGTTCGCGATGTGTTGCCGAGCCGGGCCGAGAGCGTGGACGAGAGCGCCTCGCTCCAGCAGCGCCCCGCGCGCATCCGCATGCGCTTTCGTGAGGACATCACCCCCGACATGCGGGTGATCTACCGGGGCCGCGCCATGGAAATCGTTTCCGGCCCCGCCGAGTTGGGCCGCCAGGAGGCGCTCGAACTCGTCGTTCAGGAATTGTCCACGCGAGGTGACAGGCCATGAGCCGCAATTTCCCGGTGAAGGGACTCGCCGACCTGGACGCCTATTTGCAACTGGTGCCGAAGCGCATGCAGAAGCAGGGGGTTCGACAGGGGCTTACCGCGGCCGCCGCGCCCGTTCGCGACGAGGCCCGCGCCCGGGCGCCGAAGAAGAGCGGCAAGATGGCCAAGGCCATCAAGAGCGGCTCGCCCCGTCAGAATCAGGACGGCACGTTCTCGATCAGCATTCGGCTTGATGGCGAGCACGCCTTCCTCGGCGCCTTCTTCGAATTCGGGGTGACCGCTCACCTCATCGCGCGGACAGGCGCTGGCCAGGGAAAGGTCGCGATCCGAAAGGCGGCCGAGGGCAAGGGGAAGATTTCGACCAAGCCCATGAAGATCGGCGACCGGTACGTGTCGGGCATCATTCAGCATCCCGGCATCGCCGCTCACCCGTTCCTGCGGCCTGCGCTTGATGCGAAGGCAGACGAGTCCATCCAGGCATATGCCGGCAAGATCCGCGACTTCCTCCAAGGCAAGACTGGCTTCGTTGCGCCGATAGCTGGGGCCGACTGATGGACGGTGTAGCTGCAATGGTGAAGATGCTGACCTCCGACGCCGCCCTGACCGACCTGGTGCCGGCGGAGCGGATTTCGCCGGGGCCGAGCGCGCTGGGGTTTCAGTTGCCGTGGATCGCGCTGGAAAGCGTGAGCCTGAACGACCGCAATATTCCCGCGCCCGGCGCCCGGCGACATGTCCGCGAGCGGGTGCAGGTTACCGTCATGGCGAGCGGTTACCCCGAGCGGGCCACTGTGATGCGCGCTGTGCGCCGTGCCGCGGCCGATCTGGTGGGTATCGAGGTGGACGGGATCGATGCGGTGACCATCCATACCGATTCCGCCGGTCCCGACTTCATGATCGAGGATCCTTCGATCTGGTGCCGGAGCCAGGATTTCCTCGTCACCTATCTGGAGACCCGATGATGATCGAAGCCAGGGCCACCCGCCGCACGACCCTGAACGGCAAGAAGTACGCGAAGGGCCGCAAGGTCGAGATGTCACAGGAGCTTTTCGACGCGCTTCTGCCGACCGGGCGTTTCGAACTGGTGCCGGCCGCGAAGAAAACGGCGGCGGGCAAAACCGATCCGTCGTCGACGGCTGCGGCCACCTGACAGGCGTTGCCGTCCCGGCGATAGTCCGCCCCACTCACGGGGCATTCCACCTCTACATGGAGAAAACACATGGCGGTCTTTACCTCCGCCGGGGCAAAGGTGCTCCTGATCAAGGCACCCCCGGCAACCTTCGACGCGGCAGGTTATACCGCGCTGAAGGCCACTGCGATCGAGGTAGGCGAGGTCAGCGACCTCGGCGACACCCCGAGCCGCGTCTATGATGTCGTGCCCTGGCGCAACATCAGTAATCGCGGTGAGAGCAAGGCCAAGGGCGGCTACACCCTCGGTTCGCAGACGATCACGGTCGGGATCGACCCGGATGACGCCGGCCAGGATCTCGTCGACGCCGCAACGGAAGATGATGATCCGTATTCGGTGATCATCTCGCATCCGCGTCTCGGTGACATCTGCTCGCGCGCGCTCGTGATGGGCGGCCCGAAGAGCTATGGCGACGTCAACACCGTGGCCACCCGCCAGATCACGCTCGAACACACGATCGTATCGCAGGACGAAGACGGCCTCGTCTACATCCCGCCGGCCTGATCAGCCCCCTTACGCCCCTGAGCTTCCGCCCCGCTTCTGCGGGGTTTTTCATGTCGGCCGGTTATCAGGGTGACCGGCCGACACCTTCCCTGAAAGGCAAGCCATATGGCTCTCAAGATCATGAACCACCGCGTCGCCGACGTGTGTGACCTTCCCGTCAAGAACGCGGACGGTTCGCCGTTCCGCGACCCGGATACCGGCAATCCCATCACCGCGACCGTGTTCGGCCCCGGCACCAAGATCTGGCAGGTTGCTGACGCCGCCAAGCGCCGCAAGGCGATCAAGCGGTCGCGCGAGGCCAACGGCAAGTTCGAGGCGGCCCTGGACTTCGAGACGGAAGATGCCGTCGAGTTCCTCTGCGCTGTCACCAAGCGTTTCAACGGCATCGAGGTCGAGGGCGTGCACGGCGATGCGGAAACCGTCCGTGCCGTCTACAGCGACCCGCTGCTGGGCTACATCCGTGACCACATGGAAGTCGACACCAAGAACTGGGAAAATTTTATGAGGGCATCGCAGTCGCTCTCGAACTCTGGACACGACAACTCGCCTGGCTGAACACGGCACCGCGCGCTGAGCATACCGGCACGGGCAAGCCGCCCGAGCCGGTAACTCGCGCCGAGGCACTGCGGGACCACGGCCGCGAGCCAATCCTGCCGGTCAATCCTGCTCCCTACCTCACAGACTGGCTGCTGGAGATCGGCCCGACCGCGCCTGCTGGCGACAGCAGCGCGCCGCTCGGGTTCTCCGAAATGGCGGCTTGGTCACGATTGATTGGCGTCGATCTGTCGCCGTGGGAGGCGCGAACGCTGCGCCGGCTGTCCCGCGCCTTCCTCTACCAGCAGCACGATGCCCGGAACTCTGCCTGCATCGAACCGATGGTGAAGGTCGATCAGGATCGCGCGCGAAGCCGGGTTGATGCCCAATTCGCCGCCCTGGTCGCAGCGTTCAAGAGGAAGGTTTGAATCTCAGCCTATAACTGTAGTGTAGGCGCATGAGATGGATGATCCTTGCGAGCATGCCGCTGCTATCGCTTTCTGCGTGTGGGCAAAGTCCCGGTGAGGCTGCGGAGAAAGAGTTCGAAGTAGTGGAGAAAAACTCTGCCACGACTTACGGCGATTTATGCCGAGCGGCTCGGAAGGTCGCGGATGGCTACCTGACGGAACAAGATCAAGAAAAGTACGACTGGTGGAAGCTGCAAGCCGACGTGAAGTGCGCGTTGCCTGCTGGCGAAAAGGCAAGTTAGCGGCCTCGCCGACAATATCTCATCATCATATCGAAACGACGGGCGGCCTTTGAGCCGCCCTTTTCTTTGGAAGGATATGCAATGGCAGGTCGCGGCATTCCGGCGGGGCGGCTTTCTATTGAAATCGTCGCGGAAGTTGCGCGCTTGCAGGCCGATATGGACAAGGTCCGGCGCGCCGTTCGCGATGCAAGCGGGGACATCGCGCGCAGCGCGAAGACCGCCAACGACAACCTTGGGGCCATTGGCAGGGGCGCGGGTGCAGGCGTCCAGCAATTCACCAAGGATGTGGCCGCCCTGAAAGCGAAGCTCGATCCTGCCTGGGCGTCCATGCAGACATATCGGCAGGAGGTGGAGACGGCCGAAAGAGCCTTGAAGCAGGGTGCGATCACCCATGCGCAGTACATGGAGGCGATCCGGCAGTCGGCCACGGCAGCGGGGCTTATGGCCGACAAGCAGAGGGATGCTGCGGCGGCGGCGCAGCTAGAGGCGGCGGCGCTGCGTGAGGCCGCGCAGGCGGCGCAGGAAGCAGCTCGTCAGCAGGCAACATACGCAGCGCAGGCGGCGAATGTGCGCGCTCAGCTTGATCCGATGTTCGCCGCGCAGCAGCGATTCAACCAGCAAATGGACGTTCTCGACGCCTTGCTTCGCGAAGGGGCGCTTCGTCAGCACGAGTACGCGGCCGCGACGGCACAGGCCCGCGCAGCGCTCCAGGATCACGCGCAGGCTGTCATGCGTAGCGAAGTGGTGCTCGACGATGTCGGCGAGACCTTCAAGAAGTCTTCCGGCAATGCCCGCAATTTCTCGCTTCAGATGAGCCAGGTTGGCCAGCAGGTCATGGCAGGCACGGGCGTGATCCAGGCACTGGCGATCCAGCTTCCCGATATGACCGCGGGCATGCACGGGGCGCAGGAAGGTGCCGGTCGCTTTGCTGCGTTCATGGGCGGCCCTTGGGGCATCGCTCTGACCACTGCCATCGGCCTTGCGGCGACATTTGCCATGACGTTGCTGGATGAAGGCGAGTCTCTCGACGCCAACGTTGAGAAGCTACGCAAGGACGCTGCGCAGACAGCGGCTACGGCGGCGGCGAAGGCCGAGTTCGAGAAAACGCTGGACGGCGTCATCGCCGCAATTCGCGAGCAGAATGCGGCGCTTGAGAAGTCGATCGCGACTTCCCAGCAGGCGGAAATCCAAGCCTACAACGAGGCCGTGCAACGCCGAAATAACACGGTTAAAATACGAGAGCAGACTGTTGCCCTTCTCGAACAGCAGAAGGTGCTTGCCGAAAACGCCAAATCTACGAACATCTTTGCTGGCGGGCCGGGCGGTGCCCAATCCATTGTCGCCAACCAGTATGCCGCAGAAGTAGAGCGGGTCCAGCGTGATCTAGACAGGGCAAAGGCCGCTGTAGCCGAGACCGAGAAGGGTATCCGGCTTGCGGAAATCCCTCGTAATCAGCGGGCTGTGGCAGAATCGATGGACGCTGCCGCCGCCGCAACTGGCAAGTACGAGCGCAATCTTCAGAAGCTGAACGATCAGCGCGAAAAGGGCACGATCAGCCAGAAGCAGTACATCGCGCTCGAAAGGGTTGCTCAGGTTACGCGCGACAAGGCGATCAAGGACGCTAAGGACGCGCAGAAGAAGCCCCGCGTCACGTCAGAACAGCGCCGAGAGGAACGTCTCGGCCGCGAGGCGGATGCCACTCGGGCGTTGATCGCAGGCCTCTACCAGTCGGCCGATGCCTACGCCGTCAGCACCGCTGCGGGCATTCGTGCGCGCGTCGAAGCCGAGGCGACCGCCCAAGGCATCAAGAAGCAAGCGGACCTTCAGTCTTACGCCGCCGGCGAGCTGCGCAAGTATGTGGCCGATCAGGTCAACGGGTCGGCGGAGCAGGTCGCGGCGCTGGCGGACCAGACCCGCGCGCAGGAGTTCGTCAACACGGCTATCCGCAACGGCACCCTCGACGCCAGCAAGGCCTCCGAGGCTCTGGCCGACATGGCCGAACAGCAGAAGCTCATGACTGCCATGGGCGTCGCCTCCATGAACAATGACAAGGAGGGTTACGATGCAGCGAAAAAGGCGCTGAAGGAACTAACTGGAGCCCAGCTCGCCAACAAGAAGGCGCGCAAGGAAACCGAGGACGCCATCCAGTCGGCGCAGATCGGCCGTGCGATCGAGGATATCCGCACGGAAACGAAGCTGACTTCGGACCTCGGCGCTGCCCGGCTCCAGGCTTTGCGGGGGCTGTCCGGCGATGCGCTGGAAGACGAACTGGCGCGGATCGCGCTGGAGCAAGAAAAGATCGCGATCCAGGTGCGCGCAGAAACGGAAGCCCGGCGCCTGCGCGACGCCGGCCTGACGAAGACCGCCGACTTGAAGATGGCCGAGGCGGAAGCGCTGAAGCAGCAGGCCGACGCGCGTTTCGAGATCGAAAAGCAGACAGTTGCCATCGAGCGCTACAACGACCGCCTGCGCGACACGATCGACCTGCTCGGCGACATGGGCAAGGTCGGGCAAGGCCTTGGCGCCCTGCTGGGCATCTTCACGGGCAATACGACCGGCATTCGCGGCCCTCTCGGCGACCTGCTCAACACCGGCATGACCGGCAAAGACGAAACCGGCAAAGAAATTGCGTCGTCGATCGGCGAGGAGATGTCGAAGATCTTCAAGAAGGACGGCGCGTTCGTGAAGGCGGTTGTCCCCGTGCTGCAAAGCGCAGCCACAGGTATGGCCGCCGGCAGCGCAGTGTTCGGAAAGCAGTCCGCCGCCGAGCAAGCAGGCTCGGCCATCGCGGGCGCGCTCGGTGGCAAAGTCGGAGATAAGATCGGCAAGACACTGGCCGATAGCAGCAGTAAGCTATTGAAGGGCCTGGGCGGCTTCGCCGGACCACTCGGTTCGGTTCTCGGCGGTGTCCTGGGCAGCGCGCTCGGCAGCGCGTTCACCAAGGTGAAGTGGGGCCGGGTCGATCTGTCGGCCGCGGGCGTGTCCGGAACCTCAGGCAACAGCGGGTCGTCGCAGAAGGCCGCCCTGGCCGCCGGCAACAGCATCTATGGCGGCCTGTCCGATCTCGCTTCGCAGCTGGGCGGCGCCATCGGCAACTTCGGCAACATCAGCGTCGGCGTCCGTCACGGCGACTACCGCGTCAACGCCGGCGGAACCTCGCTCAAGGTCAAGAAGGGCGCGGTCGACTTCAACGACGATGCCGAGGCTGCCGTGGCCTACGCCATGAAGCTGGCGATCGAGCGCGGGGCCATCACCGGCATCCGCGCGTCCACCAACAACCTGCTGAAGGCGGGAGACGATCTGTCGACCCAGCTCAACAAGGCGCTGAGCTTCGAGGGCGTCTTCACCGATCTCAAGGCATACCTCGACCCGGTCGGCGCCGAGCTGGATAGCCTCGACAAGGAATTCGCAAACCTACGCTCGATCTTCGCCGAGGCAGGCGCCACGGCGGCGGAATACGCCCAGCTTGAGCAGCTCCTGTCGATCAAGCGCCAGGAAGCCATGGACAAGGAAACGGATGCGCTGAACGACATCCGTTCGCGCATTGCCGAGGCTTCGGGCGACGAGGCCACCGTGACGGCCATTGCCCGCGCCAAGGAATTGAAGGACGCCACCAGCGACGCGCAGCGCGCACTGCTGCAGCAGCTCTATGCGGTCGAGGACGCCAACGCCGCGCAGGAGGCCCTGACGGCGACGCAAGAAGCCGCGGCCACGGCAGCGGAGCAGCTGCGCCAGGCGTGGAAATCGGTCGGTGACAGTATCCTCGACGAGGTGAACCGCATTCGCGGCCTCAGCGGGGGCGACGATGCCGCCAGCTTCGCCACGCTGCAGGGCCAGTTCAATGCCGCGGTGCTGTCAGCCCGGGGCGGTGATCAGGAGGCGGCGGCCAAGCTGGCCGACCTCAGCCAGTCGCTGCTCGATGTCGCCGGCAACGTCGCCACGAGCCGCCAGGAGCTGGAACGGATCAAGGCGCAGACGGCAGCGAGCCTGGAAGGGGTCTATGACGCCACGAAGGGCTTCGCGGGCGGTTCCTCCGCTTCGTCCGCGTCCGCCTCGGCCACATCGGCCATCGACGCGGCCAGCGCTGCCACGGCGAGCACGTCCACCTCGGCCGCCGGTACCGACCTTGCGGCCGAAGTGCGCAGCCTCCGCGCTGAGCTGGCCGGACTGCGGTCTGACAACAACACGGGCCATGCCCAGACGGCCAGCAACACGAAGGCCATCCAGCGCAAGCTGGAGGACGTCACCGAGGACGGCAGCGGCCGGGCCATCTCTGTAGTGAGCGCAGCAGCATGAAGGTAATTCTCGACGGGGGCGAGGTGATCGATCTCGGTGAGGCCGAGGCCACGCCGACGATTGGTATCGTCGACTATAGCCGCCGGGTGACCGACGATTACGGCGTGACGACCGTCGTGGAGCGCAGCTTCGCGCGGCGCATGTCCGTGCGCTTGGTCGTGCCCTTTGATCAGACCGATGCCCTTCAGCGCAATCTGGCCGCCATTCGCGCCAAGCCCGCCCAGTGGGTTGCGGATGATCGCTTCGCCTGGCTCAACTTCCGCGGCTTCTTCAGGGATTTCGAGATTGATCTCGCTGTCCCGCCGAAAAGCTACTGCACCCTGACGGTCGAAGCGCTCACCGACACCGAGGCGTTCGCGGATCCGGGCGGCGATCCGGCGCCGGGCGGCGCGGCCTCTACCCTGCAGGTGCTGCAGCCGGTCACCATTGCTGGGGCCGCGCTGGTCGCCAGCACCGTGCCGGAGAATGACTATCCCGAGTGGTCGGCCGACACGACCTATCCGCTCGGCGCCCGGGTCATCAAGGCGGCCACGCACCGGATCTATGAGAGCGGCGCGCTGGACAACAAGGGCAATGATCCGGCCGGGGTCTCGGGCAAGTGGAGCGATGTCGGCCCGACCAACCGCTGGGCGATGTTCGACCAGGCGCTAGGATCGACGACGGCGGCAGCCGGCGCGATCACTGTGACGCTCGCACCGGGCACCTTCGATGCGGTGGCCTTGCTCGACGTCAAGGGAGCGGCCGTGCGCGTCCAGGCCGCCGGCTATGACCGGACGTCCGCGCCCAATGCGAGCGGGACGGTTACCTTCCTCGACATGCCGGAGATCGCCGGGCAGGTGATCGTGACTATCACGGGCCCCGGGACGGTAGAGGCCGGCACGTTGCTCGTGGGCAAGCTTGCCGCGCTCGGCTCCACGACCGATTCGCCCAAGGCCGGGATCACGGATTTCAGCCGCAAGGAAGCGGACGAGTTCGGCGATATCCAGGTGGTCGAGCGGGCCTGGGCGAAGCGCATGACCCTGCAGGCCAAGCTGCGCCGGGATGCCATCGACCTTGTTGCCGGCCGCATCGCCGCCGTGCGGGCGAAGCCGTCGCTCTGGATCGGCAAGGATGGGATCGAGACCCTTACCGCCTACGGCTTCTTCAAAGACTTCACGATCGAGGTCGACGCCACGATCTGCACCCTCTCGCTTGCAATCGAGGGGCTGAGCACCGCGGGAAAGGTCGAGCCGCTCACCGCTAGCGTAGCTTGGCCGGACATCACCGACCCTAACGGCACCAAGCCCGACGACAACGCCACGCGCAACGTCAACCGCGGCGATTGGGCGCCCGGCGTCGCCTACAACGTCGGCGATTTCTTCCAGTACGACGGCTCTTCGTACACGGTCATCACGGCCCACATTTCTACCGCTGGATCGCCGCCGCCCAACCAATTTGTCTCGCTGTTGGCGTCTGGCGGTTCCGATGGTCTCCCCGGTGTGAGGGGTGCTGACGGGGTCACGTTCTATACCTGGATCGCCTATGCAGATTCGGCCGACGGGACGCTCAATTTCACGACCGGAGCGCCGAACGGGCGCACCTTCATCGGCATCGCAAGCAACAAGGCGACAGCAGTTGAGAGCGTAAATCCGGCAGAATATACGTGGTCGGCCTATGCTGGTCCGCCGAACTTCGGTCTGGTGGCCGGGGCGAACGCCGCCGTGTCGGGTGCTCGGGTCTACAAGGTTAGCGGTGCAACCGATTGGAATTCTCAGGTCGTTTCCAGCGAGGCGTTTGCGGGCGGGGTGACCCTCGTAGTGCGGCCCGAAAATCTCGGCTTCGACTTTTTCGTTGGCCTCAATACGGACCCCTTCACCGACAGTAGCTACCTGTCGCTCGATTACGCTTGGAGAATGGACCAAGGGCGGATTGAGGTCTGGGCAAACGGCACAGGGCTTCAAGGTTGGGATAACAACTTCAACCTCGGTGACACGCTAAGCATCCAATACAATGGGAAAAAAGTCCGTTGGATTCGTAGTGGAAACGGGTTCTCGATCGTCTTCTGGGAAGCCGATGCCCCTGCGAACTTACGCTTTTGGCTCGATAGCTCTCTCTCAGTCGCAGACGCCTCGCAGCCGCAGTTTACGGTCGTTACCTGGGCCGCCGGAGGCGCCGCTGGTGCCGATGGGGCGAACGGCGCGAAGGGAGACCCCGGCACCCCCGGTGAAGCGGCGATCACGCCTTCGCTGACGGCGTCGGCTCAGCAGGTGTGGGCTTACGCGAATGGAGTCGTGAAGAGTTACGACGGGGTGAGCACGACCTTCGTGCTGAAGCAGGGCGGCGTCGATGTGTCGGCGAACTTCAACGTCGTGATCGCCTCTAACCCTAACGGGCTCCAGGTGTCGCTATCCGGTCGGACGGCCACGGTGGTCGGAGCGAATGGGAACGCTGGAGAGTTCGGCAACGTCGCCGTGCTCAGCGCGACGCTCACCCTGCGCGCAACCGGCACGGGTGCCTTTACCGGCCGCAATTTCGATCTGAGTTTCGCGCTGAGCAAGTTGACGGGCGGCTATGAGATCGTCTCCTCGACCCCGACGACCGGGAATTTCGAAGGCCGCGAAGTTTTTAATACCGGCGATGGCAAGCGATATACCTATGTGAATGGCGGATGGGTGGCCACGATCACGTCGGCTACGGTGATCGCAGATTCCCAGCTGGCTGGCATGTCCGCGACGAAGCTCGTGGGTACTGTCCCTTCTGCGAAACTCGGCATTGGCATTGGCGGCAACCGACTGTTGGGTGCAGTGCCGTCGACCCGGCCCGACCTGTTCATGTATTTGAACAGCCAGCAGAACACCGGCTCCGTCTATCAAATGAACGCCACCTATGGCGGCCCGATGCTTTCGCCGTTGCCGAACGGCGAATATCCGGGAGGGGCTAGCGATTGGACCCTGCCCGATTTCTCCGGCTTCGGAGTTCATCAGACTAACACGGCGAAGGGTGCAAACCCGGACTATTTCATGTTCCGCTACATCCGCGACATGAGCGGGGGGTGGACGAACGATTATGCATGCGAGGACGGCAAGAGCTACGAGCTCTCGCTGTACGTGGGCACACACCGCTGCACCGCGGATATCCTTCTAATCGCCGCTAGGCCAGATGGCAGCTGGGCGGGACAGGGCACCATAGGAGCCGCTGGGAGCCTTTCGGACGCCGAGGGCAAGCGGGGCGGCACTAACCTAAATGCATGGAAACGCCTGGTGTCCAGGGTTTACGTTCCGCCAGGCGGCGGGGCGACACGGCTTCTTGCTTATGTGCGCAAGTTCGGGACCGACGCCGGGCAAAGCGATAGCTGGATGTTCATGTGCTATCCGCAGTTAGTAGAGTGCACACCTAACGCCAGTGAGATCACACCGTACTCGCCCCCTGCGCAGGCGATCATGGTGGCGGAGAACATCTACGCCCGGTCCATCACCGGTCAGCAGATCGCGGTGGACACGCTCGGAGCAACTGAGATCGCGGCTCGGCAGATAACTGCCAAGCACGTGACCATGACCGACTATGAAAACCTCATGGTCGATGGTGACCTCGCGTCGGGCACGCTCGATGGCTGGTCACGAAACCAGAATGGGGTGAACGGCCTCGTGGTACGGGCGCAGGACGGGGGCGCCGGAACGTCGTGGCCCTCTAGGTTCGCCCTTTATATGGCTCGCAATGGCAATACCGTAAACGAGCTGTCGATCACTAACAGCCGAGGCAACTGGGACGAAAACTCGCAGATATACGGGATATCCGTGAACCCTGGAGATGAGTTCGCCTTCGAATGCCAGTGCTGGGCATCTGCGGGATCGCAGGTGATCATGGACATGATCATGCGCAACACGGGCGGAAACATCGAGTGGCTCGCCCCTACCGGGGTCTATAACACTGCGATAACGGGGGGCATTCAGCTCTACGCCTATCCAGGCGAAGGTTTCACCATCTTGAGGGGGAACTTCAAGTATACCGGCGGAAATCTGGGGAAGGCCTACCTGCGGCTGCTAGGACCTAGCCCCTCGTTCCCGAACGCCCAGTGCTATTGGTGGAACATGAAGCTTCGTCGACGCAATAACGCGCAGCTGATCGTCGATGGGCAGATTCTCACTAACCATTTGGCTTCCGGTTTAATCACCACCGATAAGCTCGGGGCGGGGCAAGTGACGGCGGCGAAGATGGCGGTGACTGAGCTGTCCGCGATCACTGCCAACCTCGGCCTCATGCGGACGGCTACCGTGGGGCGCCGGACGGAGATCGATAGCAACGGCATGCGCGCCTACGACGCCAACGGCACCCTACGGGTTCGCGCCGGGGTCTGGGCGGTCTGACGTGGCCGAAGATGCAGGGTTTCTCGTCCAGAACGAGCTCGGGCAGATCGTCTTCAACAGCAACGACAAGATCCTGCGCGAGGCGGGATCGTTCGTCGTGACCGACAGCGGGTCGTTCAACGCCTCCGCCTGGCAGGCGCCCACGAATAACATCATCGCAGCTGTGACGGACGCGGGCCTGGCCGAGAGCCCGCTGACCTTCACTTATACCGGCAACATCCAGGTCAATGCGGCGCGGGCCGACACAAGCCGGCCCGTCAACGCCACCGTTCGGGTTCAGCTTTTCTAATGGTCGATTTCGCAGGCATGCAGACCTTCGCCGCCGACGCGCGCGTGCAGTTCGACAGCGAAACGATGATGTTCGGCATGGTCGGCAAGGGGCAGGTAGGCTTCACGTCCAACGCTGCCGTCGTGAATCCGAACAAGCACCCGATCTATTCGGCCTTCGTCGGCAGCCTGCCATACCATCAGTTCGCGGTACTCGCCTGCACGGCGCCGTGCTCGCTCCAGATTGCCAGCGCCGCGAACACGCCGGTCAATGGCTTCACTGCGAACGTGAAGGCGTTGAGCGGAGTATCGTTCACGCTCTCCTATTGGCTCTTCAGCGCCTACGCTCTGCTTCCGGATCTCGGCTACGGGTTCCAGGCCTTCAACGCCAACAGCCAGAAGTGCCTCGATCTCGCGTATTCCCCGCTCCGGATCATCGCGAACACGCCGGTTTCCATCAACAACGGCCACAACACGAACCAGGACTATGCCGTGCCAGATACGGCCGGGAAGACGCTTGGGTACCTGCGATATGGGACCGTCGAGAACCGGACGAGCGAAGTGCTGGTCTCGCCCGGGCCCAACGATCCGGCCACCGCGCAGCGTAACTTCCGCGGAGTGCCGGTGGTTGCTGCCCGCTCCAACGGCTTCAACTTCCAGGAAGGCCAAGCCACCTGGCGCGACGGGAGCCCGATCAATGTGGCGGCCGGCGGCATCCTGACCTGCGACATGACGAACCTCTAGCCCGCGGGCTGCCTACCCCTTACCAGGAGACGGAAATGTACATCATCCAGGACATTCCTGGGGCTACCCCCATGTTCCATAAGATCGGCGCAGTGACGATCGACGGCCCCTCAATCACCGTGGCGCTCGAAACCACGTCTGCCGAGCCGCAGGGGGTTCCGGGCGGACTACCTTCCACTTTCTATGGCGGCCGGGTCTACACACTCCCGGAAGGGGCGATCCCGGCTGAAACGGTGTCACAGTTGGCCGTTGGCCAATGGATGGTCTCGGCCACTGGGTTCCTCCCTCGCTGCGAACTTGCGAGCGACGCAGACTTCGCTCACCTCTCGAGGCGGGCGACTTTCGCCGCCAAGGTCCGCAACCAACGGGATCAAGTCCGCGATGGGGGCTGCGCCGTCGAGGTCCAAGGCGAAAGCTACAGGGTGGAGACCGACGCCACGAGCCGGGTCAACATTTCCGGGTCCGTCGTGATGGCAATGCTCGCGATGCAGGCCGGCGAGACATTCTCCACAGATTGGCGGATGGCCGACAACTCGATCGTCTCGCTCGATGCTGCTGAAATGATCCAGCTGGGCAAGACTGTCGCGAACTTTGTGGAGGCAGGGCAGCGTCGTAAGAATGAGCTCGATGCCCTGATCGCCACCATTTCTGAAGTAACCACGGACGACGAGCTGGCCGACATCGAAGCCCAGCTCCTCACCGGATGGCCCGAATAAAGGCCGCCTAGCCCACCTTCATCCCAGATAAGCGATCCGATTCCGCACGGCTACCGCCGTCGCGGATGAAGGCTGCTGTCTGATGCAAATCACACCGCAACCAGCGAGGCCAGCATGACCGACCCCCGCGATACGATCTTCGATGCCGCCCGCACCGCCAAGGGAGGCGGATTTACTCAGGCGCAGGTGGATGACATCCACGGCGCGCTCGACCGGGCTGGCGTGCCCAGGGAAACGAATTTGACCGATATCCCCGGCGACTACTGGCCGATGCTCTCCAAAATCGAAAGCGGTGACCGGCCTTATATCAAGGCCAATACGTCCAGTGCTTCCGGCCTCTACCAGTTCGTCCGCGCCACCTGGATTAGCGAGGGCGGCAAGTGGGGCGAGGACATGTATCAGGCCTTCGGTGGGCTCAGGCCGCCGGTGGAAGAGCAGCTCGCCCGAGCCAAAACCTTCACCGAAAAGAACGCTGCAGCCCTGCGCGCAAAGGGCATCCCGATCAACAAGGCCTCGCTCTATGCTGCGCACTTCTTCGGCGCGGGAACGGCGGCCAAGGTTATCGGCGCCGATGTGGATGCGCGGGCCGATCTGATCGCCGGAGAAGCGGCCACCAAGGCCAACCCCTCCATCCTGAAGAATAAGACCGTGGGCCAGTTCCTGACCTGGCTGCACGGCAAAACCGGTGCATGGGCTCGCTGAGCCATTTGGGGGCGCAATGGAACACTTCTCGTTATCCGACTGGCTCACGTCGTTCGGCTACGTCCTGCTGTCGGCGGTCGCCGGCGGCTTGGGCTACGTCATGCGTGAGAACGACAAGGGCAACAAGCTGAACGGGTGGCGGGCGCTCACGGAGATCGCGGGCTCCGGTCTCGTGGGCTTTCTTGTCATGCTCCTGTGCCGGGCGATGGAAGTTGATCCGCTTTGGATCGGATTCATCGTCGGCATCTTCGGGTGGCTCGGGGCTAATGTCTCGATCCGGCTGCTGGAGCGCATCGTCTACGAACGCCTTGGGATCAAGCTGCGCGCGAATACCGACAAGCGCGTGGAAGCGGCCAAGGCGCAAGAGGAGGAACAGCTGTGAAATGGCTTTCAAACCTGATCACACCATTCAAGTCCGAACTGCTCGCCATGATCGGCGTCTTGGCCATCTGCGGCATCGGCGCCGCAGTGGCGGCGTACCTGCACATCCAACGGCAGAACGACGAAATCGAAACACTCGATACCCGCGTCGGCGATCTCGTTACCGCGAACAAGGGATGGTCCGCCCGCGTCGCGGAGCAGGACCGGCTTCGCGCGGAGGAGCAGAAAAATGTCCTTCTGCTCCAGGACAAGCTCGCTCTCATCGAACAGCAAAACACGGACGCTGCCGCGCAGCTCAAGCAACTGGAGGCCGCCAATGCCGAGGTTAAGGAATATCTGTCTCGCCCTATCCCTGCTGAACTGCGCCGCCTGCTCGAAAAGCAGTGAGGTAGCGTCGGCGCCCCCGCCGCCGTCCTACCACGGTATCCCGGCCGGGCTGCTGGAAAGGTGCGTGGTGAAGGACGTCGAACTGGCGGCCACGGGCGATATCGTCACGAGCCGAGGCATTTACAAAGAGGGCTTCGAAAAGTGCGCGGCCAAGGTCGACGCGATCCGAGAGCATGATGCCGCGGCGCGAGGGAGTTCCACGGCAGCGTCCCCGACTGGGCTACGGAATTAGTGGGCGCCTAAGATCTCGTTGCGTGCGGCCTGGGCCACGAACGCACTGCGGGTCAGACGACGTTCTGCTGCCGCCTTGTCGATCGCGTCAAGGATGCCCCGCTCGATCGAGAGATTGACGCGCGCTACCCGGTGATCATTGCGGATGTGAGGCACGGCGATGAGCGTACCGCCCGCGCCGATTTCCTCGGCAGCCATCGTCCGGACCTGATCAAGTCGGCTCGGCTCCACATAGGGCTGATCGTCGAACCAGAGTTCCAGGGCCTCGCTGGCGTTGCGGAGAACATCGTCCTCGTTGTCGGCCGCCGAGAAGCAGCCAGGAAGATCCGGGAACGTGACCCCGTAGGCGCTATCTTCGTCCTTGTGCAGGATTGCGTAAAAATACTTCATTTCGAACCTTTCTGCCGCATCCCGGCGGTGCTGGGCCGGTGGGGGCTGGTCAGAGCCAGCCCACCATCTTCGCTATCGACCGTGCCGTTCCTATCGGGAGGTCTTTCTTCGGATGCGGGACGATCACGGTCCGCTCGCCCTTCCGAAACTTGGCATGGGATCCCTTGGTCGAGATGTGTTCCCAGCCTTCCGTTTTGAGGCGCTTGACGATCTTTTTGCTGTCCCGTTCCATGCGCAAATAACTACACACGAACGGGTCGCCGGTCAACAATATTTGCGCAAATATTTACACACTTTGCCGCGAAAGTGGACGCGCGTCAGTAGCAGATGCTGTCCAGTTCCATATCGCGAAGACGCGGAATTTCGATGAACTCGGCTGCATGCTGCATCTTCTCTCGCAGGCGCTGGAGCACGGCGGGGAAAATGTCCACGAGCTGGGCGTAATCTTCGACTGTGGCGCCATCGCGGTCTGCCTGCGCATGCTTGTGCGCCGCGAGCGCAACAAGGTCCTCATCGGACAGAGGAAGGGTCAATTGGTCCGTAGCCATCGGAGAAGCCTTTCTCGAATCGGTGAAGCAGCGCTATAGCACGTTCCATATTTGTTCTCATATGGAGATCGACGTGGAACGCACTATCACCCTCCCGGTCGCGCTGGCCGAAAAGCTTCTGGATACCGCAGCAAGAGCGCAGGGCGTCAACGATTCCCCAACCCTGATGATGTTCGCCCAGGTGCGATTGCTCATAGAGCGGGAGAAGCAGAAGCCATGAGCCGATGCCGGATCTGCACCGCCAATGACGAGGCAGAGCTTGTCGACCAAATGGCGGAAGCCATGTGGCTGACGCAGGAATCATCGACCCTTGATGACGAATGGCGACCGTGGGCGCATGCCGGCCCATACTGGCAGCGCGTCATGCGGGAATTTGCCGCTGCCTCGCTCAAGGTTCTACGGCGCGACTTCACGCAATAGCGGCGGTTCCGGGGTTAGACACTGCCCACGGGACGCCGCAGGAATGCGTGGGCGATTCGGGGTAGGTTAGACATCGGAGAAGCGCGGAAATCCGCAGATTGCGAAGCCCGGCTCGGAACTACATCCTTGGCTTTTCAAGCTGCTTTTAGCGCGTCGTAAAACGGCCTGAAGCTGATTGGGCATTTCTGCAACAACGTCTCTAGATTAAGTTTCTGAGCTAGGTCGAGGCGAAGGGCGTGCCCATCCGGCGCTTGGCAACCATCGCATAGCCGGGCGAAAAGACTGTGGGGGTGATCCGCATCAGGATCGTCGCGTTCCCCCCATATTTTTTCCGGTTGCTTGGGGATTGGAACCGCGTCGTTCCCAGTGACGAGAAGCCAAGCCTCGCTATCGGAGAGTAGCCAACTTTCCGAGGCGGACATCGGGATACATGCGATACTCGGTATTTCCTGCGGTATCCGAGCGAAGCCATCCTGGATTTCGGCATCGATTTCGCGCCATCGTCGAACATCCGTTGAATCCGCGTCGACCATGAAGACTACGGCATCAAATCCTTCCACCACGGCAATTCGCTTCGCCATCAGCGCCTTTGCACCATGGCCTACGGGCAACGGTCGCACCTTTAGGCGATCTTTCGGCAATAAGATCAAATCGCTGCGACGTCTGACTGAAAAGTCTATGCCACGGCCCTTAATTGCACGAATAAGTGGCTGCATCCACCCTTCTACAGATATGTAATCTTTGGTTTTCTCGCACCACTTATTTGGCATACCAATTTCGTGCTTGCCTTCACCGCAAACGAGTATTCTCATTTTACAGGCGCCTCGGAAATTTGCTCAATAAAAGCTTCGTTTTCAGTTTCAGTGGGCTTAACGAATAAGTCTTGAACTTCACGATTTAAGCTTCCTAAATCCACGCTTGCCCATAGTTCGCCCGCTCCAAGGTAATCCGAACCCTCTTTGAATGTTGGCAGCGTGGCTGCGTCCACGGCAATAGTTCGCCCATCGTCATTGCGTGACACAATCCGGATATCTTGGGTTGGTATACCATTTAACAAAAGAGGGGAGTGCGAAGTTGTGATAATCTGTGCTGCAGATTCCTCTCGGATTAATTCGATCAATTCAGACAGAATATGTGGCTCAATCCCATCTTCAATCTCGTCAAGCAACACTAAGCGAACGTAGTCGGGAAGCTCAGGTATTGCACAGATTGCGAGCAGCCTCATGAACCCGTCGCTCATGTGAGCGACGGATATCTCCCCAAGATTGCTGTACTTCTCCGCTACCTTCAAATCGATCCATCCTGCCCGCTTTTTGACGATCGACAGATCCGATATCGGATAGACACGCCCGAGACGCTTAATGACACGCGATCTCTGGGACACACTTAGGGATGCGAGAAATCCTGCGAGCCTATCGCCTTTAATGCCGATATCGTCAGGACTTCGACGAGTCCCTTGTCGCATATAAGATGGGGCAAGCAATTCCAGAGAGCGAATCCCGCTTCCCCAAGAATGAACCTCGTGAGCTATGGTGTCGTTCTCTGAATGATCGCTTACAAACGGTATAATTGAAAGTATTGATCCGGCTATCTGGAAAGGCGGTATTTTTAATTCACCCATTTCCCCGCCTTCTCTTGCAGAGAAGGAGACCAAGGTTTCGATTTCCCCCTTCCGCTCGCGACGGAGCTTCACGCTCTCATCTTGAGTTTTTCCAGTGGTTGCGCTCCACGAGAAATCCCATCTGATCCGCCCCCAAGGGGAATCAAAGAGTGCGCCGAACGTCACTAACGAGTCTCTGGTCCGCGAATTGCTGCGAAACTTCAAATCTTGACGATTCCATGCCCGATCTTCGAAAAACGATTCGGCCCGGCCTTCCGCAAAATATCTCGCAAAACCGATGGCTTGTAAGATTGAACTCTTTCCTGAACCGTTCATGCCGATCAGCAAAGTCAGCTCAGGCGCCGTTCTCAGCCACAGCTTATTCACGGCTTTGAAGCCGTCGATGTTGAGCTTGAGGAGTCGAAGTTGGGTCAAGGAAAATCTGCCGTGGTTTGAATCCGATCCACCGATAGCGGGGTGAAAGGAGAAATCCTAGATGCCGACCATACATAGCGATCTTGCCTTAAAACCCATTTCCGGGCGGTGATTGCGGGACAAGACCAGGCTGGGGATTTTAATGCGAGCCGAGCAACGTGACGTCGGATGCGCTCAAGTACAAAAGGACGGCGCGCAGGAGGCGGTGTCGTTTACAACTCTTGAGTTGACCCACGGAAAACCGCGGCTTCGGTAGGGTTGTGTCTACATGCGCGCCTCCTGGATCTTCCTGATCGACGCGTTTCCTAACGGAGGCGCGGGGGGATAATTGCTCAAATTCTGCCCGGTGCCGTTCCGGTGAAACCTCACCGGAAATTGGGTTTGTTCTATGCTTGTTCTGGGGCTGCGGATAATCGAAAGCGAGGATATCTGCGGGTTAGAGAATAAGCCACTCTCTTCGGGAGGCAGGGGCCGGAGGTTCGAATCCTCTTTCCCCGACCATTTCACCTTCGGGTGAGGCTTAGAAACCCAGCGGAAACGCTGGGTTTTTTGCTGTCTGGGGTTCGCGTCGGACCCAGGTGTCCGGCAGCGGCGGAAGCCGGGTTCCTCGAAAGGAAAACCGCAGGAGCCTGTCCTCATTATCGAGATTGCCGGTCAATGCTGCATTGCGGGGCAGGCATCCGGGCGCGCTTCGTGTGACCGCCATATTTCAGTTATTGCAACTCATTCGCATATGCGTCATGCACCCCGGAACAAGATTCAGGGTGGAATTCATGACAATCAACAATCGCGAGACCTTTCGTTTTTCCGCGCTTCTCCTGGCAGGCGTGAGCGCCCTGGCGCCGATGGCGGTGCTGGCGCAGGAGGCCGATCCCGCGCCGGAAAGCGCTGCGGAAATTCTCGTTTCCGCGCAGCGCATGAACCAGACCCAGGTGAGCGGCAGCGGCAGCCTCGGCGCGCTGGGGAACAAGGCGGCGGAAGACATCCCGTTCAACTTGCGCGCCTATAACGAGGCGCTGATTCTGAACCAGCAGCCCGACACCCTGGGCGAAGTGCTGGAGAACGATCCGACGATCCGCACCACTCTGGGCTTCGGCATTGCCGGGGAAGTGTTCGTCATCCGCGGTTTCGAACTCAATTCGGACGACATCGGCTTCGATGGCCTCTACGGCATCACCCCGCGCCAGCTCGTCGCGCCGGAACTGTTCTCTTCGGTGCAGGTCATCAATGGCGCCAGCGCCTTCCTGAACGGTGCGGCTCCCGGCGGCAGCGGCATCGGCGGCAGCGTCAACCTGATGCCCAAGAAGGCCGAGCGGGACATGATCCGCGCGACGGTGGGCTATACTTCCGATTCCCACTTCTCGGGTGCCGTGGATGTCGCGCGCCGCTTCGGTGAGAACGGCGAGTGGGGCATTCGCGTCAACGGATCGGCGCGCCGCGGCGACATCGCGATCAAGGACGAGTTCCATTCGAGCTATGTCGTGGGCGCCACGGTCGATTACGACAGCGGCCCGCTGCGTGCCATGTTCAACGTCAACTACCAGCGCCTGCGCCAGTCGAACTGGCGCCCTAAAGTCGCGATCGGCGACGTGATTCCGCGCGTACCGGGCGCCGATGCCAATTATTCCCAGCCCTGGAGCCTCATCCAGACGACGGACTTCTTCGGCACCTTCAGCGCGGAATACGACTTGTCCGACAATGCCATGGTCTACGCCAAGTTCGGCGCGCGCGACGGCAAGGAAGACCAGATCACGGCCGGGATCACCCTGCTTGATCCGGCCACCGGCGCCGCCACGGGCAGTGGCTCGCGGATCCCGCGCACCGACAACAACGAATCGGCGACGGCGGGCCTTCGCGTCAAGCTGAACGGCGGCGGCGTCAGCCACGAGGTGAACGTCGGGGTGGCTGCAAGCTGGCAGGTCAACCGTAACGCCTACGATTTCTTCCAGAGCTATACGACCAACCTTTACGATACCCCCGAGGTAGCGCGGCCGGCGTCCTCCTTCTCGGGCGGCGACCTGGACGATCCGTTCCCGATCAGCCGCACGCGAGTGGCCAGCGTCTTTGCGTCCGATACGGTCGGTTTCTGGGACGATCGCATCCTCGTTACCGGCGGCCTGCGCCTTCAGCAGATCAAGACGACGTCTTACGCCTATAGCGATGGCGCCAGAACCCAAGGGTATGACAAGGACGCGATCACGCCGGTGGTCGGCGTGGTGGTCAAGCCGGTCGCGGGTCTGTCGCTCTACGGCAACCGTATCGAAGGCCTTGTACAGGGCACTTCAGCGTCCAGTTTCGTCACCATCAACGGCGTCGATGTGGCCGTGTCCAACGGCGGGCAGGTCCTGCCGCCGGTCAAGTCGGTCCAGTACGAAGTGGGCGGCAAGGTGAACCTGGGCCGCTTCAATGCCGGGCTGGCGGTGTTCCAGATCGACAAGCCGAACAGTTTCTACCGTCCCGATGCGGACAACCTCGGCCTCTATGAATTCGGCAACTTCGGCACGCAGCGAAACCGCGGCATCGAATTCACCATGGACGGCGAGCCGACCGACGGCCTGCGCGTCATCGGCGGCATCACGTACAACGATGCCAAGCTGCGCCGTACCGATGGCGGCGTGGATGAGGGCAATGACGCGGTGGGCGTGCCGGACCTGCTGGCGAATGCCAATGTGGAATGGGACATGCCCTTCCTTCCCGCGCTCACCCTGACCGGACGCGTGGTCTACACCGGCAAGCAGGCGGTGAACCGGGCCAATACGCTGGAGCTGAACGATTGGACGCGCTTCGACCTCGGCGCGCGCTATGTCGCGCTGCTGGGCGGTGACAGGCCGCTGACGCTGCGTTTCAACGTCGATAACGTGGCCAACAAGCGGTACTGGGCATCCGCCTTTGCCGTGTTCGGCACCCAGCTGCTCCAGGGCGGACCGCGTACTTTCAAGGCCTCGGCCTCGATCGAGTTCTGATCCGCTTCGCGAAGGCGGCCGGACATCGCGACCGGCCGCCTTCGCACTTGCGCCATGCGGAAATACGCGGCGCCGTCTGGACTGCGCCGCCACGGGCGATATGCACGGTGGGATGACATCCCCAGGCGACCGCAAAACCCGCTCCAATCCGCGTGACATCACCAGCCTCGTCGACGCCGCCCGCAGCGTGGCGGCGGCGCGGGGGATCTCGGGCATGAGCCTGCGCACCGTTGCCGAGGAAGCCGAGACTTCGGTCGGGTCGATCAGCTATCGCATCGGCGACCGTGCGGCGCTGATCGCGGCCGTGCTCGACCGGGAGATCGAACTCATGGCCCGCGCGCGGCGGGAATGGGGCGCGCGCGTGGCGGGGCACGATGTACTCGGCTCGGGGCTGCTGGCCGATCTCGTATGCGAATGGCTGGACGAGGGCGCGCATGGCCGCCGCACTTCCGCGATCGTCACTTGCGAACTGGCCCTGTTGGCGGCTCGGGAGCCGAGCGCCCTGCCGGCCATCGCCTTGCTGTTCGAAGAGGCCGAGGGGCTCTGGCGCGACATTCTGCCGTCCACGCCGGAGGGCGAGCGAGTGGCGCGCTTCATCGCCTGCTATTGCCTGGATGAGCAGGTCTTCTCGATCGTCCTGTCCGACGAGACCGATTACCGGCTGCTGCGCCATTCCACGGTGCGCGGCATGTTGCGCGGCGGGCAGGGCAGCGGCGACCCGGCCGGATCGCGGTGGCACATGGCCCTCGTTGAGCGGCTGGCCGTGCCCGCTGCCGCCGCGCTCGACGAGAGCGCGCTGCCGCAGCAGGGAACCAAGAGCACCATCGCCGAGCATATCGCGGACCTGATCGTGGGGCAGGGCGTGGGCGTGCTTTCCCACCGTGCGGTGGCGCAAGTCGCGGGCGTGGCGACGTCAAGCGTGGCCCACCATTTCCCCACCCATCGCGACATTCTCTTCGCGGGGGTCGAGGCGGTCTACTTGCGGCTGCGCGGCCAGATCCGGGACACCGGTGCCAGGCTGGGCAGCGGCGACATCATCCGCCTGACGCATGAGTGCGCGCTTGCGGCGCTGACCGATCCGGGTTTTCGGCCCTTCGCCATCGATATGCGCCGTCGCCGCGCCGAAAACGTCCATGCCCAATATGCCGAGTGGCTGGGTGTTCCCGTGGATTCGGACCGTGCGCGGGTCCAGGCGCTGGTCGTGGCCTCGATCGGCAACGGCCTGCGCAGCCTGGCCACGGGAGCGGATTGGTTGCCGGGGCCGGATATGGTCCGGCTTCTCACGAAGGGCGGTACGGGTGTTTTGATATGACGTAAAATATCGAAAAAAAGACAATACGGCTGTCCTGAAAGAGTCATGATGCCGTTCTAGAGGCGCGTCCTGAGACCCACGGTCAACAGGACGGAGCCCCCATGTCTGCTTTCCCGCGCAAGCGTACCATCCACCTTCTCTCGACGATTCTCGCCGGCGCGCTGGCGCCCTGCTGGTCCCTGGCCGCGCATGCCGAAGAGGCGAGCCCGAACGCGGACGACGCCCTTCCCGAAATCACCGTGACGGCCGAGCGCCGCGCCGAAAGCAGCCAGAAAGTGCCACTGGCGATCCAGTCGATCGACGGCGAGGCCTTGGCCAAGACCGGCTACACGTCGGTCACCGATCTTCAGTACACGATGCCCGGCGTGCAGTATGACCCGACCCAGGGTGCGGCTTTCCAGATCCGCGGCGTGGGCAGCACCTCGTTCGACTTCTCGAACGCCAAGTCGGTCAGCGTGGTCGTCGACGACTTGGTGATGGACGGGCAGCGCGCCAACGGCCTGACCGGCTTGGTGGACATCGCCCGCGTCGACGTGCTGATGGGCCCGCAGGGCACGCTGTTCGGCAAGAACGCCACTTCGGGCGTGATCGCGGTGACGACCACCAAGCCGCAGATCGGGGAATGGTCCCTGCGCGGCAGCGCCAGCTTCGGCGAGCATGACGAACGCATCCTCAACAGCACGGTCAACGTCCCGCTCGGCCCGATCGCGGCGCTGCGCGTCTCGGGCTTCGACCAGGCCTTCGACGGCTTCGGCCGCAACGTGACGCTGAACCGCAAGGTCGGCTCGCAGCACGAATATGGCGGCCGCGCGCGTCTTTACCTGGAGCCTTCGGACAGCTTCAACCTGACGGTCTCCGGCGACTATGCCTATCACTGGGACAGCAGCGTGCGTACTCCGGTCTCGGGCCAGCCGGCCGAAGTCACGGCGATACTCAACGAACTGGGCGTTTACCCCGGCCCCCGGAGCGCGGATACGGCGGACTCCTCGTTCGGTGAGATCACCACGGAGGAATGGGGCGCTTCGCTGCGCGCCAATGCCAAGATCGGCGATCACGACCTGACCTCGATCACGGCCTACCGCGTCACCGGCTACGACAATTCGACCCCGGCCAGCCTGACGCCGTACGACCGCTACGCCTATATTCCCTTCAACCTGGGCCAGCTCGATACCGACAAGTTCAGCCAGGAGATCCACCTCGCCTCGCCGACGGGCGGCTTCGTGGAATATCTCGTCGGCGCCTTCTACAACCGCCTTCATGCCCGCCAGACCCAGCTCCAGTGGTCGACCGGCGGCCAGCCGCTCTACAATGCCGCCGGCACGCCGCTGCCCACGCTGATCGCGCTGACCGGCGCCATTGGCGAGGACGGCAATGCCTCGCTGTTCGATGCCGTGAACGAGACCATGGCGGCCTTCGGCCAGCTGAAGTTCAACTTCACGCCGCGCCTGAGCCTGGCGCTGGGCGCGCGCTACACGCATGACAACAATTCGCAGAGCCTGGACTACGTCACCATCAACCCGGTATCGGTCGCGGGCTATACGCCCAACTTCGTGGCCTCCAGCGCCGCGCCGGCCTTCGACTTCGGCCGCGTGAAGGGTGACAACTTCTCGTTCCGCATCGCGCCGCAGTACCAGCTTGCCGACAATGTCATGGTCTATGCCAGCTATTCCACCGGCTACAAGCCGGCCGGCATCGCCTTCGTCGGCAACAAGTACGCGCCTTATGCGGACGAGACGGTCAAGGCCTGGGAAGCGGGTATCAAGTCCGAATGGTTCGGCCGCCGGCTGCGCTTCAACCTCGATGCCTTCCGGTCCGATTTCAAGGACTTCCAGGCGACGATCCTGACGCAGATCCCGGACGGTTCGGGGGGCCTGATCAACGCCACGGTGATCGGCAATGCCGGTGGCCTGCGCACCCAGGGCATCGAAGGCAGCCTGGTCGTGCAGCCGATGCGCGGCCTGCAGCTTTCCGGCGCGGTGACGTATACCGACGCCAAGTTCACCGACTACGTCTACAACGCGACGACCAACTACACCGGCACGCGCCTGACCAACTCGCCCGAATGGTCGGGCACCGCTTCGATCGACTACGACCACGAATTCGGCTCGGGCATGGGGCTGCGCGCTCACGCGGACTATGCCTATCGCAGCGAGTACTGGACCATCGTCGGCCAGCCTGCCTATTCGAACGTGCCGGGATATGGCCTCGTCAATGGCCGGGTCAGCGTCACCCTGCCGAACAGCCGCGTGGAAGTGGGGGTCTATGCCCGCAACCTCTTCGACAAGTACTTCTCGACTGGGTGGCAGCAGTACGGCGTGCTGGGCCTGCTCCACTACACCTCGCCCAATGCCCGGCGCACGGTGGGCGGCTTCGTCAACTTCGACTTCTGACGCCAACCCGGCAAGCAGACCTGTCCCGCCGCCACCCACATGGCGGCGGGAATTCCTTGCACCTTCCATCACGGACCATGCCATGACCACACGGCGAATGCTTCTTGTCGGTGCGCCGACGACTCTCCTGGCCGCGCCATCCGCACTGGCGCAGGCGCTCGATCCCGGCAGGGCACGGGGGGCGGATCTCGGCTCCCTCGAACAGCAGATGGCGCAGACCCTGCAGGGCGAGCTGGGCGACGAGGCCACCGCGCGCCAGCTCGCATCGCATATTGCCGACGCCGGATTTCGCTGGGAATATCCGAGCTTTCCCGTGCGCGAGGCAGAGAGTGTCGTCGCGTACAGCTTCGGCTACCGCTCGGCCACGGGCAAGGTCGATCCCAGGACCGGCCTTTCGGACGGCGAGGAAACGCCCGAGCCGGGTCCGATCAACGCCATGCTGGCCGATGCCGTTCATGCCATCAGGCAAGTGCGGGACGTGCCTGTCTATGCGCAGTGGGAGATCGCGCAGATCCTGGCCGAGAAATACCGGATGAAGGATGTCTTGGCGATCTTTCCGGTGAAGGGCGCGGATGGGCGCAAGACCTACCTCAGCACGGACGGAGTGGCCCAGGCCGCCGTCGCCCGGGCGGGTACGGCGCAGGCTCTGGGCAAAGTGGCCGTCGTGGGCCACCGCGACCATGTGAAGCGCTGCATCCTGGTGTCGCGCAAGAACGGCATGACCGCCGCCGCCGCCGCGCGGGAAGTGCCGCTGCCCGTGCACTACGATCCGCGCTCCGCGCAGCCCTGGACGCGCGGCCGCGAAGTCTATCTGCTGAGCGACGTGATCGCCCAGCTGACGATGGCGCAGGCCCGGCTCATCACCGAGGCCTCGGCCTGAACTCCCGCTTCCGAACGCAACCGATGACCGGCAGCATTCTTGCTGCTCCGGTCATCGGGCGTTGGTCGCTTGAAAAACCACGCCTATTCAACGGCATGTTTGCCATACCTGAAAGCCGACGGCAGAGGAGGCCGCTCGGGCTCGAAGTCGTCGCAGGCAGCGCCGTAACAGATTCGCAGGCCCGGACGAACAGCTAAGGCCGCTCCCTCGCAGCGCTGCGGCAAATTTGCCCGTGAACTCAGCCGATTGCTTTGTGTATTGACGGCGAGGGATCACCACCGCGCCGGGCTCTATATTGCGCGCCTTCAACAAGACATGATGCCCCGAGCGACCCTGTAGACAACGGTTCGTCGCACGGCGCGCCCGAATTACCTGCACAACCACCCGGCATGCCTGGGGTGTTCATGCGCCCGCAAGGTTAATCTGAACACCCAGAAGATCCATAGCGTTCAGGTGAGGCTCCGTGCCGCATATCATACGAAGCTAAAGGGACGGGCTTCGACAGCCGAGGGCGCATTTTGGCCCCGCCGGCAGTCGGACGAAAAGCTGCTGTACGCAGGCCCGATTGGTCGAGTTTGAAGGAGTAGCGCGATGTCTATCATGTCCAAAAGCCCCAAAGTTCTCTTGCTGCTCGCCACGCTGACCGGCGCTGCCTCGGTCAGCCTGTCTGTCCAGGCGCAGGAACAGGAACCGCCTGCGGCCGACGTTTCGGCAACCGTTTACGGTGATCGCCCGGTTGACGCGGGCGAAATGACCGAAGGCCCCGAAGTAAAGGGCATCATTTCCGCGCGCAGCGGCGCCCGCATGCAGGTGACCAGCGCGGATGGCGTCAATTCGGTCATCACCATCAACGATGCCACCAAGATCAAGGCCAGCGGCGGCTTCCTCGGCATGGCCAGCAACAAGCTGCCCGCCACCCAGTTGCTCAACGGCCTGCCGGTGACGGTGAAGACGATGCAGTCGGGCGCGGGTCTGGTCGCCAGCCAGATCAATCTTCAGAACAAGGATCTGAAGACCGCCTCGATGATCCATAACGGCACCGACCAGCGCTTTGCCGAGCAGACGGCTGCCACCGAAGCCCTGCGCGGCCGCATGGGCGATATCGACCAGTACAACGTCAAGAGCACGACCAACGTGAACTTCGACACCGGCAAGGCCGTCCTGTCGCCCCAGGCGCAGCAGGAGCTTTGCGCAGCCGCCAGCTCGGCCGAGGGCATGGATAACGCGCTGCTGCTGGTTGTCGGCTACACCGACTCCACGGGCAGCCCCGATTTCAACCAGGCTCTCAGCGAGAAGCGCGCCGGCAAGGTCGTCAACTACCTGCAGCAGGCTTGCGGCTGGAAGCCCTATCGCATGCTGACGCCGACCGGCATGTCCGAAGCCGATCCCCTGGCGGACAACAACACTGCCGAAGGCAAGGCCCAGAACCGCCGCGTTGCGGTGAACATCCTGGTCAGCAAGGGCCTCGACGGCCTGTAAGGAAAACGGGGCGGGCACATGGCCCGCCCCGCTGGTCCAGGGTCTGCGAACGGCATGTTCGACTCTCAAGTCGCAGCCGCCAACGCCAGATCCTGCAAGCCCCGTGCTTCCGATCATGCGGAAGCACGGGTTTTTTGCGCTCAGGCTATCAGAAACGATAGCCCAGGGTCGCCATGACGTTGCGCGGCGCGCCCACGAAGCAGTCGCCACGCGCCAGGCAGGAGGCGAAGTACTTGTTGTTGAGCAGGTTCGTCGCGTTGAGCGCGAGGCGCCAGCTATCCCAGTTGATCTCCGCCAGGGCGTCGACGGTGGTGCGCGAAGGCGTGACGACCGAATAGAGCGAACCGGCAGGAATGACGCTGGGGTTCAGGCCGTAAGGGTCCATCAGTCCGGTCGAAATGCTCTTGCCGCTGTAGACCACGCCGGCGCCGAGGCGCAGCTGGGCGTCGTCGGTAACGCCGAAGGTCTTGGTCGACCATACCGACGCGGTGTGGCGGGGCATATAGTCGAGGCTGCTGTTCACTTCGGATTTGAGCTGGTTGTAACCGTAGTTCACCAGCAGTTCGAAGTTGCCCGGCAGGGTATGGCTGGCTTCGAATTCCACGCCCTTCGTGGTCAGTTCGCCGGACTGGTCGATGGCCGAGCCGGGGCCATAGATGACGCGGTTGCGCTGCTTGATGTGGAAGGCCGTGATCGTCACGAGCGTGCTCGGCTCAGGCTGCCATTTCACGCCCGCTTCGAACTGCTTGCCGGTCTGGGGCTTGAAGGGCGCGCCGGGCGTGCCTGTGCTGTCGGCCAGCGTGCCGGCCAGCGGCAGGAAGCTTTCGGTATAGCTGAAGAAGGGTGAGAAACCGGCGCCGATCTCGCCGATGATCCCGGCGCGGAATGTCGTGGCGTTGTCCTCGGTTCCTGCGGACGACGTCACGTGGTCGCGGCGGGCGCCCACCACGACGGAGACGCGGTCGTAGAAGCGGATCTGATCCTGAACGTAGACGCCAAGCTGCTTCTGGCTGACATTGGCGAAGGGCCCGGTGGGCTCGTAAGTCAGCAAGGCATCGTAGTCGATGTCGTAGAGATCGACCACTTCGCTGCCGCCGGCATTGCGCTTGCCGACCTTGTTCCAGCTGTAGTCGAGGCCGACCAGCAGCTTGTGTTCGATGTTGGCGCCGGTGTTGAAGGTGAACTGCAGGTTGTTGTCGGTCGAGAAGACGTTCATCCGCGCGTCGCTGGCATCGGCGGTCAGGCCGATGGTGCGGCCATCGGTGCCATAGACCGAGTAAGGATCGAGCGGATAGGAATAGCTGTCGGCGTAGTGCGTCTTGTATTCGAGGTCGCTGTCGATGTAGCGGGCCTTGACGCTGAGGCGGACAGCGTCGGAAAACTTGTGAGTGATCGCGCCGCCGCCCTGCAGCGTGCGGCCAGCGTAGCGATCCCAGCCCGCCTTGCCCACGAAAGTATATCGACCGAGGCGGCCGGTGGGGTTTGCCGGGTTGGGGCTGAACGTGCCGACGATGGGCAGGAACTGCGAAGTCGATCCGGTATCGTCCTCCTGGTAGAGGCCGGTCAGCACGATGTCCGTGTCGGGGGTGGGCTGCCAGCGGATCGACGGGGCGAACATCACGCGGTCGTCGGGGACGTGATCGACGTAAGTATCGGCATCGCGCACACGGCCGACGGCGCGGATCGCCAGGTTGTCCGCCAGAGCCAGGTTGATGTCGCCCATGGCTTCCTTGCGGTCGAAGCTGCCGTAGACGAGGTTCACTTCACCGCCGGTCTTGAACTCAGGGGTCTTGGAGACCAGGTTCACGAGGCCGCCGATCGAGCCCTGGCCGAACAGCACCGATGCCGGGCCGCGCACGATTTCCACGCGGGAGAAGTTGTAGGGATCGGCGGTGATGCTGGCGTAATAGCTGAAGATGTCGCGCATGCCGTCGCGGAACTGCAGCGCATCGATGCCGCGGATGTTGAAGCCGTCCACGCGGGTATCGCGGCCGTAGGGATTGGCCAGGACGCCGGCGGCATATTTCACCGTGTCGCTGATCGAGATGGCGCCCTGCGAGGTGAACGTGTCGGACGTGATGACGGTGAGCGGCTGCGGGACCTGGATCAGCGGCGTTTCCGTCTTGGTACCGGTAACGCCGGCCGTGACGACGATGCTGCCATCTTCCACGCCGGTTTCGCCAGCAACGCTCGGGGCCTGATCCTCTGCACGGGCAGTGGCGGCGGTCGATACGGCAAGGAGCGCAACGCCACAAAGGGCGAGCGAGCGGGCGGATTTCATAGACTTTCCCTCATGCAAGTCATTCTCAATAACCGCGCCGTTAACGCTAATAGGAATGACTATCAATGCGCGAGGATCATTCGCCGGAAACTGTGTCCTGGGTGCAACAGTGGAGCGAAGGCCGCCTTGTTCCTTTCCATCGCTCCGCAAGCCTCGCCGCTATTTTCCTTGGCGTCGGCATTGGGCTAGGCTCCCCGGCATGACCGAGACACTGACCGCCGATTCTGCCTCTCACTCCGGCCCTCACTCCGGCCCCGATACTGGCGCCGCCCCGAAGGCTGCGCGCCACTGGGAGTGGCAATACCTCGATCTCATGCGCCGCATCTGGGAGGAGGGCGACGAGCGCGTGGATCGCACCGGCGTCGGCACGCGCTCGGTTTTCGGCGCGACCGTGCGGTTCGACTTGTCCGGCGGGGCGATGCCGCTGCTCACCACCAAGCGGGTCTACTGGAAGACGGCCACCCGCGAACTGCTCTGGTTCCTGACCGGAGAGACCAATATCCGCCCGCTCTGCGCACAAGGCGTCGAAATCTGGACCGACTGGCCCCTGGACCGCTATCGCCGCGAAACCGGCGAGGCGATCGCGCGCGCCGATTTCTCGCGCCGCATCGTCGAGGATGCGGCCTTTGCCGCGGAATGGGGCGATCTCGGCCCGGTCTATGGCAAGCAATGGGTCGACTGGCCGGTCTACGAGGATGCGGGCGAGGGCCTGTTCCGCAAGCGTGCGGACGGCGTGAACCAGGTGGCGCAAGTGGTGGAGAGCCTGAAGGCCAATCCCGGCAGCCGCCGCCACATCATCGAAGGCTGGAACGTTGCCGAACTCGATGCCATGGCCCTGCCGCCCTGTCACAAGACCTACCAGTTCCACGTCGCCAATGGCCGGCTCTCCTGCGCGCTCTACCAGCGAAGCTGCGACCTGGGCCTGGGCTTCGCCTTCAACATGTGGTCCCTGGCGCTCCTGACGCGGATGTTCGCACAGCAATGCAACCTTGAGCCGGGCGAGGCCGTTTGGATGGGCGGCGATGTCCATCTCTACCTCAATCACGCGGCGCTGGTCGAAGAGCAGCTTTCGCGGGTCCCGCAAGGAGAGGCCCATCTGGATATCGCCCGCAAGCCCGATTCGATCTTCGATTACCGCATCGAGGATTTCGTGGTGTCGGGCTACGCGCCGCAGGCCCATATCGCCGCTCCCGTGGCGGTTTGAGGCTGGTTTCGATGCCTCTCACTATGGATTGACATTGCTGGAGGTTGAAATAATATGACCTGACCGTGGAATTTTGAAACGCGCCAGGTTCGTCCCTTTTTCCTTGCGCAGTTCAGGTTTTCGCGGCCCGTAACATCGGGAGAGGATAACCAGAATGGCCGAAGGCCCGGTTCGCACAGGCAAGCCACGCGGCAATTTGCCGCCACTCGATCTCTATGTCCCCGAGCCGAAGTATCGGCCCGGCGATACGGTAGATTATACGCACCTGGAAATCCCCGAACCGGGCCTTCTGGCCCGGCCGGACGAGGCCTGCGAGGCACAGGATACCTGGCCCCTGACGCTGGACATGATCCGCGTACTGGGCGACGACGACCGCGCGGTCGGTCCGTGGAATCCCGGCCTCGATGCCGAGACTTTGCGCCGCATGCTCGCGACGATGGCGCTTACCCGCGCCTTCGACGATCGCATGTATCGCGGCCAGCGGCAGGGCAAGACCAGCTTCTACATGAAGTGCACAGGAGAGGAGGCGATCTCGATCGCCTGCGCCCATGCGCTCGCGGCGGATGACATGGTGTTTCCCAGCTATCGCCAGCAGGGCATCCTCATCGCCCGCGGCTATCCGCTGGTGGAGATGATCAACCAGATCTACTCCAACCGCGCCGATCCCCTGAAGGGCCGCCAGTTGCCGATCATGTATTCGGCCAAGGACTACGGCTTCTTCACGATCTCCGGCAATCTCGCCACGCAGTTCCCGCAGGCGGTGGGCTGGGCCATGGCCAGCGCGATCAAGGGCGACACCCGCATCGCCACCAGCTTCGTGGGCGAAGGCTCCAGCGCGGAAGGCGACTTCCACGCGGCGATGACCTTCGCGGCGGTCTACAACGCGCCGGTCGTGCTCAACGTCGTCAACAACCAGTGGGCGATCTCCAGCTTCTCCGGCTTCGCCGGCGCGGAGCGCACGACCTTCGCGGCACGGGCGGCGGGCTATGGCATCGCCGGGCTGCGCGTGGACGGCAATGACATCCTGGCGGTCTACGCGGCGATGGAATGGGCCGCCAACCGGGCCCGCGCGAACAAGGGCCCGACGCTGATCGAGCACTTCACGTACCGCGCGGAAGGCCACTCCACTTCGGACGATCCCAGCGCCTACCGCTCCGCGCGCGAGGCGGAGGACTGGCCGCTGGGCGATCCGATCATGCGCCTCAAGCGCCATCTGATCGCGCTGGGCGAATGGTCCGAGGAACAGCATCAGGCGATGGACCGCGAATTGGCCGAGCAGGTCAAGGCGGCCACCAAGGAGGCCGAGAAGAACGGCATCCTCGGCCACGGTCTGCACCATCCGTTCCACACCATGTTCGAAGACGTGTTCGAGGATTTGCCATGGCATCTCCAGGAACAGGCCGAGCAGGCCATTCGCGAGCGACAGATCAAATGGCCGGAGTGGAAGGAGTGAGGACCATGATCGAGGAAAACCCCGTCAGCCTCCACGACGCGCCGAGCCGTTCGATGAACATGATCGAGGCGATCAACGACGCGCTCGACATCATGATGGCGCGCGATCCCGATGTCGTCGTCATGGGCGAGGATGTCGGCTACTTCGGCGGTGTGTTCCGTGCGACGGCAGGGCTGCAGAAGAAGTTCGGCAGGAACCGCGTGTTCGATACACCGATCAACGAATGCGGCATCATCGGCGCCGCCGTGGGCATGGCCGCCTATGGCCTGCGTCCGGTGCCGGAAATCCAGTTCGCGGACTATATCTATCCGGGGCTCGACCAGCTTGTTTCCGAAGCGGCGCGCCTGCGCTATCGCTCGGCCGGGGAGTTCGTGGCGCCGATTACTGTGCGTTCGCCTTTCGGCGGCGGCATTTTCGGCGGCCAGACCCACAGCCAGAGCCCGGAAGCGCTGTTCACGCACGTTGCCGGCCTCAAGACAGTGATCCCGGCAACCCCCCATGACGCCAAGGGTCTGCTGATCGCGGCGATCGAGGACAACGACCCGGTCATCTTCTTCGAGCCGAAGCGGATCTACAACGGCCCGTTCGACGGCTATTACGACCGTCCGTCGCGTCCGTGGAAGGGGCTGCCGGGAAGCCAGGTGCCCGAGGGCTATTACCGCATTCCGCTCGGCAAGGCGCGCGTGGTTCGTGAGGGCGCGGCGCTGACCGTCGTGACGTACGGCACCATGGTTCATGTGGCCGAGGCAGTCCTGGCCGAGAAGGGCATCGATGCCGAGATCATCGACTTGCGCAGCCTGGTCCCGCTCGACATCGACACTGTGGAAAAGTCGGTGGAGAAGACGGGCAAATGTCTGGTGATACACGAGGCAACCCGCACGTCCGGCTTCGGCGCGGAACTGGTGACGCTCGTGCAGGAACGCTGCTTCTATCATCTCGAAGCGCCGGTGGAGCGCGTGACGGGTTTCGACACGCCTTATCCGCATAGCCTCGAGTGGGCCTATTTCCCCGGTCCCGTCCGCATTGGCGAGGCGGTCGATCGGCTCATGAAGGATTGATCCGATGGGTCGTTTCACATTCCGCCTGCCGGACATCGGCGAAGGCATCGCAGAAGCCGAGATCGTCGCCTGGCACGTCAAGGTCGGCGACACGGTCGAGGAAGACGGCCGTCTGGCCGACATGATGACTGACAAGGCCACGGTCGAGATGGAAAGCCCGGTTTCGGGCACCGTGATCGAAGTGGCGGGCGAGGCGGGCGACGTGATCGCCATCGGCTCGCCGCTGGTGGTGATCGAGGTCGAAGGCGCCGGCAACGAGGTCGACCGTGCGCCTGCGCCGAAGGCTGCGGTGGTCGAGCAGCGGATCGCGGCGGAAACGCCCGATGCCGGTGATGTCGCGCGCGTCGAGCAGGCGGCGGCGCCGGCTCCCGAGCCGAAGCGCGAACCGGCTCCGGCGCCTGCTCCGGAACTTGCTCCTTCTGCCGCCGGTGCCAAGGCCCCGCAGCCGCGCCCGGCCGCTCATTCGAAAGTCATGGCCAGCCCAGCGGTCCGCAAGCGGGCGGCCGATCTCGGCATCGACCTTGGCGAAGTGCGCCCCGCCGAAGACGGCCGCCTGCGTCATGCCGATCTCGACGCCTTCCTGTCCTACAATGCCGCGGGCGGTTTTCAGCCGGCCGGGCGCAAGGGCCAGGACGAACAGGTCCGCGTGATCGGATTGCGCCGCCGCATCGCCGAGAACATGGCGGCATCCAAGCGCCAGATCCCGCATTTCGCCTATGTCGAGGAATTCGACGTGACGGCGCTGGAGGAAACGCGCGCGCAGCTCAATGCGGGGAGGGGAGCCAATGTGGATGGGCGCCCCAAGCTGACGATGCTGCCGTTTCTCATCACCGCGATCTGCAAGCTGCTGCCGAAGTATCCGATGCTCAACGCCCATTACGATGACGAGGCGGGCGTGGTGACGCGCTATGGCTCCGTGCATCTCGGCATGGCGGCGCAGACCCCCGCGGGCCTGATGGTCCCGGTGATCCGCGACGCGCAGGACCGCAACCTCTGGCAACTCGCCGCCGAGATCGGCCGTCTCGCCAATGCGGCGCGGGACGGGTCTGCGAAGTCCTCCGAGCTTTCGGGATCGACCATCACCGTCACCTCGCTCGGGCCGATGGGCGGCGTGGCGACCACGCCGGTCATCAATCGCCCTGAGGTGGCGATCATCGGTCCGAACCGCATCGTCGAGCGGCCGATGTTCGTGAAGGGCGCGGACGGCGCGGAGCGCATCGAAAAGCGCAAGATCATGAATATCTCGATGTCCTGCGATCACCGCGTGGTAGACGGGTGGGATGCAGCCAGCTTTGCGCAAGACCTCAAGAAGCTGATCGAGGCGCCGGCGCTCATTCTGGCGGGTTAGGCTGAGGGGCTGGAGCAGCGCATATGGGCAGGGATCCGCGTGTCGATGACTATATCGCCCGGTCTGCCGAGCCGCTGCGCCCCTTGCTCGAACAGCTGCGCGACATGGCGCACAGGGCGCTCCCTGAAGCCGAGGAGGCCATCAAGTGGAGCGTCCCCCACTTTACCGTGCGGGGCAAGAACGTCGCCGGGATGAGCGCGTTCAAGGCGCATTGCGCTTTCGGTATCCACGGCGATGCCATGTCGCGCCGTTTCATCCGTGTGACATCCGAGGCGGACATGCCCCGCGAAGCCGAATTGTCGGCACTGCTGCACGAAGCGGCGGATCGTATTCTTGGCGGCCGCCCTCCTGCCGGGGCGCGAGCCGAACGAAAGCCGCGTCCGGAAATCCCCATGCCCGCAGAATTCGCTGCCTTGCTCGCGGCGGTGCCGCAGGCGCAGGCGGCGTTCGAGCGATTCGCGCCCTCGCAGAGGCGCGACTATCTCGAATGGATCACCGAGGCGAAGACGGCGGCAACGCGGGACAAGCGCATGGCCCAGGCGGCCGAATGGATCGCCGAAGGCAAGACGCGCAACTGGAAGTACGAGAAGCCGCGCAAGGGCGCGTGAGGCCTTAGGGCGAGGGGTGCATCGGCAGGCGTGCCTCTCCAGGCAGCGGTGCCATATCAAGTCCGACAGGGTTGGTGGGCCCGATTGCCGAAGTGCGGGGCCCAAGGATGCGGAATCGCCCCTCGGGCAACTCGGCCTTCCGCTCCTTTCGTGCCTGATCCGGGGTTACCGGAAAGTTTTTTTCCTGCCATTTTGTTCGCCCAAAGGCACCGGACTTTGCCCTCGGGCCATGAAACCTGCCGAAACCGACGAAAATCCGCGGGCTGTCGAAACTGTCCACAGGCTAGTCGCGGCGTCGTCGCAAAAATCTTCCCTGGCCTGGAATAGTGCGTTGACAGGCACCCGGTGCTGACATAGAGGGCGGCCTCCCAAGCGGACGCAACCGCAAGAACGCGGGTGTAGCTCAGTTGGTTAGAGTGCCGGCCTGTCACGCCGGAGGTCGCGGGTTCGAGCCCCGTCACTCGCGCCACTTGGGAATTTCCTGCCTGTGACAGGCAGGGGAGATGCTGGTAAACCAGCGACTTGAGGTAGTCTAAAAACCTCACTTACATTGCTGCGCGGGTGTAGCTCAGTTGGTTAGAGTGCCGGCCTGTCACGCCGGAGGTCGCGGGTTCGAGCCCCGTCACTCGCGCCATTTCCTTCACGGGGAGTGGTAAAGCAATGATACGAAACAGGCCGGGTTCACACCCGGCCTTTTCTTTTGCCTGCTCCGTTTCAGGGCCGTGCGCGGGGCAAGAAAAAAGCGCCGGGGAATCATCCCCAGCGCCCGGTCTCCATCCAGATCAGGAACCGCTTCAGCGGCAATATCCATACGATGCCGAGGGCTAGGTATACCGGCGTCTGCAGCAGCACATGCCAGTTGCCGATCACCGGCGGCAGGTAGCGCGCCAGCAGCAGGCCGTAGACGCAGAGCGCCGCAAACAGCGCGAGCACCCCGATGGGGATTCGCCAGGTCGGGGTTTCGCGCAAGTCAGATCTCTCCCTCGTAGATTCTGGTCGGCGTCACGATCGCGTCGAGAATGCGGTCGTGCGGCTCCAGGGGGAGAGTTTCGGCCAACTGGCAGTCCCAGGCAAGGCCGATCGCGGGAACGTCGGGATTGGCTTCGAGCCAGCGGTCGTAATGGCCACCGCCCTGGCCGAGGCGATGGCCCTGGGCCGTGAAGGCGAGCAGCGGCACCACGACGATGGCCGGGACCACCGGCCGGGCGTCGGGCAGGGGCTGAAGAGCGCCCCAGGGGCCGATCGTCAGCTGTTCCTCGTCGAAGGGATTGGCCCATTCCCGAAACTCCATCGCGCTTTCGCGCTCCGAGAACCAGGGCAGGGCGATGCGCCGGTCGTGTTCGGACAGCCATCGCGCCCAGCCGAAAGCCGGCGCTTCGTCACGCACGGGGGCGTAGAGGCCGATCGTCAGCCCCTCGGGCATCATTTCCGCGACAGGCGCGGGCGGACGATTGAGGACGAGCGCCCGCATGCCCTGCGGCAGCGAGGCGACATGCTCCGCACGCGCGGCGCGATGCGCCTTGCGCAAGGCGCTTTTCTCGATCGTGGGGGAGAGAGGAGGCGACGAATCCACCGTGAGTCCCATTCTAGAATATCAGGCCAGAAAGTTCGGAACCGCGACAATACCACCGAAGCGCCTTCGCGGCACGGCGGAATTCGGGCATCTCGCGTGCCGAAAGGATAAGGCCGGAAGCGGGCCTTCGGGGCCTGTGCGGAGTGGGTGACGGGTCCACCTTGGGTCGTTGCCTAGAAATCCTCTGACGCCTCGACGTCAGGTGGGGACCATGTGCGTCGGACCACGGTCCGGGCAGGGACAGACCCCATTGGATTGCTTATAGCCTCAGGGATGTTCGAACGGCTCGTGCCGGGCAGATCCCGTCATCCCCTAGTTAGGCGTTCGGAGCGCTCTGCTCAAGGAGGTCTGCAAGTTTTTCGACATGATCGGCGATCCGCGCCAGTTCCTCGACCAGCACCTCGGGAATTTCCGGTACCGGCGCGGGAGCGGGCGGCGGGGTGGGGGCCGGCGCCGCCGCGGGTTGCTGGGCGCGCTGGCGCAGCTCGTGCAGTTCGTCGGCCAGCATCAGCGAGGCGAAGAGCAGCATGCGCGGCTCGGTCTGCCCCACCGCGCCGGCCTGGGCCAGCTTTTCGTCGATCATCTCGGCCAGGCGGGTGAGGTGAGCCTCTTCGCCGTCCGCGCAGGCGAGCATGAATTCGCGCCCGCCGATCATCAGGGAGATGTTTGCCATCGGCTCAGGGCTTCTGCTGCGGGGGGAGATGCTGGGGGTGGCGGTGCTGCGCCAGCAGCGCGTCGATCTCGCCCAGCGTGTCCTCGACCGTGCCGCGCAGGCGGCCGTGGCGGTCCTGCAAGTCGCGGCTATGCGATACCGCGCTTTCCAGCCGTGCGAGTGCGGCCCGGATCCTGTCGATTGCCTGCTCTGTAGCGGCCTCGTTCGTCACCTTTTCCATTGCCGCCTGCGCTACCGTGAAAACGCCAAAAGGCAATCAATTGCCCCGCCTTGTTCACAGTGCATTCGATCAGACGAGACGAATGTGCCACCATATGATTGGCGCATCCCTGTACAAGTCCTCATGTAGGCGGCAGGCCAATCCTCCTTAGGTGAACTTGACGGGAGACGGCCTCGCCCTAAAGGGGGTCGGCAAGTTCGAATCGTCCCATTCTTTCCGTTTCCGGAGCCTTCACGATGACCCTTGCTGCTGACCGTCTCGCGCCGATGGCCAATGCCATCCGGGCGCTGTCGATGGACGCGGTCCAGGCGGCCAACAGCGGCCACCCTGGTATGCCCATGGGCATGGCCGACGTCGCGACCGTCCTGTTCTCGAAGTTCCTCAAGTTCGACCCCGCACAG
>Ga0160437_1000126_pt1 | contig 44889 bp, 42 predicted proteins | sample HID1975I_E0MG_FD_108227 | JGI IMG/M metagenome (GOLD analysis project Ga0160437, IMG submission 108227) | Enriched soil microbial communities from UW Madison campus, WI, USA - HID1975I_E0 MG | ecosystem: Environmental > Terrestrial > Soil > Unclassified | place: USA: Madison, Wisconsin... | reverse complement strand
CGCACGGCAGTGGCTGCGCGAGCGGCTGCGCTTCGGCGAATCGGCGGTGCTGGTGGCGCGGCGCGATGGCGCGATGGCCGGCTTTGTCCAGCTGTACCCGATGTATTCCTCTGTACGCATGGCGCGGACGTGGATCCTCAACGACCTCTACGTCGACGCCGCCACGCGCCGCAAGGGCGTGGCCCGCGCGCTGCTGGACGCCGCCGCCGACTTCGCGCGCGAAGACGGTGCCGCCGGCATCGCGCTGGAAACCACCGTCGATAACGCCACCGCCCGCGCGCTGTACCGCAGCGCGGGCTGGCAGGAAGACGCGACGCAGTGGTACTCGCGGTCGTTCGGCTGACCGGCCAGGCGTGGCGATGCTCCCGCAGGATCCCCGCCTCGAAGCCCGCCGCGCGGTCCAGCGCGAACCGCGGCGCGCCCTGGCCTGGATCCTGCTGTCCGACGCGGAACTCGACGCCGGCGACGCCGCGGCCGGTGCGTCCGCCGCACAGCGCGCGCTGCAGCTCGCGCCGGGACATCCGGAAGCGCTCGCGCGCCTCGGTCGCGCGCACTGGATGCTGGGCGACCTGCGTACCGCCGCCGACAGCCTGCGCGCGGCATCGAACAACGCGCCGCAGCACCCCGGCATCGCCGTCTGGCTGGGCCACGTGCTGGAAGACATCGGCGAAGCCGAGGCCGCGAGCGAGGCCTACGCCCGCGCGCACCTGCTTGATCCCGGCAATCCCTTGGTCGCTGCCTACCTGCTGGCCTGGCGCCGGCGCCTGTGCGACTGGCGCGACGTCGACCGGCTCTCGCACCAGGTGCGCGAGTCGGTGCGTCGCGCGCAGGCCTCGGTGGAGCCGTTCGCGTTCCTGAGCGAGGACGCCAGCGCCGCCGAACAGCTGCAGTGCGCGCGCCTGCGCGCCGCGCCGATCGCCGCCGCGATCCGCCCGCTGCCGCCGGCGCCGCCGCCGGCGGATGGCGAACTGCAGATCGGCTTCCTCTCGAACGGCTTCGGCGCCCACCCGACCGGGCTGCTCGTGGTCGCCTTCCTCGAAGCGCTCGCCGCGCACGCCGGCATCCGCGCGCAGCTGTTCGCGCTCAACCCCGACGACGGCAGCGACATCCGCCGCCGCCTGCAGGCCTGCACGCGACTGCACGAGGTGGCGCGGATGCCGCACGACCGCGTCGCCGCCGCGATCCGCGGCGCCGGCATCGACGTGCTGTTCGACCTGCGCGGCTGGGGCGGCGGCGGCGCGCCGGAGGTACTGGCGCTGCGCCCGGCCCCGGTGCAGGTGAACTGGCTCGCCTACCCCGGCACCTCGGGCGCGCCATGGATCGACTGCGTGCTGGCCGACGCCTTCGTGCTGCCGCCGCCGCTGGCGCCGCACTTCAGCGAGCGCGTGGTGCGCCTGCCGCGCTGCTTCCAGCCCTCCGACACGACGCGCGCGATCCCTGCGCCGCGGCCGCGCGCCGACTACGGCCTGCCCGAGTGCGGCGTGGTGTTCTGCTGCTTCAACAACAGCTACAAGCTCAACCCGGCCAGCTTCGCGCGCGCGATGCGGGTGCTGGACGGCGTGGAAGACAGCGTGCTGTGGCTGCTGTCCGGACCGGGACGCTCGAACGAGCGCCTGCGCGAGGCCGCACGCGCCGCCGGCGTCGATCCCGCGCGGCTGGTGTTCATGGACAAGCAGCCGCAGCACGAATACCTCGCCCGCTTGCAGCTGGCCGACCTGTTCCTGGACACCAACCCGTACAACGCCCACACCACCGCCTCCGACGCGCTCTGGGCGGGCTGTCCGGTCCTGACCCGGCCGGGAGGAACGTTCGCATCCCGCGTGGCGGGCAGCCTCAACCACCACCTCGGGCTGGACGAGATGAATGTCCCGGACGACGCCGATTTCGTTGCACTGGCCATCGCCCTGGGCCGGGATGCCGGGCGCCTGTGCGCGCTTCGCCGCCGCCTGGGCGAGGCGAAAGCCGCGTCCGGCCTCTTCGACATGCACGGTTTCGCCGCCGATTTCGCCGCCGCAGCACGCATCATGGCAACCTCAAGCCGCGACTGAATCCAACGCCACGTCACTGGCAAGGCGGCCCGACAGGCGATCCACCTCATCCTCCGCCTCGCGCAGCGAGCGCGCCAGGCGTTCGCCGCCGAACTCGTCGTACTCCACCGCCACCGCATGCATGCGGGTAATGCCGATGTAGCCGAAGGCGGTGCGGATCGAAGGCTCGACGTGGTTCATCGCCTCGATCCGGCCGCCGGCGCCGTAGCCGTGGTCGCCGCGCGAACCCAGCACCACCAGCTGCTTGTCCATGCCGGTCAGCAGCGGCCAGTACGGCGCGCCGGAGCGCGACCGGTCGAAGCCGAACGTCCGCCCGACGCGCACGATGTTGTCGATCCACGCCTTGAAGCCCGCCGGCACGCCGAAGTTGTACATCGGCACCCCGGCGACGATGACGTCGGCCGCCAGCAGTTCGTCGACCAGCGCATCGCTGAGCGCCAGGGTGTCGTGCATCCAGGCCTCACGCCGCGCCTCCGGCGTGAACGCGGCATGGATCCAGTCGCCGGTCACCGGCGGCGGCGGTGCCAGGCCGAGGTCGCGATAGACGACCGGGTCATCCGGGCGCAGCGCCTTCCACCGCGCGACGAAGCGGGCGGACAGCCGCCGGGTGTGGGATCCGTGCGGTTGTTCGCCGGAACGTCCAGCGCGGGCGCTGGCATCGAGGTGCAGCAATCGGATCATCGCAATCTCCTTCGGAAGCGTTATATTTTCTTTCGCCGCGTGAGCGCAGATTCACTATGATTGGCGCCACGACTGGCGACAAACGATCATTTCTCACCGAATGGACAAATAAATTTTGTCGATTTCTTCGCGCCGCCTGCCGCCCCTGACCCAGCTCCGCGCCTTCGAAGCGGCGGCCCGCCACTGCAGCTTCAAGCGCGCCGCGCAGGAGCTGTCCGTCACCCCGGCCGCGATCAGCCACCAGGTGCGGGACCTCGAAGCGCGCCTGGGCGTGCTGCTGTTCGAGCGGCGCAGCCGCGAGGTGGTGCCGACCCCGCAGGCGCGGCGCCTGTACCCGGTGCTGCGCGACGGATTCGACGCCTTCGCCGACGCCCTGCAGTCGCTCGCTCCCGACGCCGCGGACCGGGTGGTCACCGTGTCGGTAACGCCGGCGTTCGCCACCCAGTACCTGTTGTCGCGGCTGCCGGACCTGCAGCGCCTGCATCCGGACATCGAACTGCGCCTGCACGCCAGCGACGGCGTCGTCGACCTGGCGCGCGGCGACGTCGACATCGCGGTGCGCTATGGCGACGGCCCGTTCCCGGGGCACGAGGCGGTGCGGTTCGCCGACGACCGCCTGCTCCCGGTCGCGAGCGCCGCGCTGGGGCTGCGCGCGCCGCGGGACCTGGCCGGCCATCGCCTGATCCACTTCGAGTGGCGGCGCGACGCCGAACGGCGCCCGACCTGGCGGGACTGGCTGCGCGCGGCCGGCCTGGCGCACGACGATGCCTCGCGCGGGCCGCGCTTCAGCGAAGTCGCGCACGCGATCCAGGCCGCCGTGGCCGGACAGGGCGTGGCGCTGCTCAACCACGTGCTGGTCGCCGACGCACTGGCGCGCGGCGTGCTCGAAGCCCCCTTCGGTCCGCAGCTCGACGTCCCGGGCTGGACGCTGCTGCGCCACCGCGACCGGCACGCAGGCCCGGCCCGGCAGGCCGTGTGGGACTGGCTGCTCGGCCTGCGCACCCTCGCGCCGGCACGCCGCGACGGGCCGATGGCGTAGGCTTCGCACCATGACCGCGAAGACCGATTTCATCCCGCTCTCGCTCTGCGTGCTGACCGTCTCCGACTCGCGCACCCTGGCCGAGGACACCTCCGGCGACCTGCTCGTCGCCGCGCTGGAAGCCGAAGGCCATCGCCTGCACGAACGCACCCTGCTCCCCGACGACCGCTACCGCCTGCGCGCCGTGGTGTCGCGCTGGATCGCCGACGACGCCGTCGACGGGGTGCTGGTCACCGGCGGCACCGGGTTCACCGGGCGCGACTCCACGCCCGAGGCGCTGCTGCCGCTGCTGGACAAGCAGATGCCGGGGTTCGGCGAACTGTTCCGCTCGGTCAGCTTCGAGGAAATCGGCACCTCGTCGCTGCAGTCGCGGGCATTCGCCGGGCTGGCCAACGGCACGTTCGTGTTCTGCCTGCCCGGCTCGACCTCGGCCTGCCGCACGGCGTGGGAGAAGATCATCCGCGCCCAGCTCGATGCACGCACCCGCCCGTGCAACCTGGCAACACTGAAGCCCCGGCTGAAGGAGTGAGCATGTCGATCGACCAGACCCTGCGGTTGCTGGCGAAAGCCCGTGGCCTGACCGTGACCGATATCGCCACGGCGATCCCGCGCGCCGGCGCGGCCACGGTGTCGGCGTGGATGCGCGGCGACAAGCTGCCGGGACGCGACCAGCTCGATGCCCTCGCCCGCACCTTCGGCGTGCCTGCCAGCGCCCTGCTCTCGGAGCTGGCCAGCACGCTCGATCCCGCGCGGACCAAGGGCGAGCACGACCTGCTCGCGGCCTACCGCGCGCTCAACACCCGCCAGCAGGGCGCGCTGCTCGAAGTCGCGCGCGGCATGGCCGGCCACAAGGCGCGCAGGAAAGCGTGATGGACACGTCCTTCGCCCTGCCCGACCGCCTGCCCGACGCGACGGTCGCACCGGCGCGCGTCGCACTCCCGCCACCGGATGGCACGCCGCGGAAGTCGCCTGACTCCGCGCCGACACCGCTCCACCCGTTCGGCGCCTGAGTCGCTGCTGCGTGTCCCGGGTCCGCACACCGGCGCATGCCTGCGCGATGGCGCTGCTTGCGACGCTGGCATGCGGCCGGCCCGTGCATGCGCAGACGCCCGGCCCGCCGTCGGCGCAAGACGCCACGCCGCAGGACGACCATGCGCAGGACGACGCGCAGACGCTGGAAACGCTGCACGTCACGGCGCAGCGGCCGCCGACGGAGCAGGAGCAATTCCGCAGCCACCTCCAGCGCAACTGGCGCCCGCCGCGCAGTGCCGAGCAGTTCGGACTCGACGGCGGCGTGCCGGCGTGGCTTGGCCAGCAGCTCATACGCGGGGCGACCGCCACCGCACGCAGCCTGCCGGGCTGGAAGCGCGAGGTGCAGCCTGCGATCGCGCGCGCGCCTCCGCTCGACGACGAGCAGATGGACCGTTCGCAAGAGCTGTCCTCGCCCGGCGCGCAGCCGCGCTGAGGCGCTGAAGGAGCGCTACCGCGTGCTCGGGCCGATCCCGGACTTCGAGGACTGAGCCATCGCCGCGCGCGGCTTCACGGAGTCCAGACCCCCGAGGCCGCCAGCAGCATCAGCGGCACCACGATCACCGCCACCGATGCGAGCAGGCACAACAGTCCGAGTCCGAACACGCGCCAGTTCGAGTGGAGCGTGAAACGTTCCGATTCGGCGATCGCCTTCCTGGTCAGCTGGTACTTCTCGGCCACGTACCGGCCGATGAAGATGTACACGACCGTGAACAGCACGCCGGGGAACTGGTCGGGCAGCAACGGCATGATCGCGACCAGCGCGACGAGCAGGACCACGCCCAGCACGACCGTCTTCGTTTCGAGCCGGGAGTTGCCCAGCGCCGCGAAGTTCGCCTTCAGGAACCAGATCAGCCCCACGGGTCCGCCGAGGAAACCGGCCGCGGCGACCTGGCCCGGCGAGTACAGGCGGACCGCATCGGCGGCGCCGGCTGCATCCAGCCGCGCGTTGGGTGCTGTGTAGGGATTGTCCTGCATGGTGACCTCCTTGTCGGTCGTGCGCGATCGAAATCATGGTCCAGATAATGCAAACACCAGGGCCGGCACGGGAACGGCGCACGCCGGCCCGCATCGGCCCTACAGGACCGCGAAGCCCTGCTTCACTGCGGGTCCCTCCACCGCCTCGCGCCGCAGCTCTTCCATGCGCGCGTTCGCCGGGCCGTGCCGGAGCCACTGCGCCAGCGCGTCAATCGCCTCGTCCGTGCCCGCGGCCACGACCTCGACGCGCCCGTCGGCCAGGTTGCGGGCATGGCCGCGCAGGCCGAGCCGCTGCGCCTGCTCGCGGGTGCTCGCGCGGAAGAACACGCCCTGCACCCTGCCGCTGACCACGAAACGCGCCGCGGTCACGGCTCAGCCCTGCGCTTCGCCCGTCATCGCCGGGCCGCCGGCCGCTGCGATGGCGGCCTCGATGTCATGCGCCGTCACCGGGCCGAGGAAGCGCTTGGCGACCCGCCCGTCAGGCGCGATCAGGTAGGTCATCGGCAGACCGCGCGGCGTGGCGAAGTCGGCCGGCGGGTCGTAGACGTCGATGATCGCAACCGGATACACCACCGGGTGTTTTTCGAGGAAGGCGCGCAGCTCCTTCGGCTCGATGTCCTCGTAGGCCAGGCCGACCACTTCGACGTGCTCGCGCATCGCGTCGAGCGCGGACAGCTCCGGCATCTCCTTCAGGCAAGGCGCGCACCAGGTCGCCCAGAAGTTCACCACCACCCAGTTGCCGCGATGGTCGGCGAGGTCGTAGGCCTTGCCGTCGACGGTCACGACGCTGAGCGCGGGCATTTCCACGACCGCGTCGTCCTGTGCCGCCGCGGGAGCATCGGCCGGGGCGGCAGGCGTTTCGGTTGCCGGCTTGGCGGGCGGCGCGGCAGCGGCGGGCTCGTCGGCCGGGCGCTTGCAGCCGCCGAGCACGGCGACGGCGAGGCACAGGGCAATCAGGTGGCGGAGGTTCATGGCGGTTCACCGGGGAGTTCGTACAGGCTGGAGACGCGGCGCTTGAGCAGTTCGCGCAGCGGGATGCGCAGGTCGTCGAGCGTGCGGATGGCGTTCTGGCCCAGCGCGTCGTCGCGGCAGGGCAGGTGCGCTTCGTTGATCGGGATGCGCAGGTTGCAGGCTTCGTAGAGCTCGGCCAGCGACAGGTCGTCCAGGTCGCGCGCCAGCAGCCACTCGCCGGACTCGGCGCGCGTGACCAGGCCGATCTCGCCCAGCTGCGCCAGCATCTGCTGCACCAGCGCGTCGGTGAGCATCGGCTCCTTGTCCTGGATCTCGTCGCTGTGCAGGCCCTTGCCGGCCTGGCGCGCCATCGCGAAGCGGCCGAGCATCCGCAGCAGGCCATAGATCTCGTGCCCGACCGGCAGCCGCATCGACGCCGGCTGGTAGCGGAACGCGGAGATCGACGAGGCGAACGACGCGCCGAGCAGGATCGAGATCCAGCCGAAGTAGATCCACAGCAGGAAGATCGGCACGAAGGCGAGCTTCTGGTAGATCTTCGCGTAGGCGCCGAAGCTGCCCAGGTACAGGCCGATGCCCCACTTGACGAACTCCAGCAGCACCACCGCCAGCGCGGCGCCGGCGATCGCATGGCGCCACTGCACGGTGCGGTGCGGGACCACGCGGTAGATCGCGGTGAACGCCATCAGCTCGATCAGCATCGGCGCCATCTGCAACAGCACGCCTTCGAGCCACTGCCCGGAGGCAGTCTTGAAGATGCCCAGCGCAAAGAAGCGCGTCGACAGCGCCAGGCTGGCCGTGGCCACCAGCGCACCGAGGGTCAGCACCGTCCAGTAGACGAGGAAGCGGCTGAACTTGGGCCGCGCCGTCTTCACCCGCCAGATCTTGTTGAACGTGGCCTCGACGCTGACCAGGGTGACCAGCAGCGACACCACCAGCGCGACCACGCCGACCGCGGTGAGCTTGTCGGTGTTCTGCGAGAACTCGCGCAGGTAGCCCTCGATGGCGCGCGCCGAGCCCGGTACGAAGTTGGAGAAGATGTAGTCGCTGAGCCGGTCGCTCCAGTCGTTGAACGCCGGGAACACCGACAGCACGCCGAACACCACCATCGACAGCGGCACCAGCGCGAACACCATCGTGAACGACAGCGCGCCGGCCGATTCGAACAGCCGGTCGTCGAGGAAGCGGCGCCACAGGAAGCGCAGGAACGTCCCTGTCCGCGCGCGGTCGCGCATGCGTTCGCTCCAGCGGTACAGGGTGTCGAGGGGCTCCATCGGGCGAAGGGTAGCAAAGGGCAGTGGCAGGGGACGGCGCTGCCCGGGCCTGATTGGCATTCCGCTTCAGCCCTCACCTGCGAAGCGGGAGAGGGGTTGGGGTGGGGCGTGCCGGGTCGCCGCGAAAGCAGAACCCTCACCCGGCGCTGCGCGCCTCCCTTTCCCGCAGGCGGGTGAGGGGCTGGAAGGCCTGCTACCTGCGACAATGTGCGGCATTGCACGCCGCGACGAACGCCATGCCCGACATCCTCGTTCTCTACTACAGCCGTGGCGGCTCGGTCGCCAGGCTCGCCCGGCACGTCGCCCGCGGCGTCGGCGAGGTCGACGGCATGTCCGCGCGCCTGCGCACGGTGCCGCCGGTGTCCGCGGTCACCCAGGTCGCCGCGCCGCCGGTGCCCGAGGACGGCGCCCCCTACGTGCAGCCGGCCGACCTTGATGAATGCGCCGGCCTGCTGATCGGCAGCCCTACCCGCTTCGGCAACATGGCCGCGCCGCTCAAGCACTTCATCGACGGCCTCGGCGCGCAGTGGGCCAGCGGCACCCTGGTGGGCAAACCGGCGGCGGCGTTCACCTCCACCGCCACCATGCACGGCGGCCAGGAGTCGACCCTGCTGACCATGCTGCTGCCGCTGCTGCACCACGGCTGCCTCATTACCGGCATTCCGTTCACCGAGTCCGCGCTCAACACCACCCGCAGCGGCGGCACGCCCTACGGCGCCAGCCACGTCGCCGGCCTGCAGGACGACCCGCAGCCCAGCGACGAAGAAGCACAGCTGGCGCGCGCCCTGGGCCGGCGCGTGGCCGCCATCGCGGCGAAGCTCGCATGAGCGCGCCACGCTCGCGGATCGTGCTGGCGGCGGCGCTGCTCGCGCTGTCGGTGCTGTACGCAACATGGTTCCACGACGACCGCCACCGGCTGGCGGCGATGCTGGTGTTCGCCCTGCCCCCGCTGCTGGCGCTGGCCGGCGTGCTGCGCGGCGGCGCCACGGCGTCGAAGGCGGCGTTCTGGGCCGGCGTGCTCGGCCTGTTCTGGTTCTCGCATGGGGTAATGATCGCCTGGAGCCACCGCACCGATGCCGGCTGGGCCTGGGCGGAGATCGTGCTGTCGCTGGTGGTCATCGTGGCCGGCAGCTGGCCGGGGCTGCAGGCGCGGTTCGGGCGCCGCTGATGACGATGCGCGCGTGCGTCCTGCTCCTCCTGCTGTCCGTCATGGCACCGGCGCAGGCGCAGGTCGATGCGGACGCGGGGGACGGCTACTGCTCGCCGCGGCCCGTCGAACAGGTCCGCAACAGCGACGGCAGCGTCCTGGCACTGGCAACCGAATGCCCCACGCCGGACCTGCGCCGCCACGTGGTCACGCTGGACTGCGCCAACGGCCGGCGCTGCGACCGCATGGAACTGGAGCAGCCCGGCGAATACGCATCGACAGGCGGCGCCCGGATCATCGACCTGGGCGACGACGGCATGCACGAAATCGAGGTCACCGGTTCCTGCGGTGCGGGGCCGAATTGCGAAGGCGATGTCTACGCTGTCGACCCGGACGCGGGCAAGCTCGTCCACCTGTTCAGCGGTGGCTATTCGGAGCTCTTCACGCGTGATGGCTGGCTGGTGGAAAGCGGTCGCGCGAGCTGCTGCGCCTGGGAGTACCACCTCTGGAACCTCGGAGGAAACCACACCTTGCCGTTGGGGGAATACGACACCATGGACCTCATGGTAAAGGTCGGCGCCATCATGGACGAGGAGGGTTTCGATTGCGTCTTCCTGCGCGGCAGCGGCGATAATTGGCGTGCGGTTGCCCCGCCCTCGCCTGCGCTCGAAACTCTGTGCGAGGTCTATGACAAGGACTACCGCCTCAAACCCCCGGACCCCACGCCAGGCGCGGAAGCGCGCCGGCAGGAGCAGTGAAATGGAAGAGCTTCTCGTCGTCACCACCGGCGGCACGATCGACAAGGTGTACTTCGACGACAAGTCCGACTACCAGGTCGGCGAGCCGCAGATCGGGCGCATCCTGGAAGAGCTGGGCGTGGCGTTCCGGTTCCGGGTGATCCCGATCATCCGCAAAGACTCGCTGCACATCAACGCCGACGACCGCGAGCTGCTGCGCGCCACCATCGCCGCGCAGCCGGCGCGGCACGTGCTGGTCACGCACGGCACCGACACGATGGTGGAGACGGCGAAGGTGCTCGCTTCGATCCCCGGCAAGACCATCGTGCTGACCGGCGCGCTCAACCCCGCGCGCTTCCGCGGCTCGGACGCCGAGTTCAACATCGGCTGCGCGGTCGGCGCGGTGCAATCGCTGCCCGGCGGCGTCCACATCGCCATGAACGGCCGCATCTGGGACCCGCTCAAGGTGCGCAAGAACGTGGACGCGAACAGGTTCGAGGCGGTCTGACGCCGCACGGGTCAATCCGGCAGCCTGGAGGCCCCGCCGCGCGCCGGAATCTCCTTCTTCCTCGGCCTATTGCCGGGGCCACCCACTGGAAGCGGCCGTCCAGCCGCCATGTCCGATGTGCTGGTGGTCGCTTGCGCACCGCTTCCACGCGGCGGGCAGCCAACGGAACCGCGGGTCCGGCCCGAAAGACAACGGCCGGAGCCTTGGCCCCGGCCGTTGCGTTCCCTGCGGCCAGGCGGCCACGCTCTGTCAGAACGTCACGCTCCAGCCGACGAGCGTGCCGGTATCGCCCTTGCCGCGGTCGGTGACGCGCAGCTTCCAGGTGCCGTCGAGATCTTCGGCCGACAGGTCGACGCTGTAGCTGCGCACCAGGTTGTCGGTGCTGCCGCCGCTGCGGTTGTGCAGCAGGTAGGTGCTGCCGTCCGGCGCCACCAGGTCCAGCCGCAGGTCGCCGATGTAGGTGTGGCGGATGTCGACGTCGACCTGCGCATCGGCCGGCGCCTGGCCACTGCGGCCGGACACCGTGACCGGGCTGAACACCGTGGCGTAGTCGCCGATCGCGTAAGCGGTGTCGTTGGCATACGTCTGCATGCCGCCACCGTCGCCACCACCGTCACCGGCAGCGTAGTCGCCAACCAGGCTGACGCCGGAGAATGCCGAGTAGCCCTTGATCCGCACGTGCCAGGTCCCGGCCGACGGCGACGCGAAGCTGCAGCTCTCGTCGTTGCCGGACCTGTAGGGGCGGCAGTCGTAGGCGCTGTCGGTCGGCGCGCTGCCGAAGCGCACGTACAGGTCGGCGTCGCCGCTGCCGCCCGACATCGTGAACATCAGGTTCGCTGCGCCCGCAGGCACCTCCATGGTGAAGTCCAGCGATTGCCCGGCCGCGCCGGACAGCCCGTCCTGCGGCACGCCTTTTTCGAGAACGCCGCCACCGGTGTCGCCGCCGCTGACCGTCACTGCCACGGTCCTGCTGTCGCTGGCGCCGTCATCGTCGGTCACCGTCAGTGTGACGTCATAGGTGCCGGGCGCGGCGTAGGTGTGGACCGGGTTCGCGTCGGCCGACGTTCCGCCGTCGCCGAAGTCCCAGTCGCGCGTCACGATGTTGCCGTCGCTGTCGCTCGACGCGTCGGTGAACACCACCGACAGCCCGTCCGGGACGGCGCTGAAGTCGGCCACCGGCGGCACGTTTTCGTCGCTGCCGCCACCGGCACTCTTGGCCAGCTCGCCGAGGAAGCCCAGGCCCAGTTTGGCCAGCGGCACGCTCGGCGCGGCGGTGTCGCCCATGTTGGCCAGGGTGTCGTCCGGCGTATGGATGCCGTTGTTGAAGCCGGCCTCGAACATCATCGCCGACGGGAAGCCGGCGCTGGTCCACGAGGCGTGGTCGGAGCACGCGTAGCCGCAGGTGTAGGTGCCGCGGCTGAACCCCAGCGGCGCGAGGTACTCGTCGAACACGTCGCGCACGAACTGCTGCAGCCCGGCGTTGCTGTAGTCGGTGACCAGCTGCATGTCGTGGCTGGCGCCGATGGCGTAGTTGGTCATGTCCAGCTGCAGCACGCCGACCACGTTGACGCCCTGGGCCTGGAACGACTGCGCGATGGCGCTGGAGCCGCGCAGGCCGACCTCTTCGGCGGCATAGCCCATGAACTTCACCGTCCGTTTCGGCTGCCAGCCGCTGGCGAGCGCGATCCGGATCACTTCCGTCAGCGTGGCGATGCCGGAGGCATCGTCGTCGGCGCCGGGCGCGTCCATGCCGTCGCCGCTGCCGGCGTACGAAATCGAATCCATGTGCCCGCCGAGCACGACGACCTCGCCGGGCAGCTCGGTGCCCTGCACGGTCAGGATCACCGACGGCTGCGTCGAGCAGTCACTGCAGCCGGTGAACAGTTCGGCGCTCACGTCGCTGCGGCCGTTGGCCAGCGACAGCCAGGTGTCGCGGATCCATTCGGCTGCTGCCTTGCCGTGGGTGCTGCTGTAGTAGCGGTTGGGCCACGCCGTCGACAGGTGCTCGATGGTGGCGTGGATGTTCTCCTCGCTCACCTGCGGCAACCACGGGCCGACCGTGGCCTGGTTGTCGACCGTGTAATCGGCGAGGAACACCGCGTTGCGTGCCAGCGCGGAACGGTCGGCGGCGATGAACGCCTCCGCCTCTGCGAGGGTCTGGAATGCGAAGTAGCCGCCGCAGCGCTTCTCGTGCACGTGCACGAACTCGCTCACCTCGCCGAGCTGGTGGGCCTGGACACGCGCCAGTACCAGCGGGGTACCGACGCTGTCACGGCGTTCGACGCCGTCGCCGGCGATCGCCTGCAGGCCGCCGCGCCAGGTGTCGCGCGAGGCGACGATGTAGACCGGCGCGAACGGATCGGACTGCCGCGCCAGCGCGGCGGTTTCATCCGCGTGGTGGTCGTGCGGGGATGCGCCGGCGTGCACGGCGGGCGCGCCGGACAGCAGCGCGCCGGCGAGCAGGCCGGCGAGCAGGGAATGCGGTTTCATCGGGGTTGCTCCTTGGCGGCCAGCCGCGCGGCGCGGCAGACCGGGTTGTTCGGGGACGGAGATGCAAAGCGTCCGGCCGCGGAAAAGCCCGGACCGGAAAGCACGGAAAGCGGACCGTGCCGACCGGCGGGCATCCTGCCCCGCCGGCCGCCAGGCCCGCTTGCGCGGAAACGGGGCCCCGGTCCTTCGACCGGGGCCCCTGCACTGCTGGTCAGAACGTGATGCTCCAGCTGTCGATCTTGCCGGTATCACCGCCGGCATAGTCGGTCACGCGCAGCTTCCACGTGCCGTTGAGGTTTTCGCTCGACAGGTCGCCGGTATAGGTGCCGATGATGTTGTCGGCGCTGCCACCGGTGCGGTTGTGGATCCCGTACACACTGCCGTCCGGCGCGACCAGGTCCACCTTCAGGTCGCCGATGTAGGTGTGCTTGATGTCCACGCTCACCGAGCTACTCGTCGACGCCTTGCCGCTGCGGCCGGACACCGTAATCGGGCTGTTGACGGTGGCGTAGTCGTAGATCGTGTAGTCGGTCGAGTTGCTGTAGGTCTGGGTTCCGCCGCCACCGCTTCCGGTGGAGTAGTCACCGACCAGGCTCACGCCCGAGAACGCCGAGTAGCCCTTGATCCGCACGTAGTAGGTACCCGCCGACGGTGCGGCGAACGTGCAGCTCTCGCTGTTGCCGGCCTTGTACGGACGGCAGTCCCAGGAGTTGTCGGTTGGCGCGCTGCCGAACTTCACGTACAGGTCGGCGTCGCCGCTGCCGCCCGACATCGTGAACACCAGGTTCGACGCGCCGGCAGGGACGGCCAGCGTGTAGGACAGCGACGTGCCGGACGAACCGGACTGGCCGGTCACCGGGACGCCCTTGCTCAGGACAACGGTACCGGGACCCGGACCCGGGCCGGTATCGCCGTCGCAGCTGACGCCGACGCCGGCGAACGCCGAAGTCACGTCGGCGACGGTGAAGCCCAGGTCGCTGGCGGCTTCCTCGACGCCGCACGCGCCGTCGTCGAAGTTGGTGCTCGGCGTCCAGTAGTCGCGGTTGGCGCGGGCGAAGGCCTGGAATGCCTTCTGCGTGTTCCAGCCGCTCTTGTTGGCCAGCAGGTAGAACGCCTTGTTGTACACGCCCGACGAGTAATGCACGTCCAGGCCGTTGTAGTAGTCGTCGGCGTGGCCGATCGAGGCGCCATCCTGCGGCGGGTTGGCCATGTAGCGCAGCGCGCCGTTGCCCTTGAAGATCTGCGCGCCGACCAGGAAGTCGTTGCTGCCGCCGTTGAAGAAGTACTCGGCGGCCTCGCCGGCCATGTCCGAGAACGCTTCGTTGATGCCGCCGGGCTGGCCGGAATAGTTCAGGCCGGAGTTCTGTTCGGTGTAGCCGTGCGAGACCTCGTGCGAGGACACGTCCAGGCTGACCAGCGGGTAGAACGTGTTGCGGCCGTCGCCGAAGGTCATCGACGAGCCGTCCCAGAACGCGTTCTCGTAGTTGTTGCTGTAGTGCACCTTCATCGTCAGCTTGAAGGTCAGCGGCGACGAGCCGACGTAGGCGTCGTACATGTCGAAGATGACCTTGCCGAAGTAGTGCGCGTCGTTGAGCGGCGAGTAGGCGCCGTTGATCGACTTCACCGTGTTGCGCGGGCAGGTGTACGAGAACGCGGTGCTGCCGCTGGTGCCGTGGTTGAGGTTCACCGTCTTGACCACGGAATTGTCCATGGTGCAGTTGTTGCCGCTCTGCGCCACGTCGAGATAGCCGTAATCGGTGCCGTATTCGTACTGGCCGGTCTTCTGGTTGCCGCCGGGGCCGGTGCCGATCTCGGCATTCTGCAGGTTCTCGTACTGCTTGAGGATGCGGCCGCTGTTGGCGTCGATGATCACCACCGGCCGGGTCGGGCTGCCTCCGTTGGCGGCGTCGGCGAAGAACGTGACCACGTACGCCAGGTGCGCGCGGTCGTTGTCGTCGACGTAGACCATCTGCCGGCTTTCCTCGCGCTCGACGTGCATCGCCAGCAGGCGGCTGCCGAGCGTTGCGCGCTTGGCGGTGGCCAGGGCCTGGTCACTGGTCAGCTTCGGCGCGATCGTGGCCGGGAGTTCGCTCTCCAGGCCTGCGATCTTGCGGCCGAACATCGCGCGCACCTGGCCGTTGGCGTCCTCGCTGACGACGATATGCTCGCCGTACACCGGGATGCCGTGCCATGTTTGCTCGTAGCGGTAGTTGCGCGCGCCGTCCTCGATCTGGCGGGCGCTGATCACGTTCAGCGCCGAATCGCTGCCGAGGTCGAGTATCTCGGCGTGGCGCAGGTTGGCCTGCTTGCTGACGCCGATGGCCGTGCTGGCCTGTGCGTACTGGCTGTTGATGGCTGCCACGTCCTGCTTCTGCAGGTTGACGCGGGTCGCGGCCTGCGCCGACACGGCCGCAAGCGCGAGCGCCAGCGGTGTCACGACGTACAGACCGAGCGGGTGCTTGGTGGAATGGGTCACGATTGGTTTTCTCCCGAATGGTTGGATGGCCGGCCGCCTCATGGCGGCCGTTCTTGTTTCCAACTGCACCGGTGCGGGCTTGCCCGTCCCTCCCGCATCCGGCTGGAGCACTGCTTGTGCGGGACCCGGCCCACCGGCGACGACGGCCCCCCGTCCGCTGGCTCCGGGCTCCCTGCAGCTTCTTCAGGTATCGATCGTTGGTGCGTCCGACGAAATTCCGGCAAGGCGCGCCGACGATGCTGTCGACGCGGCCGCCACGCGCGGCCTTCCGGGACCTGGCCAGGGTCTCCGCGCCGCGCCTGCCTCCGCGCAGTCCGGCCTGGCGGCCGGCACGCGGAGGTGGGATGCAACGCTGGAGTGACCCGACATCGACAGCCTCATGCCTGGAAGGATCGCCGTGACCGGCAAGCCGGCGGACCGTGTCGAACTCCCTGTCCGCCGGGAAATGAGGACGCATGACGCAATGCGTCCTTAATCGACAATATCGGACAGTTCAGAAGCGATTCACGCTGCAACCGCAGCATTTTTCGGCGATCAATAGTGACATTAATCACAAATATGGAATGTAGACGGTTACATCCGGAACTATTCCGGAACCGCTGCCCGGCAGATGCCGCCAAGGTTTGCCGCAAAACGGCCGCGGCCGGGGGCGATCCGGATCGGCCGCCCTCGGCGCCGCATGGCGCTTACCATCGGGGCTTTCCCGTCAGGCCTCCCGATGACGCAACAGACAACGACTCCCGGCGCCCCTGCGGCCGATCCGCGCCTGGCCGGGCTCCCGGCCAGCGCCGTGGCGCACGTGCAGGCCGCGCTGCAGGCGCTGCAGCGCGGTGATGCGGACACGGCGCTACAGCAGGCCGGCCGGGTCCTCGCCGGCACCCCGGACCACCCCGAGGCCCTGCGCCTGGCGGGCATCGCGCATGCCGTGGGCGGCCGCCACGAACTGGCGCGCGACGCCCTGCAGCGCTCGCTGGAGCGACGCCCGGGCGACGCCCTGGTGCTGATCGATCTGGGCAATGCGCAGCAGCGCTGCGGCGACCGGGAGGGCGCACGCGCGAGCTGGCGCAGCGCCGCCGCGCTGGCGCCGGCGCACCCGATGCCGCCCTACAACCTGGGCCGCAGCCTGCAGCTGGAGGGTCGGACCGACGCGGCGATCGAGCTGCTCTCGCAGGCGGCCGGGCTCGCGCCGGACTTCATCCCCGCGCGCATCCTGCTGGCCGACGCGCTGGTGCACGCCGGCCGCCTCGACGAGGCCGACGCGCAATACCGCGAGGCGCTGTGGCGCAATCCGGCCTGCGGCGACGCCTGGCGCGGGCTGGCCAACCTGAAGACACGGCCGCTGTCGGAGGAAGACCGCGAGCAGCTGGCCCTCAACCACGACCGCGCCGACATCGGCGAGCCCGACCGCGTGGCGATGGGCTACGCGCTGGGCAAGGCCTGCGAGGACCACGGCCGCCACGCCGAGGCCCTGGCCGCCCTGCAGTCGGCCAACGGACGGCTGCAGCGTGAAGCGCCGTGGGACGCGGCCGCCTTCGGCGCGCGCGTGGACGCGATCATCGCCGCCACGGCGCACCTGCCCGCGCCGGTCGAGCCGTTGCCCGGGCGCGAAGCGATCTTCATCGTCGGCATGCCGCGCTCGGGCTCGACGCTGTTCGAACAGATCCTCGCCGCGCACCCCGAAGTCGAGGGGGCGAGCGAACTGCCGGACCTGGAACTGGTGCTGCGCGGGGAATCGACGCGGCGCGGGCAGCCCTTCCCCGCGTGGGTCGCGCAGGCCACCGCCGGCGACTGGCGGCGGCTGGGAGGCGAATACCTGGAACGCACCGCGCGCTGGCGCGAACGGTGCCCGCGCTTCACCGACAAGATGCCGGAGAACTGGCTGCACGCCGGCGTGCTGCGCGCGATGCTGCCGGGTGCGACGGTGATCGAGACGCGCCGCGACCCGCTCGAGACCGCATGGTCCTGCTACAGGCAGCATTTCTACCGGCTGCCGCATTTCTCGTGCGATTTCGACGACATCGCCGCCTTCATGCGCGATTGCCAGCGGGCGATGGACGCCTGGCGCGAGCGCGACCCAGGCCATGTCCACCTGCAGTCCTACGAAGCCCTGCTGCGCGACCCGGAAGGCGCCATCCGCGCCCTGCTCGACGCCTGCGGGCTGGCCTTCGACACGGCCTGCCTGCGCTTCCACGAGGCCCGTCGCAACGTACGCACCGCCAGTGCCGCGCAGGTCAGGCAACCGCTGCAGGCCACGACCGGGCGCGTCGACGGCTATGGCGCACTGCTCGATCCGCTGCGCGCCGCCATCGCCCGCGCCGGCCTCGCCTGACGCGCCACGCCCGGCACCGTCGCCCGGCGCGGGTGGCCCGGTGCCCGGCAACCCGCAGACAAAAAAACGGGCGGGGCCATGGCCCCGCCCGTGTGTGCTTCCTGCGATTAGCGTCCGTGCCGGCCGACCTCCCTGTCGTCGGCATCCTGCCCCCTGCTTCCGTGCTTTCCATCCAACGCCGGTCCCGGCACGCGGCCGGGACCGGGCACGGTCAGAACCTCACGCTCCAGCCGTTGAGCGTGCCGGTGTCGCCCTTGCCGTTGTCCTTCACCCGCAGGTTCCATTCGCCGTTGAGGCTCTCGCCCGACAGGTCGACGGTGTAGGTCATGTCGATGTTGTCGGTGCTGCCGCCGGTGCGGTTGTGCAGCACGTACACGCTGCCGTCCGGCGCGATCAGGTCGACCTTGAGGTCGCCGATGTAGGTGTGCGAGATGTCCACGCCCACCTGCGTCTCGGCCAGGCCGCTGCCGGTGCGGCCGGACACCTCGATCGGGCTGCGGACCGAGCCGTAGTCGTTGATCACGTAGTCGGTGTCGTTGTCGTAGGTCTGGACGTCGTCGTCGCCGGGATCACCCGGGTCGCCGCCACCGTCGCCTTCGTACTCGCCGACCAGGGTCACGCCGCTGTAGGACTGGTACGCCTTGACCCGGACGTAGTAGGTGCCTTCCGACGGAGTCGGGAACTCGCACACCTCCTCGTTGCCGGCCTTGTACGGACGGCAGTCGTACACCGTGTCGGTGGCCTCCTCGCCGAACTTCACGTACAGGTCCGCGTCGCCGGTGCCGCCGGAGATGGTGAACACCAGGTTCGACGCGCCGGCCGGCACGTCCAGCGTGTAGCGCAGCGCGTGGTTGGTGCCGATCTCCATGTCGGTGACGGCAACCCCGTTCTCCAGCGCAACCGGATCCGGATCAGGCGGCGGGCCGCCGCCGCACTCGACGTCGACGCCGGCAAACGCCGCGGTCACGTCGGCCTTGCTGTAGCCCAGGTCCTCGGCCGCGGTCTCGACGCCGCAGGCGCCGTCGTAGAAGTTGGTGCTCGGCGACCAGTAGTCGCGGTTGGCCACGGCAAAGGCCATGAAGGCCTTGTAGGTATCCCAGCCGTCGCTGTTGGCCAGCAGGTAGAACGCCTTGTTGTAGACGCCCGACGAGTAGTGGACGTTGAGGCCGTCGTAGTAGTCGTTGGCGCTGCCGATGGAGATGCCATCGAGGGTGGGATCCTCCATGTAGCGCAGCGCTTCACCCGGCGCCTTGAAGATCTCGCCGCCGACCAGGAAGTCGTTCGAGCCCTTGAAGAAGAACTCCGCGGCCTCGCCGGCCATGTCGGAGAACGCCTCGTTGATGCCGCCCGGCTGCAGCGAGTACTCCAGGTCGGAGTTCTGCTCGGTGAAACCGTGCGAGACCTCGTGCGCGAGCACATCCAGGCCCACCAGCGGATAGAACGTGCTGGCGCCGTCGCCGAAGTACATGGTCTGCGTCGCCGGATCCCAGAAGGCGTTCTCGTAGTTGGTGCTGTAATGCACCTTCAGCGTCACCTTGTTGGTCAGCGGCGACGTGTCGAGGTAATCGCTGTACATGTCGAACACGACATGCCCGAAGAAATGCGCGTCGTTGAGCGGCGAATAGGCGCCGTTGATCTCCTCCACCGTGTTGCGCGGGCACGTATAGGTCCACGGCGTGGAGCCGTCGGCCGCGTGGTTGAGGTTGATCGTGGTGACCTTCTCGCTGTCCATCGTGCAGTCGGTGCCGTTCTCCTCCACGTCGAGGAAGCCGAAGTCCGTGCCGTACTCGTACTGGCCGGTCTTCTCGTTGCCGCCGGGGCCGGTGCCGATCTCGGCGTTCTTCAGGGCGTCGAACTGCTTGAGGATCGCGCCGCTGGCGGCGTCGACAATGACCTTGGGGCTCGTCGGCGAGCCACCCTGCGGGGCATCGGCGAAGAACGAGACTTCCCAGGCCAGGTGCGCGCGGCCGTCGTCGCCGACGAAGATGACCTGGCGGCTCTTCTCGCCCTGCACCTTGAGCCCGAGCAGGCGGCTGCCGAGCGCGGCGCGCTTGGCGGTCGTAAGCGCCTGGGCGGCGCCGATCCGGGCCGCCATCGACGGCAGCTCCTGGTCGAGGCCTTCGATCCTGCTGCCGAACAGCGTACGGACCTGGCCGCTGGCGTCCTCGCTGACGATCACGTGCTCGCCGTAGACCGGCACGCCGCGGAAGGTCTGCACGTAACGGGTGTTGCGCACGCCATTGGCGCCGGTGTGGCTGCTGATCACCGACAGGGCCGAATCCGGACCCAGGCCCAGCATTTCCGCATGGCGGACGCTGGCCTGCTTGCTCACGCCGACGGCAATGCTGGCGCGGGCGTACTGGCTGTTGATGGCGGAAACATCCTGCTGGTGCAGGTTGACGCGGGTGGCAGCCTGGGCCGACATCGCCATGCAGGCGAGGGCCAGTGGCGTCAGTGCCACCAGTGCCAGGGAACGCTTCTTGGAGTCAGTCACTCTTGGATCTCCCGATAAGTTCGACACGCATGAGTTCGAAAAAACGGCCGGCAAGAGGCCGGTCTTCCCCTGTTTTCTCCAACGGCTGCTGTCTTGGGCCCGGCATGCGCCGGGCGCCCGCGGCCCCGTGGGCCCGTGGGCACGGTGGCTGGCCAACGTCCCCCGCAGCTTCTTGCCGCATGAATCTCCTTCAATCAAAGCAATGGAACCGGCGCGGAGCCCGTCTGGAGAACAGCTCCGCGACATCCCGTGGGCAGGCTCGCCGGCTGCCGGCATGTGACCCTGCACGTCCCGATACTGACGAAAAATGGCAACTTATCGGGCGTTCAGCCGGAATTTAACGGCGCCAATTGCCGGATATGTGATTCACATCACGATTGCGGCCCGTGCCCACGCGGAATCGCCACCCCGTCCCGGAGAGCGAGGGGGGAATTCGGCAAAAAGAGGGGGCAAAGCCGCCGGGAACCGGCGCGCGCCGGCTACAGCATGCCGGTCTCGAGCTTGGCCGAGTCCGACATCATGTTGCGGTTCCACGGCGGGTCGAAGACCAGTTCGACGTCGGCCTCGGCGACCGTCGGGATCATTTCCAGCTTGCTGCGCACGTCGTCGACCAGGATCTCGCCCATGCCGCAGCCGGGCGCGGTCAGCGTCATCTTCACCTCGACCAGCCGGCTGCCGTCATCGCGATGGGTGACCTGGGCTTCGTAGACCAGGCCGAGGTCGACCACGTTGATCGGGATTTCCGGGTCGAAACAGGTGCGCAGCTGTTGCCAGACCAGCTTCTCCACTTCGTCGTCGCTGGCGCCGTCGGGCAGCGACAGCGGCTCGGTCGGCTCCTTGCCGATCGCATCGCCGTCCTCGCCCGCGATGCGGAACAGGTTGCCCTCGATGAAGACGGTGTAGCTGCCGCCGAGCGCCTGGGTGATGTAGCCGATGCTGCCGGCCGGCAGGGTCACCACGTCGCCCTGCGGGACCAGGACGGCGGTGCAATCGCGTTCGAAGCGGACGGGTTCGCTGCTGCGGGAGTACATGGTGTTCGAAGGCCTGCGTCTGTTGCTGTCGGGCGGGTCGCTTCCGCGCGACGGCGGTACAGGCCCTAAATGGTGGCGGTGCGCCGCCACGCAAGGACGCCATTGTATCGCCGCGCGGGCGGTATCCTGTCCGGCTTTCGTCCCGACGGCCGCACGATGCCCGCCTCTTCCCCGCAACGCATGCCGTTGCTCGCCCCGTTCCTGCTGCTGCTCGGCAGCGCCGGCATGGCCGCCGCCTGGATCCTGGCCGCGCGCATGGGCAGCGGGCAGCTGAGCTGGATCGCCGTGCTGGCCGCGCTGGATGCCGCGCTGATGCTGCGGCTGGGCGGCATGCGCGGCGGCTGGGCGCGCGCGGGGCTGGCGGTGCTGGGCACGGCGCTGGCCATCGCGCTGGCCAACTGGGGCATCGTGGCCATGCAGATGGGCGCGCCCATGGGGCTGCTGCCGTGGGAATCGATGACCCGGCTGGGCCCGGGCTTCATTTGGACCCTGACGATGCTCGTGAACGGCCATGCCGACTTCGCCTGGTGGGGCGCTGCGCTGGTCGTCGCGGCAACGGTTTCGCGCTGACCGGGAAGATTTCGTCGAGGCAGCGTTCGAACAGCACCAGCGCCTGCTCGATCTCGGCGACGGACATCCCGCCGTAGCCCATTACAAGCCCGGCGCGCCCGCAAGGACGCAGGTATAGCGGCGCGATCGAATACAAGCCGAGCCGCGCGCGGCGGGCGTGCTCCACCAGCGTCGCCACCTCGGCATCGCTGCGTCCCGGGAACCAGACCACGAAATGCATCCCGGCCCGCGAGTCCTCGATCAGCAGGCGCCCGCGGCCGCAGGCGCGCAGTCCATCGATGAGCACCCGGCGGCGCTCCTTCAGCACCTGGGCACTGCGCCGCAGGTGGCGCTCGAAGCCGCCGTTGTCGATGAACTGCGCCAGCGCAGCCTGCTCCACGCCGGGCGAGGAGAAGTCGCTCATCCATTTCGCCGACGTGAAGTCGCGCTGCAGCTGTGGCGGCATGATCAGGTAGCCCAGCCGGATCGTCGGCGACACCGCCTTGGAGAAGGTGCCGACGTAGATCACGCGGTTGTGGTCGTCGAGCGAGCGCAGCGCCGCCAGCGGCTTGCCGTCGTAGCGGAACTCGCCGTCGTAGTCGTCCTCGAAGATCCAGGCATCGTGCCGGGACGCGTAGTCGAGCAGTTCCATGCGTCGCTGCAGCGACATCACCGCACCGGTCGGGAACTGGTGCGACGGCGTCACGCAGACAAGCTTGGCGCCGCCCTCGGGAAGGGCCGCGCACACCAGGCCTTCGTGGTCCACCGTCGTGGTGTGCATGCGCGCGCCGTGCGACTGCAGCACCTTGCGGATCGCGGGGTAGTGCGGCTCCTCGATCGCGACCAGGTCGCCCGGATCGACCAGCACGTCCGCGATCAGCGCGATCGCCTGCTGGGTCCCGGCGACGATCAGCACGTCCTCGGGCCGTGCATGCACGCCGCGCCGGCGGGCAAGGTAATCGCAGGTCGCCTCGCGCAGCGCCGGCAGGCCGCGGATCGGTGCATATCCGGGCGCCGTGTACTGCGCCGCGCGCGAAAGCTCGCGGGCCCAGACCGTGGTGAGCATCGGGTTGGTCATCGGCTCGCCGCACTGGAAGGCATGCAACACGCCTTCGGCGACGACCCCGCCGAAGCCCTGGTGGCACTCGCGCATGCGCCTGGCGAAGGCCGACTGCGGCGCGATACTGCCTTCCACCGGCTGCGCCGGAGGCCGCGCGCGCGGCAGCGACGCGGCGATATAGCTGCCCGAGCCGACCCGGCCCTCGATGAAGCCCTCGGCCCGCAGTTGTTCGTAGGCGGCCATGACCGTGTTCCGGGACATGCCCAGTTCGCGCGCCAACTGCCGCGTCGCCGGCAACCGGCTGCCGGCCACCAGGCCCGATCGCATCGCCGCCTTCAGCGCCCGCGTCAGTTGCGCGTGCAGCGGTCCGTTTCCGTCGAGTTGCAGGTGCATGGCGTACTCCGCCCGGGATTGGCCCCATTTCAATCGCAGCAATTGGCCCTTGATAGTGCCACTTCCGTCGTTCCTGATAGGGCCAATCGTCGCAATCCCCGGATTTGCCGGAAAAGCAGGAACTCGCCATGCCGATCACCCTGTCACCCACCGCCCTGCATCCCGCCGCACGCGCGCGCCAACGGTCCCTGCCCTGGCTGCTGCTGGGCGGCTACACCGTCGCCACCCTCGACGTGCTCTGCGCGATCGCCTACTGGGCACCCCAGGGCGTGGGCGCGGGCCGGATCCTGCAGACCTTCGCGGCCTGGTTCCTGGGCCCGGCCGCGTATTCGGGCGGGGCCGCCACCGCCACGCTCGGCGCGCTCGTCTACGGACACCTGATGTGGGGCGTGGTGGCGCTCTACCACGCCATTGCCAGGCGCCATCCGGTCCTGCTGCGGCGGCCGATCCTGTGCGGTGCGGCCTATGGCGCGGTTGCCTATTTCGCGATCTTCGCCGGACTTGCCTCGCTGCTGGCCGGCAAGCCGGCCAGCCTCGGCGAACCGGCATGGATCCTGACCTGCATCGTGGTCTACATGACCCTGGTCGGCATTCCATGCGCGCTGTTCTCGCGCGCAGCGGGCGCGCGACGGCGGTAGCAGCGACAGGATTGGCCCCATCCATGGCGGCCGGGTTGGAACTGGCAGGCGTGCGGAAGAATGCGTCCAATCGCGCCTCCGCCGCAGCCCGAGGTAACGCCCCATGCCAAGCCACCTTCCCGCCCGGCAGCTCGCCGTCGTCGCGCTTGCCGGCATCGTCGCCGGCACGCTCGACCTGGTGTACGCATCGACGTTCTGGGGAATCCAGCTGGGCTTCACGCCGCTGCAGATCCTGCAATCGGTGGCCGCCGGCTGGCTCGGGCGCGACGCGGCCTACGGTGGAGGAGTGCCTGCCGCACTGCTTGGCGCCACGTCGCACTACGCCATCGCGATCGCGATGGCGATGGCCTTCTTCCTCGCAGCCCGGCGCCGGCCGGCACTGGTACTGCGGCCTGCCGTATACGGCGCGCTGTACGGGCTCGTGCTCTACGCGGCGATGACCTACGTCGTGGTGCCGCTGTCCAATGCCGGCAGCGGCCAGCTGCCGGCGTGGCGCTGGGAAAACCTGTCCCACATCGCCGGCCACATGGTCCTGGTCGGCATTCCCTGCGCGCTGGGCGCACGGCGGGCGCTCGTGCCGAGCAACGCACCCTGAAGTCATGCGCGCCCGCCGCGGGCTCAGTCCGGGTCCTGCGCCGGGCAGGCATCAAGCGGCAGGGCCAGTGCCTGCATGCCTTCGCCAGTCCTGCCCGATTCGGCGAACAGCACCAGCCCCATGTGCGCGGCATCGGCCATCGACGGCCAGCGGATCTGCACATCGTCGGACAACGACGCCGCATCCATGCGCCACGGCCCCACCAGCGCGCGCACGACGCGGTCGTGGTCCAGCACGGCACCCTTGTTTTCGCCGGCCTCGATCCGGCTGCTCAGTCCATCCTGGTACAGCGCCAGCCACACCAGCAGCGGTTCCGCTCCGTCCCCGGCCGCGCGCGACGCGCCGACGCCGACGTGCAGCGCGTCGTCCGTCCTGGACACATCCAGCGCCAGGTCGACCGCCGCGGGCCGCGCACGCACGCGCTCGAGCGTTGACCGCAGCCGCGAGGCATCCTGCCACTTCACACGCACGTCGCTGCCGATCATCACCTGCGGCGTGTAGGTGACCTTCTTCTTCGCCAGCGTGACGCGCAGGTCCTGGCGCTGGCTGTAGGCGTGGTCGGCAAACCGGTCCGGCCAGCCGAATTCGTCCCAGTAATCGACGTGGAACGCCAGCAGCGCCGCCTGCGTTGGCGACGTCGTGCGCGAAAGTGCCGAGAACCAGCGGTCGGCCGGCGGGCACTCGTTGCACCCCTCGGCGGTGTAGATCTCCACCAGCGGCAGCACGTGCGCACCGCTCTCCACCTTGCACGCGCCGGCGGCGCAAGGCGTTGCGGCGATCGCGAGCAGCAGGGCGGCAAGCATCGGGTCGCGTCGGCTCATGGTTCCTCCGGGGCTGCGCCAGCCACGCGAGCGTATTGCGACCGCCCCGCCCGCGATGTGCACCGCTTGCACTCCCGCAAGGCCCGGCGGCGCATGCCGGGCGCCAGTGTCGACTCCCCAATCGCGGCACATCTTTTTCATCCGTGGGCGCGCAGCACGCCTGGTTAAGGATTCGTAATTTCGAACCGGTCCCTCCTCCGCCCAGCTCGCGGTGGACGGCTTCCTTCATTTTCCAAGACCTGGAGATCGAGATGACCTTGCAAATCCACCGGCTTCACGGCGCGATCCTCGCGGCGCTGGCGACGTCCCCGCTTGCGCTGGCGGGTGCGCAGGACGCCCGCGCGCAGGACGCGGAGCCAGCGGGCCAGCCCACCACGCTCGACCGCATCGAGGTGACCGGCTCGCGCATCCCGCGCGCGGAAATCGAAAACGAGCAGCCGATCATCACCATCAGTCGCGCCCAGATCGAGGAGCAGGGCTTCAACTCGGTTGCCGATATCCTGCAGAACCTCACCTCTTCCGGCTCGCCCGCGATATCGCGCTCCATGGCGCTCTCGTCCGGCGAGGACGTGGGCGGCTATTTCGTCGACCTGCGCAACCTTGGGCCGCAGCGCACCCTGGTGCTGCTCAACGGCAAGCGTCTTGGCGTTTCGTCCGCGGGCCTGCAGGACCTCGGGCAGGTGCCGATGTCCGCGATCGAGCGCATCGAAGTCCTCAAGGACGGTGCCTCGTCGATCTACGGTTCCGACGCCATCGCAGGCGTGATCAACGTCATCACCCGCCGCAACTTCGAAGGCGCCGAGTTCAACGGCTACGTCGGCGCCTACGACGAAGGCGAGGCCAAGCAGAACTACAGCCTCTCCATGGGCGCCAGCAACGACCGCGGCGGCGTCACCATCAGCGCCGAGTACGCCAAGGACGATCCGGTCTACGGCAAGGACCGCGAGTTCTCCAAATACGGCAACAGTCCCGACATCCCGTACGACGGCTGGAGCCTGGTCAGCCAGAACGGCGTATGGATCGGCCCGCTGGGGGCGGACGGCGCGCCGGTCGGCGGCCCCTGCCCTTCCGGCTACTGCACCCTGGACAAGGGCGCCGATCCGCGCAATCCGGCGAACTACCACGACATCACAGAGGCCGAATTCGCCAACGCCAACGAACAGATGATGGTGCAGACCGGCGTCGAGCGTAAGTCGCTTTTCGTCAGCGGCTTCTACGACATCTCCGACAGCATCCGCTTCACCACGGACATCGGCTACAACCGCCGCACCACCGACCAGCAGATCGCCGGCTACCCGGGCCAGTACTACTACGGGCTGATCTCCGCCGACAGCTACTTCAATCCGTCTCCCGGCGACGACCAGGCCTGGTTCCGCCGCTTCTGGGAAGTGCCGCGCACGACCGAGAACCAGCTCGACACCTTCCGCGTGACCCTGGGGCTGGAAGGCACCCTGGAGTTCGGCGAGGACCGCCTGTGGAACTGGGACGTCGGCTTCCTCTCCAACGAGAACACCAACAACAAGCAAAGCCACGGCGACGCCTACCTGCCCGCATTGCAGGCCGCGATCGGCCCGTCGTTCTACAACGCCGAAACCGGCCGTGTGGAATGCGGCACCGCGGCCGACCCGATCGCCTACGGCGGTGCGCTCGGCGCCGGCGAGTGCATCCCGTTCAACCCGCTGCTGCCGTTCGGCGAAGCCGGCGACGGGTCGCTGGCCAATCCGACCCTGCAGCAGTTCCTGTTCCCCGAGTACCACGACCACGGCACCACCAGGACCACCGACTACACCGCCAACCTGGCCGGCACGCTGTTCAGCCTGCCTGCCGGCGACCTGGGCCTCGCGGTCGGGGTCGAGCACCGTCGCGAGCAGGGCCGCTTCGTCCCCGACGCGGTCAACCAGGTGGGCCAGAGCACGGGCCTGCCGGCGACCACCACGGCCGGCAGCTACGAGCTCGACGAAGCCTATGTCGAACTCGAGATCCCGGTCCTGGCCGACGTGCCCGGCGCCAAGGAACTGACCTTCAACGTTGCCAGCCGCTATTCGGACTATTCGAACTTCGGCAACACGGTCAACAACAAGTTCCAGATGCGCTGGCGCCCGATGGACGGCCTGCTGGTCCGCGCCACCTACGCCGAGGGCTTCCGCGCGCCGTCCATCGAGGACCTGTATGGCGGGACCGGCGGCACCTATGCGTTCTACATCGACCCCTGCCAGGCGGGCTACGCAGGCGCGGGCAATGCCCGCTGCTCCCAGGACGGGGTACCCGCCGACTACGTGCAACTCGGCCAGGGCAACATCCCCTGCACCGCGGTTCCGTGCCAGACCAACAACCAGTTCGTGACCGGGTCCAACCCGGACCTGACCGCGGAACTGGCCGAGTCGAAGACCGCCGGCATCGTCTGGAGCCCGAAATGGGTCGATGGCCTGGACTTCACCCTCGACTGGTACAAGGTCGCGATCGACTCGGCCATCGTCGCCGAAAGTCCGACGACGATCCTCAACGATTGCTACCTCAACAACATCGAGTCGCGCTGCGCCACCATCCAGCGCAGTGCGAACAACCACTCGGTCACGTCCATCTTCCTCGGCCTGAGGAACATCGGCACCATCGAGACCGAAGGCTACGACCTGGGCGTCAACTACCGGCTGCCGGAATTCGCGATCGGGCAGTTCAACCTCAAATGGCAGACCTCGTACACCAGCGTGTTCGACCAGCGGGCCGACCAGGAACCCGACACCCGCTACGTCGGATTCGTCGGAACCCCCGGCGTGTTCCGCGTGCGTTCCAACGTCGGGCTGGACTGGAGCCGCGGCGACTACTCGCTGAGCTACATGGCCCGCTACTACTCGGGCATGAAGGAAGAATGCGCCTCGGACCCGAGGAAGCCCTGCAGTGACCCCGACCACGTCGATGTCTACGGCAACCCGCAGCCGCAGGACCGGACCGGCTCGAACGTGTTCCACGACCTGCAGTTCGCGGTCAAGCTGCCCTGGAACGCCACGGCGTCGCTGGGCGCCAACAACATCTTCGACCACATGGGTCCGCAGATGTACTCGCAGCCCAACAGCAGCTTCGCCTACTACGGTGGCTTCGACATCGGTCGCTTCTGGTACCTGAAGTACCAGCAACGCTTCTGACGCAACACCACGCCACGATGCACGATGCCGGCGGCGGCCCCGGGAGCGGGGCCGCCGCCGTCGTCTTGCGCCTGCCAAAGCGCAAGCGGTGCGCACGTTCACGACTGCATCCGGTACAGGGTCGCGGTGGCGTTGCGGGGATCATCGACCCGCCAGCGGTGCTTCGTATCTCTCTCTCCAGGCAAGGCAACGCCCGCCCGCTTCACGCACGAAAACGTTGCGGGGGCGCACCGTCCGCAGGCGTCGGCCCGGCTCTCCCGGGCCGTCTTTTTGCCCGCGCGTGAATTGGTCCCCCCGTCCGCGCCTGAATTGGTCCTCCTTCGGAAAACCGCAGCGGATAGCTTGGATGCACAGGCTGGAAACCGCGACAGATCGCGCTGCAACGCCACGGGACCAGTACAGCAACCGGTGACAGGAGAAGAGATGAACAGCATTCCGCCACGCGGCGCGGGCACCGAAGCGATCCGCCACATGGCACTGCATTCGGCCCGAAGCGCGGAACCCGATCCCGCGACCGATGCGCTGCATGCCATCCACGCGGCCGGGCGCGGCTCGCGCCTGTCGCTGCCGGCCGGCTGGCTGGTGGTTTGCGCACCGATGTCCGGCTGCCTGCAGCTGGAGTCGGACGCGGGCCTTTGGTCGCTGCCGGCAACGCGCATGCAGGTATGGCGCGATACCCCGCTGCGCATCGACTGTCCCTCGCCGGGTGCGTGGGTCGGCCTGGCCGGCCCGCTGCGGGCATGGGGACGGCACCTGCGGCCGGCGCCCGGACAGGCAGCTGCGCCGTGCATCTTCCCGCGCCAGGACGATTGCCCGCGCACGCTGCGCCGCCTGCTGGTACGGCTGGTCCGCGCGGCGCGCGGATACCCGGCCATCGAAGCCGATCCTTCGCTGCTGGCCGGTGCGCTGTGCGCCTCGCTGCTCGACCAGCAGCGCGACCTGGACGAACCCCTGCAGCGCTGCAGCGGACGCACCCTGCAGCGGCGCCAGCAGACATTGCTGCGCTTGCTGCGCGTGCGCCACCTGATTGAAATCCACGACGACGGCCGGCCCGACCTCGCCATGCTGGCGCGCAGCGCCAACTACTCGCCGTGGCACCTGATGCGGATGCATCGCGAGGTCTTTGGCCAGACACCCTGCGAATACGCCTCGCAGCTGCGGCTCCAGCGCGCATGGTCGCTGGTGCGCAGCACGCAGCTGCCGATCTGCGAGATCACCGAGGCGCTGGGCTTCGAGAGCCAGAGCAGCTTCTGCCGCGCATTCAAGAAGTCCTTCCGCTGCACCACGACCCAGGCGCGGCAGGTGCAGGCCGACGCGGCATCGCTCGCCGCATGACCCCGGGATCGGCGCTGCGCTGCCGGCCGACGGCACGCCCGGCGTGATGCCCGCGCCGTCTCCGGGCGGGCTGCACCAGGCCGAACTGGTCACCGTACACGCCGGATGGTTCCCCGGCGCGGCATGATTCAGGCGCAAGGCCTCAGGATCGACAACATGAAACGCGCCGCCGAACGCATCCATCGCGACTGGCACGACTTTGCCCGTCTCCGGCAAGTGGAGGCACTGGCCGATCTGTACTCCGACGACGCGGTCCTCGAAAGCCCGCTCGTCCCCGCGATCCTCGACCGGGCGTCCGGTGTGCTCAGGGGCAGGGAAGATATCCTGCGCTTCCTGCAGGAAGGCACCAGGCGCCGTCCGAACGCACTCGTGCGCTGGCACCGAACCGGCCAGTACTTCACCGATGGCAAGACACTCGTCTGGGAGTACCCCCGGGAAACACCAGACGGGGACCAGGTCGATATCCTGGAAGTGATGGAAATCGCCAGCGGGAGCATCTGTCGTCACCGCATCTACTGGGGCTGGTTCGGATGCGACATCCTCATCAAATCGGCGCTCGACAAGATGCACCCCGTCGAACGGACCCCTCAGGCCGGAGCCGTACAGTCCGTCGTTCCCGATCCGCCCGATTCCGCCCAAGGCACCCCGGCTGCCTGCAAACCGCCCGCGCACAATGCCGTGTCGCCATACCTGCTGGTCCGCAATGTCGGGAAGATGCTCGCGTTCCTGGGCGCCAGCTTCGATGCCCTCGAACTGAGCCGGTCCGAACTACCCGATGGCAGCGTCAAGCACGCCGAAGTGCGCATCGACGATTCCGTGGTAATGCTTGGCGAACGCCCGGACGGCCGCGAGCCGGTGCACTGTTCGACCCACGTCTACGTGCCCGATGTTGACCTGGCCTACCGGCGGGCATTGGCGGCCGGCGCATCCTCGATCTCGGAGCCGCGCGACCAGCCCTATGGCGACCGGTCCTCGGGCGTGCGCGATCCGGAGGGCAACATCTGGTGGATCGGCACCCATTCCGGCCACCGGAACCGGCAGGCACCGGCGGCCGCCCCCCACACTCCATGAACCCGTGAACATGTCCATTTCCATCGAAGCCGCCAGGCAAGTGTTGCAGTCCCAGCCCTTTAGCAGGCTCCTCGATGCCGAGCTCGTCCGCTTCTCCGAGGCGGGCGTCGAACTGCGTCTCCCCATCTGCGCACGATTGAAGCAACAGCACGGATTCGTGCACGGGGGCGTGGTTTCCTATGCAGCCGACAACGCGCTCACGTTCGCGGGCGGCCTGGCACTGGGACCTGCCGTGGTCACGTCCGAATTCAAGATCAACTACGTGCGCCCGGCTGCGGGCGATGCGCTCGTTGCGCGCGCAAGTGTCGTCCACGCGGGCAGGACACAGGCTGTCTGCCGCTGCGAGGTTTTCAGCCTCGGCGATGAAGAAACCCTGTGTGCGGTTGCACAGGGCACCATCTCGCTTCTCAGGGGCGGCGATAACGCCGGATAAATCGTCCCCACCGGCTGCTGCCTGTTGCATGGGCGGCGCCATTCCCCGCCTCCGCGAAGCCACATGCCCGAGGCGCCGGACACCGGCGTCGCACGACGGCCTTTGGTCAATGGAACCTGCCCACACCGCCTTGCAGCAATCCTGCGCGCCAGCGGAGGATGCCCGCCCCTAATGCCCGCCGTCGAGCGCCTTGAGTTCGCTGACCAGCGCGTTGGCCATTTCCGCGCCGTCGCCGTAGAGCATGCGGGTGTTGTCGGCGTAGAACAGCGCGTTCTCGATCCCGGCGAAGCCCGTGCCCTTGCCGCGCTTGATGACGATGGTGTTCTTCGAATCCACCACGTCCAGGATTGGCATGCCGTAGATCGGCGAGGCCGGATCCGTTTTTGCCACCGGATTGACCACGTCGTTGGCGCCGATCACCAGCGATACGTCGGTGTTGGCGAACTCGGGGTTGATGTCTTCCATGTCGACGATCAGGTCGTAGGGCACGCCGGCCTCGGCGAGCAGCACGTTCATGTGACCGGGCATGCGCCCGGCGACGGGGTGGATGGCGAACTTCACCTTCACCCCGCGATCCATGAGTTTCTTCGCCAGCTCCCAGATCTTGTGCTGCGCCTGCGCCACGGCCATGCCATAGCCGGGCACGATGACCACGCGTTCGGCGAAGGCCATCATCGCGGCGACGTCGCCGGCCTCGATCGGCTTCTGCGAGCCGGTGATCTCCTGCGCTTCGCCGCCACCGCCGAAGTTGGAGAACAGCACGCTCTTGATTGAGCGGTTCATCGCCTTGGCCATCAGCCGCGTGAGCAGCATGCCGGCCGCACCCACCATCATGCCGGCAATGATCAGGGCCTCGTTGCCAAGCACGTAACCCTCGAAGGCCACCGCAAGACCGGTCAGCGCGTTGTACAGCGAGATCACCACCGGCATGTCGGCGCCGCCGATCGGCAGCGTCATCAGCACGCCCAGGACGAGCGCTGCAATAAAGAACGCGATGATCATCGGCACGCCGAGCGAGTGCACGACGATGGCGCCCAGCACCACCGTCGCGATCGCGATCGCGGCGTTGAACAGCTGTTGCCCGGGGAACGTGTAGCGCTTGTCCATGCGCCCGTCGAGCTTGGCCCAGGCGATGACCGAACCCGACAGCGACACCGAGCCGATCAGCGCGCCGAGCACGCCCAGTACCAGCGTGGTCATCGACGGCGCCGCGCCGATGCCGGCGAAGCGCAGCAGCTCCACCGCGCCGATCGCGGCGGCCGAGCCACCGCCCATGCCGTTGAACAGCGCCACCATCTGCGGCATGTCGGTGATCGCGACCTTCTTGCCCCAGAACCAGGTCAGCGCGATGCCGATCACGGTGGCCGCCACGATCAGTCCGAGGTTGTGCAGCCCCGGCAGGAACAGCGTCGCCACCGTGGCGATCACCATGCCCACGCCGGCCCAGCGGATGCCGCTGCGCGCGGTCAGCGGCGAGGCCATGCGCTGCAGGCCGAGCAGGAACAGGGTCGCGGCGACCAGGTAGCTGGTCTTGACGACCAGCAGCAGCACTTCCGGAAGCGCCCAGCTCACGATCCGGCCTCCGGCGGCGCGGCGGGCTTCCTGCTGGACTTGAACATGTCCAGCATCCGCTCGGTCACCACGTAGCCGCCGGCGGCGTTGCCCGCGCCCAACAGCACCGCGGCGAAGCCGATGACCTTCTCCAGCGTGGTGTCGGCATGGCCGAGCACGACCATGGCGCCGATCAGGACGATGCCGTGGATGAAGTTGCTGCCCGACATCAGCGGGGTGTGCAGGATCACCGGCACCCGCGAAATGATCACGTTGCCGGCGATCGCCGCCAGCATGAAGATGTACAGCGCCACGAAACCGTCGCCCATCGCCGCTCTCCCCATCCAGGTGACCGCATCATAACCGGCCGGCCGGCGCCTGCAGGCCGCGAGGCCGCCCGCCTGTCAACCGCACGCCCCGGGGCGCGTTCCCATGGCCGTCCCCACCGACGCGACAACGATGGCATGCCCCAGGCCACGCTCCACGACCACCCCGCCGAAGCCGCGCCACGCCGCGCGGCGCGGCGGCCGTCGTCCGCGGCACGCGCCGTTGCCACCGTTGCCGTTAAGCTCGTCCGGGTGAACACCGATGCCCGCGCCACCGCCAATCCACGTACCGACGAGGCCGCGCCCCAGGCGCCGGCCACGCTCGAGGGCTTCCTGGCCGGCGTCGGCACGCGCGCGTTCCGCTTCGCCGAGGCCGGGCTGCGCCACCGCGAGGACGCAATGGACGCGGTGCAGGAGGCGATGATGAAGATGCTCGCCTACCGCGAGCGCCCCGCGCAGGAGTGGACGCCGCTGTTCTGGAGCATCCTGCGCAGCCGCATCATCGACACGCAGCGGCGGCGCACGTTCCGGCTCGGCTGGCTGGGCAACAGCCCGCCCGGCGGCGAGGACAGCAGCCTGGACTGGGCGGACGACGGCCCCGATCCGTCCCGCGCGCACGACGGGCAGGAAGCCTACGGACGGCTGCTCGAAGCGCTGCGCGGGCTGCCGCGGCGCCAGCGCGAGGCATTCACGCTGCGCGTGCTGGAGGAATTCGACGTCGCCGACACGGCGCGGATCATGGATTGCAGCGAAGGATCGGTGAAGACCCACCTGTCGCGCGCCCGCGCGGCGCTGCAACGGCAACTCGAGGATTTCGCATGAAGACCAACGACCACGAAGCCCACGACCGCGACGCGCGCTTCGACGCCGCGATGCGGCAGCTGCACGCGACCGCCGTGGACCGGGTGTCCGGCCGCACGCGACTGCAGCTGCAGCAGCGCCCCCGTTCCGCAACGACCGCGACGCCGGCGCGGCGCCACTTCGGCTGGCGGCCGGTGGCGGCCTCGTTCGCGGCGGTGCTGGCGCTGATGGTCGGCGTGCAGCTGTGGAACGCGCCCGAACCGTCCCCGGCCGCACCGGCGACGGCGACACCGGCGACCGCCGTTGCCGCCAGCACCCCCGACGACATCGACGCCGTGCTCGACGAGAACCCCGACCTCTACCTGTGGCTGGCGTCCAACGACGCCTATGCCCTGGCCATGGAGTAAGCCATGCGCGCCCTTCCGATCCTCGCCCTCGCCCTGGCCATGCTGCTCCCGTGCACCGCGATGGCTTCACCACCGCAGCCCGCGCAGGACACCACCGCGACCCGGCCCGCCTGGGACGATCTCACCGCGCAGCAGCGCGAAACGCTGATTGCTCCGCTGCGCGCACGCTGGGACGACAACCCCGACCAGCGCGACCGCATGTACGAGCACGCGCAGCGCTGGCAGCACATGACGCCGGACCAGCGCAAGCGCGCGCACCGCGGCATGAACCGCTGGAAGCACATGGGCCCAGAGCAGCGCGAACAGGCACGCGCCCTGTTCGGCAAGATGCGCGGCATGTCGAAGGAAGACCGCGACGCCCTGCGCAGCCAGTGGCACGACATGACGCCGGAGCAGCGGCGGCAGTGGGTGGAGCAGAATCCGCCAGCGGATCCCTGAGCCACGGACTTCTTCTGGCAGGAGCAGCTTCAGCCGCGAACTCTTCCGATCGGCGGCAAGCAGGACTAAAAGCTCGCGGCTAAAGCCGCTCCTACCGGGACGCGGGTGGCTCAGCCCGCGGGCCGCTCCGGCCAGACGGTCTTCGCCAGCAGTTCGTCCTCCCAGTCGAACGCAAGCGCGCCGTCCTTGAGCAGCAGCGAGACGAAATTGAACACGTTGCGCGCGTACATCTCGCTGGCATGCAATGCGCCGCTGCTGGCGAGGTTGAGCGGTCCGGCGACCAACACGCCGCCATGGTCGATGGTTTCGCCGGGCTGCGTCAGTTCGCAGTTGCCGCCGGTCTCGGCGGCGAGGTCGACGATCACGCTGCCCGGCTTCATCCCGGCCACCATTGCCGCGGAGATGATCTTCGGCGCGGGACGCCCCGGCACCGCGGCGGTGCAGACGATCACGTCGATGCCCTTGAGGTGCTCGCCCAGCCGGCGCTGCTGTTCGGCACGCTCGGCGTCGGTGAGCTGGCGCGCATAGCCGCCCTCGCCCGCGGCGCTCACGCCCAGATCGAGGAACTTGCCGCCCAGCGATTCGATCTGCTCGCGCGTTTCCGGACGCACGTCGAAGCACTCGACCTGCGCGCCCAGGCGCCGCGCGGTGGCAACCGCCTGCAGGCCGGCCACGCCGGCGCCGACGACCAGCACCTTCGACGGGCGGATCGTGCCGGCCGCGGTGGTCAGCATCGGGAAGAAGCGCGGCGCCAGCTGCGCGCCGATCAGCACCGCCTTGTAGCCGGCCATGCCGGCCTGCGAGCTGAGGATGTCCATCGCCTGCGCGCGGGTGGTGCGTGGCAGGCGTTCGAGCGGGAAGGCGACGATGCCGTTGGCGCGCAGCGCTTCGGCGCGCGCCGGGTCGGCGTCCGGATGCAGGCTGCCGACCAGCACGGCACCCTGCCGCAGCGCGGCGATCGCGGCCGGTTCCGGCGCCTGCACGCACAGTGCGATGTCGGCCTGCCCCAGCGCCTCGGCGCCGCTGCCGACCAGTTCGGCGCCGGCGTCGGCGTAGGCCGCGTCGGGGAAATGCGCGCCGTCGCCGAGTCCGCGCTCGACGCGCACGACGGCGCCGGCGGCGACAAGCTTCCTGCAGGTTTCCGGGGTCGCGGCGACGCGCCGCTCGCCTGGCGCTGACTCGCGCGCGATTCCGATCGTCACTGGCATGCCTGGCTCCGGGCTCCTGTCGCCGGCCATCGTAGCGAATCGCCCGGGGTGGCGCGATTGCCGCGCACGATGCCTCCCGGCACTGCCGCGGCTCAGGGTGCCGCTGCCGCCCTGGCCGCCTTCGGCACCTCGTTGAGGTGCTGCCAGAGCTGCTTCATGGCCTCGTCGAACGGCGCATCCACCGAACGCACGATCGCCTGGCCGCTGCCGACCAGCACCGCGAGTTCTTCGGGCGACACCACCATCTTGCGCACGCCGCGGCGGTTGACGATCAGCAGGCGCGAGGTCAGCGGGCTGATCCAGGCCACGCGCGCCGCCGTCTCGTGGCCGTCCTCGTCGACCAGGCGCAGGCCCTGGCCGGGCCGCAGGCGCCGCATCCGCGCGGCGATGGCCGGGTCGAACTCGAGTGCATCGTGGCCGCCCACCACCCGCAGGACGGCCGGTTTCTGGTCGTCCTCGAGGCCGTCTGGCTCGCCGTCCAGCGCGCGCGGCACGTGCACGCTGCGCACGGTGTCCGGCAGGCCCAGCGCGGAGATGATCCGCGCCATCGAGTCGCGCGCGCTGCCGGCGTCCATGCCGCAGCTCGAATAGCAGTCCACCAGCGGCGCCTGCAGCGCGAGCAGCTGGTCGGCCACGACTGCGCCGCGTGCGTGCGCGGCGTCGGTATCGACCTGGACCATCGCGTCACCCAGCGCGATCGCCGAATGGTGGCGCCCCGAATCGGCGCCGTCGCGCAGCCAGGTCTGGGTGAGGTAGTGGCGCCACTGGCCGTCGAGGAAGTTCGCGATCGCCTCGGTCAGCGGGCGATCGGCCATGCGCGAGGCGACCAGGCCTTCGGCCGCGCGGCGCGCATGCTGCAGGCGCTCGCGGCCATGGATCGCCTCGGCGGTGCGCTTTTCGGCCAGCTCGGAGCGCTTGCGCTGCTGGTCGAGCTGGTCGCGCAGCTCGCTGGCGGCCAGCTCGAAGATCGCCTGGTCGTCGTCGTATTCGGTGACCACGCGGTCGACGACCTGCTCGGCCCGGTCGAGCGTCTCGCGGTCCTGCGGGGTCTCGCCGGCGTTGCCGTCGCAGGCCTCGGTCAGCACGTCGAGCAGGCGCCGCGCCGGGTGGCTGCGGCGGTTGAACATCGAGTCGTCGGTCAGCGCGACCTTCAGGTACGGCACCACCAGCTTGCCGTACATGGCGCGGGCACGCTGCATCAGTTCGTTGGCCTCGACCAGCGACTGGAACAGGATGCCGACCAGGTCGATCGCATCCTGCTCGTCGCTGCTCAGCGAGGTTTCCTCGGGATCGAAGCCGAGCTGGCGGATGCCGTCGAGGATCTCCTCGCGCAGCGCGCCGGCCAGCGCGTAGCCGTCCTTGCCCGACAGCGCGCGCACGAACGGCGCCGGGTCGTCGCGCTGCAACATGCGCGCGATGTTGAGCAGGTCCTCGGTGCCGAGCACGTGGCTGGCGGCATCGGCCGCGGCGTGCTCGGCGGCCTGGCGCGCGGCCTGTTCGCTGGCTTCGGTCTGGCGTTCGCGCCAGGTCCGCAGCTGTTCGCGCACGACGTCGCGGTAGCGCGGCGCGCGGCCGGCGAAATCCGCCGCGCTCGTCGCGCCGCCCATGCCCGCCAGCGAAGACGCCGGGACGAAGCCCGCCTGCGACGCGACGCCTGCCGCCGCACTGCCATCGGCGACGACCGAGCCGCCCGGCTGGCCGCTGGTGCCGGCCTGCTGCGGCCCGTTGAGGTGTTCGACGACGCCGCCGTCCGGCATCCACAGCCCGTCGGGGGCGGCGGCGGAACCGCCGGCCACGGCTCCGCCGCCGTGGCCGGTCGCGGGCGACTGGATGACGACGCCGCCGCCGTAGCGCTGCTTGGCGCCGGCGCCCATGCCGCCGAAACCGGCATCCTCGAGCACGGTGTTGGCGCGCTCGTAAATCGTGCCCAGCGCGTGCGGCAGGCGCTTTTCGTGCAGCCGGAACACCATCGTGCGCAGGCCGGGCGTGAGGTCGTCACGCTCGAACAGGCCGGTGAAGGCGCCTACCGCGGCCTCCGGGCGCATCGGGTTGGCGCGCTTGCCGTGCACGCCCAGGGCGTTGGCCAGCGACTGCAGGCGTTCGTCCATCATTTCCAGCGGATGCAGGAACTGGTGGTCGAGCAGCTCCATGGTCTGCTGACCGGCGAGATGGATTTCCAGCTCGTCCTCGGACATCAGGCTCAGGGATTTTTCCACCGGCTTGGGCGGCTTCGGGTCGAGCCAGCGCTCGAACTCGCGCTCCATCGCCTTGCGGTAGCGCGTGGCCAGCTCCAGCGCGCGCTGGTTGAGCGCGGTGATCGCCACCCGGTCGTCCTGGTTGGCGCTGTAGTCGTGGCCGGCCAGCGCCGCGAGCCGGACCTGCTCTTCGATGCTGCCCCAGAACCCGGACAGCACGCCGGCCATTTCGGTGAGCGCGTGGCGCTTGATCGATTCGTACGCGCGCACGGCCTCGCTGCCGGCACGGTTGCGTGCGGGGTTGGCGAGGGGATCGAGGTCGTCGAGTCGCGTCATTTCGGGAGAGAATGCGCCCGGGCGGAATGCCCGAACTGAATACGATCCATCAAGTGGAGCATTACGTCTGTGATCAAACCCGCAAATAACCTGAATGGGCCGGCTTCCGCCCTGGAAACGCTGGATGCACGGCGTTCGGTCCCGGCCCGGCAGCTGGGTGAACCGGGTCCGGATGATGCTGCCCTGCTGCGAATGCTGCAATCGGCCGTCCGCGTGCCCGACCACGGCCGCCGCGTGCCATTCAGGTTCCTGCGCATCGCCGGCGACGCGCGCCACGCCCTGGGCGAGGCACTGGCGGCGATGACGCTCGAACGCGACCCGACCGCAAGCGAGGGCGCGATCGAGAAGGATCGCGCCCGCTTCAGCCACGCGCCGCTGGTGGTGGCGGTGGTGGCCGTGCTCGATCCCGACGACCACAAGATCCCCGAAATCGAGCGCCAGTACAGCGCCGGCGCCGCCTGCTTCGCACTGCTGCAGGCCGCGCAGGCGATGGGCTTCGGCGCCAACTGGCTCACCGGCTGGCCCGCGCACGACCCGCAGGTGCGCACGCTGCTGGGCCTGGGCGAGCACGAGCGGGTGGCCGGCTTCGTCCACATCGGCACGCCGAAGATGGACGCCCCGGAACGCCAGCGCCCCGACCCGCACGACCTGCTCGGCGACTGGACCGGCCGGCGGGCGTAGCCCGGACCCCGTCGTGCCTGCGCGCGCCGAACCTGTGTTACACCCGGCCCCATGAAACCCCTCTACCTGGTCGACGCCAGCCTCTACGTGTTCCGCGCCTGGCACTCGATGCCGGACCGGTTCCACGATGCCGACGGCTGGCCGGTCAACGCCGTGCACGGCTTCGCCCGCTTCCTGCTCGAACTGCTCGAACGCGAACGCCCGACGCACATCGCCGTCGCCTTCGACGAGGCGCTGGACTCGTGCTTCCGCAACGCCCTGTACCCGGCCTACAAGGCCAACCGCGACCCGGCGCCGCCGGAGCTCAAGCGCCAGTTCGCCTACTGCAAGGCGCTGTGCGACGCGCTCGGCCTGGTGGTGCTGGCGCACACCGACTACGAGGCCGACGACCTGATCGGCAGCGCCCTGCACCAGTCGCGCGCGCACGGCCACCGCGGCGTGATCGTCTCGGCCGACAAGGACCTCTCGCAACTGCTGGACGAACACGACGAGCAATGGGACTTCGCCCGCGGCCAGCGCTGGGGTCGCGCCGGCGTCAAGGCGCGGCACGGCGTGGAAGCGCGGCAGATCGCCGACTACCTCGCGTTGAGCGGCGACGCGGTCGACAACATCCCGGGCGTGCCCGGCATCGGCGCCAAGACCGCCGCGATCCTGCTGGCCCACTTCGACAGCCTCGACACGCTGCTCGAACGCATCGACGAAGTCGCCTTCCTCCGCTTCCGCGGCGCCGCCCAGGCCGCGGCGAAGCTGCGCCTGCATCGCGAACAGGCGCTGCTGTGCCGGCAACTGTCGACCATCGCCCTGGACGCCCCGATCACCGGCGCCGACGCCCCCTTCCCGCGCCGCGACGCCGACGCGGCCACCCTGCTCGCCCTGGCCGAGGCGATGCGCTTTGGGCCGATGACGAGACGGCGGCTGCAGGCGGCGACGGGCGTCGAGTTCGCGCCCGGTATGTGACTCCATCGCAGCTGGGGACTCGGGACTCGGGACTCGGGACAGCGTAGGGCTGTCATCCCGAGCGCAGCGAGGGACCTGCTTGCTGCGTGATGCGGACGATGAAGCAGATCCCTCGCTGCGCTCGGAGTGCATGACCCTGCCCAGTCCCCAGTCTCGGCTGCCCACCACCACGCTTCATCCACCCGCGGTAGGATTCAGCCATGAACGACACCACCGGGGAAGCGCCCGAACTCCTCTACCAGGGCGAATGGCTGCGCATGGTCAGGCATGGCCACTGGGAATCCTGCGAACGCACCCACGGCAAGGACGGCCTGGCCGTGCTGGTCATCGCGGTGACGCCCGACGACCACGTGCTGTTCGTCGAGCAATACCGCGTGCCGCTGGGCGCGAAGACGATCGAGATGCCGGCCGGCCTTGTCGGCGACGGCGACGACGGCGACACGCTCGAAAGCGCCGCGCGCCGGGAGCTGATCGAGGAAACCGGCTGGGAGCCCGGCCGCATCGACGTGCTGCTGGTCGGCCCCACCACCGCCGGCATGAGCAACGAGCGCATCGCGTTTGCCCGCGCGCGCGACCTCAAGAAGGTTGGCGACGGCGGCGGCGTGGACGACGAGGACATCACCGTCCACAGCATCCCGCGCGCGCAGGCGCCGGCGTGGCTGATGCAGAAATATGCCGAGGGCTACGAGCTCGACCTCAAGCTCTGGGCCGGGCTGTGGATGATCGAACACAACCCGGACGGCACGCCGGCGGATTGAACGAAACCTGCAGGAGCGGCTTCAGCCGCGAGCTTTTTCGTCGACAGCCGACGCACCAGAAAGCCCGCGGCTGAAGCCGCTCCTGCGAAACACCCCGGCGGCTCAGGCGAAGCCGTCGGTCGCTCGCACCAGCGCGTCGACGTTCTCCGGCTCGAACGCCGAATGCCCCGACGCCGGGGAAATCGAAAGCTCCGCCTTCGGCCAAGCCTTGTGCAGGTCCCAGGCGTTCTGGATCGGGCAGACGACGTCGTAGCGGCCGTGGACGATGATGCCGGGGATGTCGGCGATCTTCCCCACGTCCCGCAGCAGCTGGTCGTCGACTTCGAAGAAGCCGCCGTTGACGAAGTAGTGGTTCTCGATCCGCGCGAAGGCCAGCGCGAAGCGCGCGTCGGCGTGGCTGTCGGCGAAATCAGGATCGATGTGCAGGAAGCTGGTCGCGCCTTCCCACACGCTCCAGGCGCGCGCGGCGGCCAGGCGCGTGGCCTCGTCGTCGCTGGTCAGGCGGCGGTGGAAGGCGGAGATCAGGTCGTGGCGCTCGACCTCCGGGATCGCCTTGAGGTAGTGCTCCCACGCATCCGGGAACAGCCGCGAGGCGCCTTCCTGGTAGAACCATTCCAGCTCCCAGCGCCGCAGCATGAAGATGCCGCGCAGGACCAGTTCGGTGACGCGCCTGGGATGCGTTTCCGCGTACGCCAGCGCCAGCGTCGACCCCCAGGAGCCGCCGAACACCTGCCACTTGTCGATGTCCAGCTTCACCCGCAGCTTCTCGATGTCCTCGACCAGGTCCCAGGTGGTGTTGTCGGTGAGGTCGGCGTGCGGGGTGGAGCGGCCGGCGCCACGCTGGTCGAACAGCACGATGCGGTACTTCGCAGGGTCGTGGAAGCGGCGCATCTTGGCGTTGCAGCCGCCGCCCGGTCCGCCGTGCAGCAGCACCACCGGCTTGCCGTCCGGGTTGCCGCACTGCTCGTAATAGAGCGTGTGGCGCTCGTCGACTTCGAGCTTGCCGGTGTCGAAGGGTTCGATTTCGGGGTAAAGCGTGCGCATGCGGGGGGTCCTTGGAAGGCGTCGGGCGAGTTTATCAGCCGCTCCCGCATGCCCTCGCATGGCTTTGCAGGAGCGGCTTCAGCCGTTCCCACAAAATCGGACGTCAGCGACGTCCCGATGTCACGCGGTCACGCTGCCCGAGGTCGCGTTCGGTGGCCACGTCGGCAAAACCCGCGGCCTCGAACAGCGTGCGCACGGCGGCGCCCTGCTCCCAGCCGTGCTCGACCAGCAGCCAGCCGCCTTCGACCAGATACGCCGGCGCACCGGCAGCGAGGATGCGGATCGCGTCCAGCCCGTCCGTGCCGGAGGCCAGCGCCGTACGCGGCTCGAAGCGCAGGTCGCCTCGCGCCAGGTGCGCGTCGCTCTCGGCGATGTAAGGCGGGTTGCTGGCGACCAGATCGAAGCGTTCGCCCGCGAGCGGCGCCAGCCAGTCGCCGTGGCGGAATTCGACATTGCGAATGCCCAGCGCCGCGGCGTTGCCGCGCGCGACGTCGAGCGCACCGGCACTGGCGTCGGTGGCGACCACCCGCGCCCGTGGACGCTCGCTGGCAATCGCCAGCGCAATGGCGCCGCTGCCCGTGCCCAGGTCGGCCACGCGCACCGATGCCGATGGCTCGATACGCGCGAGCGCGAGTTCGACCAGCAGCTCGGTGTCCGGACGCGGGATCAGGGTGTCGGGCGTGACCGTCAGGTCGAAACGCCAGAAACCGCGCGTGCCCAGCAGGTAGGCCACCGGCTCCCCCGCGGCGCGGCGCGCGACCAGCTGCGCGAAACGTGTCGCGTCCAGTTCCTGCGCGAGATCGTCGCCGTGCGCGAACAGCCAGCTGCGCGGCCGCCCGAGCACGTGGGCGAGCAGCAGCGCCGCGTCGGTGGCATCGATCCGCGCGCCGGTGTCGCGCAGGAGGGCATCTATGCGGGGCATTGGCGGGGTGTCGTTGCGGGATGCGCATGCTAGACGCGACGACCGGGCGCGGCCAGCAAGACGCGGGCACACGCACCCGCGACGCCATCAGCGGCCAGGCGCCGGCAAGGCGGACGCCATCCCTTTGATAGGTTAAACCTATTGATAGGATAAATATAATCAATTTTACATATCAATAGGCAACGCCTAATCTATGCCCCGACGTCGGCAACCGCCGGCCTTTTCCTGCAACCAACCGAGGAACCCCATGTCCGTCATCAATACCGAAATCAAGCCGTTCCGCGCCACCGCCTACCAGAACGGCGAGTTCATCGAAGTCACCGACGCCGATCTGAAGGGCAAGTGGTCCGTGGTGGTGTTCTACCCGGCCGACTTCACCTTCGTCTGCCCGACCGAGCTCGAGGACCTGGCGGTGAACTACGACGAGTTCCAGAAGCTCGGCGTGGAGATCTACAGCGTGTCCACCGACACCCACTTCTCGCACAAGGCCTGGCACGACACCTCGGACGCGATCGGCAAGATCAAGTACCCGATGATCGGCGACCCGACCCACGAGATCTCGAACAACTTCGAGATCCTGCGCCCCGCCGGCCTGGCCGACCGCGGCACCTTCATCATCGACCCGCAGGGCGTGATCCAGGCCATCGAGATCACCGCCGAGGGCATCGGCCGCGACGCGCTGGAGCTGCTGCGCAAGGTCAAGGCCGCGCAGTACGTCGCCGCGCATCCGGGCGAGGTCTGCCCGGCCAAGTGGAAGGAAGGCGAGAAGACCCTGAAGCCGTCGCTGGACCTGGTCGGCAAGATCTAAGCCGGCTCTCGACCAGCAAGCTCCCGTTCCCATCCCCGCGCCAGCGGGGGTGGGGATGGACCGGAACCCGCGTCGCTGCGGCGCGGTTTGCGGTCCATCCCCACGCCGGCGGCGACCTGCCCCGCGCAGGACGCCCGCCCCGCGTTTGCCTTGCATCCGGAGAATCGAAGCCATGCTCGACGACGATCTGAAGACCCAACTTGCCGCCTACCTCGAGCGCCTGCAGCGCCCGATCGTGCTGGTCGCCTCGGTCGACGACGGCGACAAGTCGCGCGAGCTGCTGGAACTGCTGGAAGACATCCGCGCGCTGTCGGACAAGGTCAGTGTCGAAGTGCGCCGCGACGACGCCGGGCGCAAGCCTTCGTTCGCGATCACCTCGCCGGGTCACGACATCGACCTGCGCTTCGCCGGCCTGCCGATGGGCCACGAGTTCACCTCGCTCGTGCTCGCCCTGCTGCAGGTCGGCGGGCATCCGTCCAAGGCCGCGCCGGAACTGCTGGAGCAGGTGCGCGCGCTGGACGGCGAATACCGCTTCGAAACCTATTTCTCGCTGTCGTGCCAGAACTGCCCGGACGTGGTCCAGGCGCTGAACCTGGCCGCGGTGCTGAACCCGAACATCCACCACGTCGCCATCGACGGCGCCCTGTTCCAGAACGAAGTCGAGGCGCGCGAAGTCATGTCGGTGCCATCGGTGTTCCTCAACGGCGAGCCGTTCGACCAGGGCCGGATGAGCCTGGAGCAGATCGTGTCGAAGCTCGACACCGGTGCCGCCGCGCGCGAGGCCGCCGCCATCGACGCGAAGGACGCATTCGACGTGCTGGTCGTCGGCGGTGGCCCGGCCGGCGCCGCCGCCGCGGTGTACGCCGCGCGCAAGGGCATCCGCACGGGCGTTGTCGCCGAGCGCTTCGGCGGCCAGGTGCTGGACACGATGGCAATCGAGAACTTCGTCTCGGTGCAGGAAACCGAGGGCCCGAAGCTGGCCGCGCAGATGGAGCAGCACGTGCGCCAGTACGAGGTCGACATCATGAACCTGCAGCGCGCCAGCACCCTGGAGCGCGGCGACGACGGCATCACCACGGTGAAGCTCGAAAGCGGCGCCTGCCTGCGCGCCCGCTCGGTAGTGCTGTCCACCGGCGCGCGCTGGCGGCAGATGGGCGTGCCCGGCGAGGACCAGTACCGCAACAAGGGCGTG
>Ga0160437_1000125_pt1 | contig 45384 bp, 54 predicted proteins | sample HID1975I_E0MG_FD_108227 | JGI IMG/M metagenome (GOLD analysis project Ga0160437, IMG submission 108227) | Enriched soil microbial communities from UW Madison campus, WI, USA - HID1975I_E0 MG | ecosystem: Environmental > Terrestrial > Soil > Unclassified | place: USA: Madison, Wisconsin... | reverse complement strand
CCGGCGCACGGACCGGTGCCGCCATCAGGGTTTCTATGCACGGAGCACTCGGCTTCTACGGAGCAGGTCTTTTCACGAACGCTCGGGCACCCTCGGCTGGTATGTAAGCGTCCGCTATCCACCAATCACAGTCATTCCCGGATAGGCGGGAAGGGTCCACTCAGCCTAGCGAGGCTTCCGCCCCGCCTTCTTCGTCAATAGGTCGCTGATCGCTTCCTCGAGCAGTGCTTGGACCGTGGTATCCTCCTCCACCGCCAGCAGGCGCAGCCGCGTGCTGACCTCCGGCGCGAAGTGCCCGCCGATCATCTTCGTTCCGACGCGCGCCGGGGTGACGGGCGCGGCGCCGGTATTGCCTCCGGCGGCCGCGCCGCCGATCCGCCGCCGCGCCCGCGCGGTCGGCGCCTTCGTCTCGGCCGCTGGCTCGGCGGCCTGCGCGGGAACGTCCGGCGCCGACGCTCGATCAAGGACGGCCTTCAGGGAATTGGCAGGTGACTTTCTGGTCAAGGCGTTGGCTCCTTCGACTCGCCGTATAGCCGCTGGCATGTATACGTGTAGAGCCGGTTTATCTCAGCGGCCGCCGCGCCCTTCGGTTCATACTCCTGCGCGGCCAGCCCCATGGACTGCGCGCGGAAGTAGGCTTTGCGGTTCCCGATGGTTACCGGGCAAACCTCGGCGCCAAGCTGTTCCACGGTGCTGATGGCATCGGCCGTTTCCTGTCCCTTCGGTGACACGAACGTGAGCACGACGGCCGATGGCTTGGACAACTGGCGGACCAGCGCCAGCGTATGCGTCATACTCATGGTGTCGAACACGGCCGCCTTCGTCGGGACCAGCACAAGGTCGGCTTGCTCGGCCGCCTGAAAGGCGACGTCTCGCGCGACGGCCGCCCCGTCGATAATGACCAGATCGGTGCCTGCCTTTCGCGCGGCGGCGATGACCGGGCCAAGGCGGACAGCCTGAAGCGATGAAACCGCCGGGGCCTCCCCTTCCCGCACGTCGCCCCAAAAGGATGCGGTCGCCTGCGGGTCCAAGTCGAGGACAGCGGTTGCCTTCCCGTCCGCCTCGGCCGCGACTGCAAGGCACGTCGCCAGCGTCGTCTTGCCGACACCGCCCTTTTGCGAAAGAATTGCCACAACCTTCATCGGTATCGATCCTTATAACTGTATGCGTGTATACACGTATAACTGTAGACGTTACGCGGCGCGCTTCGCTTCCTCCGCGCGATGGCATGCCCAACAGCGCCACGGCCCGCGCCAGCCATCGAGGCTGAAGGATGGGTGGGCAGCGGGGCAATCGGCGCAGACTGCCGGTTTCCAGTTCGTCATGACGGCTGCACGCCTGCGTTGATGCGCTCGTGGAAATAGGCAACCGCCGCATCCGCCGCGCGGTAGAAATCGGCGGCGATACCGGGATTGGCCATGTCGGCAGCATCCAGCGCTTGCTTTGCCGTCATCCCGGCGGGCGGTATCGCGCTGACGGTGGAGGCCATCATCCGCACGGTCAACTCGTCTCGCGGTATCTCGATCATGAGCAGCTTGCGCTTCGCTTTATTCATCTGTGCCCCCACTCAAATTGATCCTCGTACAGCGCTTCAGCGGGCTCCGGCATCGGATCACCCCGACGCTCGTCATCGTTCATTTCCCATGAGGCGCTCGCTTCCTCCCACGCCTCATAGAAGTTGATGTCGTAGGGGCTTCGGCAGGCAAGCACTGCGTATCGGAACTGCCAGCGCAACCGCCCTGGCCGAAATCGACCCACCGCTTTCAGGAGAGACAGCGGCATGGTCAGTCCAGCCCCAAGGCGGCGCGGTACGTCTCCATAAGCGCCTCCATCTCGCGCCGATCATCCGCCCGCATCTTGCGCAGACGGATCATTTCGCGCGTCATGCGCACGTCATAGCCGTTGGCCTTCGTCTCCCAGAAAACCTCCCGTATGTCGTCCGCGATGGCCTTTTTCTCTTCCATCAAGCGCTCGATACGCTCGATCAGAAGGCGCAGCTTGTCGTCCGGCGCCCGGTGCGCCTCCGGCAAGTCCACCGGAATGGTCATCTGTTCTTCAGCCACGCTTGGCGCCGGAGCCTTGCTCGACAGCAGATCGCGCTTGCCCACGTGATTAGGCGCGGAGACGATGCCGTCGCTCTCCATCTGCTCGATCATTTTGGCGGCCGCGTTGTAGCCGATACTCATCTGGCGCTGAAGCCATGAGACAGCGGTCTTCCCGTGCTCTTGCACGGTGGCGACAGCGCGCGCGTAGTCGGCGGGCGGCGTGATGTTGGCGGGCGCGGTCACTGCACTTGCTCCAAGGGTTCGGCACCGCAATCACCGCAAAAGACATAGCTGGCATCATCGATATAGGTGATGATCCAACCGCCGGGGGCGGTGGCTTCCTTGCGCACTTCCGTCGTGTCGCAGCACGCGCAGGTGAAAGAAAATGAACGAAACACAGGTGGCGTGCGGCTGCCCTGTTGGGCGGCCTGTCGCGGATCAATCATGGATCTGGCTCCGGCTTTTCGGGCTGGCGGAGACGAGGGCAACGGCCCCGTTTCCGTGCCTCTACGTGTATACTCATATACGTGTATACACAACCGAAAATCCGGGGTTCACTCAATATTTTCAAGCGACTTGAGCAATTAAAAAGCCGCGCTCCAAGTGCTGGAACGCGGCTTTACGCTGACGGTATCGAACGGCGGTACGGTTGCCCTTTAAGCCGCCTTAGCCGGTACTAGGGAGGCGATATCTTCAGGGTCGTCGAAATCTACCACCTTGCGCCCCATCCACTCATTGAGTTCCATCAAACGCCCTTGAATGGGTCGGATTTCTAGGCGGTAAAATGATCGGACCGCATCGATTACGTTGCCGAAGCCGGTTCCGTTCTTCGGCACGATGCCAAGAAGCTGGGGCGGCGTGCGGTGAGCCGACAGCATGTCGTCGCGCGTCACTTCCTTGATATTGAGGAACTGATCGTTCGCGGCCACTTCGGCAATCGGGATGATCTTCACGCCCTCCGGCTTCCCGCCCGGAATGTGCAGGAACAGGTTGCGGAAGTTGCCCGGCCCCTTGGACTTGCGGAGGGCTTCACGCAGGGCATTGCTGTCCTTGTCCTGCATGCCCGCCTCGCTCACGTACATGATGAAACCGGCGTGGCTTCCATTCAAGTAGTAGCGGCGCCGGAACAACGTCGCGTTTTCGTTCAACAGGCCCGACTGAAGCGCCGACAGGTACTCGGGCATTCCGTAGATTTCCTGCAACGGGTCCGGTTCCAACAGGTGGTGGACGCTGCCTTCTTCGAACAGGTGCGGCTGATAGGTGAGCATGCCCGGCTGCACGAACCAGAATTGTCCTGGCGTCAGCCCAACCCGCGTCCAAGCGGCCGGGCTGGGCTTCAGGCGCAGCGTGCCGCCGATGGCGTTCCGCTGATGCTCGACATAGGCGTTGCCGTAGATGAGGAAGTCCAGCACCCATCGCGCGAAATCGGTGCGGCTGAAGATGCTGGACGCCTTGAAGCTGGCGGCCAGCAGGTTGCGCTTGAGAAGGATGGCGCTCTGATGGTGCGAGGCCATGCGATAGGCCTTGCCGAGGCCTATAGTGCTGATCGGCGGATCATACCACCTTGCGCCCCGCACCACTTCGAACATGTCGAATAGCTGCCCCCTGTCCAGCACGCTCTCCGGCGCGCCGAACTCATAAGCGCCCCAGCCTTCCGTGGTGGGAATGTTCGTGCCGGTCATGTCAGTAAATCTCCATGGTCGAGGAGCCGCCCGGCGATTCGGTGCTGTCCAACGGCTCGAAATAGAGGGCGTGCATGATCGCCCATGCCACGTCCGCGTGGCCCACACCGCCAGAGCGGCTTGCGGTATAGGTGATGCCCTTGCTGGTGAATTCCGGCTTGATCGACATGAAGGCCTGAAGAACGTCCATCCAGCCCGCATCGAATTCGAGGCGGCCCGCGCTGATGACGTTCTTGGCCTTCAGGACCATGGAAGTCTTGAGGGGCACCGAATAGTTGTAGGCGTGGGCAGTCGGGAACCACTTCAACACCAAGGCATGCACGGCTTTGCCCGCACCTGTGGTGTCGATGCCGATCCGCGTGACGTTGTATTTGCCCGCGATTTCCTTGAGCTTGGCGGCCTGCCCTTCGAAATCCAGCCCCTTCAGGCGCTTCTTTTCCAGCACGCGGAACTTGCCGCCGGGTTTCGTCGGGGGGGCGACAACCACCAGTGCGGCGTCGTCGGCGGTGGCGCTCTCGCTGGCGTTGGGATCATAGCCGATCCACACTTCGCCATTCCCAAAGGGTCGAAGATCGTAAGGGCCGAAGTCCTTCTGCCACTTGTCCCAAGCGTCCACCATGCAGCGGCGCATGAGCGCGAAGGGGAACATGCTCTGGCTATCATCAAGGAAGATGCAGCGGAATAGCTGATCGAATTCGTCGACCGCGTACTGGAAGGCCAGTTGATCGCGGTTCGCCAAGTTGAAGCCGCCCTCAATGGCGTCATCAAGTGTGACGATCTGGCGCCAAACCCCGTCCGGTCCTAACTCCCCTGCCTTCAGAGCGGCGTGGCTGATATCGATGCGAACCTTATCCGCCTTCGCCCGGCCCCGGTTGAACCTGTCGCCGGACCACATGGGATAGGCTTCATGGTCGAGGGTGGACGGGGTGGAGAACAGCGTGACCGTGTACCGCTCATGCGTCGCCATGGCCGATGCGACCTTGAACAGTTCTTCGAAGCCGTAAATCCAGAAGCATTCGTCGACGATCACGTCGCCGGGATAACTCTGGGCAGTTCGGTAGTTCGTTCCAAGGAAGTGCAGTTCGAAGGGGTCGAGCAATGCCCCGGTTTCGTCGGCGCGCTGGACGACGATGGGGTCGCCCTTCAGGATGACACCGCAGACCTTCTGCACCCACTGAACGATGTAGTTTCTGAAGACGTGCGCCTGTGATCGGCTCGCAGAAATGAATAGCTGATTGTTGCCGGTGTCCAGTCCGCGCAGGAAACGCTCTCGGGCAAAGTAGTACGTCGCGCCGATCTGCCGCGACTTCAAAATCATTCGCGTGCGCAGGTGCGTGGTGGACAGCCAGAACGATTGATGGCCAAACATTTCATCGCGCATCTGTGTGCGCAGCATGTCCGCCATTTCATGCGTGATGAGGTTCTTGGCTGCCGCCTTCTTGTCGAGGACGTGCGGAGCGTTCCGATTGCGAACCTTCGGATTTAGGTCGGCCTCGTTGCCGCCATCGGCATACTTGCGGCGCCGATCGAACCGCTCGAACTGGCGGCCAAGCAAGTCGATTTCCTTGAAGTCGGCCCCGGACTTCTTGTCCTTCGCAATCAACATCAAGTACCGCTCGAGCGTCCCTTCCTCGGCCCGCTCGATGGCGCTCGCTTGGTCCCACTTCTGGCGGACCTTCCAACTCGATACGGTTGCGTAGGGCACGCCCAACTCTTCCGCGATCTGGCTGATGGCCCACCCGCGCCAGTAGAGCGAACGGGCTTCCACCTTCTGCGCGATGACGGGCGCGATGCGCACGACATTACCCGCCGCGCCATCGCCGGGCGCGCCGCTGTCGTCCGCCTCTTCGGGCAGGGCTTCAGGGGGCAAATCTTCGTCCATGCTGCGACGCTGGGCGAAGGCGGCCGCTGTTCACAGGCGCGCCCGTTGTGGCCCCTCCGGCCCACAATGCGCGCGCGTTGTTTCAGTGTCGTTTTCGGCCTGTTGTGGCTCGGTCAACGGCGCCCTTTTGCTGGCGCCGCCGGGATCAGAGCAACAGGAGCACCCATGGCGAAAGCCCGATTTTTCCGCGTGGCCACCGAAGGCGCCACCACCGACGGCCGCACGATCGATCGCGCTTGGATCGATGAGATGGTCGCCACCTACAAGCCCGAAACCTTTTCAGCCCGCGTCTTCGTGGAGCACGTGCGCGGTACCAACCCGGAAAGCCCGTTCGGCGCCTATGGCGATATCCTGTCGCTGAAGGCCGATGACGTGCAGCTTTCGGTCGGCGGCCAGACGCAGACCCGCCGGGCGCTCTATGCGGAAATCAACCCCCTGCCCAATCTGCTGTCGCTGATCGGCGCCGGGCAGAAGCTGTTCACGTCCATCGAAGTGAATCCGAACTTCGCCGGGAGCGGCACGGCGTACTTCATGGGGCTGGCCGTGACTGACAACCCGGCCTCGCTGGGCACGGAAATGCTGCAATTCTGCGCGGGCAAGGGCGATACCTCGCCCCTCGCCCATCGCAAGCAGCAGCCGGAGAACGTGTTCACCGCTGCGGAGGAAGTCACCTTCGATTTCACCGAAAAGACCCAGGCCGACCACGGCGCCCTCGTCAACGGCTTTGTTTCGGCCTTCAAGGCCCTGTTCACCGCGCAGGCTCCGGCAGCGGTGGAGGAAGAGCCGGCACCCGTCGCTCTCGCCGGGGCGGCCCTCACGCCGGAGGCGGTGGAAACGCTGCTTCAGAACTTCACCGCGCAGACCTCGGAAGTGTTCGGCGCGATGACGCAGAAGCTGGAAGCCAACGAGACGCAGCTTGCCGAATTGACGGCGAAGCTGGAGCGCACGGCACCCCACACCTTTACGCAGCGGCCGCCCGCCACCGGCGCCGACGATATCGAGCGCGCCGACTGCTGATCGGCCCCTCCCGCCCCCTGCCCGCGCAACCTCCCTTCAATCCCAAGGATTTCCCATGAAGCCGATTACCCTTGAACGTTTCACCGCCTACGTCGGCCACATGGCGGACCTGAACGGTGTCTCGCCCGAGATCGCCGCCACCAAGAAGTTCACCGTGCAGCCTTCGGTCCAGCAGACGCTGGTGAGCCGGATGCAGGAAAGCGCTGAATTCCTGAAGCTGATCAACATCATTCCGGTGGATGATCAGAGCGGGGAAGCGCTGGGGCTCGGCATCGGCGGCACCGTCGCGGGCCGCACGAACACCGCTGCGGGCAATCGCCGCACGGGCGTCGATCCGACCGCCATGGACGGCTCGAAGTACGACTGCAAGCAGACCAACTTCGACACTGCCCTGCGCTATGACAAGCTGGACATGTGGGCCAAGTTCCCCGACTTCGAGACGCGGATCCGTGACCAGATTGTCACCCGGCAGGCGCTGGACCGCATCATGATCGGCTTCAACGGCACCAAGGCCGAAGTCGAGACCGACCGCGAAACCTTCCAGCTGCTGGAAGACGTGAACATCGGGTGGCTGGAAAAGCTGCGCACGGAGAACACCAAGCGCGTGCTGTCCGCCGTGCAGGGCGGCAAGGTCGCGGGCAAGGTGACCTATGGCACCAACGGCGATTTCACCAATCTGGACGGCATGGTCTACCGGGCCAAGAGCACGCTGCTTCCTTCGTGGGCGCGCAACGCGCCGGGCCTGTGCGTCATCGTGGGCGATGAGCTGCTGGTGGACAAGTACGGCGCCATCATGGATCGCGCGGAAGGCTCGCTCGATACGCTCGCCAAGGCGGCCGTGATGGCCGACAAGCAGTTGGGCGGCCTGCCCACCGTGCGCGTCCCCTACTTCCCGGAAGACGCCTTCCTGATCACGACGCTCGATAACCTTTCGATCTACTATCAGGAAGACAAGGTGCGCCGCCTGATCCGCGACGAGCCCGATCTGGATCAGGTGACCGATTACCAGTCCTCGAACGAGGCTTACGTGGTCGAGGACTACAGCTTCGCCTGCATGGTCGAGAACATCGCAGAGAACAACGCCTAAGCCCTCCCCACGGGGCAGGTGTTCCCCTGCGCCTGCCTCTCTAGCCCCGCCCTGTTTTCCGCCTTTCACAGGGCGGGGCTAGTCACCCTTCCAAGGATTGCCCCTCATGAAGTGCCCTTTTCGCGCCCATATGGAACGGGTTTCGGCCGCCACCGCCGCAACCGGCGTTATCGCCGCAGCCGGTGCCCTTGTTTCCGCCGAGAACGGCGCCGGGGCCGATGAGTACCGCCTCATGCTGGCAGCGCTCGGCAATGACCTTCGCCAGCTTCACAATATTCAATCGCTGGAGCGCAAGATCGAGGCCAAGCGGGGCATGATCGACCGCTATCGAGACTGGCTTGAGGGCGCACTGGCCGCCGAAAGCCCGGCGCAGGACGAGATCGTTACGACGATGCTGGTGTGGTCGATTGACCTGGCCGAATGGCCCTTGGCTCTCAATCTGGCCCGCCACGCTCTCACCCACGGCCTTGCGCTGCCGGAACGCTACCGCCGCACCCCCGGCACGCTGATCGCGGAGGAAGTTGCCGAGGCCGGGCTGCAGAAGGATCCAACTGTGGATCTCGCTACCCTGCAACAGGTGGACGCCCTGACCGACACGGCGGACATGCCCGATGAAGTGCGCGCCAAGCTGAAGAAGGCCATGGGCCTTGCCTTCAAGGCGCGCGCAGACGCCTTCGATGCCGACACCGACAGCGACGTGGCGGGCGGCAAGGGGGCGCTGATCGCGGCGGCTCGCACACAGCTTGAGCGCGCTCTCGCGCTCGACGGCCGCTGCGGGGTCAAGAAGCTGATCGAGCAACTGAACCGCGACGCCAAGAAGCTGGCATCGGAGAAGCCCGAATGAGCGCGCTTGTAACGGTGCAGGCCCTCACTAGACCGGCCGAAGTTTATCGCTTTCCCATCGAACACGGCGAACCGGCCGACAATGCTGAATGGCAGCTTGTCGCCACCGTCGAGCCGGGCGACACGCGAGAATTCATGGCACATAGCCGCAAGGCAATCATGGTGCAGACCATTCCAAATATCCCCGAATAAGTTGCGCCACCCGCGCCGGGGGGCGGGAGATGGTCGGCGGCTTCAGCTTCGCTTGGCCAGAAGACCATAACCCTCACCCCCCACCCCTTTCCCTTCAGGAGGCACCATGACCGGCTCCCCGCTTATCTCCCGTCCCGCTGCGCCCGCGTCTCCGAACGCCTCGGTGCTGGCGGGCGATGGCTGGTGGCCGGACATTGACTGCACGGCCATGCGGGACGCCCTGCGGATCGGTGAAACCGTGACCCATGCCCGCCTCATGGGCGCGCTGGAAAACGCTTTCATCGACGTGACAGACGATCTGGCCGATTGGCGCGCAGGCTGGGAACAAGCGGGCCACGCGACGCTCGATGCGGTTCGGCCCGGCCCGAAGGTGAACGGCAAGGCGCGCTTGGCCGTCCTGTTCACCAACGCAGTGCGCTATGGGGCCGCCGCCGAACTGGCGGACCACACCACTGACATGAGCGCCACCGCGACGGACGAAACGCGCGCTGAAGCGAAGCGGGCCTCCGCCTGCGACTATGAGGCCCGCCGCCTTTCCGCCGTCCGCACCATCTTGGGCGTGACGCGCGTGGCCGTGGAACTGATCTGATCGCGGCGCCATGACCACCACTGCAACGGCCCGTGCGAACGAAACCCTTGATCTGATCTGCTGGCGCCTGCTGGGCACCACGGCCGGGAACGTGGTGGAGGCCGCCTATGAGTTAAACCGCAACCTTGCTGACATCGGCGCCACCCTCCCCGAAGGCACTGTCGTGACGCTGCCGGACGCGCCGAAGTTCGGCGCTGCGATCCTCGAAACCGTCAACCTGTGGGATTGATGCCATGAAGCACAACGCCCTTCGGGAGGCCATCGCCTTGGCCCTGCCGGAATTCGCCCGCGACCCGGAACGCTTGTCCATGTGGATCGAAAAGGGCCGCATACGCTCCCCCATGACGGAAAGCCGGGATTTCGAGTGGGAGTATAACCTCTACCTCACCACCCAGGACTTTACTGGCCACCCTTCCGTCCTGTTTCTCGCGATCAACGATTGGCTGCGCGTCAACCAGCCTGAATTGCTTCAGCCCGGCTCAGCCGGTTATGATTTCGAGGTTGACGTGGTGGATGACAAGACGGTCGATCTACACGTCTGGCTTGACCTGACAGAATGCGTGCGCGTCACCAAGCAAGATGATGGCACCGACGATTTGCAGCACTTGAGCGAGGACGCGAACCTCCTGCCGGACGATCTGCAAGGCGCCAAGCTGAAGCGCCTGCTGATGAATGACGAACTGACGCTGGCGGTGGCCGACTGATGAGCGATCTGGACGCGTTCGAGCCGTGGTTGCACGATCTGATGAGCCGCGTCTCGCCGGGTCGGCGGTTGAGCCTGTCGCGCCGCGTGGGGCAAATCCTGCGCCGCATCAATGCCCTGCGCGTCGCCGCCAATCTTGAGCCGGACGGCTCGGCCATGAAAGCCCGAAAGCCCAAGAAGGAACGGAAGGGCAAGCGGTCGCGCGGCCGGAGCCGCGCAGCCAGCGGCAAGATGTTTCGCCGGATTGAACTCGCCCGCAACATGCGCGTGCGCGCAGCCACCGATCATGTAGAACTTGGCTTCAAGCCCAACGTCGCAAAGACAGCCGAGGTTCACCACTTCGGCTTGGAAGATGCCGTCGACAAGCGCGTGCCCAACTCGATCCGCACACGCTACCCGGCACGGCGCCTGCTCGGCTTCGGCCCCGGCGATAGCGACCTGCTGTTGGTCGAAGTCCTCACGTGGCTGGAAAGCAAGTAGCAGCGGGACAGCAAGGCTGCTTCTGCGTGGACAGATGCTTGCTAGTACCGCACAGATGTCAGGGGGCCATGCCGCCTTAATCTGGAGTGTGCGTGTGAATGAAAAAGGAAGCTAAGACCCTTCACGAAAAAGCCGTGGATTCGTTGGTGCTCGCGGTCGACCATTTCAATCGTTGTTGGGATCGAGGCAGGACGGAAGCTGTTTTGATCTTTCTTGATCGTGCATTCGAATTGCTGATGAAAGCAATAATCGTCGAGCGAGGAGGCAGCATCCGCGACAAGCGCGATCGCGCAATGACCATAGGGTTTGACCAGTGCCTCCGTAAGTGCCTGTCGGATAAACAGGTCAAGTGCCTGGACGCAGAGGATGCGATGGGCTTGCAAAACTTGAACAGTCTTCGGGACGCGGCACAGCATTACATCGTGGAGCCATCCGAGGGGCAGCTTTATGTCTACGCACAAGCTGCCGTAACCGTCTTTTCGCGGCTGACTAAAGACGTGCTTTCCCTCCCGCTGCATAACGACGTTCCCGATCGAGTTTGCTTGGTATCGGCGCGTCCCCCGACCGACTTTGGCACGTTGCTGGATTTGGAATTTGCTGATGTCGCGGCAATGGTGGCTCCGGGATCGCGCAAGCGACTAGACGCAAAGGCAAGGCTCCGCACATTATCGGTGTTGGAAAGTTCAATCGGGGGGGAAAAGGCACAGCCCACGGACCGGGAACTAGATAAGGTCGTGACCCGCATCAACGAAGGCGAGGATTGGCGAACGATCTTTCCGGGAGTGGCAACCCTACGCATCGATCCCGAAGGAGATGGACCGGAACTTACCTTGCGAATAACGAACAATCAGGGCGAGGCCGTTAGGCTCGTTGCAGAAGGAACTCCCGGCGCTGCCGTTGTTGCAGTAAAGAAGACAAATGAACTGGACCATTACTCCCTTGGCTTCAACGACCTAAAAGATAAGGTAGTAGCGAAATTCCCAGAACTCAACCGCACGTCGGTTCTTAGACTTATTTCCAGTTTACAGATTCAAGACAATCTCGACTGCTTTAAAGAATTCAAAATTGGCGGGATCAACCATAAGCGATACAGCAGGATTGCTCTTGATCGACTAATCAAGGCGCAAGAGGAGAAGAACGCCGCTTGATAGGCGACAGTCTGCTTCGGAGAAGATGGCGAATGCGATTGCGCGCCGCATTTGCATTCTGTGACCGGCCGATTTCGTTATCGCCGTGTAGCGCCTGCCAGAACCAAACCAGCGTGGAGCGCTCCACGCCCGAATCGCGCAGGGTCCGCATCGCCTCCACCACATCGGCACCCGCGCCCGCTTCGTCGGATGTGCGGTCTGCGGCCGCGTCCACGATCTGCAATGCCTCGTTCAACGTCATAACCTCCCGTATCAGGAAGAGAACGAATTAAGAACATACTTCATAAGCCTCATCCAAAATGTAGTAACATTTAGCTTGATCTTAAACCTAATCGTTACTACAGAATGCCCATGATGATCGTATGGGACGAACCGAAGCGCGCCGCCAACCTCGTGAAGCACGGGATTGACTTCGCTGACATTGGCGAGGATTTCTTTGCCTCCGCCTTGGTCCGTCCCGCGAAAGATGGCCGTTATGCGGCTATCGGTCGCCTCAATGGCGTTATCACTGTGATATTCGCGGTGCTGGGCACTGAGGGCCTTTCGATCATATCCGCCCGGCCCGCAAGCCGTCTGGAAAGGAGCATGGTGCAATGAAAGAGCGGAAATTCACACAAGCCGACCTTGATGCGGTTTCGGACAACCCGGAGTGGACCAAGGAAGATTTTGCCGGGGCAAAGCCTTTCGCTGAAGTGCTCCCCGAACTGGCGGCCAAAATGGGCCGCATGCGCGGCGCGCAGAAGTCGCCTACCAAGATCAGCACCACGATTCGGCTTTCGCCAGACGTGGTGGATTTCTTCAAGGGCGGCGGCGCTGGCTGGCAGAGCCGGATCGATGATGCCCTGAAGGAATGGGTGGCCACCCATCGCTGACGGACACGACCAATGCGAAAAGGGCGGCTCCTTACGGGGCCGCCCTTCGCTTATTCCAGTAGGGGCATTGGTACGTCCGGCGGCGGGTCCACTTCCATGGGCACCGCAACGCCCGCGGCGATCATGGCTTGGGCATCTTCGCGCACTTGGGCGATCCGGAGGGCGAGGCCGCTAAGCCGATCCAAGTCGGCGCGGGAGACGGCAACCATTTCGGCAGCGCCACCGGCTCCGTCATGCTGCGCGGCAGGACGATCGGTTCCGGGCACACCGGGACCGCTGGCGCCACCTTCAGGGCAGGCGCGCCGCACGCTGTTAGCAGCAGCATAGACAGCAGTGGCAGCGCGGCCCTGCTCATAGTAGTTCTTCGACTGAACATCGGATGCCTCGGCTACGGCGCGCGATACCTGCGCCGGTTGATGGTTCACGGCGGCCTGCGCGGCCGTCGCCTTTCCCTGATCGTCCTTGATGGCCGCCAGTGCGGCCTCGGCATGGCTGGCTCGATCCTTCAGCCCATCGATCTGGATGAAACTCACATGCAGGCCATCGCTACGGATCGACAGGACCGCGCAGACGATCAGCAGCGCGAACGCCACCAGTCGCCAGAAGTCGGCCGCCAGCCATCGGTAAGCCCGCCGCATGAAGTCGCGGGCGGTCTGCCAGATGGTCAAGCCCTTGGCGGCTGCGAGAAGCCCGGCGATCATGCCACGTCCTTCAAGCAATAGGCGCGCTCGCGGCCGCGCCGGGCGACCAAGCCCTTGACCACGCGGCCGCCAGCCTTGTTGAACCACGTCAGGCTTTCGCAGCTTGCGGCGATCTGTCCCGCGTTGATCTGGCGCCGCATCGTGGACTTGCAGTAGGTCGGCCAGCCCACGTTGTAGGCAAGGCTGATCGCAGCGAAGCGCACATGATCGCGGCCGGGAATAGTCAGGGCCAGCCCCGGCGTGCAGCGCATGACCTGCGTGGACATTTCGACCAGGCGCTCTTCGAGCATCACGGCGCACTGCGCTTCTGTGAACCGCTTCCCGACCTTGATGTCTGCGCCAGTCAGGCCATCGCAGGCGGTCGGAACGCCCACGATATCCAGATAGGTCTTCAGGTACTGCGGGCCGGAGACGTGCCGTACCGTTGCGGTGCCGTCCTTGGCCATGGTCACTTCGGTTTTTCGGCCGCTTTCCTCGGCCGGGACTTCGACGAACAGAAGCGCGGCGGTTGCCGTGCCGACGATGGACGCAAGCGTACCCTTCTTCAGGTTGCTCATGCCGTGCCCTCCTTCGCCCGGTCGGAGCGGTGCAGGAGCGTCGGCAGGGCGAAGACAGCGATGCCGGTGACGGCGGACACGGCCGGGCGCAGCGCGTCGGGGACGTAGGCCACAAGCCCCGTCAGGATATTGGGCTGCTTGACGATAGCGCCAGCGATCAGGCCCGCGACGACAGCAAGCCGCACGGACCAAAACCGCCAGAACAGGCGGGCCTCCTCAATCAGTTTCGTCATGGTGGGATTTCTCCTTGCCAGCGGTGACGCCATTCCGCCTTCCGAGAAGCCGCTGGACCGTGGCTGTCTCGTAAATGCGGATGGCCATCCAAATGACGGTCAGGATCGTGGAGATATGGGGCAGCAGGCGCAGAAGAACGCCAAGCCATGCCGTGACTGCCAGAAGATCGACGGCGGCCTTCACCGCTGCCGGGAGGGCATCCCACGCATCATTCATTCTCGCTGCACCAATCATCGCCAGACCATCAATTTCGGATGATCCGACAAGGCCCGAACCGGCCGCCGACAACAACGTGGGGGCATTGTCGCGGGCGGGCGCCACAATGCGCGCGGGTTGAGAGAGTGCCCCCGGTCCAGCCATTCCGGCCTCATGGCTATTGCATCTGACAGTTTCGCCGGAGTGGACCTCTCCCGCCTTCCCGCGCCCGATGCGGTGGAGACGCTGAGTTACGAGACGATCTTTGCCGAAGCGGTCGCGCAGTTTCAGGTCTTGTTTCCGGACTTCGACGCTACGGTCGAAAGCGACCCGGTGGTCAAGCTGATCCAGCTATTTTGCTATCGCGAAATGGTGTTGCGCCAGCGCGTCAACGATGCCGCGCGCGCCGTCATGGTCGCCTATGCGAAGGGCGCCGATCTGGACGCGCTGGGGGCGCTGTTCCGCGTAGAACGCTTCATCATCACCCCTGCCGACCCGAACACCAACACCCCGGCCGTGCTGGAAACGGATGACGACTTCCGGCGCCGGATGGTTCTCGCCCCGGAAGGGTACAGCGTCGCCGGGCCGGAAGGGGCCTATATCTACCACGCCCTGTCGGCCAGTTCGGACGTGCTGGACGCTTCGGCCACCAGTCCGGCGCCCGGCGAAGTGTTGGTCTCGGTGCTCTCGCGTACCGGCGACGGGACGGCATCACAGGCGACGCTGGACTCGGTGGCCGCCAAGCTGACCGATCAGAGCATTCGCCCGCTTACCGATCTAGTAACGGTTCAATCCGCCGCCATCGTCGATTTCGCTGTCGAAGCCACCATGTATTTCTTCAGCGGTCCCGACCGCTCGGTGGTGCTTGCAGCCGCGCAGGCGCAATTGGACGACTATCTGACCAACGCGCGCAAGCTCGGCCGCGACATCAACCGGGCCGGGATCATCGCCGCCTTGCACCCGGAAGGCGTGCAGAACGTCATTCTTCATAGCCCGGCGGTTGATATCGTTCTGTCCCGCCAGCAGGCGCAGCACTGCACAAGCATCACGATCCATGATGCCGGTGTGGCCGAATGATGGGTGCCCCCTCCCTTTTGCCGCCGAACGCGACGGCGCTGGAGCGCGCCCTCGAAATGCTCGCTGCCACCCGGCTCGATGGGATCGGCACACCGCTGCGCGAGACGTGGTCGGCCAACAACTGCCCAGAAAATCTCCTGCCGTGGTTGGCCTGGGGTTTGTCGATCGATCAGTGGTCGGCGGACTGGCCCCTTCATATTCGCCGCGCTCGCGTGGCATCGGCCATCGACATCCAGCGGCGGAAGGGCACCCCGAAATCCGTAGTCGATGTGGTCAATAGCTTCGGCGGCAATGTGAAGGTGCGCGAGTGGTTTGAGATGGAGCCGCGCGGCGAGCCGCACACGTTCAGCCTGTCTGTTTCTCTCGGCGGGCAAGGCGGCGCCGCTCCCACGGCCGACTTCATCGACTCCGTCATCGCGGAAGTCTCACGCACCAAGCCGGTGCGTTCTCACTTCGATTTCACGGTGGCAGTCGCCACCCGCGCGGCGATTGGCCTCCGCGCCGTCGCCCGCCCTGTCATCTATGCCCGCCTTCGGTGCCAAGCCTGACCTCTGGAGCCTGAATAATGTCCGTCGATATCGTAATCACCAACGCGGGCCGCGCAGCCATCGTCAACGCGCAGAACAACGGCACCGCACCTGTCACCATCGCGCAGTTCGGTATGTCGCAGACCGCCGTAACTCCGGCTGCTACCGCCACGACACTGCCGGGGGAGTTCAAACGGCTAGCCGCCTTGTCGGGCGAAGTGGTGGCGGACGACACGATCCACGTCACAATGACCGACGAAAGCGCGGATGAATACGCGTTGCGCTCCTTCGCCCTATACCTCTCGGACGGCACACTGTTTGCGATCTATGGGCAGGCGGCCGCCGTCTACAACAAGGTCGCTTCCTCCATAGGCGGCATCTCGCTCGATATCATTTTCGCGGACATTTCGGCCGCCTCGCTCAGCTTCGGCAATGCCAACTTCACGAACCCTCCGGCGACCACGGAACGGCAGGGCGTGGTGGAACTGGCGACCGTCGAAGAGCAGAAAGCCGGGAAGGATGCCACCCGCGCCGTGACGCCTTCAGGGGCCAAGCAGTCGGTGTTCGACTGGATCGGGTATTACCCGGTCAACAAGGCGGGCGATACCGTCACAGGAACTCTCTCGTTTGGTGACAGCTTTTATTCCGCCTACCGCGACGCAGTAGGCAATCCGTTTCTGCGCTTCGATCAGAACGATTCCTTGGCGTATGATCGGGCGAATGACGCCCTGAACATATTCATCGGCGGCACCCGCCGTGCGGTCTTCAGTTCCGATGGCTACCTCAACATGCAGGGTGGCTTTGCCGTTGGGAACTACCTCGTATGGCATTACGGCAATGACGGGGCCGGTAGCGGCCTTGATGCGGACTTGCTGGACGGCCGCCACGGTGCTGCTTTCGCATTGCTGGATGGCACCGCTTCGTTCACCGGGTCAATCAAAGCCGGCACTCAAAATGGGCTGTTGATGCGCACGTCTGCGGGCACCGTGCCAACGCTCATCCACCGCACGGATAGCAGCGCATATTACATGCTCCTGAGCGCACCCTCTGCGGATTTCAGCACGACTTATAACGATTTGCGGCCTTTCACTGTGAACCTGAACACAGGCCGTATTAGTTCCTACAATGGCCAGGACTTCTACGGCGGCACGGCGGTGCGGAACTCGCTGACGCTCGACGGCTATGGTGTCTGGACCTCAGGCAACGACGGTGCCGGATCGGGCTTGGATGCGGATTTGCTGGATGGGCAGGATGGCAGCTACTACGCCAACGTCATTGCCCGAATTGGTTACACGCCGGTCAACAAGGGCGGCGACAGCATCACTGCCAAGATAAGCTACGTGGTGAGCGATAGCACGGCTATGGCGGCCCGCTCCGGCGACTCATCGTCGCCGTTAGAGGTACGGGGCAACGGCGTCGGGCCAGCTATCATGACGTTCCACCGGCCCAACAGCTACGCGACGTTCTTCGGCTTCGACACTGACAATCAGTTGAAGTTTGGCGGTTGGTCTGCGGGCGCTACCGCGAACCTCATCTGGCATTCCGGCAATGATGGATCCGGCTCGGGGCTGGACGCTGATACCGTGGACGGCATTCACGCTAGTAGCTTTGCCCGCGTAGACGTGGGGGGCGGCGCTTCGTTCGCCGGGGGCGTGACAGCGCCCTATCTGCGTTCCACCGGCACAATGAATGTCGATAGCGCATTAGGTGTCGGCGGAACAATTCAAGCGAATTATCAGAACGGCATTCTGCTGAAGCCTAGCGCGACTAACGCGGCGACAGTCATTCACCGAAATGACGGTTCTATTTATTATCTGCTTCTTAGCAATCCCGGCGCTGCAATTACGGAGAATTGGAACGCCCTGCGACCGTTTCAGGTTAATTTAACCAGCGGCCGCATCGCCTCGGCAAACGGGCAAGACTTTTCCGGCGGAATGACCGTTTCAGGTTCTATTACTTTCAATGGGGCTGGCGTCTGGACCTCGGGCAATGACGGTGCGGGATCAGGCCTAGACGCGGACTTGCTGGACGGCCTGCAAGGCTCGCAGTTCATGCGGAACTTCGTCGGCAGTTGGGTCACCTCTGAAGATGGCGTCGCTCGCTTCCACTTCATCAACGGTGGGGCAACGTATACCCGCGTAAACGGCGGCTGTTATTGGCAGAACCGGCAGGACCAGAACGTCGCCAGCATTGATGAAAGCGGCACTCTTTGGCTGAACGGGGAAGTGAATGCCCTCCGATTTCGGGCGCGCTCGAATGGTGACGGCTATGCCCTAGCCGTTGGGGATGACGCTTGGATCGGTGACGTCAATTGGACGAACGGGATCGGCATTCGGGGTCAACAGGACGGGAACGCCGGGTTCGTCACTTTCGGCACCTCCGGGCTTGGCCTTGGCTGCAACGCTGGCGATTCGACTTTGCGCTATGGCGGCATGCCGATCTGGCATTCGGGAAATGATGGTTCCGGCTCTGGCCTTGATGCCGATCTGCTCGATGGCTGGCAGCTTCAAGATATCTTGCCCTCGGGCAGCTTGGCGGCGACCGGCTATACCCGGCTTCCGAATGGCCTGATCATGCAGTGGGGCACGATCACCTGCGGCAACAACTCCTATGGCTCGCTGACTTTCCCGATCCAGTTCCCGAACGCTTGTTTTCATATCCACTCGGGCGTGGCCACCGAAGTGGGCAACGGCGACGCGCAGGCGAACTGCCCGCTGCCCTACAGCGTGACCAGACTAGGCGCCAGCTTCTGGAACGCGGCCCCGCAAGCCACCGCGTGGTGGATGGCGATTGGAAATTAAGGAGAATACCGCGTGACCCTCTATTTCAGCGCCTCTGCTGGCGGCTTTCTGGACGACACCATCCACCACGACATCCCCGAGGATGCCCGGCCAGTCTCGGCTGAAGTACACCAGACCCTGATCGCGGCCGCCTCGTCCGGCTCCATGATAGCGGCCGACGAAAATGGCGATCCTATTGCCGTTCCTCTCCCGCCGCCCTCGGATGCCGAGTTGCTCCGGCAGATACGGACGCAGCGTGACCGACTTCTTGCCGCTAGCGACTTCACGCAGGTGCCCGACAGCCCCCTCACGGCCGCCAAGCGCGAGGAATGGCGTCTCTATCGTCAAGCACTGCGCGACCTACCTGAAACCGCCAACGACCTCGCTTCGGTCGAATGGCCTGCCTCTCCCTCTGACTAAAGGATCCTCCATGACCGACCTGATCACGAAAATCGGTGCCTTCAATTCCACCACCAAAACGGTGCCCGTGACCTTCACCAGCGGTGATATCGTCCATACGCGGGACGTGAATGCGGTGCTGAAGGCGACCGGCAACTATGACAAGGCCGCCACGGCCGACCGCGTTGCCGAGGTGGCGCGCGGCGTTGCTGCGAAGATCGGCCTGGGGGTTATCAAGGCGGTGCCGGTCGAGGAAGAACCTGAAGCCGCCTCGGTCGAAACGCCTGCCGGAGCGGCCTCCGATCCGGCCGCTGACACCGCCGCCTAAACCTCTGTTGTATCGCGCGCGGCCACAATGCTCCCGCATATAAAAGTGGTCGCGCGCATGCGCATGGTTCATCCATGCGAACCCCCGAAGACGCCCCCACTGACGCCGATCAGCTTATCCGCTTCGGCACCATCGCCTCGGTCGATCTGGCCGCCGCGCGCTGCGTCATCGATCTGGACGATGACAGCCACACCGCCCCCATTCGCTGGATCGAACTGCGGGCAGGCAAGACCCGCACATGGTCCCCGCCTAGCAAGGGCGAACAGATGGTCGTCCTCTGCCCGGCGGGCGAGATCGGCGCGGCCGTCGCCCTTCGCGGTCTGTCCAGCGATGCCTTCCCGGCTGCGGGCGCCACCCTCAAGGAACTGATCGAATTCGAGGACGGCGCCGTGCTGTCCTATGACCCTGAAGCCCACGCCATGGAAGTCGTGCTGCCCGCCGGGGCGACGCTTGCGATCACTGCCTCCGGCGGCGCGACGATCACAGGAAACGTGACCATCAACGGCGACGTGCAATGCACCGGCACCGTCACGGCCGACGCCGATGTGGTCGGCGGCGGCAAGAGCCTGAAGGGGCACAAGCATACCGGGGTGCAGGCAGGCGCCGCGCAGACGGGTGCCCCGGCATGAGCGATCCTTGGAAGATCAGCTTCGCCAAGCGAGTGCGCTTCTGCCGGTTGCTGGTTTGGGCGCGATACAGCTTTCGGCATCGTCGATTTGGCCCGCTGCTCCACCAGTTGCGGCGACCACGTACGTGGTTCGCCTACGGCTCCGGCTTGGACTGCTGACGATGCTCGGCATGGACCGCCACACTGGCAAGCCGCTCTCTGGCGATGGCCACCTGATCCAGTCAGTTGCGCATATCATCACCACCCCGCTGGGCACCTGCCCCATGCGCCGGGATTACGGCTCGCTCGTCCCCGAGCTGCTGGACAAGCCCACACATGCCGCCTCGGCACTGCTGCTGGCGTCTGCGACCGCCATGGCGGTTGCCCGGTGGGAACCGCGCGTCACCGTCCGCAAGGTTGAAATCACGGGCGATCTGGCGGCCGGTCAAGCGGTGGCGAACGTGATCAGCCAGCGCAAAGGCACGGCCGCCAACGCCCTCACCACCCAAACCATCCCGCTTACACGCTGACAGGAGCCGCCCATGCTGCACGGTATCAAAACCATTCTTCTGACTTCGGCCGCACGCCCCATCGCTGCGGTTTCCACGGCCGTCATCGGCCTTGTCGCCACTGGCGGTGACGCAGATGCCGAGACCTTCCCGCTCGATTCTGCTGTCCTCATCACCGATGTGCGTCTCGCAATCGCGAAGGCGGGAAGCACCGGCACCCTGAAGACGGCGCTTTCCGCCATTGCCGATATCACCAGCGCGCAGGTCGTGGTGGTCCGCGTGGCGGAAGATCAGGTCGACCAGAACAGCAAGGTGATGGGCACCACTACCGGCTCGGCATACTCCGGCATGCAGGCACTGCTCACGGCCGAAGCCAAGACGGGCGTGCGCCCGCGCATCCTCGGCGCGCCGGGCCTCGATACGCAGGAAGTAACCAACGGACTTGTCGCCGTTGCGAAGCGCCTGCGCGGCTTCGTCTACGCCATGGCGCAGGGCGATGACCGCGACGAGGTGGTCGCCTATGCCGATGACTTCGGCGCGCGCGAACTCATGCTGTTCTGGCCCGCCACCAGCGCGGGTAATGCAGACACCATCGGCCGCGCCCTCGGCATGCGGGCGTGGATCGACCAGACGCAGGGTTGGCAGAAGACGATTTCCAATGTCGTCGTGACCGGCATTACCGGGATGGCCAAGGACGTTTCGTGGGCCATGGACGACGACACGACCGACGCGGCCGTGCTCAATGCCGCCAACATCACCACGCTGATCTGCTTCAATGGCTATCGGTTCTGGGGAAATCGCACCCTTTCGTCGGAGCCGCTGTTCGCCTTCGAAAGCGCCGTGCGCACGTCGCAGGTGCTTCAGGACACGTTTCAGGAAGGGCTCTTCTGGGCGATGGACAAGCCCATCACCGAAGGTCTGATCAAGGACATGATCAGCACCGTCAACGGTGCCCTGCGCAAGATGGTGGTGAACAACCAGCTTATCGGCGGCAAGTGCTGGTACGACCCGGCGAAGAACAGCGGCACCGATCTGGCCGGGGGCCAGTTGGCGCTCGACTACGACTTCACGGCCTGCGCGCCGCTGGAAGGTCTGACGCAGAACCAGACCATCACGGACACCTATTACGCCGACCTTTCCAGCAGCATCTCGAGCGGCACGGCCGCCGCCTGATCGGCCGACCGTCCCCCCCCGAACATAGGAGCACCCCACCATGGGCTTTCCCTCGAAACTGAAGCGCCAGAACCTGCACCTTGACGGTGTAGGCCATAGCGGCGTCGTTGCCGAAGTCACCGTCCCCAAGCTGCCCCTGAAGATGGAGGAATGGCGCGGCGGCGGCATGCTCGGCCCCATCCAAATCGATCAGGGCCTCGAAAAGCTGGAACTCGAATTCACGATGGGCGGCCTGATCGACCGTGCAATTCGGAAGTTCGGCGCCAGCACCTATGACGCCGTAACGGCCCGCTTTTCCGGTGCCTATCAGGACGACAGCACCGGCCGCGTGCGCACCGTCGAAATCACAGTCCTGGGGCGCTACTCGGAACTGGACTTCGGCAATGCCAAGGTTGGCGACGACACGTCGCACAAGGGCAAGCTCGCCTGCGCCTACTACCAGTTGGACGTCGATGGCCAGAACTGGCTGACGATCGATTTCATGGCCAACATCTTCATCGTGTTCGGTGTTGATCGCTACGCGGAAATCCGCGCGGCCGTAGCCGACTAACGCCTTTCGCCCCGGCGTGAATTTGCGGGCGCGCCGGGGCGAAAACCCCTGAAGCCCGCACCCTTGAAACAGGATTTTCCCGCATGAATATCCCCGCAAGCAACACCCCGGCCCTGCCCGGCGCCGACAAGTCGATCACGATCCCTCTCGTCTCCCCGATCATCCGCGAAGGCGGTGTGAACGTCGAAACGCTTTCCCTTCGCAAGCCCAATGCGGGCGAACTGCGGGGCCTCAAGGTTCCCGATGTGGTGAACGGCGACGTCAACACGATCATCGCCCTTCTGCCCCGCATCGCGTCGCCCGTCATTTCGCAGGACGAAGCGGAAACGCTCGATCTTGAAGACTTCGGAGAAATCGCAGGCGCCGTGTTCGGTTTTTTTATGAACCGGGAAGCGAAGGCGAAGATCGCGCAACTGACGGGGGGCTGACCGTAGAAGACTTCATGGCCGACATCGCGGCAGTCTTCCAATGGCCCAAAAGCGAATTGGAAGCCATGCCGCTGGATGAACTGTTGGCTTGGAGAGAACGCGCCATCAAGCGCTGGAACAGCATGCAAGGGCAAGAGTAGTGGCCGACAACAAACTTAACCTTGTGGTGCGTTTTACAGCGTTGGATGGCCTTTCCGGGGCGCTCAAGGGCATGATTGGCCTTGGGCGCTCGTCCAATTCTGAAATGAAGATGCTCGGCCGCCAACTCGGCAAGGTGTCCGACGAGGTTAAGGAATACGACAAGCGGATCCGCCAGACCTCGGGCAGCGTCACCCATCTGTGGAACGCGCAGAAGAAACTGATGGAGCAAGAGGATCAGCTCCGCGCCAAGATCGCACAGCGCAAGAAGCTGATGGAGATCGATGGCCGCACGTCGCGCATGCAAACGCAGGCTGATCGCTACCGGCAAGAAGGACAGTCAGGCCTCATGTGGGGCGCCGCCATGGCTTATCCCGCCTACGAAATGGCGAAGTCCGCGGGCGAATTTGAGGCGATGCAAAACCGCCTCCATATCCTCGGCCTGAATGACCGCGCCGTTGCGCATCTGACCGACTATGCCCGAGGCTTGAACATCGCCGGATCGTCCGCGAAGGAAAACCTGCGCTACCTGTTGGAAGCGCAAGGCGCCTTCCGCGAAAGCGGCGAGCACTCGATGGAGGAACAGCTTCGCGGCGCCAAAGTTATGGCGCCGCTGATGGCAAAGATGGCAGCGACACTTCGCGCCAGCGGGACCGAATTCCACGAGGAACAGGAACGCTATTTCCTCCGCTTCATCGAACAGGCGGGCGGCATGACCGACCCGCGCCGCGCCGCTGCTCTCACCGATGGCCTGTTCCGTGCTATCCAGTCATCTGGCGGCACTGTCGATCCCGCCGCTTATCAAGGTTTCCTCGCGCGTGCCGGCACAGCCGGAATGCGGCTGTCTACTCGATCCATGTTCGCGGACTTCGAACCGCTGATTGCGGAAATGCGCGATGGCGCGGGCGTTGGCCTTCAGACCGCCTACGCGCGTGCCAATGGCATGATCAAAAACCGCGACATGATGGCGGAATTCGTTCGGCTCGGCCTGTGGGACGATGGCAAGATCGTTAAGGACAAGCTGGGCCACGCTAAATCGTACAAGCGCGGACAGAACCCCATGAGCGGAGACGCCGCCGCAATGATGGCGACGGACCCGGTGGAATTCTACCGAAAGTTCGTGCTGCCCTCCTATCAGAAGCACGGCGTGAAAGACGTGCAGCGGCAGAATATGACGCTGTTCGGCAGAACTGGCGGCGCACTGTTCAATCAGATCGACAAGCAGATGCCCACCATCCTGCGGTCGCGCGAAGCCTACGCCCGAACTAAGAGCCTTGATCAGTCATATAAGCAGACGAAGGACGGCTTCTTCGGCGAAGGCGGCCAGATGCGCGCAGCATGGCAAGATTTCGTTGTTGTGGCTGGCTCCAAGGGGGGCCTGCTCGACAACATCACAGGCGGCCTTCGTATGGCTACCGGGGCCTTGAGGGCGCTCACCAGCGCCGCCAATTCGCATCCCACTGCCTTCCGCTGGATCGCCACGGCCGTAACGGCGCTGCTCGGCATGAAGCTTGCCACCTCGGCCGTGAAATTCGCGTTCGGCGGTATGCTCGGCCCTGTTGCCCGCCTTTGGGGCCTGTGGAGCCGCTACAGAGCGTTGGGTAGCGTTGCGGCCCTGTTCCCACGACTCGCGCGCGGAATGTCCTTGGTGCGCGGCGCAGCCACCCTCATGGGCACAGGCATGGGCCGTGGTGCTCGCCTTGCCATGGGTGGCTTCAGCCTTCTCGGCCGGGCGGTGGTCTGGCTGAAAAGCGGTGTGGTGGCTGGCATCATGCGCGTTCTTCCGATGCTGGCGCGCGGCTTCGGCTTGGCCCGCACCGCTGTCTTGCTCCTTGGCCAAGGTGTGCTCCGGGCGGGCCTGATGATGCTGGGCAACCCCATCGTCCTCATCATCGCCGCAATCGTGGCCGCTGTCGCCGGGGCCGCGTATCTGATCTACACCCATTGGGATACGATCAAGAACGCCTTCTGGCGCGGCGTAGCTTGGGTAAAGGAGTCTCTTGCGGCCCTGCCGGGCTGGCTCAAGAACCTCGGGTCTATGGCGATGCAAGGCTTGCTGATGGCCTTCAGCCCGGCGGCCATGGTCGCGCGGCTATTGCAGGTGGCCAAAACCGGCGTGACTGCCTTCAAAAACTACTTCGGGATCAAGTCGCCCTCGCGCCTGATGATGGCGATGGGCGGCCATATCAATGAAGGATTGGCCATAGGCGTCAACCGCACCGGGGCACAGCCAGTGCGCGCCGCCGCTCGCATGGCGGCTGCCGTCGCTGGCGCCGGGGCGATCACGTTACCCGCCCCGGTGATGGCGCAGAGCAAGATCGCGCTGGCCGCCGCTTCAGCCCCTCACGCGGCTGTCGAGGGCCGAAGCATCGTGCCGAAGGCCTTCATCGCTCCGGTTCACGCACAGAACAGGATCTCCGCTGCGAAGGGCCTCGCGCTGAACCCGGCGGCCGCCTCCAGGCCGATCCGTGCCATGCAGCCCGCGGCGCCCATCGAAATCCATATTCACCAGCAGCCCGGCGAGGATGCCAACGCGCTCACCCGCCGCGTGATGGACGCCCTCAAGCGCGAACAGCGCAAGACGCGCCTGTCGCAGCACGCCGACGATTTCTGACAGGAACGACTCATGCTTGCCGCCCTCGGCCTCTTGGTGTTCGACACCTCCACCGCGCTTTTCGATCAGTTGGAGCGTCAGCGTAGCTGGCGCCACGCCCGAACCGAACGCTTCGGCGCGTTGGCGGCCAGTCAGTTCACGGGCCCCGGAGAAGATCGCATTCGCCTCTCCGGCCTGCTCGTCCCGGAAATCTGTGGGAGCTACCACAGCAGCATCGAGACATTGGCGGAAATGGCGGACGCGGGCGAAGCCTATGCACTGGTGACCGGCAACGGGAATGTGTTGGGACAGTTCACTATCGAACTACTCGACGAACGGCATTCCAATCTGGTGGATAATGGGCAGGCCCGCACCGTCGATTTCACCATCGAACTTAGCCGGGTGCCGGAAGAATGACCGGCCAAGCCTTCATAGAGCCGAAGGCCGCATGGGCAGTGACGCTGGACGGCAAAGACCTTGCCGACAAGATCGCACCGCGCCTTATCAGCCTGACCCTTTCAGAGCGCCGGAACGAAAGCACGGACGAACTGGAACTGGTCCTGCACGATCATGACGGCAAGCTGGCGTTACCCGCGCTGGGTGCCGTTTTGGCGGTATCGCTGGGATGGGAAAAAGGCACAGGCGTGAGGGCCGGGCTTGTCGATAAAGGAACGTTCAAGGTCGATGAAATGACGTGGGATGGTCCGCCGGATAAAGTGACAATCCGCGCGCGCTCGGCCGACATGGCGGGTAGCTTCCGCAATCGGAAGTCCCGGACTTGGCACGGCAATACGCTCGGCGCCATTGTCAAGAAGGTGGCCGCCGACAATGGCCTGACCGCCCGATGCCATGCCGATCTGGCCTCTATCGTCGTGACCTCGGCCGAACAGTCGAACAAGAGCGACATGCAATTCCTTCGCGACCTTGGCCGCCGCTACGATGCCGTTGCGACCGTCAAAAATAAGAGCCTGATTTTCGCTCCGATCAACGCGGACACCACCGCAACCGGCAAGGCCATCGGGACCGTGAAGCTGACGAAATCCGATGGCGATCGATACCGCTATGAGCGTGCGGCCCGTGAAGACGGGCAGGACGGCGCGGAGGCGCAATGGCATAGCCAAGGGAGCGCAAAACGCCACAAGGCACAGGAAGGCGGTTCCAATCGTCGGCGGCTAAAGCGGGTCTATTCCAGCGAGGCTGACGCCAAGGCGGCAGCACGTGCAGAAAACAACCGCCTGAAGCGCGCCGGGGCCACCATGGAAATTACCAAGGCCTACGGCGATGCCACCATAGCCGCAGGCATGAAGGCTTCCGCGACCGGCTTCAAAGCCGATATCGACAAACATTCGTGGCGCATCGCAAGCGTCCGCCATAGCTTTGATAGCGATGGCTTCAGGACCGAATTGGAAATGGAGGTGGCAGGTTAACCTGTCACTCCATACCTAACATCGACGGTGGGAGCAGGCCCGGTTCGTCAGTTCGCGCCCCAACATAATCAGCTGCGCCAGTTAGTTTGTTGATGCAGAGCATGTTGTGCAGACTCGCGTTGTCCTCGCCGCCCGGGAACTTCAATTCTGGCTCAGCAATTCCCGACAGCCACGCGGAACGGGCGCCCGCCGCAACTACACATTCCTGCCATGCCTTTTCGAACTGGTCCGTGGCAACAACGCCAAGCCCGGCAGGCTGCTGCGCGTTACTGATCGCGCCCGACGCATCTAGGCAGCTTTGCGCGGCGGCGCGTGCGAGTGCCTTAGACGGCTTTTCCTGAAACTGCCGGGTTAGGTCATCGCAAGGTTTCATCGCGACAGTGATACGTTTGGCCGCAGCCCTTACGGCCGCGGCCTCCGTTTTCCCGCCTTCACCGCTACAAGCCGTGACGTGAACAAGGATGAGAAGTGGTATCAGCGTAGCGGAAGCCCGCCCCGGCACCGATGGTAACAGCATGGAAAGCGCCCCGAACAGATAGCCCGTAGACCGGGCGAACAGTGGGGCGCCGCTAGAACAGTGGCAGCGAGTCAGGCGAGTCCAAAATTTTCAACACGTAGCCGCGTAGCACTGTATACAGGTATACGCCTATAGCTTGCGCAGTAAGCCGACGACGAGGCCCAAAATCTGCAAGTCTTCGACTTGTGCGGTGTCGTCCGGCAAGTTGGGATTGTCGGTGATCAGGCGGATACCATGGGGGGTTGGTCGCAGGCGGGTGACCATGCAGGTGCCAGCGTAGATGTAGACCCACACCTTGTCCGATACGTCCAGCGACTGCCGCGAAGTATCGATCAGAAGCATGTCGCTATCGGTCACGGTTGGCTGCATGGCGTCGCCAATATCCTGCACCACCATGAGATAGCGCGCGTCGGCCTTGCTATAAGTGTTCAGTAGATCGCGACTGAAAAAGCGCGGCCGCTGTTTCACCGGAATGCCTTGGTGAATGATGCGCGTATGTTGGCTGAGATCGATTTCGCGCAAGGCGACCATATCGGCCTCGATTTCAACCTTCAGGCATTCATCGTCGGACGTAGGAACATGCGCTGCCCGCTGACGCATGAAATCATCCATCTTGATCAATTCCGAAAGCGCGCTTTCCGAGACCGGCGTCCCGTCAAGGCCGGTCATCTCAATCTGCTGCTCGGTGTCGCCAAGAAGCCACGCCATGTTGACCCGCATCGCCTGCGCCATTGCTGGAAAGTGGCGGGTCTTCTTCGTTTTGCCGCTCAAGATCAGGCTCATCGCGCTTGGCGTCGTTCCCGCTCCGGCGGCTAGTTCGGCCTGGCCTATTCCTAGTTCGGCCATCCGCAGCCTGATGCGCGCAAGACGGATAGGGGTAAGCGGCACCTTTTGCCCGTCGCGCTCTGCTCCCTCGGGCTTGAACGCGCCGTAGACCACTTTCCCCGGTTCCTTTTCACTCATGTTTTGCTCAACCGCCTTGAGTAAATGGTTTAATCAAGATATTCCCGTGCAATGCACGGTTGTAACGCACACGAATTCCCTACGGCTCGGCATAGGCCAACGCCGATTCGTGCTTGTCACACCCATTGCTTAATCGGTTGCAGTTACAGAGCACAGTCTGAACTGCCCTGTTTTGGCGCTTTAACCATGCAGAAGTCCCTATTCGGCACGATTTCAGCACGTCGCATCGTTGCTGAAATATCACGCATCGGACTTCAGGCGGCCGCATCGTTAACCCTTTTTTATTCAACCAGCGTGAAGGAGCGAGGCACTCAATCATGAGCGAAACTGTAGCATTTCCTATGCCCCCCTTGGCGCGACGCAATTCCGATCTTCGCTGCCCGCATTGCAAAATGCCGGGCATTCGTCGGTCGAGCCAAGAGGTCAGCGTCACCCTTCGGCAAATCTTCTTCTCTTGCCCCAATCCGTTCTGCGGCCACTCGTGGAAAGCGTCCCTCACCTACGATTACGGCATTTCGCCCTCTGCTATTCCGTGCCCGGATATGGCCGACCTTCGCTTGTATATGCCGCCGCGCGATGAGGTCATGGCAGGCGTGCGCGAAGCGCGCAGACGCGAGCAGCCCCTCGATTTGAACTCCGCCCAAATCGACCTCTTCGCCGCACTGGCGCTCTAAGCCGAAGGACACCGACATGCAGACCGTTTCTTGCGGCGATCAGCCGCCAATGCCGTTTCTCGTTCCCGCGCCATCCGAAGCTGATCGCCGCACCATGGCCATCCAAGTGGTGCGCAAGGCGTTGCAGACCAGCCCAGAAGCGGTGGCGGAAGAGATGGGCTTGCCCATCGATCATCTGCGGCGCGCGCTCGCGCGGGCGGTGTCTGAATTCAACATGGTGACTGCCGGACTGATCGAACCGGAACAGGGCGCGCGCATCGGAAGCGATGGCCTTGCCGCTTCCATCCGCTTGGCGGGGTACCGCGTTGTGGAGGCGGCCCGCACACCGCGCGCGGATTGCGGGAAGCGGCCGGAAATGGCGTGGATGCGGGGACGGCTCATAGCCGTAGCGAACGCAACACCCGCCATGGAGCACTAAATGCCTGAAGCCGCCGCCCTTTTCAGCGAGTCCGATCTGGACGCCATCCGCGCGGTCGCGGGTCGCGTCGAACTGGTGGGCAACGCCCTGCTGATCCTTGGCGACAGCCTCCGCGTTCTTCCGCTGATCCGTGGCGTCGATGCCGTCATGGCGGACCCGCCCTATAGCAGCGGCGGCGCCTTCCGCGCCGACCGGGTTTCGGCCACGAGCCTGAAGTACCAGTCGCCGCAGGCTCGCGGCCTCTATCCCGAATTCTCCGGCGACAATCGGGACCAGCGCTCGTTCGCTCACTGGTCTGCTCTGTGGCTCGCCGCATGCCGCGAAGCGACCAAGCCCGGCGGCCTGTTGGGCTGCTTTACGGACTGGCGCCAACTCCCTTCCACCACCGATGCGGTGCAGGCTGGTGGCTGGGTCTGGCGCGGCATCGCCGTGTGGGACAAGACGGAAGGCACCCGCCCTCGCAAGGGCGCCTATCGCAACCAGTGCGAATATCTGGCTTGGGCCAGTAACGGCCAGATGGGCAAGGACGGCATCTGCGCTCCCGGTGTATTCCGTCACTCGGTGGCCAGCGAGAAAAAGCACCACATCGCGGGCAAGCCCACTGCGCTGCTAGAAAACCTCCTGTCGATCTGCGGCGATGTCATCCTCGATCCATTCATGGGCAGCGGCACCACCGGCATCGCGGCCGTGCGTAGCGGCCGGAAATTCATTGGCATCGAAATGGATGCGGCGCATTTTGACGTGGCCCGCGCCCGCATCGAAGAGGCGCAGGGCCTTGGCGATCCGAAGGCTATCGCCGCATGACGGCCGCCGCCGCTTCCATGTCCGAAAACGCCCAGGTGGTTCTTTGGAACCCCTACCACGGCGCATATCTGGATAAGAGCGGCGAAGGCTTCACACGCCGTATTTCGCGCGCTGCGCGCTTCGGCCTAGCCGAGGCCATGGCGCAGCGCGACGGTTGGCACAGCCACTTGGAGATCGAGGCGGTAGAGGCGACGCAAGCCGTCGCCCAACGCCCTTCCCGCGCCCCACGCCGGTCGGAACTCTCCCAAGTGAGCGAAGAGGAATTGCTACGCAGAGCACTCAAGGCCCTGCGGTCCACGGGGGGATCGCAGGCGCCGCTCTGGTGCGTGGTGATGGAAGCGCTGGCCCTGACCAGCGCGGGGGCGATCAAATTATGCCGTCGCCTCCAACTCGACCAAAACGAAAGGACGGATCGGTGAATTTTCGTAGTAATTCGGGGGCATGCGCTAGGTCGTGCTTGCCTGTCAGTGCGTTTCCCATTAATGCTTCTGCCGTCGCCACGAAAACGGTGTCGATGCGGGTTAGAAGCCGCCGAAAAATTCAAAGCGCTCTGCCGCGTCACCGGATTGCTTTCGGTGCGCTTTTTTATGGTCGGGCATACTGCGGGGGCGTTGAGCCCGCCGGTATTGCTTTGATTTCCGGTCTTCTAACCCGGTATAGCCCGACCACCAAAACCTCCTTTGTTCGTCGGGCCTTCGCTGGGGGCGCAGACTGATGAGCATTGTTTCTACCGCCGAACTGACCGGAAAGCCGGTCGATCACATGGCGCTTGTTCCTCACTATACCCTTACCGAAGCTGCAAAGCAGGAACTCGACACGCTTTTCGAAGCGATGGACACCGTGACGCTGATCGCGGAAGCCCCTGAGAACGAACGCGGCCCCGATCTCGAAACGGAAAACTTCGCTGCTGTCTTTCGCGCCCTGTCGTTCCTCGGCAAGCGCGTGATGAGCGAAGCAAAGATCGAGTTCCCCGCCGGTCTGGCGAAGGCCGCGTTCTGATGTTCGAGCCGATGCAGAACACATTTGCAGCCCGCGAATTTCCTAACGCCGTCCTGCGCCGCCCGGAAGTCGAAAGCCTCACCGGCCTTAGCCGCACCACCATCTATCGGTTGATGGCGGCAAAGTCTTTTCCGCAGCAGCGCAAGCTCGGCCCCAATTCGGTGGGCTGGCTTCAGGCTGAAATCGCCAACTGGATCAAGTCGCGCCCCACGGTTCACACCTGAATTTTGGGGGCGTTGCTGGGGGCGTTTCGCCCCCACTTCCTTGTAAAAAACACGTATTTTAGGGCTTCGCAAATGGTCTGTTCGGCTTCTGTCTCCCCGACCAATTCGTTTTTTCCGCAGATCTGAAAACATCCCTGCAAGGGGCGGGCCGCAAGGGCCTTCGCCTCAGGTGCAGAGCGACTGGCTGCCGGTTCCGGTGATGCCGTTCTTGGTGCCGCTGGGGTTGAGGCTGCGGTCGTCGCGAATCAGGAAGGCCGCCTCGTGCTTGAACACCTGGTCCTTCACGAACATCGTCCCGAACAGCGGCTGGTAGTGGTAGTAGACTTCCACGAACATCACTGCGGAATTGGGCACCGAGTAGATCTTGTGGTCCTTCACACCCATGCCGTCCAGCACCGGGCCGGTCTTGTAGGGGTCCGCCTCACCATAGGCTGACTTGCGGTCCAGATCGCCGCGGCACCGCTGCCAGTGGATGAACTGCCGCTTGGTATCGCTGTCGTATTCCAGGCTGGACAGGACGACGCGGCCATTGGTTTCGAAATCGAAGCTGCTGCCCTCTTTCAGGGCGCCCCACATGACCGAATCGACTTGCGCTTCCTTGACCGTCGGGCTGACGGTACTGTTGTCCGTCTGCCCGAGGCGGGAGGCGTTGTCCGCCACGGACGTCGCGATTTCGCCGACCTGCATGTTGGTCATGGCCATCATCGCCACTTCGGTGCCGTAAAGCCCCAGGGTCAGCAGCACCGGCAGGATAAGCGCCAGTTCGATGAACGAGACGCCGCTCTGGTCCTCGCGCAGCCGGCGCAGGAGCGCGGCGCAGCGCGGCCAGTTCTTCGGCCTGTTCGGCGATGCCATCATTGGCAGGTCCCTGCTGCCGAGCCTACCGCCTGCTGAAGGGCGTAAGGCTGGTTCTTCCTGACGGCCGTGGCCGAGAGCGTGCGCTTGGTGTTCCCGTCGGTCAGTCCGGGAACGGGGAACACGGGCGTATACGTGACCTTCACGGTGTAGACGACCACGTCGTTCGCGCCGCCATTGCCGCTCTTGCCGACATCGGCGTCCCAATGGCCGTTCTTGTTCTCGTCCGTGTAGGATTCGCCATTGTCGCAGATGCTGTTGTTGTTCTTGTCGTTCCAGGCCTCCGGCCGGGCGATGTCGGTGAAGTCGAAATAGCTCGACCGCGTGATTTCCACTTTGGCTCCCGGCGCTACACCGTCGACCAGTCGCTTGACATAGGCATCGCCCGCTTCCGTCTCGGCAGTCTCCAGCGTGCCGTTGCGGGCCACTTGCTGTACGCCGCCCTGGAGCACGGCCCGGATGTAAGCCATGTGGCCCAGGTCGAAGATGCCCATGAGCAGGATGATGAGGACCGGGCCCGCTACCGCGAACTCGATCGCGGTCACGCCCCGGGTATCGGCCCGGCAGTCGGCCCGGAGGCGCCGGAGCGCTCCGGCAGCCGAATGCGACAGGCGGCGCAGCATCACTCGGTGATCCTCAGTTCGCCGACCTGCTTGGCGATTTCCTGGAACGCGGTGTTGAGATCGGTGGCGTTGGTGGCGACATAGGAACTGTCGTCGGAGGCGCAGGTCTTCAGGTCGGTGGAAAGCCCCGAAGTGAAGGCGATCACCCAGACGCGGATACCTTTGGCCTTGATCGCCTCGCAGACGGCGAGGAAGCGCGACGTGTGGCGCGCGTCGGCATCGCTTTCCAAGCCGCCGGCCGTCGTGCGCAGGTCCCACCAGTCCATGCCCCAGGCCGTCGGCACATAGTTGGACGTGTCCATCTGGCCGTCGGTCATGAAGATGATGTGCCGGGCGACTTCACCGCCATTGGTGGGCTCCAGGTTCACCGTGTCCTTGAAGATACCGTCGGGCGAGAGCATCCGCCCACCCCAGATCATGCCGATGTCGAGGTAAGTGCCGCCCACCGCCGTCAGCGAGTTCGCGTAAGTGTTGAAGCTGGACTGGTCCATCTCGGTCAGGAGCTTCGCTTCGGCGGGGCAGTAGGTTCCGGCCGATGCGCCATCCGTCGTCGTGTTGCGTGTCCAGGTGCTGGAACTGCTGCCCGCACGGCGGTAGGAGATCTCTGGCCAGAGCGGACCCCACTTGGTCTTGGCATCCGACGTTGGCGCGCTGTCGATATCGATGTCCAGCGCCGTCGACGGGCTGAGGCCCGTGATCGAGTTGTAGCTGAAGTTCGCCGTGTTCGACGTGCTGCGCTCCTCGATGCAACCGCCCCAGGTGTAGGAAACGGATGCGCCGTTATTGCCGTTGAGCACGGGGGTCGAGCCGAACGTCTTGAACTTGGACGTATCGACGCCGGTGACCTGGCGATATTCCCAATGGTCGAAGGTAGAACCCTTCACATTTGTGGAATTCGTGGCGTTCTTGTAAGTGTCAGTGGTCGTCTTCGTGCGCGAGTAGGTGGTCGTATAAATATAATACGTGCCTTTGCTGCTCTTGCATTCGTACGTCAGCATTTGCTGGGGCTGCTTGGTCACGATCGTAACGATGATATTCGGGCTCGTGCCGGACATCGTGGTCTCGGACGTGGACGAGCCGTTGTCCGAATAGCTCGTCTGGCTGGACGGCAAATTCTTCGAGCACTGGTTTTGGTTGTAGCCAGTATTGCCCTGGGTCGTTTTCGATGTGGGATTGGAATAGTCTACCGATGTCCCCGTCTTCGTCCCATTTGCGACGTTCAGGAAGATCGGCACGCGCGACTGGTAGTTCCAGCTGTCGGCGATGTAGCTCTTGTCCACGGCGTTGAGCAGCTTGCCGACGTTGACCGACGAACTGTAGGGCACGAAGCCGTAGCGCACACGGGCGTTGGTTTCCTTGGTCGCGCCGGAAACCGTGGTGTAGAAGTTCTTCATCGCGCTGCGCAGCGCGGCGATGCGGGTCGACCCGCTCAGCGATTCCGCCATCGAGCCGGTGGTATCCAGCACCATCATCACGTCGGCATTGCCGATGCCCATGGACGATGTGCATTTCACGCTCAGAGCGAAATTGTTGAACCCGAACAGGCGCATGACCACGGTGTCCAGCACGGTCGCGGCCGTGCCCTCGACGGTCTGGCCCTTGTCCGGGGAAGACACCTCAAAGTTCGTGGTGCCCGTGCCAAGATTGGAATCGTTGAAATTGGTCTTGAAGTAGTTGTCTGCCACCGTGTGGACGGACGGCGCCAGTCCGTTGACCGGCGTCGTCGAATCCGCGTCCGTCGCCACGGTGCGCCGCGCCGCCAGCACCGCGGAGTCGCAGGCGGCCTGGAGCTGGTTCTCCACCTTGAAGTTGCGGCTGAGATCGATGGCCGATCCCACGATCGCCGCCGCCACGACCATGCCGATGGCCGCCATCGGCAGGATATTGCCGGATATGTCCTTGAGGAGGCGGTGCAACTGGTGAGTGATTCTGCGCATCGGAGGACCAGTCTTTCGGCGAAGTTCGTCGGGATTTCAGCACGCCCTACCGGAACTTACTTAATGAAACCCTCACTCACCCTGCGCCGCTGCGCTTCACGAAACCTCGAAAATCTTGGGTAATACAAGATTTATCACGTTCCCTCGGGAACCGATGGAACCCTGCCTGCGTTCAACCTCCCGATCCGGGGACCGCCCTTGAAGTTTGGGGGGAGGAGCGGTCCGCCTGCAGCCGGCGTTTCCCCTTGAGATTCATAATGTCGCCCAGCAAGGCTTTCAGTCCTCACGTCCAGCTAGCGCTCGTCATTATCATTACCCTGGGGCTCTGCCTTCTGATCGACGCCACCATTCCCCTGGGAACGGGGGTGAGCGTTCTCTACCTGCTGCCCACGGTGATCGCCTTTGTCGCCCGCCGCCCGGTGACGCCGCTGCTGGCCGCCATCTCCGGGATCGGCTGCACCATCGTCGCCTATTTCATGGCGCCGCAGGGGCTGGGCCTGGAAGTGGCGATGACGAACCGCGCCTTGTCGGGCATCACCAATATCCTGCTGGCGGTCATCGGTTTCTTCCTCATCCGGTACCGTAACGACAACCGTCACCAGCAATGGCTGCGCGAGAGCGAGACGGACCTGGCGCGGGCCACGGCCGGCAGCATCGCGCTGGACGAGCTGGGCAGCCGCACCCTCTCCTTCCTGGCCGAGCGCTTCGGCGCGATCGCCGGCGCCCTCTACGTCAAGGACGATGGCGCCTTCCGCAAGATCGCCACATATGGCGTGCCGGCCGGAGCCACCGTCCCCGAGCGCATGGAGCCGGGCGAGAGCCTGCTCGGCGAAGTCATGCGCCATGGCCGCACCACCACCATCGCCCGCGTTCCGGCAGGCTACCTCTCGTTCGGAACCGCGCTCGGCCAGGCAACGCCGGCCCGGCTGGTGCTGGGCGCGCCCCACGTCGACGGTACGGTCAACGCCGTGCTCGAACTCGGCTTCCTCGACACGCCGGAAGCGCGGCCGGAAGACCTCGCCGCCTTCCTCGACCTCGTCGGCAGTTCGCTCGGCATCACCCTGCGTTCGGCCAAGTATCGCGCCCGCCTGGAACACCTGCTTTCGGAGACCCAGCAGCAGGCCGAGGAACTCCAGAACCAGAGCGAGGAACTGCGCGCCACCAACGACGAACTGGAAGCGCAGAGCAAGCTGCTGCTTCACTCTCAGACCCAGCTCGAAGAACAGCAGGCCGAGCTGGAGCGCAGCAATTCGCAGCTCGAGGAACAGGCCCAATCGCTCGAAGCCCAGCGCGACGAGCTGACCCGTTCGCAGACCCGCCTGCGCAGCCAGACCGACGAGCTGGAACAGGCCAGCCGCTACAAGTCCGAATTCCTCGCCAATATGAGCCACGAACTGCGCACGCCGCTCAATTCGCTGCTCATCATGGCCCGCCTCCTGGCCGACAATCGCCAGGGCAACCTCTCGGGCGAGCAGGTCCGTTATGCCGAGACCATCGAGTCTTCCGGCAACGACCTGCTGACGCTGATTAACGACGTGCTCGACATTTCCAAGATCGAGGCCGGGCGGCTCGAACTGGAACCGCACCGCGTGCCGATGGACGCCATGCTCGGCAAGCTGGAGAACACTTTCTCCGCCGCAGCCTCGGGCAAGGGCCTGTCGCTGACGATGCATGCGGCCGAGGGCGTGACCGAGATCGAGACCGACCCGCTGCGGCTGGAGCAGGTGCTCAAGAACTTCCTCTCCAACGCCATCAAGTTCACGTCGCAGGGCGAAGTCTCGCTTGTCGTCGCGCGGGCCGCGAAAGGCCGCATCGCCTTCGCGGTGCGCGACACCGGCCCCGGCATTCCCGCGGACCAGCAGGATGCGATCTTCGAGGCCTTCCGCCAGGCGGACGGCGGCATCGCCCGCAAATACGGCGGCACCGGGCTGGGCCTGTCGATCTCCCGCGAACTGGCGCACTTGCTCGGCGGCACCATCACGGTGGACAGCACGCCCGGCACCGGCAGCGTGTTCACCCTGGAACTGCCCGAGACCTTCACGCCCGGCGATACCGCCAGCACCCCGCTGATCCCGGGCCGGTCCAGCCCCACGCCCACCCCGGCCGCATCGCAGACGACAGCCCCGGCGACCCGCCGCGGCCCTGCTCCTTCCGACGACCGCGAGACGCTTTCGGGCGATTCCCGCGTCATCCTGATCGTCGAGGACGATCCCGCTTTTGCCCGGATTCTCAGTGATCTCGCGCATGAAGTGGGCTTCGAATGCCTGATCGCGGGCACGGCCGACGAAGGCGCCCTGCTCGCCCGGCAATATCTGCCGCAGGCGGTGATCCTGGACATGCACCTGCCCGACCACACCGGGCTTTCCGTGCTTGACCGGATCAAGCGCGACACCCGTACGCGCCATATCCCCGTCCACATCGTCTCCGCCGACCATGACGATCACGCCGCGCTCGCCAGCGGCGCGGTGGGCTATCTGTTCAAGCCGGTCAGCCGCGACACCCTCGTCGGCATGCTGGAAGGCCTCGAAGCCCGCATGGACCAGCGCCTGCGCCGCGTGCTGGTGGTGGAGGACGACCCCCGCCAGGCCGAGGCGATCCATCTCCTCCTCGCCTCGCGCGATGTCGAGACGGTGGACGTGCAGAGCGCCGCCGACTGCCTCGCCCGCCTGGGCGAGGAAACCTTCGACTGCATGGTGCTGGACCTCAACCTGCCCGACATGTCCGGCCTCGACCTGCTCGAACGTCTCTCCCACGACGAGAGCGTCGGCTTCCCGCCGGTGATCGTCTATACCGGCCGCGAGCTCTCCGAAGAGGAAGAGATGCGGCTGCGGCGCTATTCCAAGTCGATCATCGTCAAGGGCGCCAAGAGCCCCGAGCGCCTGCTCGACGAAGTGACGCTGTTCCTGCACCAGGTCGTGTCCGAGATGCCGGACGAGAAGCAACAGCTCCTCGCCCGCTCGCTGGGCCGCGATGCCGCGCTGGAAGGCCGCCAGATCCTGGTGGTGGAAGACGACATCCGCAACATCTACGCCCTCACCTCGGTGCTCGAACCGCACGGCGTCCACGTCCGCATCGCCCGCAACGGCATCGAGGCCCTGAACGAACTCGCCCGCGTCGCCGACAGCGATATCCGCGACAGCGGCGGGGTCGGTGTCGACCTGGTGCTGATGGACGTGATGATGCCGGAAATGGACGGCCTCGCCTGCACGCGCGAAATCCGCAAGAACCCGCAGTGGAAGGGCCTGCCGATCATCGCCCTCACCGCCAAGGCCATGGAACGCGACCATCGCGAGTGCCTGGAAGCCGGCGCCAACGACTATCTCTCCAAGCCGCTCGACGTCGACAAGCTGCTCAGCCTCGTCCGCGTGTGGATGCCGCGATGAAACCCCTTGGACGGCGCGCCGTCGAAGCGGTGGAGGATATCGAGGTAGACCTCCTCATCGAGGCGATCTGGCGGCGATACCAGTACGATTTCCGGGACTATTCCCGCGCCTCGCTGCTGCGCCGGCTGCAGCGGGCGCAATCCCATTTCGGCTATCCCCACCTCTCCAGCCTGCTCGACCGGATTCTCCACGATCCCGAGAGCCTCAACGTCCTGATCGGTTTCCTGACCATCCAGGTCAGCGAAATGTTCCGCGACCCCGAGTATTTCCGGGCCATCCGCGAACAGGTCATCCCGCATCTGCGCACCTGGCCCTCGATCAAGGTCTGGGTGGCCGGCTGCGCCAATGGCGAGGAATTCTACTCGCTGGCCATCCTGTTCCGCGAGGAAGGGCTGGAAGAGCGCACCTTGTTCTACTGCACCGACATCAACCCCGCCGCCCTCGCCAAGGCGGAGGCCGGGGTTTACGAGATCGACCGGATCGCAGGCTTTTCCCGCAATTATCACGAGGCAGGCGGCCAGGGGTCGCTTGCGGACTATTACACCGCGAACTACGGCGTGGCCCGGTTCGACCCGACCCTGCGCCGCCGCGCGGTCTTCGCCGACCACAATCTGGCGAGCGACGCCGTGTTCTCCGAGGTTCAACTGGTGTCCAGCCGCAACGTGCTGATCTATTTCGACAGGGCGCTTCAGGACCGCGCGCTCGGCCTGTTCGCGCAGTCCCTTCCGCCCGGCGGATTCCTGGGGCTTGGCTCGAAGGAAACCGTGCACTTCTCCGCAGAGGGCGATAGCTTCGCCGAATTCGCGCCAATGGAAAAGATCTGGCGACGCACCAAACACGACGTCCAGGAGGCCGCCTTTGCTGAATGAGCCGCTCAAGATCCTGGCCGTGGACGATATCCGGGAGAACCTGCTCGTCCTGGAAGCCGCGCTCGACCAGCCGGGTGTCGAACTCGTCACCGTCTCGTCCGGCTTCGAGGCGCTCGAAGCCATGCTGCGCGACGATTTCGCGCTGGCCCTGCTCGACGTGATGATGCCCGAGATGGACGGCTTCGAACTGGCCGAACTGATGCGCGGTACAGAGCGTACCCGCGCCGTCCCCATCATCTTCCTGACCGCGCTCGCCACAGACGAACGCCGCCGGTTCCGTGGCTACGAAGCCGGGGCCGTCGATTACCTGCTCAAGCCGCTCGACATGGTCGAGCTGAACTCCAAGGTCGCGGTCTTCGTCGAGCTCGCCCGCCAGCGCCGCGAGATCGCGCGCCAGCGCGACGAACTCGGCCTCGCGCTCGGTCGCCTGCGCGCGCACGGCGACAATTCGCCGCTCGCCGTGCTGGAGATCGACGCCAACTTGCGGATCGTCAGCTGGTATCGCAGCGCCGAGCGCGAGATCGGCTTCTCCGCGCAGGACGTGCTCGGCCTGAAAGTGGAGGAAGCCCCCTTCCTGGCCCCGACCGACCGTGCGCGCTTCGTCGAAGGCATGCGCGCCCTGCTCGGCGGGGAAGACCGCCGCGAAACGCAGGAGCACCGCTTCCTGCGGGCCGACAAGGCTCTGCGCGAAGGCGAATGGTACTGTTCCTCGCTGGCGGGCACGGGCTCGCGCGGGGCCAGCGTGATGATCGAACTGCTCGACGTGACCGAGCGCCACCGCGCCGAGGAAACGCAGCGCCTGCTGATCGGCGAGCTGAACCACCGCGTGAAGAACACGCTGGCCACGGTCCAGGCCATCGCCTCGCAGGGGTTCCGCCATGCCCGTTCGGCGGAGGAATTCCAGCAATCGTTCGGTGGGCGCTTGCAGTCTCTCGCCCGCGCCCATTCGCTCCTCAGCGCCACGACCTGGGAACCCGCCAGCCTGCGCCGGCTCATCGCGGACCAGGTGGCGATCGGCGCCGTGAGCGAGGAACGGCTGCGCCTGGCCGGACCCGACGTGGACCTGCCTCCCGAACTCGCCTTGCGTTTTTCGCTGATCCTCCATGAGCTGGCCACCAACGCGCACAAGTACGGCGCTTTGTCCAACGAGACCGGCACGGTCGCGCTCGACTGGTCGCTGACGCGCCATGTCCTCTCGCTCACATGGAGCGAACGGGGCGGTCCGCCGGTCGTCGCGCCGCAGCGCCGGGGCTTCGGCTCGACCCTCATCGAAAGCAGCATGGCTGCCGACGGCGCCCGCATCAGCGCCGAATATGCCCCCGAAGGCGTGCGCTGGCACCTGGTGCTGCCGCTGGCCGACGATGCGGCACTCGAACCGCCACCGCTCCTGGTAACCGACACTGCTGGCGGCGCGCCCGCCGCGGCGATCCATGAGGCCGCCGGCCCTCAGTCTGCTGTCTCCCTTGCCGCTGACTCCCCGGCCGCCGGCTCCCTGGCCGTCGATGCGGCGGCACACCGCCCGAGCCCGCAGGGCCTGCGGGTGCTGATCGTCGAGGACGAGCCGCTGGTGGCCATGGAACTGATGATGGAGATCGAGGACTCGGGCGCCATCGCTCTCGGCCCTGCCACGTCCTGCGAACAGGCCATTGCCATGATCCGCGAAACCGGCCCCGACCTCGCCCTCCTGGACGGCAACCTGAATGGCGAGCGAATCGACGCCGTGGCGGACGAACTGGCAGCAAGGTCCACGCCCTTCGCCTTCGTCAGCGGCTACGACCGCCAGCACCTGCCCAAGGACCACAGCGAGCGGCCCATGCTGGGCAAGCCCTTCCTGGGCCGGGAAGTCGGCGCCATGGTCCGCCAACTCGCCGAAGAGGCCGGCGCCCTCGCCCGCTGAACCTCGGACAACGGCTCCGCGGCGCGCGGAAAAGGAAACTTTCCGCGCGTCCTAGGGTTTATTCTCAGGAATGATCCCTAGAAATGGAGCCGCCAATGGCCCTGACGCAAGACAGCACTTATCGCTCGGAACGGATCTGGACGCCGCGCGCGCCGCTCGATCCCGGCCTGCGCCGCCGCTTCCATGGCCCCATCCAGCCGATGGACCAGCCCACTTTCCTCGAACGCCTGTTCGGGCATCGCTGACCCCGGCCCACCCTCCAAACGCATTTGAGATCCGCCCCGACCGCCTGTAGGCTAGGCGCCATGTCTGCAGTGCCTCCAGCGTCCATCCTTTTCGTCTGCCTCGGCAATATCTGCCGCTCCCCACTTGCCGAAGCGGCGCTTCGGGAGGCGGCGGACGAAGCGGGACTGGACCTCGATATCGACTCCGCCGGGACCGGCGCCTGGCATATCGGCAAAGGCCCCGACCCGCGCTCCTGCGCCGAGGCGCTCCGCCACGGCATCGATATCTCATCCTATCGCGCCAGGCAGGTCAAAGCCGACGACTTCCGCAGATTCGACCGCATCGTCGCGCTGGACGCCAGCAATCTCGCGAATCTGAAGCGCATCGCGCCTGCCGGCCATTCCGCCCGCCTTTCGCTCCTGCTGGACCATGTGCCCGGACTGGAAGGGCAGGACGTGGAAGATCCCTATTACGGCGGCCCCGAAGGCTTCGAGACGACCTGGCGTCAGGTGCGCGAGGCGGCCCGCAATCTCGTCGCGGAAATCGCCGGATCGGGCCGCTGACCCCGGCGTACGGATAGCTCAGGAGCGATCCGCCGATGAGCGCCCCTGCCGGACGGGCCCAACCGGTTTGCTTTTACCCCTGCTTCCATTATATGCCCGCTCGAACGCCCCGGCCCGCGGTCGCCCGACGTCCTACAAGCCGGGGTTTGCTCTTTATACAGTTTCAAGGACGAACACGCATGTCCCGTCGCCGCCAGATCTACGAGGGCAAGGCCAAGATCCTCTACGAAGGCCCTGAACCCGGCACCCTGATTCAGTATTTCAAGGACGATGCCACTGCGTTCAACGCGCAGAAAAAGGGCACGATCCAGGGCAAGGGCGTGATCAACAACCGCATCAGCGAGTACGTGTTCACGCGCCTGAATCACATTGGCGTGCCCAACCACTTCATCCGCCGCCTCAACATGCGCGAGCAGCTCGTCCGCCAGGTCGAGATCATCCCGATCGAGGTCGTGGTGCGCAATGTGGCGGCCGGTTCGATCTCGAAGCGCCTGGGCATCCCTGAAGGCGAACCCCTGCCGCACACGCTGATCGAATATTACTACAAGGACGATGCGCTGGGCGATCCGATGATCGCCGAAGAGCACATCGCCTGCTTCGGCTGGGCCACCAACGAAGAGATGCAGGACATCTCGGCGATGGCGATCCGCGTGAACGACTTCATGTGCGGCATGTTCGCGGCGATCAACATTCGCCTCGTGGACTTCAAGCTCGAATTCGGCCGCATCTGGGACGGCGACTACAGCCGCGTGATCCTGGCGGACGAGATCAGCCCCGACGGCTGCCGCCTGTGGGACATGTTCACCGGCGAAAAGCTGGACAAGGACCGCTTCCGCCGCGACCTCGGTGGTGAGGAAGAAGCCTACCAGGAAGTCGCGCGCCGTCTCGGCCTGCTGCAGGACGACAACGGCCCGAGCGAAGTGCTCGACCTGTCGAAGCACCGCAAGCTGCGCGGCAAGTAAGTCTCGCAGGACCTTGAAAAGAGCCCGGCCGCCGCGAGGCGCGCCGGGCTCTTTTCGTTTGCCCGTTGTCCGCCTCGCCAGGATCGCGGAAGGCCGCAGCCTCTTGTTATCAGCGACTTGGTGAGGCACTCCCGCGCGATGCGGAAGATTCTCCTCACCGCCCTGCTCTTTGCCGCGCCGCTCGGCGCATCGGCTCGAGAGGCCGTGCCGCGCGCCGAGAGAGCCGGCACCAACGACACCAGCTGGGCCTTCGAAAAGAGCGACATTCCGCTCGATTCCGAGTTCCGCTTCGGGCGCCTCGCCAACGGCATGCGCTATATCGTGCGGCGCAATGCCACCCCCGTCGGAACCGCCGTGGTGCGGATGGAAGTCGCCGCCGGCTCTCTCGACGAGCATGACGACGAACAGGGCTTCGCGCATTTCGTGGAGCACATGGCCTTCAACGGCAGCAAGCGCGTGCCCGAAGGTCAGATGATCCCGCTTCTCGAACGCGACGGCCTGGCTTTCGGCGCGGACACCAATGCCTCCACCAGCTTCGAACGCACCGTCTACAAGCTGGACCTGCCGCGCAGCGACGCCGCCCTTCTCGACACAGCGCTCATGCTCATGCGCGAGACCGCCGGCGAGCTGACGATCTCGCAAGCCGCGATCGACCGCGAGCGCGGCGTGATCCTTTCGGAAATGCGCGATCGCAACACCTTCGCCTTGCGCAACACCATCGATTCGACGCGCTTCTTCTATCCCCGCGCGCTCTATTCCAGCCGCTTCCCCATCGGCACCGTCGCCACGCTCAATGCCGCCAACGCACAGAACCTGCGCGCGTTCTATGCGCGCGAATATGTTCCGGACCATGTCACCCTGGTCATCGTCGGAGACTTCGATCCGGCAGCGGTCGAGGCCGGGATCGTGCGCCACTTCGGAGACTGGCAGGGTCCGCAGGCCGAGCTGCAGCCCGATGCCGGGCCGGTGGATGCCAAGGATCGCAAGCGCACCGGCATCTGGGTCGATCCCGCACTGTCGGAACGGCTGACCATCCAGCGCAACGGCGCCTGGCTGGACGAGCCCGACACGGTCGCCCAGCGGCAGGAGAACCTGCTGCGCTCGATCGGCTACGCCATCGTCAACCGCCGCCTGCAGCGCCTTTCGCGCAGTGCCCAGCCCCCATTCCGCGGCGCCGGCTTCGGCACGGGAGACGTTTTCGAAACCGCCCGCTCCACCCGCCTCATCATCGACAGCGTGGACGGCAAATGGGCGGACGGCGTGGCCGCCGTCGCCCGCGAGTATCGCCGCGCCCTGGCGCACGGTTTCAGCGCTGCCGAAGTCTCCGAACAGCTCGCCCAATTGCGCAGCTCGCTCGTCGATGCGGCCGGTTCGGCGAATACCCGCAGCAATGCGGTGCTGGCGGCTATCGCGCTGGCGCTCGTCGACGATCGGCTGGTGCCCTCCACGCCGGCCTCCGGGCTCGAACGCTTCGAGGCTTTTGCGCCCCGGATCACGCCCAAGGCCGTGCTGGCCGCTGTCCGGCGCGAGGCGCTGGCGCTCGACAAGCCCCTGATCCGCTTCGAGGGCCGCAAGGCGCCGGACGGCGGCGAACCAGCCCTGCGCAGCGCCTGGCAGCAAGCCATGCGCGGCCCCGTGCCTCGCGAAAACGCGGCCGCCGCCGCGAACTTCGGCTATACCGCCTTCGGCACGCCCGGTGCGGTCGTCAGCGATACCCGCGATCCCCTGCTGGGCATTCGCGAGCTGCGTTTTTCCAACGGCGTCATGCTCAATCTCAAGCAGACCGAACTGGAAAAGGATCGCGTGCGCGTCAGCCTCTCCATCGACGGTGGCGACATGCTGGAGACGCGGGACGACCCCCTGGCCACGGACATGGTGGGCTGGCTCGAAAAGGGCGGCCTCGGCAAGCACAGCCGCGACGATCTGGACAGCATCATGGCGGGCCATACGCTGGGCTTCGGCCTGTCGAGCGGCACGGCCAGCTTCGACGCGCAGACGGTCACCACCCCGCGCGACCTGGAACTGCAACTCCAGCTGCTCACCGCCCTGGTCACCGATCCCGGCTACCGCGCAGAGGGTGAAGTGCAGTACCGCCAGCAGGTGAACAACACTTTCGCCCGGCTTCGCGCCACGCCGTCCTCGGCGATGAGCGCGGATCTTGGCCGCATCGTTTCCGACAACGACCCGCGCTTCAGCCTCCAGCCGGTCGAGACCTATCGCCGGCTGACTTATGCCCGGCTGCAGAAGAGCATTTCGGATCGCCTTTCCCATGGCGCCGTGGAAGTGGGCCTCGTCGGCGATTTCGACGAGGACAAGGCCATCGCCTTCGTGGCCGGGACGCTGGGCGCTCTCCCGCCGCGTGAAGCTGCGTTCCAGGCTTATGACGAACAGCCGCCGCGCACCTTCACGGCAGACCGCAGCGCCCGGGTGGTTCGCCACACCGGCCCTGCCGATCAGGCCCTGTTGCGGCTGACCTGGCCCACGCGCGACGATTCGGACCCGCTCGACACGCTCAGGCTGGAAATGCTCGAGCGTGTCGTCCGCATCGAATTGACGGACAGTCTGCGCGAAGCCCTGGGCAAGGCCTATTCACCCTCGGCCGGCAGCTCGCTGTCGCATTACTGGAAGGGTTACGGCACGTTCGCCATCGCCGCCTCGATCGACGTTGCCGACGTTCCCGCCAGCCGCGAGGCAATCCGCAAGGTCCT
>Ga0160437_1000124_pt1 | contig 45441 bp, 34 predicted proteins | sample HID1975I_E0MG_FD_108227 | JGI IMG/M metagenome (GOLD analysis project Ga0160437, IMG submission 108227) | Enriched soil microbial communities from UW Madison campus, WI, USA - HID1975I_E0 MG | ecosystem: Environmental > Terrestrial > Soil > Unclassified | place: USA: Madison, Wisconsin... | reverse complement strand
GCTGGCTGGCCGAAACGCCCGCGGGCACGGCCACCGTGCGGTTCAGTCCGCCCAATGCTTTCGGCGTGCTCGATCACTGGGTATCCCTGCCCGGCAAGCCGGAAATCTACATACCCCTGCGCCTCGTCGCCAATGGCGAGGGGACCGAAGTTGTCTTCCTTCTGTTTCGTCAGCCCGGCATGTCCGACGAGGACTTCTTTGCGGATGCCGCTACGGTGACGAAGGATCTAAAGGCGCTCAAACGCCTGCTGGAGGGGGAAAGCGCCGAATGACGAGATCGACCGGAACAGTGATAAGGTAATACATCCGGCCAGGCAGGGGACGACAGGATGACATCGAAAGATCAAGCGGTGAGCGAGAACCAGGCACTGCCCGTCATCGTCACTGAGCGGCTGACCTTGCGCGGGCGGACGCCGGACGATGCCGAAGCCCTGTTCCCGGCGATGTCCGATCCGGGGATCATGACATGGTGGTCCCGAGCGCCTTTTGCCGACCCGCGCGAACTGCGCGAGGATTTCGGGTTGGAGAAAGCCGGATCGTGGCGAACCTGGGCGATCCTGGAGACTGGAAGCCGCCATGCCATCGGCTTCGTCTCGGCCGGGAGCAAGCGGCAAGGTGTCAGCGAGGTCGGCTATCTCCTCTCGCGGGAGGCGCAGGGCCGCGGGATCGGCCGCGAGGCCGTGGCCGCCGTGATCGGACAGCTTTTCGCGGAGGGCCAGCGGCGCGTCTTCGCCGATACCGACCCCGACAATCGCGGTTCGATTGCCCTGCTGGAAAACCTGGGCTTCCGGCTGGAAGGCCATCTGCGCGGCGAATGGCACACTCACATCGGCATTCGCGATTCGCTGATCTTTGGCCTGCTCGCCTCGGAATGGGGCGGCTGAACGGAGCGGATAGCCCGGCCCTATCCGTTCAGCAGTTGGTCACCGATCGATGCGTCGAAATGGGCCGTCATGGCCGCAGCCGCCGCGTCCGGATCACGGTCGGCAATGGTCTGGGCGATGCGGCGGTGGAGACTGAGGATCGCCGCCTTCTCTTCCTCGGTCCGCCGGGTATCCCAGGCGCGCGGCACGGCGAACTCCATCTGCGGCTCGAAAGAGCGGACGATCTGGCTGAACAGGAAATTGCCCGAGGCGGCCGCAATCACCTGGTGGAAGGCAGTATCGAAGGACGTGATCTGTGCCATGTTGCCATCGGCGCGGGCCATGGATTCCGAGAGAGCGAGGATCTGCTCGGCCTGAAGGTCGCTGCGTTTCTCGGCCGCCAGCGCGGCGATGCGGACTTCGACGGTGCGGCGCACGTCCCATACTTCGGCCACGCTGATCTGCGATGTCGCCACGGCATGGTCCAGCGAGGTGCCGATCACCGAGCCGTCGATCGCACCGACGCGGGGACGTCGGCCATTGCCCACGTCGATCAGACGCAGGGCAGCCAGTGCGCCGAAAGCCTCACGCATGACGGCGCGACTGACACCGAGATCGGCAGCGAACTGCCCCTCACCCGGCAGCGTATCGCCCACCTTGAGGTCGTTCAAACGAATATGGCCGCGCACGGCCTGGACCGCCTGCTCCACCAGCGAGCCGCCGCCCTCCGCCATTCGCCCTTCCAGCGTCCGTGTCGTCACGCGGCCAGCCTCCCTGCGCGGTAGTAAGTGGGCGCCTGCCCGAACTTGCGGGCGAAGGCGCGGGTGAAACTGGCATTGTTGAGATAGCCGCAGCGATAGCCGATGGAAGAGACCGGCAGATCGGTGGAAAGCAGCATCTGCCCCGCCCGGCGCAGCCGTTGATCGGCAAGGGCGTCGGCCACACTGCAATCGAACATCTCGCGGAAACCCCGGGTGAGCTTGGCGCGGTTGAGACCGGCTGCCCGGGCGATCATGTCGAGCGTCAACTTTTCCGCCCAGCGTTCCTCGATGATGCGGCGCGCGGCCAGAAGCCGGCGGGTATCGGCGCTGGAAATCACGCGGTCCTGGCTGACGGGCACGAGATCGCCCTGCCCTTGCGCGCGCAGGATATCGCAAAGCAGTTCGATGCTCTTGGCCAGACGATAGGGCGTGCGCGCCATTTCCGGCAGGTCGCAATCGCGAATGGCCAGCGCTATGGCCCGCAAGTCTGCGGGAAGGTGATGGAGCGCACCGTCGGCGGGCAGCGAGGCCGCGCCCAGGATCCGCTCGCAAGCGGCGCGGGCTACCAGCAGGATCACGCGCTCCTGCCGCTCGGCGTCCAGAGACGGGCAATCGGGGGCGGCCAGGTAGCGCAAGGTCGCTGCTATGCCCGCAGAGCCAAACGTGACCACGAAAGCGACCGGCGCGGCTGGGGACGACTGCGTATCGAGCAGCGGCACGGCGCCTGCTCCAACCAGACTGACCATTTCCGGCGACACTTCGATCGCAGCCATTGGGGATTCGTTTTCCATCGCCCCTCCTCTCCTTCTGGCAGGATAACCTATCTGACAGCTTCTGCAAGAGCTATCAGATAGGTTCCAAAGTCGCGGAAAGCGGCGCCCGGCGCATGGCCTGGAGGAACGCCAGGACCGAGACGGCTCCTACGACAGCGCCGACGATCGCCAGCCCCTGCCCCAGATGCGCCTCGCCGCCGAGCAGGCCGCTGACCCAGGCCACCAGCGAAGGTGCCACCCCGAAGCCGACCAGCCCGGCCAGGGCGATGAAGGCGCCGATGCACAATCCGCGCAGTTCGTTGGGGATCAGCACCGTGAGGGCCACGGAGGTTATCAGCCCGGTGACCGTACCGCAGAACATCAGCAGGCCTACCGCAGCGGCGAACAGCGGCACGCTCGGGGCAATGGGAAACAGTGCCGCCGGTACGCCTGCCGCGGCCGCCAGAACCGCGCCGATCAGCAAACCGCCGCGGCGCCCGGTCTTCTGGCCAAGATCCGCCGCAAGCCCGCCGAGGATCGATCCCACCAGCCCGGCCGAAAAGATCAGCGCGCCCATCCATCCGGCGAAGGCCTCAGGCGCCAGGCCATAGCTGCGCGACAGGACCGGCGAGGCCCAGATGCTGGCGGCTGCGTCGGCCATGACCACGCTCACTTGCCCGATGAACAGCGGGATCAGGAACGCCCGCCTGGCCCAGAGTTCGTGGACGACGACCGCGAACGGCGCATGGATGCTCGCCTCGACTTCGTGGCGCTCGGGTTCCCGCAAGGCGAGCAGCGGCAGGATCAGGCACACGCTGATCGCGGCCAGCAGGACATGGGTGCCGCGCCATGGGGAGAGGCCGTGCATGAAGGGAAGCGGCGCGTGGATCATGGCGCCCAGCAGCCATCCCGCCAGTGCGAAAGCGCCTGCCTGGCCCAGGCACTTGCCCAGGGTCACGACCAGCATCGCCCGCCCCCGCTGCTCGGGCGCGCAGAGGTCGGCGGTCAGCGAGAGCGCAGCCGTCAGCGCGCCAGTCGTGCCGATGCCCGCCATCATCCGCGCCAAGAACAGCACCGGCAGGTTCTGCGCGAAAGCGGTCAAGAGCGTGCCCGCGGTCCAGACCAGCCCCAGCAGAAGCAGCAGCCGAACCCGGTTGCGGCGGTCGACGAGGATGCCGATCGGGATCGAGAAGACCACCAGCGGCACCGCTGCCGAAACGCCCTGGACAAGGCCCAAGGCATAGTCGCTCAGTCCCATTTCCGCCTTGGCGCCTTCCTGCACCATGCTGAAAGAACCCATCATCGTGAAGCCGCCGGCCATGGCGAGCGCCAGGATCAACAGCGGCATCAGCCGGTGGCGGAAGGAGGGCACCGAACGCGGCGCTTCGAGAGTGAGGCTGGTCATGTCTTGCGATCCCGAAAGGTCACCCGGCCGCCTGGGGGGTACCAAAGGCGACCGGGCGGTTCCGCCCCACCCGGCGGAACGTGGCTCAGGCGTTTTCACTCGGAAAACGCGAAAATCTTACCCGGATTGAACAGGTCCTGCGGATCGAGCGCCCGCTTGATGAGACGCATCATCTCCACCGCCTCGCCCAGTTCGGCGACGAGCCAGTCCTGCTTGCCAAGGCCGATGCCGTGCTCCCCGGTGCAAGTGCCGTCCATCGCCAGCGCGCGCTCTACCAGACGGGCGTTGATGGCCTCCACTTCCTCCATCTCCGCGGGAGCATCGGGGTCCATCGAGAAGACGACGTGGAAATTGCCGTCCCCGACATGCCCCAGGATCGTGCCCGGAACGCTGGATCCTTCCAGGTCGCGCTTGGTCTCGGTTATGCATTCGGCAAGGCGGCTGATCGGCACGCAGACGTCGGTCGCCCAGCCCACGGCCCCGGGGCGCAAATTGACGGCCGCGTAATAGGCCTCGTGCCTTGCCTTCCAGAGCTTCGAGCGCTCTTCTGGAAGGTTGGACCAGCGGAAGGCGCTGCCACCGTTCATGTCGGCGATTTCGCGCACGGTTTCCACCTGCTCCTCGACATAGCGGCTGGAGCCGTGGAATTCGAAGAACAGCGTGGTCAGTTCCGGGTAGTCGAGCTTCGACCAGCGGTTGACCGCCTTCATCTGCAAATCGTCCAGGATCTCGACACGCGCCAGCGGCACGCCGAGCTGGATCGACTGCACCACGGTATCCACCGCGCCTTCCAGCGTCTCGAAACTGCATACGGCCGAGGAAATCGCTTCGGGAATGGCGTGAAGGCGCAAGGTCACTTCGGTGATGATGCCCAAGGTGCCTTCGCTGCCGATCATCAGGCGAGTGAGATCGTAGCCGGCGGCGGACTTGCGCGCCCGGCGTGACGTGCGGATGTCGCGGCCGTCCGGCGTGACGACCCGCAGAGACAGGATCGCCTCACGCATGGTGCCATAACGCACGGCGTTGGTGCCCGATGCCCGCGTCGCCGCCATGCCGCCGATGGTGGCATTGGCGCCCGGATCGATGGGAAAGAACAGCCCCTGGTCGCGCAAGTGTTCGTTGAGCTGCTCGCGCCGCACGCCGGCCTGGACGGTGCAATCGAAATCCTCGGCATTGACTGCAAGGATCGCATCCATCTGGCTGAGATCGACCGTGACGCCGCCCCGTACCGGCAGCGCGTTGCCCTCGATGGACGTGCCCGCGCCATAGGCCACGATCGGCACGGCGGCCGCCACGCAGAGCCTTACCAGTTCGACCACGTCCTCGGTCGAACGGGCGAAGACCACGGCATCCGGCAGCGCGGGCTCGAAATGGGCCTCGCTCTGGCCATGCTGGCTGCGGATGGCCTCGCCTGTCGCCAGACGTTCGCCGAAGGCGGCGTGCAGGCTGTCGAGGAAGCCTTCCGGCAGGGGCTTGCGGGGCGGTTGGGGGGGAGACGCGCCCATCGGATCAGAACCGGAAGCTCGCGCGCACGCCGTAGCGTCGCAGGTCGCCGATGATGCCCAGGTCCGAGGCCGGCAGACCGGCCAGCGCCAGGGTGGTCTTTTCGATGTACGAGTCGAAATACTTCTTATTGAACAAGTTGTTGCCGAACACGGAAAGCTCGATCCCGTTTTCCATCCGATAGGTGATGGAGCCATTGAACAGGACGTAGCTTTTCAGGATCGTCGCCGTCGTCTGGTTCAGGCTGGCGGCGGAGCGGCTGCCCTTGCCGTTGACGCTGGCATTGAAGGTCAGGCTGTCCGCGCCGATCGGCACGACGTAATCGCTGGAGAGGTTGAACATCCAGTCCGGCTGGAAGGTCAGCCGGTCGGTCGCCAGCGTACGGCCGGTGACCTCGGTATATTGCGAGGAGTCGGTCAGGCGCGCATGCATGTAGGTGGCGCCGCCCGAGAGCGTCCATTGCTCCACCGGCCGATAGCTGAACTCCAGTTCCGCGCCGTAGCTTTCGACATCGCCCGAATTGAGATCGACGGTGACAAGGCCGCCGGTCGAGGACGGGGCGATGGAATTGAGGCCGATGTAGTCGCTGTAATCGTTGTAGAAGAGATCGCCCGAAAGGGTGAAGCTGCGGTCGGCCGAAACGTACTTGGTGCCCACTTCGTAAGTCCAGGCGGAGTCGCCCTTGTACTTGCGGACGGGCGCGGTCACGGCATTGAACCCGCCGCCGCGATAGCCGCGTGCGACCGAGGCGTACGTCATCAGTTCGGGCGTCCAGTGGCGCGTGACCGAAAGGCGCGGTTCGACCTGGTCTGACTTGAGACCGACGCTACCCGCGGCGCCCGCGTTGATCGCACCGCTCGCCGAGCGGTCCTCATGGTCATAACGCAGACCCAGCGCCACTTCCCAGTCGGGATTGGGCTTCCAGAACACCGTACCGAACGCGGCATACGTGTCGGCCTTGGTCCGGTTGCTGTTGTTGTTGGTGAGATTGAAGGGAACGATCAGCGTCGCCTGGTTGGAGCGCGTATCCTCGCGGCTGTAGAACAGCCCGAACAGGGTAGAGAGCTGGTCGCTGAGCTTGGTGTCGAAGCGAAGCTCCACCGTCTTGGTGCGCAGGCTGTCGCTGGAGGCCTGGCGCACGATGTTGAGCGGGCCGAAGTCACCGTCGGTATCGGGCGCGCTGCTGTTGCGCGCGTCGTAGGCCGCCTGAAGCGTCACGGTGGTGGCGATGGCCTCGATCGGCGTCTCGACCTTGGCATTGACGCCGCGATACTTGTAGGTCGTGGTGCCCAAGGTGTTGAACTGGTTGCTGCGCGAATAGTCGGTAGGGCCGGTGACGCGGGCATAAGGGACATTGGTGCCCTTCACCCAGTCGTAGTAGCCGTTGACCACCAGCGTCAGGTCTTCCGTGGGCGTCGCGCGGATCGTGGCGCTGACCGAGTCCGTGTTGAACTTGTTCGACTTGCCGCCGATCGTGGTGTTGTTGATGAAGCCGTCCTGCTGGCGGTGCGAGGCACCGACGCGAACCGCCAGCTTGTCCGTGACGATCGGCGCGGAGACCGAGCCTGAAACCAGCCAGGAATCGTCCGGCCCGGCGTAGCTCGCCTGTCCGCGCGCCTCGAACTCGTTGCCGGGCTGGCGGGTGATGACGTTGATTGCGCCGCCCAGCGTGTTCTTGCCGTAAAGCGTGCCTTGCGGGCCGCGCAGCACTTCGATCCGCTCGACGTCGAGCAGCGGATTGTTCAGGTAAGCGGTATTGGGGCGGTAGATGCCGTCCACGAACAGCCCGACACCAGGCTGGACCGACTGGACCAGCGTTACGCCGACGCCGCGGATCGAAACGAAGGCGCGGCCGGCGCCGTCGCTGCTGATATTGAGACCGGGCGTCAGCACCGCTGCCTCGCGCACGGAGTTGATATTGCGCTTGGCCAGCGTGTCGCCCGAGACGGCCGTGACCGCGACGGGTACGTCGAGCAGGGTCTCGGTGCGCTTGCGGGCGGTGACGACGATTTCGGGAGCGGCACTATCGGCCGAAGCGGCCGGTGCGCGCTCCTGCTGCGCGGTAGCCGGCGATGCGGCCAGAGCCAGACACGATGCGCCGACAGACAGGCAAACCCTGAAATTCATAGATCCTCCCTCGCTACCGCCTGCCGAGGTCCATGCCTGGCAAGTCGGCCAATTCAACCTATAAGACAGGTCTAACCTATCTGAAAGGTCCTTGGGGAGTCATTTCGAGTTTGCCGATCGGCGCAATGTGTTGACCAATCGGCATCGGCGGGGAGACGGCGGGCACCTGCAGGCCTGTTTTCCCGCATGAGAAACGCCGACAAAACAACGTCATCCTGAAACGAATTCAGGATGACGTCGTGAGTGGAAGATGGCTGGTGCTCTTACGGCTACCAGCAGGTGTAGCCCCCATCGGCCAGCACGATGCTGCCGGTCATCAGGCTGGCCGCATCGGAAGCGAGGAAAGCGACGACAGAGGCGACTTCCTCCACTTCACCGAGACGGGCCATCGGCGTGGAGTCGATCCAGCGGCGATACATCTCGCCCTGCTTATCGGCGAACTCGTTGAGCGGCGTGCGGATGTATGTGGGCGCCACGGCATTCACCCTGACGCCCCGGTCCGCCCACTCGGCGGCAAGGCTGCGCGTGAGCTGATGGACGGCCGCCTTCGAGGCGTTGTAATAGCTCTGACCCTGCGGCCGATTGACGATGAAGCCGCTCATCGACCCGACATTGACCACGCTGCCACGCCCGGCCGCGAGCATGTGCCGGCCGAAAGCGCGGGCGCACCAGAAGGTGCCGTTGAGATTGACATCGATGACGTTGAGCCAGTGCTCGTCCTCGACCGTTTCGGCCGCCGTCTCGCTGCGCGCAATGCCGGCATTGTTCACCAGGATATCGATCGCACCCAGTTCATCGGCGACCTGGGTTACCCGGGCGGAGTGAGTCACGTCCATGACACGGCCCTCGCAGGCATAGCCCTTTTCCCGCATGGTCCCACGGGCGCTCTCGATGGCGGCCTCGGACAAGTCGGCGATCACCACCTCGGCGCCCATCTCGGCCAGCGCCTCGACGCAGGCGAGCCCGATGCCGCTGGCGCCCCCGGTGACGAGCGCGCGGCGCCCGTTCAGTTTCAAGCGTTCAAGATACATGGAAGGTCCTCAGGGAAGGAAGGGGGCGATCGGGAACGGCGGTTCCTCGACAGCTTCGCCGCGTTCCAGCTGGAACACGGCGCGATGCTCTCGGGTGAATTCGCGCCAGGGCAGGCTGCCGTCGCGGGCGAAATCCACCCAGATGCGGTGGACGCGGTCTGCCAGTTCCTGCGGAGGATTTTCCCCGCAAAGACCGTCGGGACCGGTCGTCGTGGCCAGGGAGTCGAACACGAAGGGCAGTTCCATGGCGTGGGCGGCGCCCAGCCCGCCGAACAGCGGGGAGCGCCATTCGAACTCGTACATATGCGTTCGGCCCTGGTGTTCCTCGGCAAATCGGCGGGCCGGCCAGCGGAAGACCAGATCGTTCGCCGCATCAGTGAAGGCATGGCCCGGCTTCACCCCGCGGCGGCCCATGCCGTAAGCCTTGAGCAGCTTGCGCGCATGCGGATGGACGCGGTGGAACACGTACGTTGCCAGGAGCCTGCCGATCTTCTCGCGCAGCCCGCTCGGCACGAAGTAGAGGTTCATCTCCTCGGCATTGGTACCGATCAGCAGGTCTATTTCCGCGCCCGTGCCGGCCTTCAGCGCATCGAGCGGTTTCAACGGCAGGACATCGTCGCCATGGACCGGAACGAAGCGGCTGATGCCGAACACCGGTTCATGTCCTTCGGCGTCGCGCAAGTCGAGCCGGGTGGTAGGCAGGCTGACTTTCTCCACCGCGTCCAGCAACGTCTCGCCGGGCTCGACGCTGCGATAGCCTTCCGCATCCGGGGAAATGCGCAGGAGCTTGGCCAGCTTGCGGACGAGCCGCTGCGCCACCGCGATGTCGCGGGTCATGCGGCCGTGCCCGCTCTGGACGATGGCGCGGCGGAAAAGGCCCTTGGCGAGCGGCGAGGCCACAAGATCGGCGATCGCCATGGCGCCCGCGGATTCCCCGAAGACCGTGACATTGCCCGGATCGCCGCCGAACGAGACGGCATTGCACCGCACCCATTCGAGCGCGAAAAGCATGTCGCGCAGACCGAGATTGGTGGGCACGCCCGGAATGGGCAGGAAACCATCGACACCCAGGCGATAGTTTATCGAAATGAAGACGATACCGTCCCGCGCGAAGCTGCTGCCGTCCTGAACCGGCGCGTCCTTGCTGCCGATCACGAAGCCGCCGCCATGGATGAACACCATGACCGGCCTTCTTCGGCCGTCCTCGGCCTGGCCATCGCCGGGCGCGAATACGTCCAGCGTCAGGTATTCATCGCCGTGCCGCCAGCCCTCGCCGACAAGCGCCGCCGCGTCGAGGCCGGGCACCCCCTTGACGCGCTGCGGGGCGTTCGGTCCGGGTTCGAGAGCGTCACGCACACCGTCCCAGGGCGCCGGATCGCGCGGGATTGCAAACCGGGCCGCGCCGACCGGTGCCGCCGCATAAGGCACGCCCCTGAACCGCGCGACGCCTCCATCCACGATGCCGCGTATCGCTCCCGCTGTCGTCCGGACGATCACCCTTGCCTTCTCCCTGCCATTCCTCGGCTTTTCAACGCGAGAATAGCGGCTTGGGGTCCTCCTCCCACCTGCTTTTACTATGCAGATCGGCGCAATTCGATTGCCTTCCGGCCGGGGAACGCCGCCGGGCGGTCAGAAATAGATGTCGATGTAGTCGGTCAACGCATCGCACCATTCGAATTCCCGCAGCCGGTAATAGCTGCGGTTCTGAGTGATGGCGAAGTGCCAGGACTTGTCCTGCGAGCATGAGCGGCCGGGATCCGGCGTGTTCGTAATGCTGATGCGGCCCTGGAAGGTGAAGTAATCGGCGCCGATCTCGGTTATCGTGCCGTCCAGCACCAGCCTGCCCGGCCCGCCCGCTTCCGCCTGGATGCCATGCAGCTTCCACACATCGCCCTCGCGCCTGACATCGGCGCTGCCGCGTCGATCCCAGTTGATCCATTGCAGGGTCAAACCCTTGTTCGCCAGAAGCCGTTCCGCCCCTCGCTGGTCGAGGATGCGGGTCGCCTCGCCCTGGCTGACGGCGCGCGGCGGCGCCTCGTCCGCCTGCGCTGCGGGACCGCTGGCCGCCAGCAGGATGAGCGGCATGAGAATGTGCAGTGCAGTGGCTTTCATCGCCTTGGTTGCCTTCTTCGCTGCCGGGGTGGTCGATCGCCGGACAGGATAGGCGGGGTTCGCCGCTCTTTCCAGTGGCTTGCGGGAAATGCCGGGTCGAGGCCGGCTCCTCCCGGCGGCGATGCGGGAACCTGTTCAATCTGACAGTCACGCTCAGAAAATCAGCCATTAGTCTCGTGCGCAAAGCAGCGCCCGCATCGAACGAGTCTCGGCAGGACCGGGTTGAGGCAGGGCCGCTCGCCCGAATAAAATCGACACGGGAAAAATCGAGCAAAAGGGAGACAAAGGATGGGCGAAGACCCCGAATGGGACCTGGAAGCTGACGTCGTGGTGCTCGGATCCGGCGGCGCCGCCATGACGGCGGCGATCTCCGCGCACGATTTTGGCGCGAAGGATGTCGTCATCCTGGAGAAGACCGGAATGGTCGGCGGCACCACGGCCATGTCCGGCGGCATGCTCTGGATCCCGGGCAACCATCACCAGGTCGAGGCCGGTATCGCGGAATCCGACGAAGACGTGGTGGCCTACCTCGATGCCCTGGCTCCGGGCGCGCTCGATCCCGATACGCTGGGCGCCTTCATGGAATGCGGGCCGGAGATGATCCGCTATCTGGCAGACAGGACGCCGGTGCGCTTCCATGCCTACGCCGATTTTCCCGACTATCAGCCCTATATGCCAGGCGCGAAACCCGATGGCGGGCGCTCGCTGGACAACGATGCCTTTTCCTTCGAAAGACTCGGCAAATGGGCAACGCGAGTCAATCCCACGAAGATGGCCTATCCCGTCCGCGGCAGCCTCATGGAGGCGATCAACGGAACGCTGGATGAAGCCACACTCGCGGAACGCGAGGCCGGCGACTACCGGGGGCTGGGCCAGGCGCTGGCCGGATCGCTGTTCCGGGCCGTGCTGGACCGCGACATTCCCGTCCAGTTCGAAAAGCGCGCCCGCAAACTGGTGAAGGACGGCGACCGCGTGGTCGGCGTCGTGGCGGAAGACGCCAATGGCCGCGATTTTCGCGTGCGCGCGCGCCGCGGCGTGGTGATCGCCACCGGCGGTTTCGAATGGAACGAGACACTGGTGAAGACCTTCCTGCGCGGTCCGCTCACCGGCCCGGTCAGCGTCCCGGAAAACGAGGGTGACGGCCTGCTCATGGCGATCGAGGCCGGCGCGCAGCTTGGCAACATGCAGCATGCCTTCTGGCAGCAGAGCGTGCTCGAATTCGAGCCACAGCACCGCGCGGCCAAGCCCAACTACCTGCTCGGCTCCGACGAACGCGCCCGTCCCGGCGCCATCCTCGTCAACCGCGCCGGCAAGCGCTTCGTCAACGAGGCCGCCAATTACAACGCCATGGGCAAGGCGCTGCACGCCTTCGACGCAGGCACTCACGCCTATGCCAACCTGCCTTACTGGCTGATCGTCGACCAGCGCTACCGCGAAAAGTACCAGACCTTCAACACGCCGCCGGGCGGTCCCACGCCGTCGTTCATGATGAAGGCTGACACGCTGGAGGAACTGGCGGAAAAGGCAGGCATCGACGCCAAGGGGCTGACTGCCACCGTCGCCCGCTTCAACGACATGGTGCGAAAGGGGCATGACGACGACTTCAATCGCGGGGACAACACTTACGACAATTTCTATATGTGGGGCGATGCCGAATTCGACCCGCCTTACCGGACGCTGGGCGTGATCGATCGGCGGCCCTATTATGCCGTCAAGATGGAGTCCGGTGCGCTCGGGACTGCCGGGGGCCCCAAGACCAATGCAGATGCCCAGGTGCTGGACTGGAGCGGCCATCCGATCCCCGGCCTCTACGCTGCAGGCAATGCCATGGCGGCCGTGCTGGGCGAGGCCTATGGCGGCGCGGGCGGCACTTTGGGACCGGGGATGACCTTCGGCTATATCGCCGGGCGCCATCTCGGCACGTATATTCCCAATCACTGACGCGGGACGGACGGACCGGCGCAACCTTGTCCAGCGCCGGTTCCCTTAGCGAAAGCGCTGGAACAGGCGCTCGCTGCCCAGTGCCGCCCGGGCATGTTCGGCCATGCCGCGCTCCGCGGCCGGCGCATCCCCCAGTCTGATCGCGGCAATTACCGCCAGGTGATCGCGGTGCGCCGAATGGAGGTGGGCGAATTCGTCGGCCGGCTCGTTTTCCAGCGCGAGCGCAACAGCCGATGCGAACGGCAAATGGTCGTTCCGCTCCAGCGCCTGGCCGATCGAAGGGTTGCCGCTGGCCTCTACCAGCAGGTTGTGGAATGCCAGATTGTAGTCGTGGAAACGATCGACATCACCCTGGGCCAGAGTGCCTTTCGCGAAGATCGCCTCGCCCTCGGCAAGGCAGGCCGCAAAGCGTGCGTCTTCGGCCGGGGTCAGTCCGCGCACCGCGAGCCGCCGCGCCGCCAGGCCCTCCAGCACGCCGCGAACCTCGATCGCGCCGTGAATGTCGGCCGCGGAAATGGAGCGCGCCGCATAGCCGCGCGCCCCGAGTTTCTCGACCAGCCCCTCGGCCTCCAGCGCGCGCAGTGCCGTGCGCACCGGCATGCGCGAAACGCCGAGGGCCTCTGCGGTGGCGATCTCGGCGATCCGCTCGCCGGGACGAAAACTGCCTTCCGCGATCATCCGCCGCAACGAGATGATGACGTGCTGGCCGGGCTTCAACCGGCGACCGCCTTGCGCTTGGGCATTCCGTTCATCGTCCATGGCCTGCTTTCGTCGGCACGAGGCGAACTGTCAAACCCCGCCGGCTTCCTCCCGCACCGGCTCGGCGGGCAGATCGCCGGCGCTCGCCGCCCCGTTCGGCTCCGCGTTCTCGGCGGCGATGGCCCGGTCGATCATCATGCGCGATCGCACGCCGCCGGCATCGATGTTGAGCTTCAGCAACCGCCGTTCCGGCCAGCGCAGCAGGTTCGCCTGCTGTTGTTCCAGCATGTCGAGGTCTTCCGAGAAGATCTTGCCCTGGCCTTCGCGAATGGTGTCCGTAAGCGTCGCATCATCGACGGCAAAGCGGCGCGCCATGCCCCAGAAATAGTGATGGCTGGTCTCGGTTTCGGGCGTGATGAAATCCACGACGATGCTGGAGGCCTTGGCCGCTTCCGGCGCGTCGTAGCCGCCCTGGCCCTCAAGCGCCACGCCCACTTCGATCATGACATGGCTGGGCAGCGAGAAGCGGCAGACCTGCCAGCGGTCGACCGTGGCATCCTCGCTGAGCCCGGCGCCCCGCAGCGCCATGCGCCAGAACGGCGGGGCCTTGATCCCCTCCATGAACCGGCTGGTGACCACTTCGTTCTCGTCGGCCCGCGTGCGGACCGGCGCCTCGTCGATTTCCTTCTGGCCGATGCTGGCGGCATGGACATACGTCTCGTGCGTCAGGTCCATCAGATTGTCGATCATCAGGCGGTAGTCGCAGGCGATGTGGTAATAGCCGCCGCCATAGGCCCAATCGTCGCTTTCCGCCCATTCCAGATGGTGCAGCCGCGCAGGATCGGCCGCCTCGGGATCGCCCGGCCACACCCAGATGAAGCCGAAGCGCTCTATCACGGCGAAACGGCGGCCGGCCGGGAAACCGCCGACCTTCTGGCCGGGCATTTCCGCAGCCTTGCCGAGGCAGTCCATCACCAGCCCGTGATAGCCGCAGACCAGCCGTCCCTCGCGCATGAAACCGAGCGAAAGCGGTGCACCGCGGTGGGGGCAGAAATCTTCCAGCGCCGTGGGGACGCCATCCGGCCCGCGAAAGAACACCATGCGCTCTCCGCAGATCGTTCGGCCAAGCGGGCGGTCTTCGATCTCATCGGGTGTGCAGGCGACGTACCACGCGTCTTTCGGCCAAATCCGGCCCTGCCCTGCTTGCATTGCGCTGCCCATACATCCGCTCCTGTGAATCGTTATTGGATCCAATAATGAATTTATTGGATCCAATGTCAAGAAGCGGATCGCGGCAGGCGCGGGAAGATTTTCAGAACTTCATGGAAAAGGGATCACGCCGGTCGCCCGAAAAATCGATGAACACGTTCCTGGTCTGCTGGAATTCCTGGATCCCCGCCTCGCCTCTCACCCGGCCGAAACCGGAGTCCTTCATTCCGCCGAAGGGCGCCTGCGGCGCGGCCACGCGGTAGGTATTCACCCATAGCACGCCAGACTGCACGGCACGCATCATGCGCAGGCAACGATTGATGTCCTGCGACCAGACCCCGCTCGCCAGCCCGTAGGGCGTATCATTGGCGATGGAGACGGCTTCCTCCTCCTCGTCGAAGGGGATGATCGACAGCACCGGGCCGAAGATTTCCTCGGCGGCGACCCTCATGTCGTTGCGCACGTCGGCAAAGACGGTGGGCTCGATGAAGAAGCCCTTCTCCAGCCCCGGCCCCTCGGCCCGGCCGCCGCCGGCGACAAGGCGGGCGCCGTCGCCCCTGGCCGCTGCGATGAAGGAGAGGATCTTGTCGAACTGCGGCTCGTTGGCCGCCGTGCCCATTTCCGTTTCGGGCAGGCGCGGGTCACCCATGCGGATCTGCGCCGCCCGCGCGGCAAGGCCTTCGACCATGCGCTCGTAAATGCCGCGCTGCACCAGGAGACGCGATCCGGCGATGCAGGTCTGCCCGGTCGCGCCGAAAATGCCCGCGAGCGCGCCGATCAGGGCACGGTCGAAATCGGCATCGTCGAACACGATGTTAGGGCTTTTGCCGCCCAGTTCCATCGTCACCGGCTTGAGGTTCCCGCCCGCCACCGCCGCGATCTTGCGGCCGACGCCCGGACTGCCCGTGAAGCTCACCTTGTCGACCAGCCTGCTGCCCGTCAGCGCCGCGCCCACTTCGCCCGCGCCGGTAACGACCTGCACCACGCCTGCCGGAAAGCCTGCCTTCTCGCACAGCTTCATCATTTCCAGCGTGGTGGTGGAGGCATGTTCGCTGGGCTTGAGGATCACGCAGTTACCCGCAGCCAAGGCAGCCGGCAGCGTGTTCGTCAGGATCGCCACGGGAGAGTTCCACGCCGTCACGCAGGCCACGACACCGTAAGGCACGCGTATGGCGAAATCGAGCGTGTCCTTCTGGTCCAGCGGAACGACATCGCCGTGCATCTTGTCGGCCCAGCCCGCATAGTACCGGAAGATCCGCGCGGCATAGCCCATCTGGTTGTGGGTCTCGCGAATGACCTTGCCGTTGTCGGTGGTTTCCAGCAACGCCATCCGGTCGGCATCGGCGTCGAGCAGGTCCGCCACGCGGTTGAGCAGCTTCGCCCGTTCGCCCGGCGTGGTCTTGCTCCAGACGCTATCGAAAGCCCGCCGCGCCGCGGCAATGGCGGCCTCGACGTCCTCGGCCGTGGCGACGGCGATATGGGCGTGGATCGACTGGTCGTAGGGATTGATGGCGGGTAGCGTGCCTCCATCGGCAGCCGCGCGCCACTGGCCGTCGATATGGAGCTGGTACGTCTCGGTCATCGTCTTCTCCCGGTCAGGCGGTGCGCACGGTGGCGATCATGTTCTTCGCCTCGCCCTGCTGGGTCCAGAATTCGCCGCCCTGGTCCGTCACGTTGCCGCAGACGTGCAGGGGAATGCCGTCGAAGGCGGGTTGCTGCCCGCGGAAATCGAAGCCGGTGACGGGCCGGCCAAGTCCCTTGCCCGCCAGTCGGATCAGGAGCGCCGCCTGCAGCGGACCGTGGACGACCAGCGCGGGATAGCTTTCCTCGCCCATCGCATAGGGCCGGTCGTAGTGGATACGGTGGCCGTTCATGGTGAGCGCGGAATAACGGAACAGCAGCACCGGATCGGGCGCGACCGTTTCGGCCCAGGCCGCATCCGGCACGGGTACCGCGACCGGCAGCGGCAGGACGCCGGGCGCGGGATCGCGGTAGACCAGATCCTGCTCCTCGCTGACGGCGATGCCGCCTCCGGCATCCAGTTCGTGGCGGACGGTGACGAAGACGAGCGTGCCGCTTTTCCCGACCTTTTCAGTGACGGCCATGATCGTCGAAGTACGCGTGACGGTTTCGCCCAGGTGAAGCGGCTGGAGGAACGTCAGGCGTCCTCCCGCCCACATCCGGCGCGGCAGCGGCACGGGCGGCAGGAAGCCCCCCTTGGCCGGATGGCCGTCCGTGCCCAGTGCGGCCGGCGGCTTCACGTCCCAGAAGTGCAGCCAGTGGTCGAGCAAGGGCAGCGCATCGCCCGCCGTCAGAGCGCCCGCGCCGCCGAGCGCCACGTCGAGCGCATTGCTGCGGGCGGGATCGAGCACATCGGTCGCGGTCTGGCTGCGGCCGACCCAGTCTTCGTAGACGCTCAAGCGGTAACTCCCATGCGTTGGTGCAGCAGCGGCAGACCGGGGCGCGGCCAATCGACCGCGATCAGCAGGCCGCGGCCGGAAACGGTGATCCAGGCGGTCTTCATGGCGGGGCCGCCGAAGCAGATATTGGTGCAGTAGGGCTCCGGCCCCTGCCAATATTCCAGCTTCTCCCCCTCGGGTGAAAATACGCTGATGCCGCCGGTCACCAGGGTCGCGACGCAGATGTTGCCATTGGCCTCCAGCGCCATGGAATCGAAGCGCTGGTAGCCGGTCGCCTGGCCGTGCAGGAGCCCGCCGTTGGGGGAGGGCCATGCCTGTTTCGACACGTCGCCGCGCCCGGAGATCGGCCAGCGCCAGAGGCGGCCGGTCTCGGTCTCCGAAACATAGAGCGTGCGCTCGTCGGGCGAGAGCCCGGCGCCGTTGGGGGTCACCATCGGGAATATCGCCTGCCGGATCCACGAACCGTCCGCCGCCGCGTGATAGACGGCGCCGCTATCCATGACGCGGCCGTAAGTCTTGCCGTGGTCGGTGAACCACATGTCGCCATTCGCGTCGAAGACGATGTCGTTGGGGCCATTGATCGGCACGCCGTCGCAATGGGTGTAGAGCGTCGTGACCTCGCCGGTCTCCAGATCGACCCGCTGGATCGATCCTCCCGCATAATCGTGCGCGCGGCCGTGAGGCCGAATATAGCCACGGGTGTCGAAGATGTCCTCGGTCAGCCAGTGAAAGCCGCCGTTGTTGGCGACGTAGCAGGCGCCGTCCCGGCCGATCGCCGCGCCGTTGGGACCGCCGCCCAGCTCGGCCACGACCTGCTTGCGCGCATCCGGCCAGACCCGGATCAACCGCCCGCCCTTGATCTCGACGACCAGCACCGAGCCGTCGTCCATTGCGATGGGGCCTTCGGGGAACAACAGCCCCTCCGTGACCACGCGGTAGTCCAGCTTGCGTTCCTGCATCGGGCTCTCTCCCATCCGGCCGCCGCTATCTGCGGTCGACCACCTCGATCACGCCGGGGAAGTAACTTTCCCCCAGGCCCTGGTCGATTGCCGCCTGGTAGTATTCGGCGGCCAGGCGCGGCAGCCGGGGCTCGACGCCCATCTCCTCGGCCAGTTCGATCGTGTAGCCCAGGTCCTTGAGCGTATAGGCCATTGGAAAGGCCTTTGCCGGAAAGGCCCGCGGGACCATCGCCTTGAGCCCGTGGTTCCGCAGCGCGAAGCTGTCTCCCGAACCCAGCGAGACCGCCTCCACCAGTTTGGCGGGCGCTACCCCCGCCCGCTCCGCCACCACGAACATTTCCGCCAGTGCGGCCACTTGCTCGAACAACAGGGTATTGTTGATGAGCTTGACCACCTGCCCGCAGCCCACCGCGCCGCAATGCGTGACGTCGGAGCCCATGTAGCGCAGCAGCGGCTCGATCTGCGCGAAGAGTTCCGGATCGGCGCCGACCATGATGGAGAGCGTACCGTCGATGGCCGCCTGCCGCGTGCGCGCCACCGGCGCGTCCGCGAAAGCGATGCCCCTTGCAGCCAGCAAGTCCGCAACGTCGCGCGCTTCGGCCACAGCCGTGGTGGACAGGTCTATCACCACCGTCCCGGGCGCGGCATGGGCCGCGATTTCCGCGCAGACCGCCCGCACCTGCTTGCCGCCGGGGAGCGAGAGGAACACGACCGAAGCCGCGCGCGCCACTTCCGCCACCGAAGCGGCGCCCCGCGCGCCGCCATCGACTTGCGCCCGCAGCGCCTCGGCATTCATGTCGAAGGCATGGAGCGGCGCGCCGTGCTTCTTCACCGCATTCGCGCACATACCGCTGCCCATGACGCCAAGGCCGATGAAGCCCAGGCTTGCTGTCTCGCTCATGTCCATCCTCATCCCGCGATCAGTGGATCACTTCGGCCGCCTCGAGCGCGAGACGCTCGGCGCGCCCCATGCCCAGGATCTCGCCGTAAACGTAGTCTTCGTGCTCCCCCAGCCGAGGGGTTCCGCGCAGGATACCGATGTCCTCCCCCTTGGAAAGGCGCAAGGGCACGCCGACTGCCGCGCGCAGCGTACCATCCGGCTCCGCCACCGAAACGATCGCTCCGCGCTGCCGCAAATGCGCGTCCGCGGCGATTTCGGGCGTGGTCCAGGAGGCATGGGCGGCAACGCCGGCGTGCTGAAGCTGCTCGGCCGCCGCGTTCGCCTCGACACCGGCGCTCCAGTGCGAGACCATTGTGTCCAGCGTTTCGCGGTGCCGAATGCGCGAGGCGCCGTCCGCAAAGCGCGGGTCCGCAGCAAGGTCAGGTCGTTTCATCACCCCGCAAAGCGCAGTCCAGGCCGCATCGTCCTCCACGGCAAGCGCCAGCCAGCGGTCCTCCCCGGCAGCGGGATAGACGCCGTGCGGCGCCATGCGGGGATGGGCATTGCCGATCCGCGCCGTTGCGCCGCCTGCCGCCGCCAGCAGGAGCAGATCGCCGACCAGCGAAGCGGCGACTTCGCGTGCGGCAACGTCGACGTGAACGCCCTGCCCGCTCGCGCGGCGGCGATACAGCGCTGCCATCAGCGCAACTGCCGCATTCATGCCGACCGTATGGTCCATGACGTGGCGGATCTCCACCGGCGGCCCGTCGGCGTAACCCGTCAGTTCGCCAAGGCCGCCCCAGGCGCCGAACAGCGGCGCATAACCCGCAAAGTGCGAATCCGGGCCGCTCTGCCCCGAGGACGAGACCGACAGCATCACGATATCCTCGCGCACCGCGCAAAGGTCGGCATAGCCAAGTCCGAGCCGGTCCATCACGCCGGGGCGAAAGCTTTCGGAGGCGACATCACTGGCCGCGACGATGCGCTTGGCCAGGGCGACGCCTTCGGCCTTCTTGAGGTTGATGCGGACGGACAGCTTGTTCGAAGCCACCTGGTCGAACGTCGCCGGCCCTTCGCGGCCATAGACCGGGTGCGGCTTGCGAAAGGCGTCGAGGCGCATGGCGCTCTCGATCTTGATGACTTCGGCGCCAAGCTGCGAAAGCAGGTGCGTGCAGAAGGGACCGGCATTGTGCACGGTGAAGTCGGCGATGCGGATGCCCTGCAGCGGCCTCATGGCGTCACTTCCAGCATCCCGGCCAATGCAGGCGGCCCGCTTCGCAGCGAAAGCGCCGCGCCGCCAAAATGGAACGGCGAAACAAGGACATCGAGCAGGCCCGCGCCTCCCATGTCAATCGACTGGAACAGGCCGCGATGCGCTTCCTGTTCGCCCGAGAGGATTTCCGCGGGCGACTTGTAGCGCGCCAGGGGCACGCCGAGCTTCTGCCCCTCGGCGACGATGTCGTCCACGCGCCGCACGCTGGCCCATTCGCGGATATGCCGGTTGATCTCCGGCCCGCGGCGCCCGCGCTCGATACTGCTCGCCAGGGCAGGGTCCGTCGCCCAATCGGGGCTGCCGAGCAGCCGCACCAGGCCATCCCACTGCCGTTGCTCAAGGGTCAACAGTTCAAGGTGACCATCGGCGCAGGGGATCACCCCGCCGTAGCGGAAGCTGCGCTCCACCCGGTGCTCCACCGAACCGTCGCCAAGGCGCTGGATGGCGAAAGCGCCCACCGCCAGCATCGCGTCCTGGCTGGATATATCGACGGCCTGCCCGCCCGCCTCCGGCCGCGCCCAAAGCGCCGAAAGCGCGCCGAGAGCCGCGGCGATGCCGCCCTGCATCTCCCCGAAGTGACCGCCGATCTTGAGCGGCGCGCGGCCGGGAAACATTTCGACCGCAAGCCCGTTCGGCAGCAGGTTGCCCTCGCCGCCCGCGTGCTGGACGATCAGGTCGGCGCCCTTCCAGCCAGCCTTGTCGCCTTGCGCGCCGAAGGGCAGCACCGAGACATGCAGCAGGCGGGGAAACCGCGCAGCAATGCCCGTCTCGTCGAGAGCCACCGCCGCGCGCTCGCCCGGCGGCGTATCGTCGAAGAAGATGTCCGCTTCGGCCAGGTGCCGGTCCAGAGCCTCGCGTCCCGATGAAGACGCAAGATCGATCACCGCGCTGTCCATGCCCGCCGCCAGATAGGCGAAGAGCGCGCTCACCTCGGTCTCTTCGCCGGATGGTCCGGGGAGGAAGGGCGGCTCCCGGCGTAGCGGCGATCCGCCGGCCGGTTCCACCAGCAGGACGCGCGCGCCCATGGTTGCCAGCAGCCGTGCGGCATAGGCCGACGCCACGCCTTGGGCGATGGCGACGATCCTTATGCCTGCCAGCGGCGCCTGATCTTCCTGCCCCGGCATTGCCCCTGCCTCAGCGCACGACCGGCAGTTCGAGATCGAGACCCGAACCGTCTACGAAGACCTTGGTATTGGGATCGAGCGATGGCAGCACCACCGTCGCCAGGCCAGGCGTGGTCAGTTCGCCGCGCTGGTTCTCGCCCTTGATCTCGATATCGACCAAGGCATAACCGTGCTTGATATATTTGCGCGTCACGGTGCCGCGTGCCCAGGTGCAGTCGCCCATCGTATTGAAGCGGCTCATGCGCGTCTTGATGCGCTTGAGGAAGCCAGCGTCGCCCATCCAGTTGGTGACCATCGATGCCATCCAGGACGAACGCTGCGGGCCGTAATCGTAGACGCCGGGGACGCCCACTTCCTTGGCGGTGGACTCGCGGTGGTGGCCGATGCCGGTATATTCGATGCCGCCGCCCGCCTCGGGATTGCGGAAGAAGTGGCCGGGATGCTTCACCGCGTTCTTGAAGATCACGCCGTGGGTGTGGCCGCGACCGCAGCCGACCAGGAAGCCCATCGTGTCCATCAGGCTGAGCGGGCCGCGCACGATCTCGGGAAGCTGCTCGCCTTCCTGCACTTCCTCCCAGTAGCGCACATTGCCGCCGCGGATGTTCTTTTCCTCGTCGAGGATCGCGTTGTCGATCCGGTCGAACTCTTCCGGTGTATACTCGTGTGTCTTGATGTCCGCGTATTTGCCCGCATCGCGCGCCGCCTTGCGCTCGTGCCGGGTGCAAGTGCCCAGCGCCTTGGCGACAAGTTCGCCGCGCTGGTTGAAATAGGTCGCCTCGACATATTGCAGCACGAGCGTCCCGGAGAACTGGCTCTCCTTCACTTCGACGCCGACCACGCGCTCGATCGCGCTGATACGGTCGCCGGGGCGAATGTGGCGGAACAGTTCCCAGTCGTTGCCGGCGTAGAAGCCGTGGACGCCGGGCAGACCCCAGCGGGTGCGGCCGACCCAGCCGAAGGCCATCGGGAAATTCGGGTGCGCCAGCATCGAACCGTGGCGCGTCAGGCGGCCACTCTCCAGATCGCGGTAAAGCGGGTTGAGGTCACCGATGCCGTTGCCGAAGTTGCGGATCGTGTCTTCCGTGGCGTCCTGCAGATAAGGCCCCTCCGGGCGCAACTGCATGCCGATCATGTTTTCGGCCGCCTTGATCGCCTCGGGGGTGATTTTGCCTTCCGCCGGCGCGCCGCCGACTTCCTTTTCCTTCAACTCCACCGTCATCGCTGGGCTCCCTATCGCGGCAAGCGCATTCGCTGCCGGCTGCATTTGATGGATAATGCATTATCTCGGAGCGCATTATGAGTCCACGTCAGCCAAGGTAGGCCACAAGCATGATCGCTGGAGCGTTAGAGGCCTACTTACGCAATTCTATGGATATTCGGCCGATCCGGCGGCCGTTATTCCGCCCAGTTGAAGGCAGTGCTGGGCACGATGCGGGCGTAACGGCCAAGGCAGGCCACGGCGTGAGCGTGTTCCTCCATTGTCGCGCCGGCGCAGCAGTCTTCCAGGATCACCACCTCGTAATCCCGATCGTGAGCCTCGCGCGCGCCCGAATGCACCACACCATTGGTGGAGACGCCGCAGAGCACCAGTCGTTCGATCCGATGCGCCCGCAATATCGCCTCGAGCGAGGTCGCGTAGAAGGGGCTGACACGGTGCTTCACGATATCGAAGTCGCCCTCGCGCGGCGCCAAAGCCTCGTGGACTTCGGTGCCCCAGGTGCCAAGCTTGAAGATGCCGTTCTGACGGGCACCGGAAAAGATCGGCGAGTTTTCAGGCGCTTCCCGGTAGTCTGCCGAGAACCCGATCCGGACGTAACCCACCCGCGCCCCTGCGCTTCGCGCCGCCGCCAAAGCAGCTGCGGTGTTGGGCAGAACCTTGCGCTCCGCCACCTGAACGCCGTAGCTCCCGGCGCTGAAACCGTCTTCGGCGACGAGATCGTTCAACATGTCCATGACGAGGAAAAGCGTTTTCATGGGACGTGGAACTCCTGCCTGAGGATGATGGAATAGAGCGGGCGGACCTCAGCCCGCCACCGAACGGCGCAATTCGTTGAAGCCGGCCTCGATGTGCTGGCGGGTAGCCAGCATGGCCGTGGCGGTGTCCCCGGCGATAAGCGCAGCCAGGAGTTCGTCATGCTCCTCGGCCGCGCGGCTGACGCGGCCCTTGAGGCGATTGATCAGATCGAAGGGATAGCGTGCCCAGAGGATCTGCACGAAATGCAGGGTCTGCGGCATTCGGGCGATTTCGAACATACGATGATGAAAACGATAGTTGGCCGCCCGCACCGCCTCGTTCTCGCCGGCTTCGAACGCCGCGGCGAACTTGTCCGCCAGCACCTTCAATTCGGCGATATCCTCGCTCGTCACGCATGCCACCGCGCCGCGAACCAGTTGCGTTTCCAGAAGAATGCGCAGCGCCAGCACTTCACTGGAAGCCTCGATATCGAACGGGGCCACGGTCGCGCCGCGGTAATTGTCGCCTAGGACATACCCCTCGGCCGCGAGCAGTTTGAGCGCTTCGCGGACCGGCGTGATGCTGGTGTTCAGCATCGTGGCGATTTCCTGCTGCTTGAGCCTGGCCCCGCGCGGAAAACGGCCGGAGATGATGCCTTCACGCAAGAAATCGGCGACTTGCTCCTCTTTCGTGCGATAATGCATCATCTTGTCCGTCATCTCTTGTCCCGTACCGGCGCCCAGGCGAAATCGCCGGTCTGATAGGCCCTGGCAGCGCCCGATGACAATAGGTTCTCCACTTCCGCCGCCCCGTACCCGAGTTCCTCCAGAAGCGTGGTGGTATGTTCGCCGATCTCGGGCGGCGGGAGATTGGACGCAACTTGCGGCTGACCCGGAAATTCAGGGACCTCGAAGTCCAACCCGCGGAAATCCAGCGATCGAAGCTTGCCCGGCTGCCGCGCCTGCGGCGCATCCAGGACGCGCTCCAGCGGCATGACTTCGTTGAAACCGATGCCCGCGTTGCGCAGCCGAGCGGATATGTCCTCGAAATCGAAACCGGCCACTGCCGCCTGTACGGCAGCCTCCACCACATCCCGCGCCTTCTTGCGATCGCGCAGCCTGTCATAGTCGGGATTGCCGTCTTCCGGCATGTCCAATGCGCGGGTCAGCTTCGCCCAATGTGCATCCGTCAGGATCAACAGATAGACCCAGCGCGCGTCCGCCGTGAGATAGGCGCCATAACCCGGCATCGAGAACTCGCCCCCGCCCTCCTTTTCAAGGCGGCCCAGAAGCTGCGTTTTCAACTGCATTCCGGCCAGGTCGCGGGCCGCCAGATGAAGTCCGGTCTCGTAGAGTCCGATCTCGATCCGGCGCGCAGCTTCTGGCGCTTCGGGATCGAGCAGCGCGCCCAGCACGCGGATGACGGCGTAAGTTCCCGCGAACTGGTCGTGGTAGGACGGCCCGAAACGCGTGGGCCGCTGGTCCACCCGGTGATCGTCCATCGCCCCCGTCGCCGCTTCGGCAATCGGGTTCGTCATGAGGTCGTCCGCCTGCGGGCCATGGGCATAGCCCTTGATGTGGACGTGGATCCCCTTGGGATTCTCCGCGAGGAAATCATCCGCGGTGACATCCAGTTTGCGGGCGGCCGAAGGCGCCAGATTGTGGATCACGACATCGGCGCTCGCGGCCAGCCTGCGGAAGACATCCTTGCCTTCCTCCGTGGTCAGGTCGAGGCAGATCGCCCGCTTGGAATGGCTGTAAGCGATAATCGTGCCCGACGGCCCGCCGCGAACCAGCGACCGCGTGGTATCGCCTGCGGGCGGCTCGATCTTGATGACTTCGGCGCCCATCTGCGACAGGATATGCGTGGCAAAAGGGGCCGCGATCATGGTCCCAAGTTCCAGGACGCGCTTGCCGGCAAGAGGCATGAAAGATGTGCTCATGGGCAATCGTCTATAGATAATGCATTTTACATCAAGGTGAGGCAGGCCCGTTCGTTGCGTTTGAAATCGCGCCACTGCCGATATCGCCACAGCGGACCGCCTGGACGGCTATGGCGCCGTTTTGCGCGAGGATTTTCGGCACCCCCAGACCATTCCATGATCGATGGTTTGATGGCAAGTGCTGCACCAATATGATCGAACGTGCATTCTCGCGCTGGTTTGGCGTCAATTTCAGATGTTCGCTCCTCATATCGCCGGGCTGATACGCGGTCGCTTGATGCATCCTGCACGATGAGCGAAACCCTTGCCGATAATGCCGGTAGTCTGAGCCATGTGCACAGTCATCCCGGCGAACTGATACGGGTTTCGGAGAGGGAAGATGCCGGCATACCTTCAGGAACTCCGCGCCCAGTGGCGCCCCTTGCTGGCGGCCGTCATCGGCCTCAGTTCGGGCTATTCGATCACCAGCTATATCACCAGCATCATGGCCCCGCACCTCCTGCGCGAATTCGGCTGGTCCAAGGCCGAGTTCGCTGCGGTCGGCAGTCTCACGCTCGTCTGCGTGCTGGTGTTCCCGTTCATCGGGCGCCTTACGGACGTTGTGGGCGTGAGGCGCACGGCCTTCGTCGGCGTGATCGCCTGCCCGGTCGGATACGGCCTGCTGAGCCGCATGAACGGCGACATCCGCGTCTATATCGCCCTGTTCGTGGCGATGGGCCTCATCTGCATCACGACCACGGCAACCGTCTATAGCCGGGTGGTGGTGCAACATGTCGTCCATGCCCGGGGCGTCGCGCTGGCGATTGTGGCCTCGGGCCCCGCCGCGATGGGCGTGCTGGCCGCGCCGCTGCTCAACCAATATGTGGAAGCGCAGGGCTGGCGGGCCGGCTATGTCCTGGTCGCCGTGGTCTCCGCACTGCTTGGCGGACTGGCGCTGGTGCTGATGCCTTCGGAAAAGCGTGGCGGCGGGGCCGGGGTCACGCGCCGCGCCGCGCGTGAGGACTATCCGGCCATATTTCGCAACCGGGCGTTCTGGGTGCTGGCAGGCGCCATGCTGCTCTGCAATCTCCCGCAGATCATCGCGCTCACGCAATTGAACCTCATGCTGCTAGACAAGGGTGTCGGCGCGGGCGGCATTGCCGTCATGATCTCCGCTTTTGCGAGCGGCACGCTTGCCGGGCGCTTCGCCTGCGGCCTGGCGCTGGACCGGCTCCCCGCGCACCTCGTGGCCTTCGCAGCCATGGCGCTTTCGTCCGTGGGCCTGTTCGTGATGGCATCCCCGCTTTCATCGCCGGCCATCGTGGCTCTTGGCGTCGTGCTGATCGGCCTGACGATCGGGGCCGAAGGCGACCTCATCAGCTACCTGGTCGCGCGCGCCTTCGGGGTGCAGGTCTACAGCACGGTCATGGGCATGATGACGGCCATCATCGCCGGCGCCGCTTCCACGGGTGCGATCATACTCAGCCTGACCTTGCGCAGCGGGGGCAGTTTCGGGCCCTTCCTGACGTTCTGCGGCGTAGCGGTCCTGGCGGGCGCGATCCTGCTGCTGTTCATGCCGAACAGCCCGCCGGGCGAGCCGGTTCCGGCCTGACGAACGCGGCGGCACGCTCCCGCGGCGCGGCGCGCATGGCTTTCCCGCCCTGCCCCAGCCTTGCGCGGAAATACCAGGCGGAGGCTGCCATCATCGCCAGGCAAGCAGCGGACGAGGCATAGGCGAGCCAGATAAAGAAGTGCAGCCAGTCCAGCGACACGCCCGGGACGTTGCGCAGCAGCGTGAGCACGACGCTGCCCCCATAGCCCGAGGCATCGGCCACGTAGATCAGAAACCCCGCTGTCCCCGCCCTTCGGCTGGCCGCGACCAGCCGGTCGAACAGCATGGCGTTGAAAGGCGCGTAACCCAGGTAGAGCCCCAGACCGGAAAGGATCATCCACGGCAGGGGCGCGATCCACGAGAGCTGGAACGCCAGGGTGGAAAGTCCGATCAGCAGCGCGCCGGCCATGACGATGACATGCACCGCCATCAGAGCCCGGCGGTTATCCCGCACCATCACGAGGCTGCCGAGGATCGTCAGCGTCACCACCGCGATCGGCAGCTCGCTGGCGGTGAAGACCTCGGAAACGCCCGCATAGCCCAGTTCGCTCCAGATCTCGGCAGCGAAGTTGTCGCGCAAGTCTCGCAGTGCGGTGAAAAGGACGTAGGCAAGCACCAGAAAGGCTACGCCGGGGCCGTAATCGCGCAGGAATTCGCGGCGCGCAGCGGCGGCCATCGGGGGGCGGGCCATGCGTTCGGCCTGTTCTTGCGGACTGGGCGGCGGCATTTGGGACAGGCCGACGACCGCGACGAGCAGCACCGGAAAGAACACCAGTCCCGTCGCCGCGGGCATCCAGAACTCGCTGATGTCCATGGCCGTCATCAGCCAGAGGCCGACCGACTTGACCACGCCGGAAGAGACGATGAAGCTGGCGCAAAGGATGGATGCCAGCACTTCGCTGGTGCGCCGTCCTTCGACATAGCCGAAGACCAGGCCCCAGATCATGCCCAGCGGCAAGCCGTTGAGGAACAGCGCCAGCACTTTCCACGAGAGCGGCAGCACCGCGAACAGCACCAGCGCTACCCACGAAAACGCCACGAGGCCGACGATGGCGCCGGCACGGCGGGTCGCCGCCATCTCGGACACGACCTTCACCCCGATGAACTTGGAGAGCGCATATCCGGCCACTTGCGCGATTACGAGCGCGACCTTGAAGTCCACCACGCCCTCCCAGCCCGGCACGTCCGCATATGTCGCGGCGGTGAAGGGCCTGCGGAAGGCATACATGGAGAAATAGGCCGCGAGACTGGCCAGCCCCCCGTAGAGCGCCAGCATCCAAGAAGGCCCCCGGGCCAGTGCCTGGCCCAGCGAGGGCCGCGTCTTCATGGCTGCGCCCGGGCCGCTCCAGGCCGGCATTCGCTCCGCCGCCAGCGTGTTCATGCGGCGTGCCCGATCAAGCTCGATATTGCGCCGAAGTGTTCCGGGATGCCGCAGCATGGGCGCGCCGAAGGTGCCCCAAGCTTCGCCCTTTTCCGACATTCGGCAACAATTCCGGGCATCCTGCGACCTCCTAGCGAGAAAGCACCGGTTGCGGCACCTGCGACTCGCTCGCCAATGGCGACGGCTGCCCCCATGCCTGCGCCGCACGTCACCACGGTGACATGCGGCAAGGTCTCTGCAGCCGAGAGGTGATGGACGCCGCGGCGGACGCGCTGTTCGAACGGCTTATCCTAAGGGCGTGAAGGGATCGCTGGTCGTCGCCTGGCCAACCTCATCGAGCCGTCCGGCAAGGCGGCGCTGCCAGAGGCTACCCTGCGCGGCCGTGACGGTGACATCGTACCAGCCGCGCGTTTCGCGCAAGGACAGGCGGGCATGGCCGCCCTTCAGAGCCGCTTCCTTGCGCTCTCCCTTCAGGCCGAGTGACAGGACCTCCAGACCGGCCGCTTTCGGCGCAGCGGACCGCAAGGACAGGCTCGCCCCGCCAAGCCGCCACGTCAGGTCCGGCGATGGATCGTCGCGATGACCCACGAAATGGCGGTGGAAGCCGTTCGGCCCCAGCACCCAGAGATCGTAGCCCCCCGATGCGCTCCAGCCCCAGCGACCGTCCAATGCCTGGCCAGCGCTCACGGTGTAGCGGCGAGGTGGAGCCGAAAGCGCGTGCCGATCGTAGACGTGGAAAACGGCGCCCGCACCCTCGGCCGAGAAATGCAGGAGGATGCCGCTTTCGTCCAGCCGGTCGGACACTTCCAGCCGGTAGGGCAAGGCGCGCGAGGGCCTGAGGCCCGGCTCCTGCCAGAGCATCTCGTCCGTGGGCGGCGCGGCCGGATCGGGCTGGCGTCCTACGGCCGCGGCGCGCAGGGCGTCCGCACCGGGGTTCGGCAGGGGGCCGAACGGGTCCCGATCTGCCGCCGTGAAGTCGAAAGCGGAAGTCAGATCGCCGCACACGGCGCGGCGCCAGGGCGAAATGTTCGCCTCGTGAATGCCGAAACGCGTCTCCAGGAAACGGATCACCGAAGTGTGGTCGAACACTTGCGAGTTGACCCAGCCGCCACGGCTCCACGGCGAAACGACGTACATCGGCACGCGCGGGCCGAGGCCATAAGGACGCCCCCGGAGTTCCGGCAGGTCGATCTTCGCCTCGCCGGGGGCGGAGCGCTCATGATATTCGCCGGCGAGGTCCACGCTGGAGGCGCCCAGCACTGTCCCGTCGGACAGACGCGAAGGCGGCGCGGGAGGCGGCGCATGATCGAAGAACCCGTCGTTCTCGTCGAACATCACGAGCAGGACCGTGCGCGCCCAGACGCGCGGATTTGCGGTCAGGGCATCGAGCACACGGGAAGTATAGACCGCGCCCTGTGCCGGGCTGGAGGGGCCGGGATGCTCGCTGCTGCGCGCGTCCGCGACGATCCAGCTCACTTGCGGCAATTGGCCTGTCACCACGTCGGACCGCAGCCGGTCGAGCGCCTGGGTGGTGAGGGCTCGTTCTTTCAAGGCCGGATCGCCCTTGCCCCGGTGCGCCTCGCGATAGGCGTGGAAGCCGACCAGAGGATTGTCGGTGAAGTTGTCCGCCATGTCCTGGTAGATGCGCCAGTCGATCCCCGCCGCCTGGAGGCGCTCGGGCACGGTGGTCCAGAGATAGTCGTCGGCCGCACCGCCCTTTTCCGGAAATTCATCGTGCGAATTGCCGATGGCAGGGCCGCCCGCCCGCCCCTGCGGGTCGTTGGTGCCGCTCCAGAGGAACAGGCGGTTGGTATTGGTGCCGGTCTGGATCGCGCAGTGATAGGCGTCACAGATGGTGAAGGTTTCCGCCAGCGCGAACTGGAAGGGAATGTCGGCGCGGCGATAGTGGCCCATGGCGCGCTGGTGCTTCGCCTCCGGCCAGTTGCCCATGCGGCCCTCGTCCCAGGCGGCTTGGGCATCCGGCCAGGTGTGCGGCGTGCTCTCCACCCGCATGAGATCGAATTCGCGCCGGGTGTCGAGATGGAAAGGCGCAACCATCCGTGCGCCGCCGGCAGCATGACGGTCCTGCTGCTGCCAGACCTTGCGTTCGCCGCCCATGCCGCTCGCAGCGCCCGTCGCCGTGCCCGTTCCTGCACCGGAATCCGGCGCGACCAGCGGGATCGGCAGGCGGTCGGCAAAGCCGCGCACGCCGCGCAAGGTGCCGAAATAATGATCGAAGCTGCGGTTCTCCTGCATCAGGATCACCACATGCTCCACATCCGCGATCGTTCCGCTGCGCACGTCGGGCGCGATGGCCGCCGCGCGGGCGATGGACGCCGGAAGACCTGCCAGCATGGCGGTTCCGGCTCCGGCAAGAAGCGATCGGCGGGAAAGATCGGCCATCGAGTATCCTCAGGGAGAACCGGGAGCATGGGGCTTTGCAGCCGCCACAGTCCCGGTCTGCAATTTCAGTTCAGAAATCGAACGTCAGCGATGCGGTTACCGTGCGCGGTGCGCCGAGGAAAGCCGCGCCGCCGCCGCCGCCGCCCAGATAGCGCTTGTCCGTGATGTTGGTCGCCTGGAGCGTCACCGCCATGCCGCGCAGCTTGTCCGAGAAGTCCGCAAGGTCCACCCCGATATAGCCGCCCAGCAGCGTGTAGGACTGCGCCACTTCGCCGCCCACGGTATCGATGAACCGATCGCCGACGAACTTGGTCGAGAGACCGGCCTTGAAGAAGTCTCGCTTGTAGTCGGCCGAGAGCACCCACATGTTGCGCGGCGAGCTTTCGACCTGAACGCCCGGCGTGATGCCAACGTCCGCATCCTGCTCGGCATTGCCGGTGCCGATGTAGACGGCGTGGTTGTAGCTGTAGCTGCCCGAAAGCATCAGGCCCATCGGCAGGCGATAGGCCAGCGCCGCCTCCACGCCGCGGCTGCGCACGCCGCCGACGTTGAGATAGACGCTTTCCTGCTGCTCCAGATAGTCGATGCCGGTGACCAGGTTGGAGGAGATCGAGACGATGTGGTTGTCGAACTTGATGTCGTAAGCGGTGATCGAGGCCTGGACGCGCGGCGTGCTGTAGCGGGCGCCCACTTCGATGCTGTCGGCCGTTTCCGGCTTGATGCGATCGATCACTTCCTGCGATTCGCCCAGAACGCCGTTGCTGATGGCCGAGAAGTTCTGCGCATAACCGGCGAAGAATTCCAACCCGTCGATCGGGGCCTTCCAGGTCAGGCCCGCCGATATCAGCGGATCGGAATGCGAGGTGATGCCGGTGTTGACCTGATCATCGAACAGCTCGGCCCGCGTCTGCTTCAGGAAGTACTGCTTGATGCCGAAAGCCGCCGTGAGGTTGCCGTAAGTCACGGCGTCCTGCGCGTAATAGACGAATTCGTTAGTGTCGTAGTCGGTGCTGAACTGGACCCAGTAGGGCGTCGTGTCATAGGCCAGGCCGAGCAGCGGGTTCTTTACACGGTGCCAGTCGCGAACCTGGTTGGCATTGACGTTCTCGTACCAGGCGCCCGCGCGCAGGGTGTTGGTGATCGCGCCGAAATCATGGGTCCAATCGGCGTCAGCGGTGAAGCCGACGCGGTCGTTTTCGTAATGGGTGTGGCGGTAGGACATCGCGCCGGTGGCATTGGCGGCATAACAGCTCGGCGAATACTGGGCCGGGATGCCGGCCGTGCCGGTGCAACCTGCGATCATGGTCGCCGCAGCGCCGGTGGGCGTGAGGAAATAGACCTGGCCGAGCGCGCTGCCGCCGATCACGGTGGAGCCGCCCGCATATTCGCTCTCGGTCGCCCCGGCGCCATCTGCGGTCACATCCACGAGATAGGGCGGAAGCCAGTCACCCCGGCCGCGCATCCGGTGGTAGTAACCGGTCAGCGAGAGCTTCACTTCGCCCAGGTCGACCTTTCCGCGCAGATAGCCGAACAGGTTCTTGCGCAGTGCACGCGAACCGGCGCGGTAGTTCTGGTCGATATAGGGAATGCCGGTCCAGTTGTCGGTATAGACGTCGTGGTCGGGATCGGCCTCGAACTGCGCCAGCGAGACGGAGCCGAATTCGGATTCGTCGGCATCGTCGTAGGACAGGAAGCCGGTCAGATTGACGTTGGAGAGCGTGCTGGTGATCTTGGCGCTCAGGTGGTCGCGGCTGGTCTTGCCGGCGCCGCCGATCCAGTCGTGCGCCTTGGAGTGCGAGGCGCTGATATAGGCGCGGGTATCGGGTGCGAATTCACCGGTATCGACGCGGGCATAGAACTTCTGCGCGCCATAATCGCCCGCTGCGCCCGAAAGGCGAACGCGGAAGTCGTTCTCGGGATCGGAGGTCACGTAGTTGAGCGTACCGCCGAGCGCTTCGTTGGAGCGCGAAGAAATGTCGGCGGTGCCCTGCGACACTTCTACCGTCCGCAAGTCCAGAACGTCGATGTAGCGGTTCGCCTTGGAGCCGCCGCCATAGCCCGAGCCGCCGTTGGGCAGGCCGTCGATGGTGGTGCCGATCTGCGTGAAGCCGCGGATGGAGATGGAAGTCGCCCAGTCCGACGAACCGAAAGCATCACCTTCCGAAACGAAGACGCCGGGAAGCTCGTTGATGACATCGTTCACGCTGGTCAATGCCGACTGGCGCTCGATCATCTCGGGAGTGACGCGGGTATTGGCGAAGTGCACAGCCTCGCCGGTGACGACGATGTCCTCGTTCGACGCCGTGTCACCGCTGTCGGGCGCTTCCGCGGTCGGCGCTGCCGCCGCATCCTCGGCGTGCGCCTGCGTCGTTGCCGCAGCGATCGCGAGGATCGCCGTTCCGATCATCCATGTCTTCATTTCTGCTTCCCCTGAAGATGCGGCACCCTGGCCTCGGCCATTCAGCCGTTGACGGCGAGCTAGGCGCCTCCGATTACAGGTCTGTGACATTTTGTGGCTTTGCTGGATTAAATCCACATAGACCGACATGATACGGGCAAGAACCCACTTGCCCTCACAAGCACAAACAAGCATGGTCGGCAGGCACGTTCGTCAGGGGGAAACTGCATGATACAGGCCGACCGCATTTCCGCGATCCTGGCCGCGTTGGACGAGCGAGGGTCCTGTTCGATCTCCGAGCTGGCCCTGCGCTTCGACGTCTCCGAGGAGACGATCCGCCGCGACGTGCGGCAGCTTGAGGCGAACGGTTCGGTGATCAAGGTGCATGGCGGCGTTACCCTGCCCGCGCCGCGACTGGAAGCGCCCTATCGCAAACGCCTTCGCGAGCAGCTTGAGGCCAAGCGCTCGATCGCCCGCCACGCCGCGGGCCTGGTGCAGGACGGGATGACGGTGTTCATCGATTCCGGCACCACTTCCTTCTGGGTGGCGCAGGAACTGGGGCATCGGAAAGGGCTCACCCTGGTGACCAACAGCGTCGAAGTGGCGGCGGACGTGCTGGGCCGTTCCGACCACCGCGTCTTCCTGGCGGGTGGCATGCTCAATGCCGACTACCGCGCGGCTTTCGATGCCGACGCGGTCCGCATGGTCCGCGGTTTCCTGCCGGACATCGCCTTCTTCTCCATGGGCGCCATCGACGCGCACCATGGCTTTCTCGATTTCGATCCGGACGAAGCCGCGTTCAAGCGGGCCCTTCTGGACCGCGCGCGGCGCATCGTCGTCGTGGCCGACCACGCCAAGTTCTCACGGGTGGGCACGGTCCATGTCGCGGACTTCGGCCAGATCCATGACCTGGTGACGGACCTGCCGCCCCCGCCGCCGCTCATGGACGCTGCAAGAGACGGCGGGACCGCGATCCACCTCAGCGAACCGGTCCTCCAGGGCGGCTGACCGCGCGGCGATCAGGAACTGCGCAGCGGAATCACGGCCAGGCTGTCGGAAGAGGTAAGGAACAGGACCTTGCCGCCCTTCCCTATCGCGCAATTGGCGATCGCCTTGCCCGTCTCGATCACGCCGAGCAGCCGCGCGTCAGCCGTGCAGACGTGGACGCCGCCCGGCCCTGTCGCGAAGACGTGCCCGGAGGCGCCGACCTTGATCCCGTCGGGCAGGCCCGGCCGGCCGGCATCATGCTGCGCGCGCATGTCGAGGAACTGGCGGCTTTCGCCGGTCATTCCGTCCGCGCCGAGTGGATAGGCCAGCACTTCGGGACGGGTCTCGTCCGACAGCGACAGATAGAGTGTGCGCTCGTCCGGCGAGAGCGCGACGCCATTGGGGCGGCGATGGCTGCGGTCCAGCAGGTCCACCCGGCCGTCCGGCGATAGACGATATAACCCGCACCACGCCACTTCGCGCAGCGGCGAATCGTCGCCTTCCGCCAGACCATACGTCGGGTCGGTGAAATAGATCGCGCCGGACCTGGCGACGCAAAGATCGTTGGGGCTGTTGAAACGCTTGCCGTTGAAACGGTCGGCCAGCGTTTCCCGCTGGCGCGTGGCGAGGTCGATCCGCACGATCGCCCGCGAGCCGCTGTCCGCCGCAATCAACCGCCCTCGCGTGTCCAGCGCCAGCCCGTTGAGCCCCGGCTCCCGGATCGCGGCAGGCACCGGCGTCTGCAGTCCCGAGGGACGCAGGAATATCTCGACGCCCTTTGCCGCCGTCCAGCGGTGGACGGTATTGCTCGGCGGATCGCCGAAGAGCAGGCAGTTGCTGCCGGGAACCCAGACCGGGCCTTCCGCCCAGCGAAATCCTTCGGCAAGACGCGTCACCGAAGCGCCGGGCGCGACGATCCTGTCGAGCGCCGGATCGAGACGGCGCACGGTGCCGATCGCCGGCGCCTTGGCCTCGGCGCCCACCGCGTCGAGCAGCGGCACGGCGGCGAGGCCGGCCAGCATCATGCGGCGATCGATCATGCCTTCAGCTCGACGATGCGGCGCTCCGCCGCCGATCGATAGATCGCCTCTATTATACGCATGTCCGCAAGTCCTTCTTCGCCCGCGACGATGGGGGCGCCGCCGGTCAGCACGCAGTCGGCAAGGTGATCGAGCTGCCCCGCGAACTGGTTGCGCGCGGGCGGCGGCAGCGTCCTCGGCGCAGTGACACCGTCCTTGCGGATCGTCATCGCCTGTCCGGTGTAAGGCGTGGCCGGCTCCATCGCGATCCACCCCTGGGTGCCATGCACGCGGTAGGCATTGTGCGAAGAACTGTAGCTGGAGATGCAGTTCGCCTGCACGCCCGATGGGAAGCGGAGCACGAAGCTGACGCGGTCCTCCACGGTCCGGAAACGCGGATCGGCGCGGTCGGTCGATTCCACCGCGCTCACTTCCACGGGCTCCTCGCCGGTGAGGTAGCGGGCGGCGTTGAGGCTGTAGATGCCGATGTCCATCATCGAGCCGCCACCGGAAAGCGCCTTGTCCAGCCGCCATTGATCGGGCTGAATGGGAAAGCCGTGCTCCGCCGTGACGAGCCGCGTCGGACCGACATGACCGCCCCGCGCCAATTCGATCGCCAGGCGGTTGTAGGGCTCGAACCGGGAGCGATAGCCGATCATCAGCTTCTTCCCGGCCTTGCGACAGGCCGCGATCATCGCCTGGCATTCCGCCAACGAGGTGGCCATGGGCTTTTCGCAAAGGACATGCTTGCCCGCCTGAGCGGCGCGGATGGTGTATTCGGCATGGAGACTATTGGGCAGGACCACATAGACCGCGTCGATATCCGGGTTGTCGCGAATGCGGTCGAACTCGGCATAGTTGTAGCGATGCGTCCTGGGGATGCCGTATTGTGCGCCGTACTGCTCCAGCTTGGACGGCGTGCCGCTGACCAGCGCAACCAGCCGCGACTGTTCGCAATTGGCGAAGTTCGGCAGGATCTGCTGGGTGGCGTAGTAGCCCAGGCCGACGACGGCATAGCCGATCTTGCGCGGCGCCGCGAAGGCCTGCGCAGAAAACCCCGCAGCGACTCCCGCCGCTGCCAGTCCCGCGCCCATTCCCAGAACCTCGCGCCGCGAACCTGTCGTCATCGTCCTGTCCCCACGTTGCCGTTCCTGCCCCACGACGGATGCGCGATCACGCGCGCGCCAGACGTCCCGCCGCGATGGCGACTTGCGTTCGGTTGCGCACGTTCAGCTTGCGCATGAGCGCCGTCATGTGGACCTTCACCGTCGCCTCGGCCATGCCGAGTTCATAGGCGATCTGTTTGTTCAAAAGCCCCGAACGCACGCAGCGCAGGACTTTGAGCTGGGTGGGCGTGAAATGGAGCGGTTCGGCCGGAGCCTCCCGCGCGGCAACATCCTGACTGACGGGAACCGTGCACAGATCTGCAACCAGGTGCATCTCTTTCTCTCCCCTAAATGACTCGGTTCTTGAGGTACCGCGCATGCCCGCTGAGAGCCTGCCGCACCGGAGTTCGTTGAGCGTAGTGATAATGGAATCAGTCTGACAGGTTCAAGAGAAATCTTACCTCTCACACTAAATTGTCTAGAATATGCCGATCTTCCAGCTATAACCTGTCCAACAGGTTTGGGTGGTATTGCCAACCCGATCACAAAGCAAAGACTAGGGAGAGGCGAGGGATGACCCTGTCATTTCGTCGAGCGCGGGCGTGTGGCCCATGGAAGAATGTCCGGTTCCCCGCAGCAGCATCGACCGCATCGGAATCGCAGGCATCATGACGCCGGAAGACATCAGGCTCGTCCTGTCCGCCATCGTCGGCATCGCGCTGTCGATTGCGCTCATCGTCCGCGGGCGACTGCATCCTTTCGTGGGACTGCTGTGCGGCGCATTCACCGTCGGCGTGCTGGCCGGCATACCGCTGGATGAAACGGCAAAGGCCGTGGAGAAGGGCGCCGGCTCGATCCTGGGTGGCACCGGCCTGGTGGTCGCCCTGGGTCTCGGGCTTGGCGCCATGTTGCAACTGTCGAACGGCGCGGCCGGGCTGGCGCGAGCCGCGCTCGGCGTGTCGGGCGTCAAGGGCGCGCCCTGGGCCAGCCTCTTCACCGCACTGCTGATCGGGCTGCCGCTGTTCTTCGAGACCGGACTGGTGCTGCTGCTGCCGATCGTCGCCTCTGCCGCGGCGGCGCTGCCCAAGGGCCAGGACGATGACGCTTCCAAGCTGCGGCTGATGCTGCCGGCACTGGCGGGTCTCTCGGTCGTCCACGCCCTCGTGCCGCCGCACCCCGGACCGCTGCTCGCCGTGAATGCCCTTGGCGCCAATCTTGTCCTCACCCTGGCTTACGGCCTGCTGGTGGGCATTCCCACCGCGATCATCGCCGGCCCGGTACTCGCCCGCTTCACCGCGCCCGGCGTGAAACTCAGCCCCCCGCTGCTCGCGCCCGAGACGATCGACGTGGCGACGCCCTCGGTCGGCCGCACCCTCACCGCGGTCCTGCTGCCGGTGGTGCTGATCGCCGCGGGACAGGCCGTCGCCATCGCTCCGCCAGCGGCCGCCGCGAAGCTGGCCTGGCTCGGCTGGGTGAGCGATCCCGTCATCGCCCTGCTCATCGCCAATCTCGTTGCCCTGCCCCTGCTGTTCGGGGGCCGCCTCGGCGAGCGCCGCATTCAGGACGCGATCTGGCTGGAGGCCATGGCGCCCGCGGGCGGCATCCTCCTGGCCATCGGCGCCGGCGGTGCGCTCAAGCAGGTCCTCGTCACCGCCGGTCTTTCGGACATGCTGGTGCGTCTGGCGGGCGGCGGGGCGATCTCGCCCTTGCTGCTGGCCTGGGGCGTCTCGGTCTGCATCCGCCTGGCCACCGGCTCGGCCACCGTGGCGACGATCACCACGGCCGGCGTCATGGAAGGACTGGTCGCCAGTTCGGGCGTGGAGCCGGAATGGATGGTACTGGCCATCGGCGCGGGCTCGCTGTTCTTCTCGCACGTCAACGATCCGGGCTTCTGGCTGGTGAAGAGCTACCTCGGCACGGACATGCCCGGAACGTTCCGCACATGGTCGATCATGGAAACCGTGGTGGCCGTGGTCGGACTGCTGCTGGTGCTTGCGGCCAGCAGCATCATCTAACAAAGGACCATCCCGATAACCGGCCCGCACTGGCGGGCCGCCGACTGCAAACGATGATGGACAAACAGGAAACTCGATGAACCAGACGCGGCTTTCCGATCAGGCCTATGCGGGCATCGTCGAGATCATCAAGTCCAGGAACCTCGGGGTCGGCTCACGCCTGCCTTCCGAGGCGGGCCTGGCAGAGATGTTCGGCGTATCGCGCGCCATCGTGCGCGAGGCCCTGGTGCGGCTGGCCTCGGACGGCATCACCGAGGCGCGGCGCGGGGCAGGCTCTTTCGTCAAGAGCCGCCCTTCCGAGCGCCTCGCCGCCTTCATGCCGATGGCAGAGCTTCCCGCCACCCTGGGCAGCTACGAAGTACGGTTCGTTCTGGAAGCGGAGGCCGCCCGCCTGGCCGCGACCCGGCGTACTTCGGTGGAAATGGTCCACGTCGAGGACGGCATGGAATTGCTGCGCAGCGCCCTGCTGTCCAACGCGCCCGCCCATGCCGAAGACATGGAGCTGCACCGCCGCATCGCCGCCGCCACCGGGAACCCGGCGTTTCTGGTCGCTTTCGATGCGCTCTGGTCCGATGTCGAGAAGATCATGCGCGCCGGCGTGGACATCTCCCGTTCGCGCCCGCCCGAAGTGATCGCCACCATGCTGCGCGAACACGAAGTCATCGTCGAGGCCATTCGCGCGCAGGACGCCGAAGGCGCCGCTCTGGCGATGCGCTGGCACCTCTGGGAGGGGCGCCGCCGCCTGATGCCCTGAACCTGAGAAAGGCCCCACAGGCCTTGCCAGGCGGCGTGGGCACGTGTGCCGCCAGGCGGCGTGGGGGCGCGCGCCGAAGGCCGGGAGGTTCAGCCGCCGCGAAGCATGCGAAGCACGGAATCGCGCAGGATTTCCGGTGGCTGTTCGCTGGGAAGCACCACGGCCTGCTCGCGGTCCAGCGGCGCTTCGAGCGTGGCGAGCTGGCTGTCCAGCAGGCTGGCAGGCATGTAATGCCCCGGCCGGTTCTCCAGCCGCGTGAAGAGATCGTCGCGGCTCGCTTCCAGCAGCACGAAGCGGGCGCCCGCCTCGATGGCCGCACGCAAGCGGTCGCGGTAGACCAGACGCAAGGCCGAGCATGCGACGATCACCCGGCCATTCTCGCAAACCGCCTCGTCCGCCGCCCGGCCCAGGCGGTCAAGCCAGGGCCAGCGGTCTTCGTCGGTCAGGGCATGTCCGGCGCGCATCTTCGCCACAGCTTCGGGCGAGTGATAGGCATCGCCTTCCAGAAAGGCGCAATCGAGCGCCTCGGCCAGCAATGCGCCGAGTGTGGACTTGCCACAACCGCTGACGCCCATGACGATGATCGCGCCGCGAGGAAAGGCGCTTCCTGAGGATTTTGGCAAAACGGGGTCCTTGCAGCCCGGGCGATGCCGCAAAGCGCACCGCGATGATGGGCGACCTATAGAAGCGCGGCGACCGACCTGGGAACTACGACCTTTGTCGCAAGTGCCAAGTCCGCCCTTCCGCATTAGCAACAGGCGAAGATAAACCGACAGGGAGGCGGGAAATGATCGGACGCGGCGGAATAACGGCGGCCTTGCTGGCGGCCAGCGCGCTCGTTCCCGCGGGCGGCGCGGCCGCTGCCGTTCCTGAGAGCGGGCCTTCCGTATTTCCTGTCGCCCCGGCCGAACCGCGCGCAGTGACCGTGAAAGCCGCCGGAGACGGCCGCACCGATGACACGGCCGCCATCCAGCAGGCGTTCGACAAGGCGCGCGACTCCAGCGGACACGGCATCGTTTTCCTGCCTTCCGGCCGCTACCGGATCACCCGCACGCTTGTGGTTCCGGCAGGAGTGCGGGTCTACGGCGTCGGGCAGGAGCGCCCCACCATCTTTCTGGCCCCGCGCACCCCCGGCTTCCAGAAGGGCGTATCGACCATGATCGTCTTCGCCGGAGACGATCAATACGCGGTCGGCCAGGTGCCCGTCCCCGTGCCCACCGTGGTTCCGCGCGACAAGACCGTGCGCGACGCCAATTCCGGCACGTTCTATTCGGCCATGAGCAATCTCGATATCGAGATCGGCGAAGGCAACCAGGCCGCCGCCGGGGTGCGCTTCCGCATGGCGCAGCACGCCTTCCTCAGCCACATGGACTTCCGCCTCGGGTCGGCCTTCGCGGGCGTCTACCAGGCCGGCAACGTGATCGAGAACGTGCGCTTCCACGGCGGCCGCTACGGCATCGTCACCGAGAAGACCTCTCCCGCCTGGCAGTTCACGCTGATCGATTCCAGCTTCGACGGCCAGCGCGATGCCGCCATCCGCGAACACGAAGTTGGCCTCACCATGGTCAATGTGCTGATCCGCGACACGCCGGTGGGAATCGAGGTCGACCGCGGCTACGGCGATTCGCTCTGGGGCAAGGACGTCCGGTTCGAGAATGTCAGCCGCGCGGGCGTCGTCATCTCAAACGAGAACAACGTCTTCACCCAGATCGGCTTCGAGAATGCCCTTGCCAGCGGCACGCCGGTCTTCGCTCGTTTCCGGGACAGCGGCCGGTCGGTCGCCGGCAAGGGCAAGGCCTACAAGGTCTCCGACTTTTCCTATGGCCTCGCCGTGCCCTCGCTCGGAAGCGACGGCGATTACGCGACGAAAGCGGATATGGAGGCCCTCGCCGCCCTGCCCGCCGCGCGCAAGCCCGCGATCCGCGACTTGCCCCCGATGTCGGAATGGGTCGACGTGCACAGCCTGGGCGTCATGGGCGATGGCCGCACCGACGATACCGCCGCCCTCCAGCGCGCCATCGACGCCAATCGCGTGCTCTACCTTCCGGCCGGGTTCTACAAGGTCACCAACCGCCTGACCCTGCGGCCGGACAGCGTGCTCATCGGGCTTCATCCGGCGCTGACCCAGCTCTACATTCCGGACGGCAATCCGGCCCATGCCGGGCTCGGCGCAGTCCTCCCCATCCTCGAAAGCCCGCGCGGCGGAGACAACGTGCTCTCCGGCATCGGCCTGTTCACCGGCCGCATCAACCCGCGCGCAAGCGCCCTGCTCTGGCGCTCAGGCGAGAACAGCCTTGTCGAGGACGTGAAGATCATGGGCGGCGGCGGCACGCCCACGGCCGATGGCAAGCCCCTTGGCTCGCTCGGCGCACGCAGCGGCGATCCGGTCGCCGATGGACGCTGGGATGCCCAGTACCCCAGCATCTGGGTGACCGACGGCGGCGGCGGCACTTTCGCTGACGTGTGGAGCCCGAATACGTTCGCGCAGGCGGGCTTCATGGTGACGAACACCAGCACCCCCGGCCACGTCTACGAGATGTCGGTCGAGCATCACGCCCGCAACGAGATCGTGCTCGACAAAGTGGAGAACTGGGAGTTCCTGGCGCCCCAGACCGAGCAGGAAGTGGGCGACGGGCCGAACGCCGTCTCGCTGGAAATCCGCAACTCGCGCAATCTCCTCTTCGCCAACTACCACGCCTACCGCGTGACGCGCAGCTACCACCCGGCCCGCAGCGCCGCCAAGCTGTTCAACTCGGGCGAGATCCGTTTCCGCAACGTCCACGTCAATGCCGAAAGCGGCTACGCGACCTGCGACGACGAGGGCTGCGGCACCTTCCTGCGTGCCAGCAAGTATCCCTTCGACAATGCGATCGAAGATGTGTCCAGCGGCAGCCTGGTGCGCGAGCGCGAATTCGCCAGCCTCGACATCGGCGCGCCGGGCAAGGCTGCCGGTACGCCCGCGCAGCCTTCCGCGATCCCCGTGGAAAAGCTGGCGGAAGGGTTCTGGTCGATCTCGGGCGCGGCCGCGGATGCCAGGGGTTCGCTCTATTTCATCGACCGCCGCTTCCAGCGCATCCATCGCTGGACTGCGGACAAAGGCCTTGAAGTGGTGCGCGACAACGCGCTCGACCCCGTAAACCTGGCCGTCGATGCCTCGGGCCAGTTGCTGGTCCTGTCCTCGCTCGGCCCGAAGGGGGGCGTCTACGCCTTCGATCCCGATGGCCCGAAAGACGCGATGACCGTGATCGCGCCTACGCCGGTACGCGGAAAATCCGCGGCCCGCACGTTGCTCCCCGTCAACTGGTGGATCAATGGCGAATTCCGCGACCAGATCGATCCGAAGACCTACCAGTTCACCACCCTGGCCGAGATGTTCGCGCAGGATGCCGGGTCCGCCAAGGCCATGGAATATGTCTCGCCCGACGGCAGCCTGGCGCTGCCTGCCTTCCGCGTATGGCAGCAGGGGCCGGAAGACCACGTCGGCTGGCGTTGGTCGCACAGCCTCGATGCCAACGGCCTGATCGGCGGCAAGCCGGGCGAGCGCGTCTTCGTCACCAACGGTTCGCAGAACATGACTTACAGCGCCACGATCGGCAGCGGCGGCGCTCTGCAGGGGCTCAAGCCCTTCGCCGGTCGCGGCGGCGAGAGCGTGGCGGTGGACCGGCAGGGCCGCGTCTTCGTCGCGAACGGGCAAGTCTACATCTACACGCCGGACGGCAAGGAACAGGCGCGCATCGACGTACCGGACCGGCCGCTCCAGATCCTGTTCGGCGGAGCGGACGGCGGCACGCTGTTCATCCTGACACACCACGCACTTTACGCCGCACGGCCATGAACGAGGCGGCCATGAACGGAACAGGCATGAACGGAACAGGCATGAACGGAACAGGCATGAACGGAACAGGCCCGAAAGCCGATCGGCCCGAACATGGTCTGCAAAATGCGTCATCAGAAAAAGGGAGGGTCGTCTTGGGAGAGACGGCCCGGAAGTAAAAGGGGAAGGACGATGAAAATGAGGACAGCAGTCCATCGACAGCGCGCCGGGGCCAGCCTCGTTGCGCTCGTCGCCGTAGCCCTCGCCGGCACGGCGCAGGCCCAGGAGCAGACGCAGGACGCGCCGGAAACGGCCGCACAGGCTCCTGCTCAGACTACGCCCACAGGCGCCGCAGCCCCGGACCGTCAGGCCGCGGAGATCGTGGTCACCGGCTCGCGCATCACCACCAGCGGGTTCAACGCGCCGACGCCCACGACCGTCATCGGCGAAGAACAGATCACCGCCAACGCCCAGCCGAACATCTTTACCACGATCGCGCAGTTGCCCTCGCTCCAGGGTTCAACCGGCGCGTCTACGGGCACCTTCAGCACGTCGAGCGGCCAGCAGGGCCTCAGCTCGTTCTCGCTGCGCGGCCTGCAGCCGATCCGCACGCTGACCCTGCTCGACGGGCAGCGCGTCGTCGGCGCGAACGTGACCGGCGTGCCCGATATCAGCATGTTCCCTCAGCTTCTCGTCAAGCGCGTGGACGTGGTGACAGGCGGCGCCTCCGCTTCCTATGGCTCCGACGCGGTCGGCGGCGTCGTCAACTTCATCACCGACACCCGGTTCGAAGGCTTCAAGGGCAACATCCTTGGCAGCATCACCAAGTACGGCGACGATGAGACCGCGCTCGTCCAGGCGGCATGGGGCAAGTCGTTCCTCGACGACCGCCTCCATGTGGTGGTCAGCGGCGAGTACGACCACGAAGGCGGCGTCGGCGCCGGAGACTTCGGCACCGACCTTGCGGGCAGCCGCGACTGGTATCGCGCGACCACGCTGATGAACACCGGCCAGACCAACAACGGCCTGCCGCAGTTCAACTATCGCGACTTTGCGCAGCCCTACCAATATGCCCGGTACGGCCTCATCAACAACGGCCCCCTCCAGGGCATCGCCTTCGATGCCAACGGCACGCCCTACAACTTCAACTACGGGTCGAACGGCCAGCCGCTCGGCAATGGCCAGGTCAGCAACTGCTATCGCGGCAACAGCTTCTGCGAAGGCGGCGATCTTTCCGGTGCACCGGGCTCGGGCGCCTCGCTCAAGTCCGCGCTGGAGCGCATCAACGGCTATGGCCGCATCGGCTACGACTTCGCCGAGAACAACGAAGCCTACGTCACCGTCAACATCGCCCAGGTGAAGACCCACAATCAGCCCAGCCCCGGCTACAACCGTCCTTCGCTGACGGTGCAATGCGCCAATCCGTTCCTGCCGCAGCTGGTGCGCGATCGCTGCACCGCCGCGGGTATCACGAGCTTCGGATTCGGCACCAGCAACGGCTCGTTCCCCGATCCGCGCGTCGACACCGACCGCAAGCAGTACCGCTTCGTCGGCGGGCTCAAGGGCGCATTCGACGCGGTGGGAACCTCGTGGAACTATGACGCCTACTATGAGCACGGCATCACCATCTCGGACATCAGGGTTCGCGACATCGTGCTGCAGAACCGCTACGTGGCGGCGACCAATGCGACCACGCTGAACGGCGCCATCGTCTGCGCCGATCCGGTGGCGCGCGCCAACGGGTGCCAGCCGATCAACATCTTCGGCAACTTCGCGCCTTCCGACGCCGCGCTCGCCTATGTCGCCCCGCACGAGAACGGGCCGTTCCAGCACACCAAGCTGACCCAGGACGTCCTCAGCGCGAACTTTTCGGGCAATCCCTTCGATTCCTGGGCAGGCCCGGTCTCGGTGGCGTTCGGCGGCGAATACCGACGCGAGTTCTACCGCGTGAACGCCGACCCCTATGGTGCGGGCGTCTCCGACATCAGCCCCAACAGCGCCGACTATCCGGCCGATCCGCTGCTCAACTCCACGCTCGGCAGCAACTGGGCGGCAGGCAACTACAAGAACGGCAGCGGCAAGTACGACGTCTACGAAGGTTACGTCGAAGTCGACCTGCCCCTGCTCAACAGCGACTCGATCGGCCGCGCCAACCTCAACGGCGCGGCGCGTGCCACGCATTACAGCACTTCCGGTACCGTCTGGACCTGGAAAGTCGGCGGCACCTGGGACACCCCGCTCGACGGCATCCGCCTGCGCGCGGTCACCTCGCGCGACGTCCGCGCGCCGAACCTCTCCGAACTGTTCGCCGCGCCGACGGTCACCACGGTACCGAACTTCAACGACCCGTTCCGCAACCAGGCGGTACAGATCTTCCAGAACACCATCGGCAATCCCAACCTGAAGCCGGAAGTGGCGCGCAACACCGAACTGGGCATCGTGCTGTCGCGCCCCTCGTGGCTGCCGGGCCTCAGCCTCTCGTTCGACTACTATCGCATCAAGCTCGACGGCGTGGTCTCCACCCTGTCGGCCGACCAGATCGTGCGCTTCTGCTTCGAGGGTAATCAGGCCTTCTGCGGCGGCTTCCAGCTGGATGGTCCGCAGGGCACCAACTTCGTCAACGTCCAGCCGTTCAACCTCGCCTCCTGGAAGACCAGTGGTTTCGATATCGAGGCCAGCTACCAGTGGCAGCAGCCGCTGGGCCTGCCTGGCAGCTTCACCGTCCGCGCGCTGGCCACGCATATCCAGAAGTTCATCGTCAGCGCCGGCATCGCCGGGGTCGATCCGGTCGACCAGGCCGGCAACAACGCCGGTGCCACGCCCGACTGGAAGTGGCTGGCAGTGCAGACCTACGACAGCGACCGCTTCAGCCTGACCCTGCAGGAACGCTGGATCAGCGACGGCACGTTCGGCAACCAGTACGTCGTGTGCCAGTCGTCCTGCCCGGTTTCGACCGGCAACCATCCGACCATCGACTACAACACCATGAAGGGCGCCTTCTACGTGGACGTCGGCGCG
>Ga0160437_1000123_pt1 | contig 45508 bp, 35 predicted proteins | sample HID1975I_E0MG_FD_108227 | JGI IMG/M metagenome (GOLD analysis project Ga0160437, IMG submission 108227) | Enriched soil microbial communities from UW Madison campus, WI, USA - HID1975I_E0 MG | ecosystem: Environmental > Terrestrial > Soil > Unclassified | place: USA: Madison, Wisconsin... | reverse complement strand
TCGCTCCCCCCGATCCGGTGCATCAGGTAGTTTCGCCGCACGACCATCCCGAAATGGCCCGAAGCGGGCAGGTGATTGTTCATCCCGCCATCGCAAATGGCGATGCGTCTCCCGCGCGAAACCTTGGTAGAGACCACGCGGGTGACGAAAAAGCCTGCCTCGGAGACGAGATAGCGGCCGAGTTCCAGCACCATTCTGGTGCGGGCAAATCGCGGATTTTCGCGCAGCACGGCCAGTTCGTGAAGAAGCGGCTCGGCTACTGCGGAAAGATCCAGAGGCGTGTCTCCTTCGTGATAGGGCACGCCCAGCCCGGAGCCCATGACCAGCATCTCGGGAATGACCGCATGAGCGGCGCAGAGCTGGCTGAATATCGCGATCAGGTGTCGGTATGTTTCCGCAATGGCATCGGCTTTCAGGCACTGCGTTCCGGCATAGATGTGGAAGCCCGCAAGGTGCAGGCCCGGCAGGGTCTGGACTTCCTCCACGGCGGCGGCCGCATCCTCGATGTCTATGCCGAAGGGCGTGGGGCGGCCGGCCATCTGGTCTCCGAAGCCCTTGGGAAGGCTGTCGGGCGAGATACGCAGCAGCACCGGTTGCACACGCGCCGCCTGCCGTGCGATCCGGTCGGCAAGCCGTGCTTCCCGCAGGGATTCGATCACGAGGTGGCCGACGCCGGCGCGGATTGCGTCGCGGATCTCGGTCTCGCGCTTGCCCGGCCCCGTGAAGCTCAGAAGTGCGGGGTTCCATCCTGCCTCCTGCGCCAGATGCAGTTCTCCGATCGAAGAGATGTCGAGCAGATCGATCCCGCCGGAGAGCCAGGCCAGCAGCGTCGGGTTGGGATTGGCCTTTACCGCGTAGCTCAGTTCCAGCCTGTCTCCGAAATGGGCGCGCAGAAGGGCGATGCGCTGTTCGATCCGCTCGCTGAAATAGACGAAGCACGGCGTGCCGAAACGTTCGGCCGCCTGCTCCAGAAGCCCGTCTTCGCCGCCTGGCGTCATGCCGCCAGCTTCCTCGCGAAATCGAGAATGCGAGCGGCGGTATCGAAGTTCTCCAGCGTCACGTCCTCGGCGCGGATCTCGGTGCCGGTCTCGCGTTCAACGAACATGATCAGATTGAGCATGGCCACGGAATCGAGCGTGCCGCTGGAGAACAGCGGGGTTTCGGCATCGACTTCGCCATGGAGCGCTGCGAACTCCTCGATGCTGCGGATCAGGCTGTCTTCGGTCAGGGCCATGACGGGGAGGTCCTCTTGAACGGGATGCTCAGCGAGCGGAATGAAGGCTGGAAGTGTCGCTGCAGCCGCGAATGACGTCGGGACGGGAGAGCTTGCCGCTGGCCGTGCGCGGCATGGGTTCCGGCCAGACGTGGATGCGCTGCGGCACCATGTAGGCGGGCATCGCCGCCCGGCAGTGCGCCAGCAGCGCCTCGCGGCTCGCCTCGCCCAACAACGTCACCGCGACCTGTACCGACTGGCCGAGCATGTCGTCCTGGACCCCGAAGGCGACGACATCGGCGGCAAGGCCGCTGCGATAGACCAGGTCTTCCACTTCGTCGGGACTGACGCGGTAGCCGCTGGTCTTGATCAGCGCATCGTTGCGGGAGACGAACCACAAGTCGCCGTCCTCGTCGATGCGCACGATGTCTCCGCTATAGACCACCGGCTCGTCGCCGATCCGGTCGCGCAGTTCGGGGCAGGGGCGGATCTTCTCCGCCGTTGCTTCGGGGCGGTTCCAATAGCCCTGGCTGACCAGCGGGCCGCGGTGGACCAGTTCGCCTTGCTCGCCGGGACGCGCGACGCCCTCGCCATGGCGGATGACGAAGACTTCGGCGCCGGGGATCGCCTGTCCGATCGAACCCATCTTGGCCGCGAAGCGATCAGGAGCAAGGTAAGTGGAACGGAACGCCTCCGTCAGGCCATACATCAGGAAAATCCGTGCCTTGGCGAAGATACCTGGCATACGTTCCAGAGTGCTCAGCGGGATCTTTCCGCCCGAGTTGGTGATGAAACGCAGGCTCGGCAGCGGCGTGGGCGCGCTGGCCAGCAGGCGCACGATCTGGATCCACAGCGGCGGCACTGCCGCCAGGCCGGTGACTTCGTGGCGAAGGATGGCACGCACGATTTCGCTCGCCATGGCCACGCCTTGATGAACGACGCTGCCACCCACCAGCATCATCGTCGTCAGCTGGTTGAAGCCGTAATCGAAGCTGTAGGGCAGCACGCTGAGCAGCCGATCGCTTTCGGCAAGTTCCAGATATTCGGCGACCGAACGCGCACCTGCCAGGACATTGGCGTGGCTGAGCATGACGCCCTTGGGTTTGCCGGTGGAGCCGGACGTGTAGATGATCGCCGCCAGGTCGTCGGCGCGCCGGGGCAAGGCCTCGAACGGGAGCGCCGGCAGGTCGGAAAGGCAGGGAAGTCCCTCCAGCCCGCGCGCAGCCGACACCGGCAGGAGGCGGGCGGGGTCGATCCCCTCGGCGGCCAGGACCCGGGCCATGGCCGGCTCGACGATCAGGATAGAGGCTCCGCAGTCTTCTGCGACGAAACGGACCTGCTCGGCCGTCCAGGCCGTGCTGATGTCGACGAGCACTGCACCTGCCCGCGTCACGCCGAGCAGGGCGGAGACCTCGGCGATGCCCTTGCGCACCTGGACCAGCACGCGGTCTCCTGCGCCCACGCCGCGCGCCGCGAGATGGGCGCCGATCGCCCTGGCCAGGGCGTCGACTTCGCCGTATGTCGCCTGGCGGCCGGCATCGATGAGGAAGGTCTTGCCGGACCGCTGCGGCAGATTGGCCGCGAAAAGTTCGTGGAGCGTGTTAGCGCTCATCGCAGCGGCCCCAGTCGCGGATAGATGCGCGCGGGCGATCCGACGACGATGGAGTCCGAGGGTACGTCCGTGGTGACGGCAGTGTTGGCGGCGATCCGCACCCGGTCTCCCACGCGAATGGCGCCCAGCACGGTGGAATTGACGCCGATGAACACGTCGTCCCCGATCACCGGCGCGCCTTCGCGCATGTTGGAGCCGATGGTGACGTTGTGCATTACGCCCAGCCGGTCGCCGATCACCGATTCCGGGTGGATCGAGAGCGAACCCTCGTTGTTGACGATGTGGAAGTCCCGCCCCAGCGTGGTGGCGGGCGGTATCCAGATCTTGGTGAGGTTCGCCACGAAGACGTGGGCAAAGCCGTACGTCCTGGAGACCAGAACGCGGCCGAGTGGATTGCCCAGGCTGCGGCCCCAGCGGCCGTAGCGGTAAAGGCTCAGCGCGATGAAGGCACCGCTCGTCAGCGTGCCGCCATGCCGCCGATAGTCCGCTTTCAACGTGGACCAGCCCCCCGGAGCGGCTGCAGCGGGCAGGCGCGGCACGGTGCCGTCAGACGAGGTCGAGCGTGCGCTCGATCTCGTCGATGTTCGCTGTGAAAGCATGGTTGGTTCCTTCCCCGACGACCAGCGCGTAGTCCTGCCCCTGCCGGTCGGTCAGCAGCTTGAGCGCCGCGACCGCGCGCAGCGGCGGTTGAATGACAAAAGCGCAGCCATCGGGCGGCATCATCGCCAGGCCGTGGACCAGATGGCTTCCCTCCACCCCCATGACGACTTTGGCGCCGCCGCAGGCCCGGACGATCTCTTCGAGACCGGCGTGGCTGGGATCGAGCACCTGAAAGCCGCGCCGTCTGGCAAGGGTTTCGGCAATTTCGCTCTCGTTCGTCAGGAACCGCGCATCGCCGCTGCGCCCGCGCAGCAGGAATACGCCGGGGTGCCGTTCGATCGGTCCGCGAATAAGCCGCTGCCGCATGGCCTCGGCCCGCAATCGCTTGTTCTCGTTGTGGGCCGCATCGTCGAACAGCACCAGTTCGCGAAAGAACGCCGATGGGCCTCTGACCGGCAGCATGTCCAGCGCGCGTTCGTAGTCGGGGACATGGCCGCCGGACCCATGGGTGGTGAAGGGAATGCCGGCGTTCTCCGCCAGGCGGTAGGTCAGGCAATCGTCGCTGAGCCAGTTTCCGAACCAGCGATTGCCGAGCCAGGATTCGAACAGGGCCATGCGTGTTTCCTCGCGCGGGGCGCGGGCGACAGGCAGGAACCGCGAACGCCGCTGCAAGTGCCGGAGCGTGCCCCCGGCATAGAGCACGCCGTCGTGAAGCAGCGCGTTCTTCAGCCGGTAACCGATGGTGGCGGACTGCTTGGCTTCGAAGTCGCCCTTGAACTGGCGCACCACCTCGCTGATCGAGGCGAACTCGCTGCCCGCAATGCGCTCGAACTGTCCGGGCAGCACTTTCGCGCGCTTTACCGCCGTGCAGGAGCCTGGCGCCACCTGCCAGCGCTCGACGGCGGCCTGGGCGATGTCGGGGCGCGGTTGCCGCAGCAGTCTGGCGGCGAGCGCGATGGCCGGGCGCAGCGATAAGGCCTGCGGCGGCGCGGGGCGCGGGGCTTCCACGGTCAGGGGCCTGAAGAGGCCGGCATTCATGACGGGGCCAATTCGCAAGAGCCCTGCTTGCGGGAAGGAGACAGCAGCAGGGGGCAGGATAGTGGCAAGGCATGTCTCCGCAAACTCTGCGCAAGTTCGCATGTCGTGCCCTTTCGGCGCATCCGGGCGATGGGGTTCCCACGCCCCACAGGTCAAATTCCATTGTGAAAACTCGCAATGCCGCGAGGCCCGGGGCTCGGCCATAGTCGCGGCATGACGGAGATTGCGGAGCAGGCGGCCTCGACGGCGTTCGCCTTTCGGGAGCGCGGAACCGGCGGCGCGGCGCCAAGCGCTGAGCGTGTCCCTGCACGGGAGACGGTGGCGGACGATCACCTGAAAGTGGCCTATTTCACCAACGTCTACCCCAAGATCAGCCACAGCTTCATCAAGACCGAGATCGAGGCGCTGGAACGCCGCGGCTTCGTGGTCAGCCGCTTCACGGTTCGCCGGTCGGGCGAGCGCTTCGAGGATGTGTCGGATCGGCTCGAGGCCGCCTGCACCCATGCCCTGCTGGAGCATCGCGCCGCACTGGTGCTGGCGGCAATCTCCGCCTGCGTGGTCCGGCCGGGTGCCGCCATGGGTGCGCTCGCGCTGGCCTGGCGAACTGCGGGAGCCGGCGGGCGATGGAAGGCTCTTGCCTATTTCGCCGAGGCCGCCCTGCTGGCGCAGCGGCTGACGCGCCGGGGGATAGGCCATGTCCATGCGCATTTCGGCACCAACCCGGCGGCAGTGGCGCGACTGGCGGCAAGACTGGCCCCGATCACGTACAGCTTCACCGTTCACGGCCCGGACGAGTTCGACGATCCTCGCGGGCTGGATTTACGAGGCAAGATTGCCGAGGCGGCTTTCGTGGCCGGTGTTTCCAGCTTCGGACGCGGGCAACTGATGCGCTGGGCCTCGCCGGGCGATTGGCAGCGCCTTCATGTCGTGCGCTGCGCTCCCTCTCCATCGTTCGTCCCGGCGTCCGAAACCGGGGCTTCTCCGGTTGAATTTCCGCAGGCGCCGCATTTGCTCTGCGTGGCACGGCTCAGCGCGCAGAAGGGCTTGCCCTTGCTGATCGAGGCGATGGAACGGGTCGCGGCGCATCGCGCGGTCACGCTCGATGTGATCGGCGACGGCGAGGACCGCGCCGCGATAGAGCGACAGATCGCCCGAGCCGGGCTGGAGCGCCGCGTCCGGCTGCTTGGCTGGGCCACGCCAGAGGCGATCCGCGCCGCCTTGCAGCACGCTCGGGCGCTGGTGCTGCCGAGTTTTGCGGAAGGCCTTCCCGTCGTGCTGATGGAGGCGATGGCCAGCGGGCGCCCGGTCATTACCACCGCGATCGCGGGTATCCCCGAGTTGGTGGACGAGCGCGTGGGGTGGCTGGTTCCGTCCGGTTCCTCCGATGCCATGGCCGCCGCGATCGAGGCCGCGCTCGATGCATCGCCGCGAGAACTGGCCGCCATGGGCGAACGCGGGCGCCGGCGCGTGCTGGAACGGCATGATCCCGACCGCAGCGCTCAGCAGCTTGCTGATCTGCTCGCGCCACTCGTGCAGGTACAGTCAGGTTTCAATCGGGGGTCAGCCCAGATTCGACAGGATTGAGGACAGGATGTCTCCTCCCGTGCGCATGGCCAGGAACGTGGCGAAGCGCCGTGTCGAGCCGCTTTCCTCGAACAGGCGGTCGTAAAGCGCGATCCAGCTGCGCAGGACGCTGGGCCAGTCGTAGCCTACGGTTTCGGCCTTGTGCCGGGCCTTGATGGACAGTGTCTCGGCGAAGTCCGGATCGCGGGCGAGGCGGGTCATGGCGTTTGCCAGGCCCTTGACGATCGCTTCCTCGCTTTCGGGTGGGATCAGAATGCCGGTCTGGGCATCGAGCAGCATCTGCGGCCCGCCCCAGTCCACGCAGACCGCGGGGAGCCCCAGCATCATCGCTTCCTGGATGACCGTGCCGCTCGCTTCCGCCAGGGTTGGGAACAGGAAGCCGCGAAACTGGCGCAGATGCGCGAAAAGGGCCTCCCGGTCGGTGCTGTAGGGTTTGAAGACGAGCCGCGAGGAGACGCCCTGGCGCAAGGCGAGTTCGCGAAGCCTGCGGCTTTCGGGGCCGTCTCCGATCACTTCCAGTCTTGCCTGCGGCACCCTGGCCAGCGCCCGGATCACCAGATCGCAGGCTTTGTAGCGTACCAGCCTGCCCAGGAACACGAAGTTCCAGTTCTGGCTCTGGTGCACGATGCGGCGATGGTCGCGCAGGCGCGGATCGACGCCGCTGTTGATGACCGTGACCATCCGGTCCCTGCGGCATCCGCCCAACTCCAGCGTGCGGGCAGTGCGTTCGCCGCCCGAAACGAACAGGCGTGCCTGCAGTTTGCCGCGAAACAGCACGCGGCTCGATAGCTGCACCGGCCGCGTCAGCATGGCGCCCAGCCGCTTGGTCCAGCTCTCCCGGAACATCAGGGTGGGAGGATGAAGGATGCTGCCGTTGAGCGGGCCGATCACCACCGGCGCGCCGCGAATGGGGAAGCTGATGCCGCTGGGCGCGATCGGGGCGGTGAAGTGGACGATCCAGGGCTGCACCCTGTCCACCTCGCGCTGGACGGCGCGATGCAGCAGCCAGCTATCCACCAGCCCAAGCAGCCAGTGCAGCCGGTAGCGATCGAGGCCGCGCTGCAGCGGCCCGTCCTTCACATAGACCACGCCGCTGTCGATGCCGTAGGCCGTCAGCTCCCCTCGCACGCGGGCATGCGTGACCTGGGTCACGTCGAAGCCCAGTTCGCGGTAGCCCAGGAAGACTGACAGGGCCTTGAGCGCTTCGCCGCCCATCCGCCGGGACAAGTTGGGAGAGGCAAGGACGATGCGGGGGCATTCGCATGGCGCGTCCGGCTGCGGCATCGTCATGAGTGCAGGGCCCGTGTTCACAGACTGGCGGGCGGGATCAGCTTGAGCAGGGGCGGCAGACGGCGGCGCCAGAGCGCTGCGCGCCGCTGCCGCTCCGGCAGACGGCGCACCATCCACTCGATGTCCGCGCGGGAAAGGCCGGTCCGCTCACAAAGAAACGGGTGGCGCGGCGGGTCGGCGAAGTAGCTGTAGAACAGGGCGGCGCGATCGCGCGAGATGGCCGGCTTGCCGCGGTGGAAATAGCGAGCCGTATCGCAGAAGACCACGGTGCCGCGCGGGCCTACACAGCTCACCACATCGACTTCATAGCCTGCGCCGAGGCGTTGCTCCAGTTCACGGTCATCGGACAGGGCATAGGTGAAACCCTTAAGATCGTCCTGCAGGGTATCGGGCCGCGAGATCTGCTGGAAGGGCCCGCCCGCGTCATCGACGGCATGGAGATAGACGGCCACCTTCAACATGCGCCGGTCCTCCCAGTCGCGGTGCCACTTGCGGGTGGAGACGGCCCTCCCATCGGCGACCGTGTAGTTGATGGCGACGCCGTCGTAGGCGGCCGGCAGGCCCAGGTAGGCTTCGGCAATGTCCAGCAGGCGGTCCTGGAGGCCCCATCGGAAGATCATGGCGCTCCGCACGATCTTTTCCGGCGGCACGATGATGAAGGAACGTCCCTCACGAGAGAGGGCACGGGCGGAATCCGCAAAGTTTTCCGCCAGTGCCGCGGCGCGCGACAGGTCGGCCTCTCCCCCCGGAATGCCGAGCGCGCCAAGCGTGGTGACGTGGATTCCCCGCGTGTCGAGGTCTTCGACGATCCCTGCGTCAGGCAGTGACAGCTGGGGCAGGGAGGCGCGGTGGCGCAGGACGGTGGCATCGTAGCGATGGCCGAGCCAGCTGCGGACATGGCGCTGGTTGAACAGCTTCAGCGTCGTGCGCGCGGGCAGGTCGCGCAGCCATTGACTGTCCTTGAGGCCGATCATGGCGCGTCTCCCCGGCGCATGGACGCCTGAACCCGAAAGCCATGTCGCGGCGATGAGGAACCGGCGCGGGCGATGCTCATGTCCCCTTCCGTCCGGTTGCGGGCGCCGTCCTGCCGGACATCTCGCGATCCGTGCCGCGACCGGCGGGATAGCCGTATTCATTGCGCCGCGCGGGCTGAGAAAGGGACATGTTGAGGATCGAACCGATGATCGGCGTGCCGCCCAGCGCGCCGGTCACTTCGCGCACGCCGCTCTTTCGGCTGCGGCCCTCCTGTGCGACCAGAAGCACGCCGTCGATGTTGCGGGCGATGTGGACGAGGTCGTCGCCAATCAGCGCCGGGGGGGTGTCGATGATGCAGATCGCCTCTTCCGCCTCGGCGGCGATATGCCGCAAGGCATGGGCAAGGCGCGGGGAGGCCAGGAGTTGCTCGGCGCTCGGGTGAGCGCGGCGGACGCGGTGGACGGCCAGGTCGACCCCGTCGATGCGGGTCGCCGTGTCGCTCCAGGCAGCTTCTCCTGCCAGGTAGTCGTCGATCCCCGGCCCGGCGCCCGCCAGCCCGAGGCGCGCGCCGAGGGTGGGACGGCGCAAGTCCAGTTCGACCAGTATGGTCGGCCGCACGCGGCTGAGTACGGCCGCGAGGTTCGTCGCGACATGGGTCTTGCCGTTCCCCGCCTCGATCGAGGTGATGGCGAAAGTGCGATGCCCGGTCGCCTCGACATGCGCCAGCAGCGTGGAGCGGATCATGAAGAAGGGATAGAGCTGCTCGCTCATCTGCCCGAAACCGCAGATGCGGTTCTCTGCAAGGTGCCGCGGATCGAGCAGTGCCGGGGCCTCGTCCGGAATGCCGGCCGTTCGCAGCAGCGGCGGGATACCGGGTTCGGCGTTCATCGGTTCGCCTCCGTGGAGAGGCCGGGCAGATAGGCGCGCAGCCTTGTGAGGATCTCGTCTGCCAGACGCGAGAAGCGGCTCTCCTCGGTCACCAGCGGCACGACCCCGAAGGAGGGCACCTGCATGGTCCGCGCCAATGTATCGGCGCCGTGGATGGTGCCGCTCAGCAGTTCGAAGCCCAGGATCATGCAAAGGCCCACTGCGGCCCCCCCGGCAATGCCCAGGGCCAGGAGTATCGCCGGTTTCAGTCCCAGCGGTTGCAGCGGCAGGCTGGGCTGGTCGACCACGGTAAAGCGCTCGCCCTTGTCTTCCGACTGGAGGTTGGCCGCGACTTGCGCCTCCAGCTGCTTTTCACGCAGGGAATCGTACTGGCGCTTGATGTTGTCGTATTCGCGCTCGATCATGTTGAGTTCGTAGGCGGCCTGCGGGGCCTGCGCGGCGCGCTGGTCGAGGTCGGCCATGGTGTGCACCAGCTCGGCCCGCCGGCTGGCAAGCACGCCGATCCGTTGCCGTCCGGCGGCGATTTCGGTTTCGATGAGGTTGGTTCCGGCCGGGGGCAGGTGCGATTGCAAGGCCTTCTGCCGCTCCAGTTCGGCCCGCGCGGCCACGACGTCCGGGAAGACATCGGAATGGACCGCGAGCAGCTGCGCCAGCCGGTCCTCTGCCCGGCGCACACCGTCGGCGCCGCTGGGCGGGGCCTGTCGAAGCTCCTGCTGGCGGGCGGCGAGCAGGCCGTTCTGCTGGACCAGCCCCTGCGTTTCCGCGTCCGTGCGCGAGACTTCGGCGCGCAGGGCCGAACTGGACTGCGCGCTGAGGGCCACGCTGCTGGGCAGGGCGCCGGCATAATGCGCCTCCACGCTGCGCCGCTTGTCCTCAAGGTCCCGCAGCTGCCGCCGCAGTTCCTCCGAGCGGCTCTCCAGGAACGAGGCCGTTCCCGTCGCCTGTTCGGTGCGGAAGCGCTTGTCCTCGACCAGGAACATGCGCGTGAGCTGCTCGGTGACGTTACGCGCCTTGAGCGCGTCGGGATATTTGAACGAGAGCGTGAAAGCGATCGTGCTGCCGCCGCCGCGTGCCTGGTCCGCGCCGACCAGATCGACGCCGATGTCGCCGCGCATCACGTCCAACAGGCCGGGGAAATCGATGCGGGTGCGCTTGTCGGGATAGAGGTCGTTGCCGCGGATGAGCCCGGCCAGGCTGTCGCGGCTGACGATCTGCTGGCGGATCTTCGCGATCCGCTCGTCCGCGATATCGGTCAGCGGCGAGGCGATGAGGCTGGTGGGGATCTGCGGGGAATCGATCAGCAACGTCGCCGCCGACTGGTAGACCGGCTTGCGCAAGGCCACGGCAATGCCCGCGGCCAGAAGACCCAGCACGATCGGCGCGATCATCCAGCGCCAGCGCCGGCGGAACATCGCCAGGATCTCGCGTGGGTAGATGCCGATGCTGTCGGGATCGACGCCAAGCGCCGAAAGGGCCTGGTCGCTGCTTCGTGCAGGTGCCGGGCCTCGTGAAAGTGAGGGTGAGGGCCGGTTCATGGCCGGGGTATCCGGTAGAGCAGCCCGGTGCGGAACGTCAGCGAGTTCAGCCTGATGTCGCTAAGTCCCGTCCTTTGCTGAAATTCCGCGCCGCCATAGAGCAAGAGCTGTCCGTCCAGCCGGTGCTCATAGCGGGAAGTGAGGCTGAGGACTTCGATGTCCGGCAGGTTGCCGCCCGGGCCGCCGCTTTGGGGAGAACGGCGATATTCCCCGCGTGCGATGAGCCGCCCTCGCTCGCTGCTGCGCCAGTCCAGGCTGGTCGCGGCGGAGACTTCGCGCTGGATGCCGCCGAAGCTGCTGACCACCGAGGCGACGGCGGCGGAAGCGCAGAAGCGGATATGTCCCGGTTCGTGGCAAAGGCTGCCGTTCCCGGAGAATTGCACCGGCCCGCTCTCGCGCCCGCTGCCCGGCGTGAGGCGCGAGAGTCGGGTTACGCCGATCTCGATCTCGGCATTCCAGGCACGGGGAAAGCGCCGGATCGCCTTGGCCTGGACGGCCCAGGCGTGCGGATCGCCCCCGCTGCTCGAGCGGCTCGACGTGATCTGTCCGCCCAGGCCGAGCGTGGTGGCGGCATCGATCCGGTTCTCCGCGCCGAAGTCGAGCGAAACGGCGTCGGTCGGCGTCAGCAGCAGGGAGCCGCGCGGATCGATGCGGCTCCAGCCCAGCCTGGCATTCAGTGCGGTGCGGGCGTCGGTATGGATGGTCACGCCTTGGGCCACCTCGTAGCGGTCCTGAAGGCTGACCGGGTCGATCGCGCTGTCGAGGCTGGAGGCCACGGCCTCCACCGGCAGGACACGCTCAAAGGAAAGTTCGGTGCGCAGCGACAGGTATTCGTTGCGGCGGTGGACCAGCGCCAGTTCGGCGCTGCCGGTCAGGAAATTTCCGTATTCGCGGGTATACTGGCGATAGGCCAGCGAACCGCCGGTCTCGATCCTGGTGCGGAAGTCGAGCGGCCATTCGGCGCTGGCCTTTCCGGCGATCTGTCCGCCCAGGGTGACGGCATCGTCACCGGGCAGCAGGAAGGGATTGCGGGCGGCGAACAGGCTCATGTCGACCTCGATACGGGGCTGGTTCTGCGCCGCAGACCGGGCCGGAAGCATTGCAGCGAGTGCGAGAGCGCCGATCGCGAGAGCAGGAAGCGGACCACGCTGCCGCGCCTTCACGGAATGACGAGGACGTCGCCGCTCGACAGGGTCGGCAGCGGCTTGGCGAGATTGCCGGGATCGAGGCTGCGACCGCCCTTCAGCAGGCGCTGGAGCTGCACGGGTTCCACCACCTGGCCTTGCGCCGTCTGCCGCAGGATCACGGCATGACGGACATCCGCGAACTCGGCGGTGCCCCCGGCCATGCTGAGGGCCTGAAGGACGTTCGGCGCGGTGCCGCTGGTGAAGCTGCCGGGCGTGCGGACTTTGCCCAGGACATAGAAGCGCATGCCCGTCGCCCCGCGCAGCGAGACGGTGACATCGGGCGGCGCCGTGCGATAATTGAGGGAAATGCGCTCGCGCAGCTCCGCCGCGATGTCGGAGACATTGCGGCCGCTCGCCTTGATCGTACCGGCGAGGGGGAACGCGAAGGTTCCGTCGGGCTGGACCAGCACCTGCCGCTGCATCCGCTCCTCGCCCCACACGAAGACCTCGAGTTCGTCGCCCGCGTTCACGGTATAGCGGGTGGAGGCAGCGGACTGCGGCTGGGCGCCTGCTGCCGATACGGCCACTGCCGTCACGGCTTCACCGGCCTCCTTGGCCGCAAGGTGACCGCACATGGCCCATGACAGGAGCGCCAGGCATCCGGCGAATGCGCGAAAGATGCGCGCGGCGCGGCGGCCTGACTTTCCGGAACGCATGGACGACGCGCGGGCAAAGGACACGATACCTCCCTGGACGCGGGCTCTCTCCCGCAGTCCGGTCAGGAGGGTATCGGTCGGGCCAAACGCCCGTAATCGTTCGATCGGGGGGCGGGCTTCACGGGTAGGAGAATTCGCCAGTGGCCTGATCGGCGCCTGCATCGACAGGACGGCGGAAGCGGATCGGCAAATGCGGATGGCGGAAAGGGGGACCGGAATCTTCGCAGGCGGATGCACGGTCCCGGTAGCCACAAGAGATCGGCGACCGGCCCTGCGGCATATTCGTCCACGGGGAGAAACACCATGTACCTCGACAAGTTCCACAAGACTTCGGGAGAATTCGCGCCGGCTGACATGCGCGAGCTGGCTGCTCTGGTGGCGGCCACTTCTGCAACTCTGGCAGAGCCTCTTTCGGCACTTGAGCGGCCCGATCCCGGTCCCGTGGAATTTCTCGAACTGGCTTTCACGCGGATCGACATGGCAGGGGCGCTCGACGCCATCGTTTCGCGCCCGCCGTCAGCACCGTTCGCTTATGTGGTGACGCCCAATGTCGACCATGTGGTGCGGCTGCAGCGCCGTCGCTCGGACCTCTGGCCCGCTTATCGCGGCGCCTGGATGACACTCTGCGACAGCAGGATCCTGGCGAAGATGGCCAGGGCGGTGGGGCAGGACCTTCCCGTGGTGACCGGCAGCGACCTCACCGCCGCCCTGTTCGACCACCATATCGATCGGAACGACAGGGTCGCGATCCTGGGCGGCAGCGAGGACATGGTGGCCCGGATCGCCGCCCGCTACGGGCTCTGCGATCTGCACCACTACAATCCGCCGATGGGCTTCATCCGTGATCCGCGCGAAGTGACGCGGGCCGTAAGGTTCCTGGCCAACACCAAGGCTCGGTATGTCTTCCTGGCGGTCGGATCGCCGCAGCAGGAGATCATTGCCCGGCGCCTCGCCCGGGCCGGTGCGGCCTGCGGTATCGGCTTCTGCGTGGGGGCGGGACTGGAGTTCCTCACCGGCGACCAGGAACGCGCGCCGCGCCTGATGCAGCAGATGTCTCTGGAGTGGCTCTACCGCCTGGGATCCGATCCGCAGCGCTTGTGGCGGCGCTACCTGATCGATGGGCCGCAGATATTCCGCATCCACCAGACCTGGCGGAGGATGACCCTTGGGCTCCAGAACGCGGCCGGGGGACTGACACCCTGAAACGGACCGCGATCGCGCTGTCGCTATGCGCGGTCGCGGCGGCGGCCGTGGCGGTTTTCGGGCCTCAGGCCGTGCGCCGCCATTCTCTCGTCGAGCAGGCACGCTCGGCGCAGGATGTGGCGCGGCCGAGCATCGTTCCGGCAGCCGCACCTCCCACCGCCCTGGGCATCAATCTGTTCGGGCTTCAGACCTTCAATCGGCAGCAGGTCTTCTCCAACATGATCCTGCAAAGCGAGTGGTTCTCTTCGCGCGGGGATGGCTGGACGCCGATGCCCTCCCAGCAGCTCGATGCCGCGGGGTGGGTGCGCAGCCTGGAACCGGGGCAAACAGCGCCGCGTCCGCTGGTCCTGCCTGCTGCGCCGTTTCGGATGATGGCGGTGCGGTGCACTTTTGCCGGCCGCGGCGGGCTGGAGGCTGGCGGTGTGGCACGTGTTCTCGGCGCTTCTGCCGGCGCGGTCGATCTGGAACTGCGGCCAACGGGAGCGGAAGGCGAGGGCGCCTGGGTCGAGCTGATTTCCACCGACCCGGCCGATCCCTTGCGCGAACTCGATTGCCGCAAGGCGGGCGCTCCGCGCAGCCAGCGGTTCGACCCGGAATTCCTCGCCTTCCTCTCCGGCTTCAAGGTCGTTCGCTTTCTCGACTGGCAGCGCACCAACGACAATGCGCCAGCCTCGTGGGCGACCCGCAGCCTTCCCGGCAGCGGGTCTCAGGTTGGTGTGGCGGGCGCCTCGGTCGAGGACATGGTCGCCCTTGCCAATGCCGCCGGCGCGGACCCGTGGTTCCTCATGCCCTACGATGCCGACGCGGATTATCTGCGCGGCTTCGCGGCGCTCGTCCACGCGCGCCTCGATCCGGGGCGCAAAGTCTATGTCGAACTTGGCAACGAAGTGTGGAACGACATCTTCGACGCCTCGGGCCAGGCTGAGCGGGAGGGACTGGCCCTCGGGCTTGGCGGCGGCGATCCCATGCGGGCACGGATGGAGCGCTATTCCCAGCGCATGGTCGCGGCCATGCGCATCTGGACCGCGATCTATGCCGACCGGCCGCAGGCGCTGATCCGGGTATGTGCCAGCCAGCATGCCAATCCCGAGCTTGCGCGCATGGTCCTGAACTATGGCCATGCGGACCGCTGGGTGGATGCTCTGGCAACCGCGCCTTATCTCTGGCTGGAACTTGACGGCTATCGCAAGCGGGATCTCGATCGCATCTTCACGCAGATGCCGGGTTCGATGGAGCGGACGCTGGCGATGGCGGAGGCCAATCGCGCCGTGGCGGCCCGGCATGGCCTGCGCTACATCGCCTATGAAGGCGGCCAGCATCTCGTCACCACCGATCTGGACCTCGCGCGGGCCGTGCAGCGCGATCCGCGCATGGGCGAGGTCTATCTGCGCTACCTCGAAGGCTGGCGCCGCCGTTTCGGCGGTACCCTGGTACTCTACGCGGCGACCGCGCCGATCGGCGAATATGGCTCATGGGGCCTGCGCGAATATGCCGGTCAGCCTGCGGCCGAGACGCCGAAGCTCTCGGCCGTGCGCCGCTTTCAGGCGGAAGCGCCGTGAACCGCCACGCGGTTCAGTCGATGATGGGGACGGGCGGGCTCTTCGCCTTGCTGGCGGTCGCCTATTACAGCATCCATTCGGCGCTCTATGTCGCTTGTGCGAGCGGTGCGGGCGTCGCGCTGTTCCTGATTTGCCTTCGCCGCGTCCACCGCGAGGAAATGGCCATGCGCAGCCTGTTCTGCGTGATGGCGCTGCCGATGCTGGCCTGGTCGCTCCCGGCGGTGCGGCTGCTGCATCTGGCGATGTGTTTCTGGGTGCCGGTGGTGGCGGGGCGGCGCGAACGTATCGCTCCGCTCTATCTGTTCAGCATGTTGCTGCTGCCTCCGCTGGACGCCCCGGTGGAAATCGGCGGGTTGAAGCTGTTCGATTTCGGGGTGCAGGACGGGCTTGCCATTGGCGCGGCAGTGGCGATCTGGCTGAAGTTCCGGAAATCGGAAAGCGCGCCGCGGCGGCTGACCAGCGATGGATGGGTCGCCGCGTTCCTGCTCATGCTGGGCCTTGCCCTCTCGCGCGAGACCACGGCCACGAATTTCCTTAGAACGACAGTCAATCTCGTCCTCGACCTGGGCCTACCCTATTATATCCTCAGCCGCGGCGTGACGAGCACCGAGGGGCAGCGCATGGCCCTGCGCTGGCTGGCCTGCGGGGGCGTGGCGCTGACGGCGGTGCTGGTCCTGGAAATCTGGCGCAGTTGGCCGATCTACAATGAGCTTTACGGCCAGTATAACGTGCCGATGATGCTGCTGGTGAAGGCCCGCGGCGGTTTGATGCGGGCCGGGGGACCGTTCGTGGAGCCGACCTCCATCGCGCTGGTCCTGGCCATGTGCTTCGCCGCTCTCAGCCTGCTGCGGGAGGATTTTCGATCTGCCCTGCGTCATTCCGGGCTGCTGGCGATCACGTTCCTTGGGGTGTCGGCGCCGCAATCGCGGGGCGCCTGGATCGGGCTCGCGCTCGCATCGGTGGCCATGGCGATCTATCGGGGACGCTGGCGCTCGCTGCTTGCCTGTGCCGGTGGGATCGGCCTGGCGCTGGGCATCGTCTTCGTGACGGCCCAGCTTTCCCCCACTTTTGCCGAAGCGCTGGGGCTGTCCGACGGGGGCGCCAACGAGACTACGACCTATCGCCGCGATCTTTTCGAAAAGGGCAAGGAAGTGTTCTGGCAAAGCCCGATGTTCGGGCATTCGATGCCGCGGCTCAATGTGCTGCTGGCAGACTTGCGGCAGGGAGAGGGAATCATCGATTTCGTGAACACCTACCTCTGGATCGCGCTGATCGCCGGATCGGCGGGGCTGGCGATCTTCATCGGCAACTTCCTCGACCCTCTCGTTTCGCTGTGGAAGCGCCGCCGCGTCCTGCGGCGCACGCCGGGAGAGGCTCCCGCGGCCTTCGTGTTCGGGGTGCTGGTGATGCTGAGCGAGATGCTGTTCTTCACCTCCTTCGGCGGGCGTCCCGCTTTCCTGACGCTGGGGCTGTTCGGACTGTCTGCCACTATCCTGGCGAGACCGCAGGCCCGACGCGCCCCGCTGCAATGGATGCCGGACGGCGCCCCGCTGCGCGCATGAACCGCGGATCGACTTTTTGCTGGACGGCACTTCTGTCGCGAAAACCCGGCAGCACCATGCGACTCTGCCGAAGGCGAGAAAAAGGCCATCGAAGTCAACGACGTTGATGGTGCGCTGCAAAAACATCGGGGAGCCACGCAACGAAGCGGCACCGTGATATTTCTACAACATTTCCGCCCGATCTTATTTCTGCAACGCAGCATCGAAAACAATGCGTTTGCGAGTGCACCCGCAAGTCCCTACTCCGCGCGACAAACAAGGTCTCAGGGTAATCAGGGTTTCATAAAAACATGACTCAGCGTCGATTCCGCCATCGTGCCGCCGTTTCGCTCATCGCTCTTGCTTGCGCCCTGCCGGCCGCAGCGCAGGCGCAGAGCGTCGCCTCGCCCGCCAGCGAAGGCGCCAGCAGCACCGATATCGTGGTCACCGCGACCCGCCGCGAAGAACGCGCCGTCGACGTGCCGATCGCCGTATCGTCGCTGAGCGGAGACAAGCTCGCCGCGATCAATTCCAGCGGCCAGGATATCCGCTTCCTGTCCGGCCGCGTGCCCAGCCTTCTGGCGGAATCGTCGTTCGGCCGTACTTTCCCGCGCTTCTACATTCGCGGCCTGGGCAATACCGACTTCTCGTCGGACGCGGCCCAGCCGGTCTCGGTCGTATACGACAACATCGCGCTCGAAAGCCCGTTCCTGAAGGCTTTCCCGGCCTTCGACCTTGAGAACATCGAAGTGCTCAAGGGCCCGCAGGGTACCCTGTTCGGCCGCAACACCCCGGCCGGCGTGATCAAGCTGACCTCGGCCCGCCCGACCGACCATTACACCGGCCACGGCAGTGTTTCCTGGGGCACCTACAACACGATCAACAGCGAACTCGCGCTGAGCGGCCCGATCACCGAAACCCTGCGCTTCCGCGTTGCCGGCAACCTGCAGCACCGCGACGACTGGGTGAAGAACGACTACGCCGAGACGATCAACGAGCGCCGCTTCGACGGTTACGACGATCTCGCCGGCCGTGCCCTGCTGGAATACGACAACGGCCCGCTCAACGTCCTGGTGAACCTCCATGGCCGCCACTTGCGCGGTTCGGCCCGCGTGTTCCGCGGCAACACCATCAAGCCCGGCACCAACGACTTCGTGGACGGTTTCGACGTCGAGCATACCGCGCAGAACGGTTCCAACCCGCAGCGCCTCGACGGCTGGGGCACCAACGTCCAGGCCAGCTACGATTTCGACGGCCTGGGCACCCTGTTCTCGGTGACCGGCTGGGAAAAGGTGAAGGTCTTCTCGCGCGGTGACGTGGACGGCAGCTATCCCGCCGCAGTGCCCTTCTCGGTCGAGAGCGGCAGCAAGGCCAAGCCGCGCGAATTCACGCAGGAACTGCGCTTCGCCTCGGAAAAGTTCGGCGACGTCAGCTTCCAGGCCGGCGCCTACTACTTCAACCAGAACCTCGACACCGAGGCGCTGAGCTGGAGCACCACCAACGTCCAGACCAACGGCAACACCAGCCATCTCGACAACGAGACTTACGCGGTGTTCGGCTCGGTCGAATATACCCCGGTGGAATCGCTCATCCTGCGCGGCGGCCTGCGCTGGTCGCATGACCGCAAGTACGGCAACCTCAACGCCGCCGATGGCGTGCTGCTTTCCGAAGGCCGGGCCAAGGGCTCGAAGGTTTCCTGGGATGGCAGCGCCACTTACAAGCTGGACCCGGACCACTCGCTCTACGCCCGCGCCGCTTCGGGCTACCTGGGCGCTTCACTGAAGAACGACGCCGTCTCGGGTGTCGCCTCGGAAGCCAAGCCGCAGACCACGACCTCGTTCGAAGTCGGCTTCAAGGGCGAAGAGCGCGGACTGGTCAGCTACTCGGCGGACGTGTTCTACATGAACACGCGCAATATCCAGCTCACCGCCGTGGGCGGCGCGTCCAACACGACCACGCTGATCAACGCGAAGAAGGCGATCGGCTGGGGCGTCGAGGGCGAAATGGCGATCACCCCGGTGGAGGGCCTCTCCCTGACCGCAGGTGGCAGCTACAACTTCACCAAGCTCAAGGACTCGGACCTGAGGGTCGAGCCCTGCTCGGGCGGCTGCACCGTGCTCGATCCGGTCGTGGCGGGCACCTCGCTCGTCTCCATCGACGGCAACCGCCTGCCGCAGGCGCCGCGCTGGATCGCCAATTGGACGGCCAGCTACACGGTGCCGATCAGCGAGAACCAGGAAGTCTTCGCTTACACCGACTGGGCCTACCGCAGCTCGGTCAACCTGTTCCTCTACGATTCGGTGGAATTCACCGGCAAGGCATCGCTGGAAGGCGGCCTGCGTGCAGGCTGGCGTGACAATGCCATGGGCATCGAAGTGGCCGCTTTCGCGCGCAACATCACCAACCAGATCCGCATCGTCGGCGCCATCGACTTCAACAACCTGACCAGCATGGTCAACGAGCCGCGCATCATCGGCGGCGAAGTGAAGTTCCACTTCTGATGTAACGGCCTCGCCGGTCCCGGTTCATGGGGCCGGCCGGCGAGGCTTTTCATCTGCGGTGCGGTTCACCGGCTGACCGCTTCGGCATGGACGACGTAGCGCCACGGGCCGCTCCGGATCGCGTCGAAGGGAAAACAGGTCACCAGATCCAGCCTTTCGCCGAGCGGCGCATCGGCCACGGCGTAGCCGTCCCATCGCACCACTTCGGCACCGGTGACGCGGTAGCGCCGTTCCAGGCCTTCGCGGGTCTGGACGAAGATGAGATCGCCTTTCTTCATATCGCGCAGAAACCGGAAATGGGTGTCGCGATGGGCGGCGACCACGGCGGTTCCAGCCTGTCCCAAGGCCGCTCCACCCGGCAGCAGCGTCGGGCCGAAAGCCAGAGCCTGGCCCGATCCGCTGTCCAGCACGATCCTTGAGATGCCAAGGCCGGGAACCACCAGCCGGGCCGTGGGGGTCATGTCGGCCCAGGGCCAAGGCTTGCGCGGGGCGTGATCGACGCGACTGCGGTCGAAGGCGCGGTCCAGCAGGACCTGAGCCGCTGCGGCTTTGGCGGGGATGTAGAGCCCGCATGCGATCTGCGCCAGGCCGGTCAGGCACAGCCCGAGCAGGAGGATGACCAGGAGGCCGCGTCCTCGCGCGACCTCCTTCAAACGGTTGGACCAGAGGGGCGCCGTCCGCAGGATTGCGACGTTCATGCCGCCCTCCGGCGCAGGAGCAGGGCGAAGCCGGTCATGCCCGCCAGCAGCAGCGCCAGCCCCTTGCCGATCAGGCCGAGAAAGCCGGTCGCGGTCTGCGGCAGTTCCAGGGCTTGGGCCTGCATGGCAGCGAGATCGCCGGTTCCTTCCTGTCCGGGTGCTGCCTGCACCGCGTCCTGGCCGAAGAGGGCTTCGAAGTCCCAGCCGGCCGGCAGGTTGATGGGCAATTCCTCGCGCGTCAGGCGGGCACCGGCAGGCCGCGCAGGCGTTTCGTCGACGGCGACCAGGCTTGTCTGGCGCGTGACGATCGCGTGCTCCATGCCGATCCGTTCGATCTCGGCATCGGCGCGGTCGTCCTCCAGCTTGCCGAGGGCGCGGTCGGCCTCGACATCGGTGATGCGGCGATGGGCCCAGAGCTTCTCGATGGCGGGGCTGGGCAAAGCAGCCGAGAGATCCACCCGCTGCACCCAGGGCTTGCCGCCGATGTTGCCGGAGACGGTGAGCGTTCCGGAAAGCTTGTCGCTGCGGCCGACGAGCACCAGCGGCCGTCCGGCGTAGACGTCCGGCAGGCGCGAGGGGGTGAGATCCAGCGAGCCGCCTTCGACCCGCACCGAGAGATCGCGTACCGCGGGATGGCTGAGTACATCGAGTAGCGGCATCATCTTGGCAGCCACTTCGCCGGGCGCGCCGACATGGGTATAGACCCCGCCGCCGATGGTCGACATGCGCTCCATCAGGAAGTCGTTCGGCGCGGAGCCGATGCCGACCATGAAGACGTGGCTGCGGCCCCCGTCGTCCCCGATCGCGGCCATCATCTCGCGTTCGTTGGAAATCTCGCCGTCCGTGAGGAACACGATCTGGCGCAGCACTTCGGGACTGGTGCCGCCCCCGGTCCCGGCATCGTCCAGCGCGGCCTTTAGCGCGGGGAGCATCTCGGTGCCGCCTTGCGCCTGGAGCGATTCCGCGAAGCGGGTGGCGAGCGCGACCTGGTCCGAGGTGGCGGACACGCTGTGCTCGAACAGGCGCGTCATCGTGTCGTCGAAGCGGATCACGTTGAAGTGGTCCTGCGGGCGCAAGGTGCCGAGCGCGTGGATGAGGCTGGCCTTGGCCTCCTCCATGGAATCACCGCCCATCGAGCCGCTGTTGTCGATTACGAAGACCATCTCGCGCGGGGGGCGGGGAAGGCCGTCGAGATTGGCCGGCGGCGTGATTGCGGCCATGACGTAGTCGCCCTTGTCCGTATGCTGGGCGAACAGGCCGAGCGCGGGGTCGGCCGAAGCGGAGCGCCAGTCGAGCACGAAATCGCGGTTGGCGGGAACGGTGGCGTCGGCAAGGGTCACGGTGCGGTTGTCGGTGGCCCCGGCGACGTTGATCCGGTGATAGCGACTGATCAGGTTGGCAACCTCGAAGCCGGGCGCGAGATGGACCGAGATCGAGGTGGGATTGAGGCCGTCGCCCCGTCCGCCACCCAGTCTGGCGCCAAGCGCGGGATCCAGAACCGGCGGGGCGGTCACGGCATGGGCGTCCTCGACCGCCGCGGCCGAGCCCAAGGTATGCGGCGGCGTATAGCGCGGCCCCACGACCAGCGGCAGGCGCAGCGAGAACGTGCCGTTCGCCTGGCTGACCGGTGCCTGATATTCGATCGCGATCAGCACGGTCTCGCCGGGGGCGACATTGGCGACCATCGTGCTGAACATGTTGGGGCGCTGCTGCTCGACGAGACCGGCCTTGCGGCCGCTGGCCTTGGCGGCCTCATAAGTCTCACGGGCTTTCGCGCGCGGTTCGATGTGGCCGACGATCACGCGTTGGCCGACCACCATCTTCAGCGAGTCCACCGCGCCGTCCTGAGGCAGGGGGTAGAGATAGCTGGCCTCCATCCACTTGTCCGAGGTGTTGCGGAAGGCCTGGGTTACGCGCACGCTGGCAACCTGTCCGGTCACAGTGACGTCCATGTCGGTGCCGAGGCGGACCGCCGGAAGGCTTTTCGCCGCGCCTTGTCCGCGCAGCATGAGTGTGCCGGCGGCGGGCCCGTCATCCGGAGCGGCATCGTCCACCGCGGTTTCGTCGGCGACGGCGGCCGTCGAATGGACCGCCACGGCAAGCGGCGCGCCGAGCGCCAGGACGATTGCCGGGACCAGGGCGCGGCGGATGGCCAAAGTGCGGCGGATGGCCAGAATGCCGGGGCCGGAATGGCTGAGACCGAGAGGACGAGGGGCGGGGGACTGCGGCATGGCGGGCTCCATCTGCTAGGGGAGCCCTTCGTCTATGCGCATGCCATGCCGCACAGCCACGAGCAGTTTCGGCCGGTTCCGGCACGAGATGTGCGGAAATGCGGAATGCATGTGTGGGAATGCGGAACGCGCACGAAATGATTGACGACATGTGCGGATTTGTGCGGAAAGAGACGCACGATGACAGTGACCGAAACAGAGCCCGCCGATTCCTCACCGCTTTCGGCCGAGGGCGCCGAAACCGCTCGCCTCGTGCGCGAGGAGATCGCCCGCCGCCGCATCTCGCGTCAGGCGCTGGCGGACATGGCGCGCATCAGCCTGTCCACTCTGGAAAAGGCGCTGGCAGGCAAGCGCTCCTTCACGCTGGCAACGCTGCTGCGCATCGAGGAGGCGCTGGGTGTCGACTTGCGCGCGGGCCGTCCTGCGCCTGCCGCGGCGCCGGTCCTGGGCGACGTGGCGCCGGAGTCCATGGGGGCCTATGCCCGCTCGGCCGTTGCCTGGCTCGAAGGTCGCTATCTGACGATCAGGCCGAGTTTCGGCACGCCGGGCGGCCTATTCGCCTATCTCACCACCGTGCGCTGGGTGCCGGAAAAGGCCTGCCTCGGCTTTGCGGAATCAGGCCGTTCGGATTCCCGGTTCGAGCAGGCCGGCCATGTCTCGATGCCGAACCTGTCCGGACATATCTATCTCGTGACGAACGAGCAGGGCCAGTACCGCCTGGCCATCCTGTCGCGGCCCACGATCGATGGTCAGCTCTTCGGGATACTGACAACGCTGGAAGTGGGCAGCGGGTCGCAGCTCGTACCCGCCGCCGCACCGCTCGCCTTGCGCAAGTTGCCGGAGGGAGAGGATCCGCCGCTGGGTCTCGTCACGGACGGGATGCCACATTTCACGGACTACCGCGCGATGCTGGGGCGCTCGACCGACGGGGACTTCGCGCGTCTCCATCTTCCCTGCTGACCTGGACGACGCCGCTTAGCGCCAGAAGCGTTTTGCATCGACGAAAGTCTCGTAAGCCTCTGCGGCGGCTTCCAGAAGGTCCGCCTTCTTGTCGTGGCCCAGCAGGTGAGATGCCTCGGGCGCATCGGCGAGACCAAGGTTGTCGAGCAATTCCGGGGCGCCGACAAGATCGTTGAGCAGGCCCAGGCGATCCTGCAGTTCCTCCAGCGCGGAAACAAAGCGTTTGTGGCGGCGGCGCTCACGCTTCTCGGGGAAAAGCGCCACGAAGAAGTCCGTGGCATAGCGCAGCTTCTTGGCGGTCTTGCGCACTTCATGGCGCGCATGATCGTCCAGCTTCTCCAGCCGGCGCCCACCTTTCTTGACCTTGCGGCGAAAGCGTTCGAGGGCATTGGCGGCAAATTCGCGCGCCGTGGTTTCGCGTAAGGCGCGGCGATCCTCGTCGGTCAGCCAGTCCCCGATAACGAGCCATTCCGACAGGTCCAGCATGAGCATGCGCGCGCGCCGGGAATCGAGCGCGGCGATGGCCTCCAGATAGGCATCGTCCCGCGCCGTCGTGATGCGGTCGAAAAGCGGCCCTTCGCTCGCCTGGTCCGCAAGCACGTCCAGGTCTCGCGCCTTGCCCAGTTCCCCGGCCAGCCAGCGCAGTTCGCCATTGAACCAGCGGCGCGTCTCGTCCGGGAACAGGGTCTTGAAGAGCGTCAGCGCGGAGCGCAGGCGGCGGATCGCGACGCGGGACTGGTGCAGGGCTGCGCCGTCGCGGTGATGCAGTACCAGTGGCTCGTTGAGCCGGAAATGGCGCAGGCAAGCCGCTGCAATCGCCTGGGATGCCTTGCCGGCGTCCATCTCGGTTTCGAGCACGACACGGGGCGCCTTGGTCGCGGTGGGGGCGGGGCCGAGCAGGCGATAGCCGCGCTCGGCCTTGCTCGATACGCCGATGCGAACGGGAGCTATCGCATCGATCCGGCGCGCCAGGGCGAAGAGCGCGGCGGCGCTGCCTTCCTTCAGTTCCAGTTCGACTTCGCAGACCGGGGTTTCGCGTTCGGCCGCAATGACATGGCCGCGATCGAGCGTGATCTCGATGCCGTCCCGGACCCAGAGGCGGCGCTCGTTGTCCACCGTGAACACCGGGGCGAGCGAGGCAATGCGGTCTCCCAACAGCGCGGGGATCGGCGTGGTATGGTCGATGATCGGCTCGTCATCCGGAACGGGACGCTCCCATTCGGGCCGGATGAACATGCCGGCCGAGGGGCCGTCGGCTTTGACTGTCTGCACCCGCTTCGAACCGTCGCGACGCACGCGCAGCGATAGCCCGGCCTTGGACAAGTCGTGATCGGGGGTGTCGAAATAGATGGCATGTTGCGGGATGAGGGCGGGCCCGCCCGCGAACAACCCCGAGGCTTCGAGCTGATCGGCGCTGTCCGGGGCCAATTCCAGCTTGAGCTCGGCTTCCTCGTTCGCGACCGCTGTCATGGCAGGCCCTCCGGTTGACAGGCCGCGGCCGGCGGCTCGGGAGACGGCGCGCTGTCGGAGAGGAGAATGTCCCGTCCGGCGACTGCCATCGTGATGGGGATAAACGCATGAGGGCACCGATCGTTCTCGAAGCGGGCGATGGTGCGGGGAATCGGAAGGGTCACAGCCGCCTTATGGCCTATCGAAGTGACTGCCCGACGACACCGGCGGCACGGATGAGACGCCGTTGTAAGGATAAGGGCGCTTGACGGGATTGCTAATACGGATATTAAATATCCGTATTAGCAATCCCGAAGGATGAAGCGAATGTCCCAGCGTATCGATTATGCGAAGCAGGCTCCCGAACTCGTTCGCAAGATGATGGATCTGTCGGCAGCGGTGAAGAACGGCTCGATCGAGCAGAACACTTTGACGCTTGTCGACATCCGCGCATCGCAGTTGAACGGATGCGCGTTCTGCCTCGACATGCACGTCAAGGAAGCCCGAATTCACGGCGAGCGGGACCTGCGCGTCCATCATGTCGCGATCTGGCGGGAATCGCCGCTGTTCAATGCGCGCGAAAGGGCGGCTCTGGCCTGGACCGAGGCGGTGACCCGACTGGGTGAGGGCGGCGTCCCGGATGCGGTCTATGCCGAGGTTCGCGAGGCGTTTTCCGAGAAGGAGATCGTCGACCTGAACTTCGCGGTGATGACGATCAACGCCTGGAACCGACTGGCCATAGCGTTCCAGGCCGTGCCCGGTTCGGCGGACAAGCTCTACGGCCTCGAAAAAGCCAATCTGGCCTGAACTGGCGCGGGCAGCCTTGCGCGAAAGGGGCGGTTTTCGCCCCTTTCAGCCTGCTCGCTCCATCAGCCAGTCGAAGCTGCGCTTGAGCAGGTCGGCGGGCACGTCCTCCTGCAAGGTCTCCTGCAGGTCTGCCAGCGTCACGGCCGCCAGCGTCTGGCGCCAGGCCTCATCCGCGCGCCACATGATGCGGGCGACGGCACAAGGCTTGTCGTCGCAGAGGCCTTTCGGACGGCAGGGGTTGTTCGCCCTGATCTCGCTGCACTGGAATGTCGACTTGCGGCCTTCCACCGCCTCCACCACTTCGAGGAAGGTGATGGCTTGTGCCGGCCTGGCGAGGCGGTAGCCGCCGCTTGGACCCAGGGTCGTATGCACAAGCCCGGCCTTGGACAGGCCCTGCAAGGCCTTGCCGAGATATTCCTTGGGCACGCCGTGAAATTCGGAAAGGCTGCGGGTCGAGAGATAACGACCTTCAGGCAGACCGGCCATCACGGAGCAGCAATGGAGCGCCCATTCCACCTGGTTCTTGAGATTCATGCGCAGGCCAGGTCAATCATGGACATTCGATATCCTAGATTGACCTGGCCGATTGCGCAACGAAAAGGCGGCGCCTTTCAGGCAGAGGCGCTTCCGAGCCGGATCAGTATCTCACCCCCAAGGTGAGGCCGTAAGTGATCGGATCGGCCCAGATGCTGCCTACGCCGAGCGAGGCGTAGTTCACGGCGGCCCGGTAACGATGGTTGGTGACGTTCTCGCTGAACAGCGCGACCGAGATCTTGCCCGAAGGATCGACCCATTCCGCGCGGACGCCGAGGAGCGCGTACTGGCTCTGCTTGAACTGCTCCGCGATGCCGAAATAGAAGGCGGACGTGTAGTAGAGGTTGCTGGACAGGTTCAGCCGGCCGCCCGCCAGGTCGATGCCATAGGACACCGCCAGGTTGCCGGTCAGCGCAGGGGTACGCTGCATCTTGAAGCCGCTGGCATCCTTGGTGGTCTCGACCAGGGCACCGGGACCAAGGCCGCCAAGGCTTGGCGGCGTGCAGGCCACCGGCGAGGTACCGAAGACGGCCGCGGGGTCGCAGAATTGATAAAACGGTGCGTTGGGGAAGGTCTTGTAGCGGGCGTGAGTCCAGGCAAGCCCGCCGCTGACGGTAAGGTCGTTGGTGACGCGGGCGCTGGCCTGGCCTTCGATGCCGTAGATCTCCGAGCTGGCAGCATTGGTGATGCGGGCGGTTCCGGCCTGGAAGCTCGACACCTGCAGGTTCTTGTAGTCGTAGTAAAACCCGGAAAGTTCGGCGGTGAACCGGCCGTCGCCGTACTTGTAGCCCAGTTCGTAGGCATTGATCTTCTCGGGCTTGACCGGGCGGTAGGAATAGCCGCCGACGTTCAGCAGCCCTGCCTTGTAGCCTTGCGTGAAGGAGGCGTAGACGCTGGATTCCTCGTTAGGTTTGTAGCGCAGGACGAAACGCGGGGTGACGCGGTTGTTCGTCAGCTTGGGCACGTTGAAACGGGTGTAGAGAGGGGTTGTCGCGAACGATCCGAAGGGCACGGCGTTGCCGTTCTCATCCTCGTAGACCGAGGCGGTAAGCGCGCGCAGGAAGTAGGCCTGGTCGACCCAGTCGTGGCTGTAGCGCGCACCGGCCGTCACGAAGAACTGCGGGGTGACCTCGTAGGTGGCGTCGCCGAAGACGGCGATGGACTGAGATAGCGTCCCGGATTCGCCGTTACGCGCAAAAGGTGCGGTGCCCAGCTTGGCATCGGTGGGCCAGGTGTCCCGGTTACGGAAGTAGTAGACGCCGGTGGTCCACTGGAGCGGCGATCCGGCCTTCGAACTCAGCAGTACCTCCTGCGTGAAAGTCTTGCTGTTGGAACCGATGCGGATCGTGAAGATCGGCAGGGCCGTCGCGTCGAGGTCCTGCACGCTGGTGACGCGTTCGTCGCGGAACTGGGTGTAGGAAGTGAGGTTGGCAAACCCGAGATCGGCCTTGATCGTGCCCTGGATCACGTCGGTGTTGGTACGGGCGCCGATGCCGTCCGCGGGATTGAGCGCCACTTCGTTGGGTTTCGTGGCGTAGAGACCCGCAGGCGTGAACTGGTAGATCCACGGGGTGCCCTGTTTGTCCACGAAGGCATTGTGCATCAGCGACGAGGGATCGTCCGTCTGCGCATGGGTGTAGCGCAGCAGCACGCTGATATCCGGTGTCAGATCGGCTTTCAGGCCGGTGCGGATCGACCAGCGGTTGTATTTGCCGACCTGATCGTTGCCGTCGATGATGTTGCGCTGGAAGTTGTCGCTGCGTCGATAGAGGCCCTCCACATCGAATGCGACGCCCTCGGTAATGCCCGAGGTTGCATAGGATTGGACTTCGACCGTATCGAACCGGCCGTAGGACACGCGGAATTCGCCCGCTGCGTCCTGGCTGGGCTCGGCCGTGGTGACCAGGATCGCGCCGCCGGTGGTATTGCGGCCGAACAGGGTACCCTGCGGCCCTTTCAGAACCTGGATGTTCTGGACCTTGAGTAGCTGGAAGTCCGTTGCGGCGGCGCTGGGCAGGAAGAAGCCATCGACGTAAGTCGCCACGTTGGGGCCACCGCCGGACGTGGTGATCGCCGTTCCGACGCCGCGGATCGTGGGCTGGGTGTAGACGCCCGCCTTGTCGAAGCGCAGGGCCGGGACGACCTTGGACATGTCGGAAAGCTGCCGCACACCGGTTTCCTTCAGCGTTTCCTCGCTGAGCGTCGTCACCGTGATCGGCACGTCCACGGACCGTTCGGCACGGCGTTGGGCCGTGACGATGATTTCGCCGTTCTGGCTAATGGGGGTGGAATCAGCCGAGGCCGGTGCGGCAGCGGGGGCGACTTCGCTTCCTGTTTGCGCGCTGGCCGATCCCGCGACCAGGGCCGACGCAAGCGCCCCCAGCGACGCCATTCGTTTCAGCTTCGAAATTCGCGGCATATGTGTCCTCCCGTTCCCCATCCGGCTTTCCTGCCGGTTGCCGCCATTTTCCACGATCCTGCGAGCAGGTGAAATCTCCCTTGGGCATCATATCGCGGTGGCGGTTCGGAAACGTTCCGGCGACGCATGGCGGGATTGCGAACGGGGCTAGCGGGAAAGTTCCGATCTCCACCGTAAATTGAAAAGGCGGATTGAAATTTCGCTGCGACATTGTGCAAGTAACGCTTCTGCGAATCATTAGCAGTAGGATCTTGCATCAATGACTTCTCCCAAGCGGTGTGCGCTGTTGCGCGCGCTGAAACAGACTTCCGCCCTTGCCGCCGCGGCGATCCTCTGCGCCGGTGCACAGGCCCAGGCGGCCGACGGTGCCGCCACTTCCAGCGAAGACCCGGTCAAGCTCGGTTCCGTCCGCGTCGAGGATACGGCGATCGGCAATCAGCAGCAGGGCGTCGACCGCAATGCCGCCGGCAAGCCGGCCGTCCTCACCACCACCACCACGGCCGAGACGCTTCGTGAGCGCATGGTCGACAATATCGCCGATTACGCCCGGCGCGTGGATGCGGGGGTGAACTTCAACACCAACAACCAGAGCATCAACATCCGCGGCCTCGACGCCAATCGCGTGCTGACGACGGTGGACGGGATCCGTCTGCCTTGGATGAGCGACGGGGCGCGGGGCGTGCAGGGCGGCGTCGCGGCCTTCGATTTCAACTCGCTGAGCGCGATCGATGTCGTGAAAAGCGGGGATTCCAGCTACTTCGGCCAAGGCGCGCTCGGCGGGGTCTTTGCGGTGCGCACGCTCGATCCCGAGGACCTGCTGACGGATGGCAAGAAGCAGGGCGCGCTCGGCAAGGCGACGTATGACAGCGCCAGCGACAGCGTCTATCTCAACCAGGCTGCCGCCTTCCGTACCGGAGACACGCTGGTCCTGATCCAGGGCGGCTACCAGAACGGCCACGAGACCGAGAACCAGGGCAAGATTGATGGTACCGGCACGACGCGGACCGCCCGGAACCCTGCGGCCTATGACCAGGAAAACCTGCTGGTGAAGGTCCACCAGTACCTGGGCGGCGGCCACCGCATCGGCCTGACGGGTGAGACGTTCAAGCGCAGCTACGACGAGGACACGCTCACCAGCATCGGGTCGACCTATTCGTCCTATGGCACTCTGGAGCAGAACAAGCGCAAGCGCATTGCCGGTACCTACGATTATCAGGCCGAAGGCGAGGGCTTCGTTCAGGAAGCTCACCTCGTAGGCTATTGGCAGCGCCTGAACCTGCGCACGTATACGCAGGCCATGCGCAAGACCGCGCCGATAGGGCAGTACGACCGCGACAGCGACCTTCAGGACGAATCCTGGGGTGCGAACGGCTCCATCGTCGGGCGCGCGGCCACCGGCGCGGTGCAACATGCGATCAGCCTCGGCGGCGAGGTCTATGCGACCAGGACGACGCAGTATGCGTCCGGCGTCGATAACTGCACGGCGGCGATCTACTCGTGCTCGTTTCTTCATGTGAACCAGTCCGACATGCCCGATGTCGACGGCATCGATCTCGGCCTGTTCCTGCAGGACCGGATGACGTTCGGCGCCTTCCACCTGACGCCGGGCCTGCGTTTCGACTGGTATCGCCGCACACCCCAGGACACGCCGAGCTATACGGTGAATGCGGCCTATGAGGGCCTTCCCGAACGCTCCAGCGACTCCCGCTTTTCGCCCAAGATCATGGCCGAATACGATGTCGTGCCGGGGCTGACGGCCTATGCGCAATATGCCCAGGCCTTCCGCGCGCCTTCCGCCACGGAACTCTACCTGACCTATGGCGGCACCGGCAGCTACGTCAGCATCGGCAACCCGGACCTGAAGCCGGAAACGAGCAAGGGCTACGAACTGGGCCTGAAATTCGGCGATGCCAAGCGCGGCGCCAAAGTCAGCTTCTACGACAACTACTATCGCAACTTCATCGACACCATCACCACGACGGCCTCGGCCGCCGGGCTTAGCGGCAGCTATCCCTTCGGTGTGTTCAAGTACGTCAACCGCGCCCATGTCCGCATCTACGGCATCGAGGCCAGTGCCCAGTGGGCGCTGACGGAAAACTGGCGCGTCTGGGGTTCCATCGCCTATGCCCACGGCAAGGACACGGATGAAGACACTTACCTGAACTCGATCCCGCCGCTGCGCGGCATCGCCGGGTTCGGCTATAGCCAGGAGCGCTTCGGGGCCGACCTTTCCGCCACCGTGGCCGCCAAGCGAAACAAGGTCGAAGACCCGACATCGACCATCAACAAGACGCCGGGCTACGGCATCGTCGACTTTACGGCATGGGTTAAGCCGGGGCTGTTCGAGGGCCTGCGCCTCCAGGGCGGCGTATACAACATCCTCGACAAGACCTATTACAACGCGCTCGACATTTCGGACAGCGCCACGGTCTCGCAGAGCTATTACAGCCAGCCGGGACGGACCTACAAGGCCTCGATGATACTGGCGTTCTGACATGACATGCCGGGGCGCTGAGGCCGCGCCCCGGCATGTCATGTGGCAATCGAAGAAGGACTTCCCATGAATACGACACTTCAGACCCCGGCTGAAATCGGCCCCGAAATCGGAGCCGGTAGCGGATCCGAAGTCGGAAGGGCGAAGCGTCTCAAGGCGGCTACCACGCAGGCGCACGATCAGCTCGACAAGCGGATCATGGCGGGCGAGCCCTTCGCGGCATTGGCCAATTACGGTCGCTTCCTGGCCGTGCAACACGCCTTCCACCGCGACATCGACGCGCTCTACGACGATCCGGCAATCGCGGCCCTGGTGCCCGATCTCGCCGAGCGTCGGCGCTTTGCCCAGATCGGGCAGGATCTGGCGGACCTGTCGCTTGCGCCGGCAGAGCAGACCGAGGCACCGCGCTTCGCGCGCGGAGAGATCGACGTGCCGACGGCGCTGGGCTGGCTCTATGTGGCCGAGGGATCCAACCTCGGCGCGGCCTTCCTGTTCAAGATGGCCCGCGCGCTGGGGCTCGACGAGAACCACGGCGCGCGCCACCTGGCCGGTCATCCCGATGGCCGAGCCCAGCACTGGCGCTCGTTCACCGGGGCGCTGGACGAGGTGGCGCTGGACGAGGCGGAAGAAATGCGGGTGATCGAGGGTGCCAATGCCGCGTTCCGCCGCGTTCATGGGCTGGTGGAACAGCAATACGGGTGATGGAGGAAGGGGGGCTCAGCGCTGCATCAGCAGTCTGCTGACGCTCCTGGAGACGAGCGGCAGCCGGGCCGCGGCCCTCAACCCGGCATGGCGCGCCGCGCGTGCCGCGGGATGCTCGGCCGTGTAGAGCCCGACGATCAGATTGGTCGCGGTATAGATCGGCCGGGTGGCCAGCCGGTGCGCGGCCTCGTAGCGGCGGAGCAGCATGCCGCCCCCGATGTCGCCGCCTTGCAAGGCCGCCTGAGCGACCAGCTTGCCCAGAGAGCAGGCGCTTGCCAGACCCAGATTGAAGCCGTGGGCGGTCACCGGGTGCATGCCGACGGCGGCATCGCCGATCAGCGCCGCGCGCCGGGCCGCGAAGTGATGGGCATACGTGGTGGCCAGGGGATAGACATGAGGGCTGCCGATGGCCTGCATCCGTCCCAGTCGGCTTTCGTAGCGGCGCGTCAGCTCGGCGCCCAGCGCCTCGGCATCGAGCGCGGCCAATTGCGCGATCTCGGCCGACGCCAGCGTCAGCACGGCGGAAGACCGGCGGCCGTTCAGCGGCAGCATTGCCATCGTCTGCCCATGGTCGAACCATTCCGTCGCGATACCCTGATGATCGCCTTCATGCGCCACCCGGCAGACCAGCATGGAGCGGCCCAGACGGTTCACTTCCGCGCCGATGCCCAGCTGCTCGCGCACGAAGGAGAACCGGGAATCCGCGCCCACCAGCAAGCGCGCTTCGAGCCGGTTGCCATCTTCCAGTCTGACGGATACGCCTTGCGCGCCGCTGCCGATCGCGCCGCCCATGGACGCAACACTCCGCCCTGCCAGCACCTCGACCTCTGGCAAGTCCGCCACGACCCTGAACAGCGCCCGGCGGATGAGGTGGTTGGGGACGAGCTGCCCCAGCCTTTCCGCACCGCCGCTGCCGAAGGAGAGCGCGAAAGGAGACCCGCCGTTCAGTACGCGGGCTTCGCGCAGGGGCGCGATCGCCTCCGCGTCGATGAGCGGCCAGCCGCCCAGTTCCTGCAAGGCGCGGATCGAACGATGGGTCAGGGCGATCTCGCGCCCGTCCATGGGGGGATCTGCCAGTACCGAGGCGGGCTGTCGCTCGATCACGGCGATGCGCAGTCCCGATCCCGCCAGCGCGGCGGCGAAAGCGAGGCCTGCGGGACCGGCACCTACCACCACAACGTCATGCGTCATTATCGCGCTTTCTCTTTTCCATTCCTCGCCGCGAATGCCTGCACTTTTGGGAGGCAAGGCACCATGATCGAGGTCAATTCGTCAGGCGTGCTCTTCCCGGCGCTCGGGCTGTCCGGTTTCGGCGTGACCGCTGATCTCGGACCCGGCGTCGGGCGCGAAGCGCAGGTTCCAGAACGAGGCCGTCAGCGAGATCGCCGTCACCACCCAGAAGGCGATGGAGAAATCGGCCAATGACGGCGCGGCGTGATCGTTGGCCATCATCGCGAGGTGCAGCGCAAGTGCGGCCACGCAGATGCCCAGCGAGAGCATGAGCTGCTGGAAGGTGGAGTAGAACGCCGTGGCGCGGCTCATCTGCGTCTTGTCGATGCCGTCATAGGCGATCGTATTGTAGGCGGTGAACTGGAACGACATGAAGAAACCGGACAGGCCCAGCACGCAGAACATTGCCCAGACCGGCCAGCTCGGATTGAACAGACCGCAGATCGCATAGCCGGCCGTGGCGATCACCCCGTTCCACACCAGCGCGCGCCGGAAACCGAAGCGGCGCAGCACGCGCGGGGCGAAGCTTTTCATGGCCAGCGAGCCGATCGCCGTGGCCACCGTGATGGTGCCACTGCGCGCTGCCGAGAAACCGAAACCGACCTGCATCATCAGGGGCAGGAGGAAGGGCTGCGCGCCCTGGGTGATGCGCGTGATCGAACCGGCGATCACCGACAGGCGAAACGTCTCGTCACGCAGCAGCGAAAGGTCCAGGATCGCGCTTTCCCGCTTGCGCGCGTGGAGGACATAGAACGTCCCCGTCACGAGGCCCACAACGATCAGCGCGGCCGCTAGGGCGCCTTCGTTCGGACGACTGGCCATCTCGAAACCGAACAGCAGGCAGCCCAAAGAGAGCCCGCTCAGCACGAAGCCCAGCGTGTCGAACGGCGCGGGCTGGTCCTCGCGGATGTTGGCAATGAAGCGGCCGACCAGCCAGAAGCCGAGCACGCCCATCGGCAGGTTGATGTAGAAGATCCAGCGCCAGTCGAGGTAAGTGACGATGAAGCCTCCCAGCGGAGGGCCGATTATCGGGCCGATCAGGGCCGGCACCAGCAGCCAGGACATCGCATTGACCATGTCCTGCTTCGCCACCGATCGCAGCAGGACGAGCCGGCCGACGGGGATCATCATGGCCCCGCCAACCCCCTGGAGAAACCGCGAGACGACCATCATCTCCAGCGTCCAGGACTGGCCGCAGGCAAGGCTGCCGAGAACGAAAAGCAGGATGGCGGCGCGAAACACCGTTCGCGATCCGAAGCGGTCCGCGATCACGCCCGAAGCCGGGATGAAGACCGCCAATGCCAGCAGGTAGGAGGTGAGCGCCACGCTCATTTCCTGCGGCCGCACCCCGAAGTCCCGCGCCATGGTCGGCAAGGCGGTTGCCAGAACGGTTGCGTCCACGAATTCCATGAACAGGGCAGAAGCGATGATGAGCGCCACCAGCCGATAGTTCGCACCCGAAACCGCGGGGCCTTCGTCGCGTGTCTTGGCGAGCGAACCGGCAGCGGGGACGATACCGTCGCGCACTTCCGCGTTGACCGAGGCCATGCCGCGACGGCGCGGCCTCAACATGGGGCCTGCGAGCTGGGGAGGGGAAGGGACATGGGCAACTTTCGAATTCGCGGACTTGTAAGATCCCCTCCGTCGAATTGGCCGTCCATCTGTCACGCGGGCGTGCCGACAGCAGGCATATAGGCATTCGGCCGCGAAATGAAACCCGCGGCCTGCCTTTCCAGCCTAGTCCGCCAGCTTGCCGAACGGCAGCAGCTTGCGGGCGAGCCGGGCGGCGGCCTTGCCGTCGTTGGCGCGAAGGGAGGGGAGAATGGCTGCCGCGGCGCGCTTCATCTGGGCGTCGAGCGGTGTCGGCGCGGAAGCGCTGGCCGCAGCCTCGGCCCAGCGGCGGGCCTGCGCGACATCGGCGGGGTCCTTGCGGATGTGCATCATGGCGGCCAGGCCGAGGTAGAACGCCCTGTCTCCCCCCAGCGAAACGGCGCGGGAAAGCGCAGCCTCTCCGGCATCGGCCCTGGCGCCGACCATGGTGCGGGCCATGAGCCCGCCGAGCTGGTCGATGGCGTCGAGATGCCAACCGGCGATGACCATCTGTGCTTCGGGATCGCGGGGGTTCTGCGCGGCGAGGCGCTGGAAGATCTCCAGCGAGGTGCGTGCGTCGGTTCGGCTGCGCGTGAGCTTGGCGCGGTAGCCGATGGCGACGCCGCGCTGGAGCGTGGCTTCCCGGTCACCCGGGCGCGCGGCGAGTATCCGGTCCGAGGCGTTGATCGCCTGTCCTATGAGCGCAAGCGCCTTCTTCTTGTCAGGGGCCTGGAATGCCGCGGCGGTCAGGATCTCGCGCGGTGTATCCGCCAGCGCGGCCGGAGCGGCGGCGGTAGCGGCGATCATGGCGCCCACGGCAAACATCGTCGGTTGGTACACGCAGTCTCCTGAAAGAACCGGGCCTGAAAGAACCGGATCCGCAGGATGACCGAACATGCCGGACAAGACCAGAGCCTATCGCCGATCCTCAGGCAGCACGCCGGTCAGCGCAGTTGGTTTGTCGTACTTTCCGGGTCATCAGGCGATGCCACCCGGTTGGAAAATGCCTTTCAGAGCAGCCAGCCGATCGGAAGATGGCTCGCCACGCCGACCAGCAGGTGATCGAGCGAGCCCATGCCCGGCTCGTTCCGCTGGACGGTGCGTTCGCTCCCGGTGCCGCAGCTCCACGTCAGGGCGCCGTCCGGCCCGAGCGTCACGGCATAGGCGGCATCGGGCACGATCGTTTCGAAGGCGTCCGCAACCTGTCCCGCGATGAGCGGGCTGTGGATGATGAAGCCCAGTTCGGTGTTGAGCTTCAGCGACCGCGGATCGAAGTTGAACGATCCGATGAAGACACGCTCGCGGTCGGCCGTGAAAGTCTTGGCGTGGATCGTCGAGGCACCCGAGCGCAAGGCCGCGAAGGATCCGCTGCCCGATGCCCGCAACCGGCTGCCGATGCCGAGCCGATTTCCCTCGCGGCGCTGTTTCTTCGACGGCGCATCGCGGACCTGGGCCGCCGTTTCGAACAGGCGCACGCCAGCTTCCAGCAACACCTTGCGCCAAGGTGCGTAGCCCGCGTGCACGAGCGCCACGTCGGTCGCCGAATAGCCATTGGTGAGCACGGTCACCTGGACGCCGTCACGGGCGAGGGCGCAGAGCTGCTCGGCGCCCTGTTCGCCGGGGACGAAGTATCCCGAGACGATGGCCAGCTCGCGGTGCGGATCGCCGATCGCGCCGTCCAGCTTGCCTGCAAGCAGGCGCTCGTGATCCAGGTCCGCAAGGGTCTTGGCGGGATCGTCGCTGATCAGCTCGACCTCGGTCCATTCGAAATCAAGCTCGCCGGCAACGAATTCACGAACCAGCGGCAGGCTGCGCAGACGTTCGACATAGCGGCGCGCCGAAGGGTCGCGCTCGACGATGGAGGCGCGCGACCGCAGCTTGGCAAGCTGGCGTGCGCCGACGCGTGGCAGGATCTGCCGGGCGGGATAGGCGGACGGGCAGTCCCAATAGCGCTGGAAATCGGTTTCCACGTCGCGGGCGACCGGCCCGATGGCCAGTACGTCCATGTCCGCGAACAGCGCACCGTCGCCTGCGCCGAAATACTCGTCGCCGATATTGCGCCCGCCGACGATGGTGACGGCCCCGTCGACCGTGAAGCTCTTGTTGTGCATCCGGCGGTTCAGCCGGCCGAAGTCCACCGCGAAACCGATCGCCTTGGGGTAGCGGATGCGGAAGGGATTGAAGAGGCGCACTTCGATGTTGGGATGGTCGTTCAGCGCGGAGAGTACGCGGTCGAGCCCGGCGATGCCGTTGTCGTCCAGCAGCAGGCGCACCCTGACCCCCCGCTGGGCCGCCTCGAAAGCCGCTTCCAGCAGGAGGGTGCCGGTGCGGTCGCCGTGCCAGATGTAATATTGCAGGTCGAGCGTGCGCTCTGCGGCGCGGGCGAGGAGCAGACGCGCGGCAAAGGCATCGACCCCGTCGGTCAAGAGATGGACGCCGGACTGTCCCGGATTGCGCGCGGCGCGCCCGCTGGCCGCGCGGGCCAGCGGCGGCTCGCCATGATGGCGGGCAGGGGGCTCGGAAGAGACGTCGCGCCGTGGCAGCCGGTTGGCGCGCATCAGGGCGAACCCTGCCGCCGCCAAGCCCAACGCGGCCGGCAATACCGTCTTCCACCGTTTCGCGCGGGACATCTTCACTCCTGGATCCTGAAACCCTGAGAGCCTTTCAGGCGCCGGGCAGCTGCGTTTCGATCAGGTTCACGCCGTTACGCTCGCAGGCGCTGCGCAAGTCGGGATCGGAAACACGGTCGCAGACGAAAAAGTCGATGGCTTCCATCCCGCAGACCCGCACCGGGGCGGAACGCCCGACTTTCGAGGAATCGGCCACGAGGATCACCTTGCGGGCGTTGCGGATGATCGTCTGCGAAACTTCGACCTCGTCGATGGCGAAGTCCAGCAGGCTGCCATCGGCATCCAGTGCGGAAATGCCGATCAGGGCATAATCGACGCGGAAATTCTCGATGAAGCGCATGGCGAGCGCGCCTACCACGGCCCGGTCGCCGGTCCTGACCTTGCCGCCCACGCTGACAAGTTCGAGCGCGGGATGGCTGGAGAGAGTGTCGATCACGTTGAGATTGTTGGAGATCACCATCAGATTGCGATGGTGTGTGAAGTTGGCCGCCACGGCTTCGGTGGTCGTGCCGATGTTGACGAAGAGCGAGGCCCCGTCCGGGATCAGCGCCGCGGCGGCAGCGCCGATCCGCGCCTTGGCGTCGGAGGCGACATCCCGGCGCTTGTCATAGGCCAGATTGTCCACGCCCGAGGTGATGAGCGCGCCGCCGTGAACGCGCGAGAGCAGAGATTGCCCGGCCAGGACGTTCAGGTCCTTGCGGATGGTCTGCGGGGTCACGCTCAGTCGCTCCGCAAGATCGTCCACGCTCACGCTGCCCGCACCGCGCGCGATCTCCAGGATATGTGCGCGGCGCTGGGCCACGATGTCGCCGTTGCTCTCCGCCGTGCTCTCGATCATTTCTTGCGGTCTCGCCCCTGGATGGATCGAACCCTTAGCGCGGCCGGGCCGCATCGATCAATCGCGCGCGAGCCAGGTATCGATCGCTTCGGCGGCGCCGGGGGGCACATGAAGGCCCAGCTTGCTGCGGCGGAACAGGATATCCTCCGCGTCGCGCGCCCATTCCGCGGTCGTCAGATAGTCGATCTCCCGGGCATGGAGGCCGCCGCCGAAGTCCTGGCCCAGATCGGCAGGGGTGCGGGCATCGGCCAGGATCGCACGGGCGCGCGTGCCGTAAGCGCGGGCGAGGCGGCGGAGAAGCGCAGACGGCATCTGGGGATAAGTGCTCTCCAGTTCGCCAAGGAAGCCCTCGAAATCGCCTTTCGCAATGTCTCCGCCCGGCAGCACCGCGCCTGCGGTCCAGGGTTTGGCAGCCTCTGGGAACAGTTCGGCGATGTGCTCCATCGTATGTTCGGCCAGCTTGCGGAATGTCGTGATCTTGCCGCCGAAGATCGACAGCATGGGGGCCTGTCCCGCATCGCCCTTCTCGAAATCGAGCACGTAGTCGCGCGTCACGGCAGAGGCGTTGGCGGCATGGTCGTCATAGAGCGGCCGGATTCCGGCATAACTCCAGACGATGTCCCGCGGGGTCACGCCCCGGTCGAAGTAGCGGTTGACGGTTTCGCACAAGTAATCGACCTCGCCCGGGCTGATCGAGGGCTTGCCGGGGGCTTCGGTCCAGGGCTCGTCGGTCGTGCCGATCAGCGTGAAATCCTGCTCGTAAGGGATTGCGAAGACGATCCGCCGGTCCGGGTTCTGCAGCATGAAGGCATGGTCGCCCTCGTAAAGGCGCGGCACGACGATGTGGCTGCCCTTGACCAGGCGCACGCCCCGGTCGTCCTTCGCCCGGCCGAGGTTGCGCAGGACCGCATCCACCCAGGGACCGGCCGCGTTGACGAGCATGCGCGCGCGGACCTGGCGCGGGCCGTGGGCATTCTCGACCGTGGCCAGCCACTCGCCGTCCTGCGTGACGGCGCCGGTCAGGCGCGTGCGGGTCTCGATCCGGGCTCCGCGCGCGGCGGCGTCCATCGCGTTGAGCACGACCAGGCGGCTGTCTTCCACCCAGCAGTCCGAATAGACGAAAGCCTTTCCTTTACCTTTCGAATTTTGCGTTTTCAGCCCATTGCCCTGCCGGCCGCGATCGAGGTCGATCGTCTCTGTGCCGGGCAGGTTCTTGCGGCCGCCGAGGTGGTCGTAGAGGAACAGGCCCAGGCGGACCATCCAGGCCGGGCGCGGCGAAAGCGATTGCGGCAGCACGAAACGAAGCGGCCAGATGATGTGCGGCGCCATGCCCAGCAGGCGCTCGCGCTCGATCAGTGCTTCGCGCACGAGCCGGAACTCATAGTACTCCAGATAGCGCAGTCCGCCGTGGATGAGCTTCGTGGAGGATGAGGAGGTGTGGCTGGCGAGATCGTCCTGTTCCACCAGCAGCACCGAGAGGCCGCGCCCCGCCGCATCGCGGGCGATCCCCGCGCCGTTCACGCCGCCGCCCACGATCAGAAGGTCATAGACATCGTCCGGGGCGGGGGGCTGCATGGCGACTTCTCCCTGGGGCTTGGGCATTTCGGTTCTCTGGCAACTTCACGGGATGACTTTCGTTTTCTGAAAATAGAGTTCGAAATACGAAAATGCAAACGAAACTGTTGACGTTCGTTCGAAAGCGTGTGCAGATGCCCGAACCAAGCAGAGTTGCGAGAGGATCCATGGTGGCAGATGACCTGCGCGCGCTGCGCGGCGAACTGATTTCCGAAATGCTGGCAGTGATCATCATCATCACGATCGGCGATTCCGCCGCTGCCATGATCACGCTCTACGATCCCAGCCCTTATGCCCAGGCCTATTGGGGCGTCTGCATCGCCTGGGGCCTTGCCGTCACCATGGCGATCTATGTGACGGGGTCCGTCTCCGGCACTCACGCCAACCCGGCCGTCACGCTGGCGCTCATGCTGTTTCGCGGATTTCCGAAAAGGAAAGTGCTGCCCTACTGGGCCGCGCAAGTGCTGGGCGGGATGATCGGCGCGGCATTGGTGCTGCAACTCTATCATCCCGTGATCGACGCCTATAATGCCGCCCACGGCATGACCCGTGCCACCGGCGGCGCGGCGGGCGTGTTCTTCACGCATCCCGGTGAACACATTACGCCGATCCACGCGTTCTGGGATCAGGTCATCCTCACCGGCATGCTGCTCCTGGGCATTTTCGCCATCACCGATGAGTTCAACGACATGGCGCCGCGCGCCAATTCGGGCGCCTTGATGATCGGCCTGCTGGTTGCCATGATCGGCGCTTCGGGCGGTTACCTCGAAGCCTGGGCGATCAATCCGGCGCGCGATTTCGGCCCGCGCCTGTTTGCGTACTTCGCCGGTTGGGGCAGTTCGGCGCTGCCCAGCCCCGGCAATTACTGGTGGGTTCCGATCGCGGGGCCCCTTGTGGGCGGCGTGGCCGGAGCGGGCCTCTACCAGATCGCCATAAAGCCCTACCTGCCCTCGGGTCGCAAATCGAGGCAGGACGCCGCCGCATCTGACGCTTGACTGAAACGACAAGATACCCTCGGAGAGTCCCCGCTATGACCCAGCCCCGCCACGTTCTCGCCATCGACCAGGGCACCACTTCGACGCGCGCGATCGTCTTCGATGACGCCGCCCGCCCGGTCGCGACTTCCCAATGCGAGTTCGAGCAGCACTACCCCGACCTGGGCTGGGTCGAACACGATGCGGAGGACATCTGGCGCGACACCGTGAAAGTGGCGCGTGAGGCTATCGAACGTAGCGGCGTCGGTGCGGCGGCCATAGCCGGGATCGGCATCACCAACCAGCGCGAGACCGTGGTCGTCTGGGAGCGCGAAAGCGGCAAGCCGATCCATCGGGCGATCGTCTGGCAGGACCGGCGCACGGCCCGGCTTTGTGCCGAGCTCAAGGCCGACGGCGCCGAACCCGACGTGCGCGCCCGCACCGGCCTGCTGATCGATCCCTATTTCTCTGCGACCAAGCTCGCCTGGATCCTGGACAATGTCGACAATGGCCGTGCGCGCGCCGAACGCGGAGAGCTGGCCTTCGGTACGATCGACAGTTTTCTGCTCTGGCGCCTGACGGGCGGGAAAGTCCACGCCACCGACGTCACCAATGCCGGGCGGACATTGCTCTACAACATTCGCGAACAGCGCTGGGACGAGGAACTGTGCCGCCTGTTCAGAGTGCCTGTGCAGATGCTTCCGGAAGTGCATGATAATGCACATATCTTCGGGATGACCAGCAAGGACTTGTTCGGCGTGGAGATCCCGCTGGCCGGTGTCGCCGGGGACCAGCAAGCCGCGCTCTTCGGACAGGCCTGCTTCGAAGCCGGCATGGCCAAGTCGACCTACGGAACCGGATGTTTCATGCTGCTCAATACCGGATCGGAGGCGGTGGCATCGGAGAATCGCCTGCTCACCACCCCGGCCTACCGCCTTGACGGCAAGATGACTTATGCGCTGGAAGGCTCGATCTTCGTGGCTGGCGCTGCCGTGAAGTGGCTTCGCGACGGCATCGGCGTCATCACCCATGCCCGCGAAACCAACGATATGGCCACGCAGGTTCCGAGCAACCACGGCGTCTACATGGTGCCCGCCTTCGTCGGCCTCGGGGCGCCCCACTGGGACCCGGACGCGCGCGGCGCGATCTTCGGGCTGACGCTTGGCGCCACCCAGGCCCATCTCGCGCGCGCGGCGCTGGAGGCGGTGTCCTACCAGACCATGGACCTCGCCCGCGCCATGGTCTCGGACGGCGGCGAGGAACTTGCAAAGCTGCGCGTGGATGGCGGCATGGCGGCGAACGACTGGCTCTGCCAGTTCCTGGCCGACATGCTCGACGCCCCGGTGGAACGGCCGGTCCATCTGGAAACGACCGCGCTGGGCGCCGCCTTCCATGCTGGTCTGGCGACGGGCGTCTGGCCTGACCTCGACGCATTGGCGGCAACCTGGACTCAGGGAAGCCTGTTCACCCCGCAGATGAGCGGCCAGACCCGCAAGGTGCTGATCGACGGTTGGCACGATGCCGTGCGGCGAACCTTGAGCAAGTAAACCGCGGGCAGCTGAGAGAGGGAGTTGCGCGAGCGGGGCGCGCCTGCGATAGGCGCGGCGCTCCGTTTTTTCGCGTTTGCAGCAAGGACCTCCCAGATGCCGGCCAGCACGGTCACTTCCCGTTCCGATGGTCCTCGCTCGGTCGGTATCGACTTCGGGACCACCAATTCGGTCATTGCGCTGGCAGACGATGCCGGAGGGGCCGAACTCGTGGAGTTCGCTGCGCCGGGTGGTCCCGGCTCGGTTTTCCGTTCGGCGCTTTGCTTCTGGCAGGAAGAGGGCGTGCCCGGCGGGCTGGCGCATGAGGCCGGCCCCTGGGCGATCTCGGAATTCCTCGAATTCCCGCAAGGCTCGCGCTTCCTGCAATCCTTCAAGTCGGTAGCGGCCAACCCGGCTTTCGAGCAGGCCACGCTTTTCGAGAAGCGCCTGCGGTTCGAAGAGCTGGGCCAGGTATTCCTCAAGCACCTCGTCGCCCATGCCGGGGATGCGCTGCGCGCCTTGCCCGAGCGCGTGGTGGTCGGCCGGCCGGTGCGCTACGTCGGCTCCCGGCCGGATGAGGCCCTGGCGCGGACACGCTACGATGCGATGTTCAAGCTGCTCGGGCGTCAGGTTCACTACGTCTACGAGCCGATCGGCGCGGCATTCAGCTTCGCTTCGCGCCTGACGGAACCCGCGACCCTGCTGGTGGCCGACTTCGGCGGCGGCACCAGCGACTTCTCGATCGTGCGCGTGAACGCACCGGGCACGGCGCGGCGCTGCGAGCCGCTGGGCTCTGCCGGTATCGGTATCGCCGGCGACCGCTTCGACTACCGCATCATGGACCATCTGGTGCTGCCGCTGCTCGGCAAGGGCGGCACCTATCGTTCCTTCGACAAAGTGCTGGAAATCCCGCCCGGCCACTTCGCCGACTTCGGCGACTGGTCGCGCCTGGCGATGATGCGTAACCGCCGCACGCTGGAGCAGTTGGCCAAGCTGAAGCACGGAGCGACCGATCCGGCCGCCATCGATCGCATGATCGCCGTGGTGGAGCACGAACTCGGCTTCGGGCTTTACGAGGCTGTCGACCGCTTGAAACGAGCGCTATCAGGCGCGGACCACGGCGCTTTCCACTTCGAGAGCGAGGCACTGACCATCTCGGCCGATGTCAGCCGCCAGGAATTCGAAAGCTGGATCGCGCCGGATCTCCAGCGCATCGGCGAGACGGTGGACGGTGCTCTGGCTCAGGCCGGGCTGCTCGCCGATGAGATCGACCACGTTTTCCTGACCGGTGGCTCCTCGCTCATTCCCGCGGTGCGCGCTCTGTTCGAGCAGCGTTTCGGGAATGGCCGCATCGCCACCGGCAACGAATTGACCTCGATCGCGCATGGCCTTGCGCTCATCGGGCAGTCGCCGGATCTCGACGAATGGGTTGCCGCGGAATCCGCCTGACGCGTTTGAAGCCCGGCGCCGGGAAGGCCTAGATCGGCCACTGCTCCAGGCGGTGGGCGGAATCCCAGAACATCCATTCAAAGCGCGTGGCGTTGCGGAAGGCCGTTGCCATGGCTTCTCGGATCGCGGGCGAGGCATGTGCTGCGGCTTCATCCACCAGCCTGCACACGCGGTCGGTCGCCTCTCCGAACGAGGGCGCGGCATATGTGTCGATCCAGGCGGCATAGGGATTGGGAGAGGCCGCGCGCGGCTTGATCGCGCAGCCGACTTCCCAATAGACCCAGAAGCAGGGCAGGATTCCGGCGATCAGTTCTTCGTAGCTGCGGGTCGCAGCCAGGCTTGCGAGGTAGCCGGTATAGCCCAGGCACGCGGGCGAAGCCTCGCTACCTGCCGCCGTTTCCGCCGTCACGCCGAACTGGGCGAAGAAGGCCTGGTGCAGCGCTTCCTCGACCTGAACGGCCACTTTGGCGCCATCCGAGAATTCCAGTCGACCTGCCGCCGTGGGCGCGCGGGCCGCGGCGATTGCCAGCACGCGGGCATATTCGGCAAGGTAGAGGCTATCCTGTACGATGTAGTGGCGGAAGCTCTCGGGCGCGAGCGTGCCCTCGGCCAGCTCGTCCAGAAACGGATGCGCCAGGATCGCACGGCGCAGGGGCGCCACATCGGCCCAGATCGTTTCGCAAAAGCTCATGGTGTTCCCAGCTTTCGATGTCCGCACATCATTGGCCCCGCCCGTCACTTTGCGGCGGGCGCTTCCTGATCGAAGAGCCAGTTCAGGTAGGCCGCGATACGGACACCCGCGCGTTCGAGGCGGTCATCGATTTCGGCGCGGTGCTGATATGCATAGTCCCAGGAAATGGAGGGCTGCTTCGGATAGATCGTCTTGCGCAGGGCGATGCTCTCCGAGGTCCAGACTTGCGGGTCGCGGACGTTCCAGGCCACGACCTGCTCGGGCGTGATCTTGCGCGACAGCCAGTGCGCATATTCGGAGTAGGACAGCGAGCGCTGTTCGATCATCCCGGAATCCCACACCGAGTGCAGGTTGGTTTCCTTGCCGAACCACGTCACCTTGAAGTCATTGCCGCCGCGGTCCGTGCCGCCGCCGACATGGAGAGGCTGGTGCAGATCGCCGATGATGTGGACGATGAAGCGCAGGGCCAGGCGCTTGTCCTCGATCGATGCCTTCGGATCGCGCAAGGTGGCGGTGAAGCGGGGCAGGGCGGTGAGCGCATCGCCTTCCGGCGGTGCGTCGGAAGCCTTGTAGGCATCGCCTTCGCGCACGGTGACATAGTGCCAGGGACTGGCCTTCTTCTGCCAGAAATCGGAAGGGTCGGACTTCATGTCGTCCGGCCAGGTCGCTGCTTCGGCCAGGTCTTCGTTGCCGAGCAGGAGGCGTACTTGAGCCCGGGCGACGCCGCTCAGGTTCTCGTCCGCGATGGCGCCGGTGATGCGGTGCCCTATCGCGCCCCAGGCCATGGCCGGCGCAGCGGGGGTGAGGGCGGCGCCGAGGGCAGCGAAGAGCGAGGCGGCAAGAGTCGGATAACGCATGGTGCACTCCATACAGCAACCGGAGGCTCTTGCCAGTTGCCGCAAGCAAATCAATCGCCTGCGGCTGCTATCTGCACCAGAGTGCCATTTTCACGAGACGAGGCTGCGGGCACCCCGAGGCGGGCAGCGGCAGAGGTTGGCCCGCGCGCCACAGGCCGAGCCGATTGTGGATGTTCGGCATTTCGGCATCTATGACCGCGAGAGGATTTCCGTCCCCATAGGTCGTCGCACTGCGGAACCGCAGGACCTGCCGATAGGGGCCTTGCGGAGAGGGGCGATCGACGGTGATCCAGTAGCCATAGGGTGCATCGCCAGTAGGCTCGGCAGCGATCACGGCGCCCCGCAGCGGTCCCGCCTCGACATAGCGCAGCTCCTGATTGTTGTTCCGGCCGGTTCTCCGCGCAAATACCAGGGCGAAATCGTCTTTCACCCGGTCATAGGCGTAAAGTTGCAGGCCGATGCGCTGGTCGTT
>Ga0160437_1000122_pt1 | contig 45748 bp, 38 predicted proteins | sample HID1975I_E0MG_FD_108227 | JGI IMG/M metagenome (GOLD analysis project Ga0160437, IMG submission 108227) | Enriched soil microbial communities from UW Madison campus, WI, USA - HID1975I_E0 MG | ecosystem: Environmental > Terrestrial > Soil > Unclassified | place: USA: Madison, Wisconsin... | reverse complement strand
TCCTTGCGCTCGACGAAGCCGAACACGCTGCGCTTGTAGTCGGCGACGTCCAGCTGCGGAAGCTCGGCGTGCACGCGGTCGATGCTGCGCTCCAGGCGCGCGCGGTCGTACGGGATGCGGCGGTTGCCGGCTTCCTTGGTGATCCAGGTGGCGACCGCCTGGCCTGTCGGGGTGGCGGTGGGCATGTCGGTGGTTCTCGGCGGGGGGATGACGTCGTCGCCGTCCGTGGCATCCAGCGTGGCCGGGCTGGGCGCGGCCGGCGCGGTGGCCCGGGCGGGAACGGGAGCAGCATCGGGGCGGGCATCGGGGCGGGCATCGGAAATCCGGTCGGCGACCGGCTCGGTGTCGGCCTGCGTCTGGGTCTGGGTCATGGGGTCCTCCACGCGTCGCGCACGCGCCCGGCCCTTCCCGCGAAAGGCCGGATGGCGTTGGAATCCCGAGGATGCTGGGGCGGCGTCGCAGGGGCCGGGACTGCGCGGGCGTGCCGCGTCCGGGGCTGCTTCGCCAGCCATCTCCCCCCGGAGATTCCGCGGCCGGCACCGCGCGTCGTGCATTCGCGCGGCTGTCGGCAGGTCTTCGGGCTCGTGGACGCGGGTCGGGCCCTGTAGGAGCGGCGGAAGCCGCGAACGCTTTTCCATATCCGAAAAGCTCGCGGCTTCCGCCGCTCCTACAACAGCCCGTTCCTCCTACTGGCCGTCGCTTCCCGGGACCTGATGCATCCCAGTGCCAATGACGGCGGTCGTTTCCAATTACCGCTGCGGGGCAGCGCCGGAATGGGACCCCTGGAGGCGTCCGCACCGGCTTCCCTTTTCATCCGGTGGCGAGCGCCACCGGAACCGACGGACACAACATATCGTGGCCAATTATTTTGTCAACACAAAATGTTGTGGAACACGGGCATGCAGGTTTCACGCCCGCCGCCACGCGGTCGGCGGGCGTGCGCGTTGGCATCAGGGCGCGAGCATCCGCGCAAGAAGCGCCAGCAGCAGGCCCGGCACACGACGGGGCGCTCGGCGGGAAACGGGATGTTGTGGCATGGCGGCTCCGGTCAAAGGGGGTCGGCCGGCCGTGGCGGGCGTGCACGGATTCTTCCATGCATGAGAATCGTTCTCAATAATCGCTGACACCGGCAGGGGTTTCCGCCGGGGATTCCCGGCGGAAAGCGTTGCTGGAACCTGCAATCACGCCTGGGTCTCCGATCAGCCGTTGACCAGCCCCATCATCGCCTCGGTGTAGCGCGGGCCCGCCGCGGCGTCGGGTGGGAAGGCGGCGCCGATCGCGGCCAGGTCCGCCTTGTCCAGTGTGACGTCGAGCGCTCCGGCGTTCTCCTCCAGGTACCTGCGGCGCCTGGTGCCCGGGATCGGCACGATGTCGTCACCCTGGGCCAGCACCCACGCCAGCGCCAGTTGGCCGGGCGTCGCGCCCTTGCCGGCGGCAAGCGCTTTGACCTGTTCCACCAGCGCGAGGTTCTTCGTGAAGTTCCCGCCCTGGAAGCGCGGATTGGTGCGGCGCCAGTCGTCGGCGTCGAAGTCATCGGGCGACTTGATCGCGCCGGTGAGGAAGCCGCGGCCCAGCGGCGAGTACGGCACGAAGCCGATGCCCAGGTCGCGGCAGGCGTCGAACACGCCGTTGCGTTCCGGGTCGCGGGTCCACAGCGAGTACTCGCTCTGCACCGCGGTGATCGGGTGCACGGCGTGGGCGCGGCGGATGGTCTCGGCCGAGGCTTCCGACAGCCCGAGGAAGCGCACCTTGCCGGCCTGCACCAGTTCGGCCATCGCGCCGACGGTGTCCTCGATCGGCACGTTGGGGTCGATGCGATGCTGGTAGTAGAGGTCGATATGGTCGGTGCGCAGGCGCTGCAGGCTGCCTTCCACCGCGCGGCGCACGTACTCCGGGCGGCCGTCGACGCCGCGCGCGCCCGGGTCGGCGGGGTCGAGCCGGATGCCGAACTTGGTGGCCAGGAAGACCCGGTCGCGCTTGCCCTGCAGGAACCCGCCGAGCAGTTCCTCGTTGGCATGCGGGCCGTAGATGTCGGCGGTGTCGAACAGGGTCACGCCCAGTTCCAGCGCGCGCTCCAGGGTGGCGCGCGACTCGGCGGCATCGCTGCTGCCGTAGGCGAAGCTCATGCCCATGCAGCCCAGGCCGAGGGCGGAGACGGTGGGGCCATTGCGGCCGAGGGTACGGGTTTTCATGCGAAGGGGCTCCTGTGCAAGGGGGTGGCGGATGTGTGACAGGCGGCGCTCATGCGGGCTCCGCCGCCGTGGCCGGCGAGAAGAAGCGCATGGCCACGTCCTGCGCCAGCAGCCAGGGGACTTGCGCGAAGAAGTCGAGCAGGTAGGGCGTGGCCAGGTGTTCGTCCAGGTCGCGGCGCGAGCGCCAGTTCTCGTACAGCACGAACAGATCGGGGTCGTCGCTGGAGCGGTGCAGGGCGTAACCCAGGCAGCCGGCCTCGCGGCGGGTGGGGGCGAGCAACGCCTGCAGGCGCGCGCCGAGTTCTTCGGCCTGGCCGGGGCTGGCCTTGAGTTCGGCCAGCAAGGTGAGCGGGGTCGACATCGTGAACTCCTTCGTGGGTGGGCGACGGCAGGCAGTCTGGGCGCCGCCGGTGTGCGGAAAAACAGTGCTAGCCTTCATGAACCATGAAGAAAAACTTCACGATGTCGCCAGAAACCCTGGCTGCGCTGCCGGTATTCCTGCGCGTGGCGCGGCTGGGCAGTTTTCGTGCCGCGGCCGACCAGCTGGAAGTTAGCCCGTCGGCGGTGTCGCAGAACCTGCGGGCACTGGAAACCCGGCTGGGCGTGCGCCTGCTCAACCGCACCACCCGCCGGGTCGGCCTGACCGAGGCTGGCGAGCGCCTGCAGGCGCAGGCCGCGCCCGCGATCGCGACCCTGGCCGATGCGCTGGAGCAGGTTGAAGCCGATCGCGACCGCCCGGCCGGCCTGCTGCGGATCAACCTGGCACGCGGCGTATGGCCGACGGTGGCCGAGCGGCTGCCGGGGTTCAGCGCGCGCTATCCCGAGGTCCAGGTCGAACTGTTCGCCGATGACGGCCTCAGCGACCTGGTCGCGGGCGGCTTCGATGCCGGCATCCGCCTCGGCGAATGCCTCAGCCGCGACATGGTGGCGCTGCCGGTGACGCCGCCGCTGCGGATGGCGGTGGTCGGCTCGCCGGACTACTTCGAACGCCATCCGCCGCCGTGCGAGCCCGAGGATCTGGCCGCGCACCGGTGCATCCTGTTCCGCTTCACCACCAGCGGCCGGCTGGTGCCGTGGGAGTTCCTGCGCGACGGCCAGGAATACTCGGTGGAAGTCGGCGGTCGGCTGATCCTCAACGACGGCGCGATGGCGCAGGCGGCGGCGCTGCGCGGACTCGGGCTGGCGCAGCTGTTCGAGAACAATGTCGCCGACGACATCGCCGCCGGACGGCTGGTGCGCGTGCTCGAGCCGCACTATGTCTCCTTCCCCGGCTTCTACATCTACTACCCGGCGCGGCGGCAGCTGCCGCCCAAGCTGCGCGCGTTCGTCGATTGCCTGCGCGAGCCGCTGCGCGACCATGGGCCGCAGCCGGCGCTGCCCTAGAATCACCGGCCGCACCGCAACCGGAGCCCGCATGTCGACCACCCGCCGCCTCCGCATCCACGACCGGCGCCAGCACGCGCTGGACGCGGGCATCGAAACGATCCGCCGCGAGCTGCAGCTGCCCGGCGCGTTCCCGCCCGAGGTCGAAGCAGCGGCGCAGGCGGTCGCGGCGACCGGCCCGCGTTTCCCGGGCGAGGACCGCAGCGAGCTGGCGCTGGTCACCATCGACCCGCCGGGCGCGATGGACCTGGACCAGGCCCTGTTCGTCGAGCGCGCCGGCGACGGTTACCGCGTGTATTACGCGATCGCCGACGTGGGCGCCTTCGTCCGCCCCGGCGATCCGGTCGACCTGGAGGCCCACCGCCGCGGCGAGACCCTGTACGGCGCCGACGACAAGATCCCGCTGCACCCCAAGGCGCTGTCCGAGGATGCGGCCTCGCTGCTGCCGGACCAGCTGCGGCCGGCGCTGCTGTGGACGATCGACCTGGACGCCACCGGCGAAGGCGTCGCCGTGGACGTGCGCCGTGCGCGGGTGCGCAGCCGCGCCCAGCTCGACTACGCCGGCGTACAGGCGCGCATCGATGCCGGCGACGCCGACCCGATGTTCGCCGTGCTGCGCGAGATCGGCGAGTTGCGCATGCGGCGCGAACAGCGCCGCGGCGGCGTCAGCCTGCCGCTGCCGGAGCAGGAGGTGCGCATCGACGAAGGGCGCTGGTCGCTGGAATTCCGCGCGCGGCATCCGGTCGAGGACTGGAACGAGCAGATCTCGCTGCTCACCGGCATGGCCGCCGCGCACCTGATGGTGGCGCACCGCGTCGGCCTGCTGCGCACGCTGCCGCCGGCCGACCCGCGCGCGCTGGCGAAGCTGCGCCGCACCGCACACGCGCTGGGCATCGCCTGGCCGAAGGCGCGCGGCTATCCCGACTTCATCCGCTCGCTCGACCCGCGCAACCCGCGCGACATCGCGATGATGACCGCCTGCACCATGGTGCTGCGCGGCGCAGGATACGTCGCCTTCGACGGCGCCGTGCCCGAACATTCCGACCACGCCGCGCTGGCCGCGCAGTACACCCACGCCACGGCGCCCTTGCGGCGGCTGGTCGACCGCTACACGGGCGAGGTCTGCCTGGCGCTGAGCGCGGGTACGCCGGTGCCGCCGTGGGTGCTGGAAGCGCTGCCCGGGCTGCCGGCGGCGATGCAGGCGTCCTCTCAGCGCGCCGGTCGCTACGAGAACGCGGTGCTCGACCTCGCCGAGGCGATCGCCCTGGCGCCGCGCGTGGGCGAGGAATTCGAGGGCGCCATCGTCGAGGTCGACGGCAAGGATCCGCACCGTGGCGACATCATGCTTGCCGCCCCGGCGATCCTCGCCCGCATCGAATCCCCCGGCGCACTGCCGCTGGGCGACCGCGTGCGCGCGCGGCTGGTGGAGGCCGACCCGGCCACCCGCGCCATCCGCTTCGAGCTGGCGGGGACGATCGCGGCGGAGCCGGACGGCTTCTAGCGCCGCGCGGGCATCGGCAGCCGCGCGGCCGCCGCCTGGAAGCCTTCATCGGCACCGACCCGCTGCTGGCGCTCAGCGGTTTCAGCCGCGAGCTTTCGATTCCGTTCCTGGCAGGAGCGACGAAAGCCGCGATGCTTTACCGGTAAAGCCCTTCGCGACTTCCGTCGCTCCTACACAAGCAGGGGCAGGGGCTCGCGGCTGAAGCCGCTCCTGCCAAAACATCGGCGCCGCCTCAGTCGCGATGTTCCTGCGCCAGGTACTCCGCGCTGCGCATCTCGATCAGCCGCGAGGCGGTGCGCTCGAACGCGCCCGCCAGGCGCTCGCCCGTGTACAGCCCCGGCGGCGCGGCGTCGGCGGTGCAGACGAGGTTGACGTGGCGGTCGTAGAGCTCGTCGACCAGGGTGACGAAGCGGCGCGCGGCGTCGTCCACGGCGGTGTCCATCACCGGCACGCCCCCAAGCAGCACGGTGTGGAACTCGCGCGCGATCTCGATGTAGTCGCCGGCCGCGCGCGGGCCCTCGCACAGCGCGGCGAAGTCGAACCAGGCCATGCCCTTGCAGCGCGCGCGGGTGGCGATGCGGCGGCCGTCGATGTCAATGCTGCCGTCGCGGTGTGCGTCGTCGCCGCCCAGTGCGTGCCAGCGCGAGGCCAGCCAGGCATCCGATTCGTCGTCCAGCGGCGCGCGGTACACCGGCGAGCGGGTCAGCTCGCGCAGGCGGTAGTCGGTGTCGCTTTCCATGTACAACACGCGGCAGTGCTGCTGGATCAGCGCGATCGCCGGCAGGAAGCGCGCACGCTGGAGACCGTCCTTGTACAGGTTTTCCGGCGCGGCGTTGGAGCTCGTCACCAGCACCACGCCCTCGGCGAACAGGCGTTCGAGCAGGCGTCCGAGCAGCATCGCGTCGCCGATGTCGCTGACGAAGAACTCGTCGAGCACCAGCACCCGCAGCTGCGCGCGCCACTCGCGCGCGATCGCCACCAGCGGGTCGCGCTCGCCGGCGTGCGCGCGCAGGCGTTCGTGCACGCTGCGCATGAAGCGGTGGAAGTGGGTGCGGCGCTTGCCGCCGCGCACGTCGCTGCCGGGCTTGCTCTCGGGCAGCGGCAGGCCGGCGTAGAACAGGTCGATCAGGAAGGTCTTGCCGCGGCCGACGCCGCCCCACAGGTACAGGCCGTCGACCGCCTCGCCGCCGCCGCCGCCGAACAGCCGGCCCAGCAGTCCCGCGCGCGGGGCGCCGGCGATGGCGTCGTGGATGCGGTCGAGTTCGCCCAGCACCGCGCGCTGCGCGGGATCGTCCTGCCAGTCGCCGCGCGCCACGCCGTCGGCGTAGCGCTGCGACGGCCGCGCCGCCACCACGCCCGCGTCAGCCATTGGCGGCAGGGAGGTAGGCCTTGACGCCGTTCTTGATCGCGCCGCGCAGGTCGATCAGCTTGCGGTGGAAGAAGTGCGTGGTGTCGGGCATGCGGACCAGTTCGGCCTGCGCCTTCGACTGTTCCAGCCAGTCGTAGACCGCCTGCGGATCGACGATCTCGTCGTTCTCGCCCTGCACCACCAGCCACGGCATGGTCGGCAGCTCGATGTCGTCGAAGTCCCAGCGTCCGGCCGGCGGCGCGATGCTGACCAGCAGGCCGGGCTTGAGCGAGGCCGCCGCGCGCAGCGAGACATAGGCGCCGAAGCTGAAACCGGCCAGCCACAGCGCATCATCCGGGCGCTGTTCGCGCACCCAGGCGGCCACGGCGTGCAGGTCGTCGACCTCGCCGCGGCCCTCGTCGAACGTGCCTTCGGAATCGCCGGTGCCGCGGAAGTTGAAGCGCACCGTGGCCGCGCCCAGTTCGCGCAGCGCGCGCGCCGCCATCGTCACCACCTTGTTGTGCATCGTGCCGCCCTCGGTGGGCAGCGGGTGGCAGATGATCGCGACCAGCGGGCGCGGGGCGACATCGTCCTCGGGCAGGTCGACGTGCAGCTCCAGCGCACCGGCGGGACCGGCGAGGGTGACGGGGCCTGAAGCCTGCGGGAAGGGTGGGTTGGCCATGCGCGGAATGATAGGCGCTGGCGCGCCGCTGCGCGCGGCGGCGATGCACCAGGCGAGGAATGCATCCGCCATGTTCGACGTCGATTGCCGAAGATGCGGCGCAATGGGCGCGCGATCGCCGGAATTGCAATCCATCGGCGATGCCCGGAAACAGTGACGCCGCCCGCAGGCGGCGTCATCGCATCGCGGTGGCGACGGCTTACTTGAGGTTGTCGAGGATCCAGTCGACGGTGGCCTTGACCTGCTCGTCGGACAGCGCCGGGTTGCCGCCCTTGGGCGGCATGATCCCGCCGTCGGGGCCGGTGTAGCCGTCGATGGCGTGCTTGTAGAGCGTCTCGGTGCCCTGCGCGATGCGCGCGCTCCAGTGCGCCTGGTCCATGGTCGGCGCGCCGCCGACGCCGGCGGTGTGGCAGCCGGTGCAGAGGTTGTTGAAGATCACCGAGCCGTCCAGGGTGCCGTCATAGGCGACCTGCGAAGCGGCGGCGGCGGCGGCCGCGGCCTGCGCGGCGGCCTGCGAGGCCGCGCCGGTGGCGCCGGCGTAGACGTCGCCTGCGGGCGCGATCCGCGCCTGCGTGGCGCGCGCCGCGGTGGGTGATACCTCCGGCGGGATGACGCCGTTGAGGTAGTGGGCGAACACCAGCAGGGCCAGGGAGACCACTACCAGGAAGCCGATCACCATCGAGAAATGCTTGAGAAAGACGAGGTCGTAGTTGCGCACGTTTCACCCTTGGCGGCCGCTCGGAGGCCGTGCTTTTCCGCACAGAAGTATAAAGACTGGCGCGCCTGGAGGGATTCGAACCCCCGACCAATGGCTTCGGAAGCCACTACTCTATCCGGCTGAGCTACAGGCGCCCGGCCGTCTATTGTCCACGATCGTGCTTTGCCGCGCGAGTCGCGTACGCTTTGCCCATGTCCTATGAACGCTTCCAGCCCGCCCCGGTGCCCCGCTGGCGCGAGCGGCTGGGCCAGTACTGGAAGTTGACCCGCGGCGACCGGCCGATCGGCTGGCTGCTGCTGCTGTGGCCAACCTGGTGGGGGCTGTGGATCGCAGCCGGGGGCGTGCCGCCGTGGTGGATCCTGGTGGTGTTCTCGCTGGGGGTCTGGCTGACCCGTTCGGCTGGCTGCGTGATCAACGATTACGCCGATCGTTGGCTCGACCCGCAGGTCGAACGCACGAAGGACCGCCCGCTGGCCACCGGCGCGGTGCGCGGGCGCGAGGCGCTGGCGCTGTTCGCGGTGCTGATGCTGGCCGCGTTCGCGCTGGTGCTGACGCTGAACCGGCTCACGATCCTGATGAGCTTCGTCGGCGTGGCGCTGGCGGCCAGCTATCCGTACCTGAAGCGCTACACCTACCTGCCGCAGGTGTACCTGGGCATGTCCTTCGGCTGGGGCATCCCGATGGCGTTCGCCGCGGTGCAGGGCACGGTGCCGCCGGTGGCATGGCTGCTGTACGGCGCCAACATCCTTTGGTCGACCGCCTACGACACCTGGTACGCGATGGTCGACCGCGACGACGACATCCGCATGGGTGCGAAGTCCACCGCGATCCTGTTCGGTGAACTCGACCTGGTGATCCAGGGTGTGCTGTACGCGCTGGTCTTCACGGCGCTGGCGCTGGCCGGGCAGCAGGCGGGGCTGGGCGTCTGGTATTTCGGCGGGCTGGGCATGGCGGTGTTGCTGGTGGCGTGGGAGTTCGTCATCACCCGGTATCGCGACCGCGACGCCTGCTTCCGCGCATTCCTGCACAACCACTGGGTGGGGCTGGCGGTGTTCGCGGGGATCGCGCTGGATTACTTCATGGCGACGGAGGCCGGGTCGCGGCTGTTGTCTTTGTAGGCGCGTTGCAGGAGCGGCGGGAGCCGCGATGCTTCACCGGTAAAGCCATCGCGGCTTCCGCCGCTCCTACAAAAGTCGGGGGCCGGCTGGGTGCGGCGCGCGCGACAATGCGGGCTTCGCCACCGGGAGACGCCACCATGTCCGAACCGCAGGCCCAGGGCTGGCCCGTCCGCTTTGCGCTGCGCAGCGCGGCCTTCGCCGAGCGCTGGTTCCCCGATGCCTACGTGTTCGCGGTGGCCGGGGTGGTGCTGGTGGCGGCGTGCGCGATGGGCTTCGGCGCCAGCCCGGCCGAGACCGCCCACGCGTTCGGCGAAGGCTTCTGGAGCCTGATCCCCTTCACCATGCAGATGGCGTTCGTGGTGATCGGCGGCTACGTGGTGGCGACCGCGCCGGTGGTGGCGCGCTTCATCGACCTGCTGGCGCGGGTGCCGAAGACCGGGCGCGGCGCGGTGGTGTACGTGGGCCTGGTCAGCATGCTGGCCTCGCTGCTGAGCTGGGGCTTCTCGCTGGTGTTCGGCGGTCTGCTGGTGCGCGCGCTGGCGCGGCGGACGGACCTGGCGATGGACTACCGCGCCGCCGGTGCGTCCGCGTACCTCGGCCTGGGCGCGGTGTGGGCGATGGGGCTGTCGTCCTCGGCCGCGCAGCTGCAGGCCAACCCGGCGAGCATGCCGCCGGGGCTGGTGGAGATCACCGGCGTGTTGCCGTTCTCGCAGACGATCTTCCTGTGGCAGTCGATCGTGCTGACCGCGATCCTGATCCTCGCGTCGCTGGTCGTTGCCTGGCTCACCGCGCCCACCGGCGACGCGGCGCGCACCGCGCGCGACTTCGTCGACGTGGACGAGGCAAAGGCGCCCGCGCTGCCGCCGCGCACGCGGCCGGGCGAGTGGCTCGAATACAGCCCGCTGCTGACCGTGCTGCTGTCGCTGCTGGCGTTCGGCTGGCTGTTCGGCGAGTTCGCGAGCAAGCCCGCCGTCAGCGCGATCGCCAACCTCAATACCTACAACCTGCTGTTCCTGTCGCTGGGCCTGCTGCTGCACTGGCGCCCGCGCAGCTTCCTCGATGCGGTGTCGCGCGCGGTGCCGGCGACCACCGGGGTGCTGATCCAGTTCCCGCTGTACGGGGGCATCGCGCTGATCCTCACCCATGCCGTGGGCCGCGGCGGCGAGACGCTGGCGCACCGGCTGTCGGAAGTGTTCGTGCAGGTCGCCTCCACCGACACCTTCGCGCTGGTGATGGGCGTGTACTCGGCGGTGCTGGGCTTCTTCGTGCCCTCGGGCGGCGGCAAGTGGATCGTCGAGGCGCCGTACGTGATGCAGGCGGCCAACGACCTGCAGTTCCACCTGGGCTGGGCGGTACAGGTTTACAACGCCGCCGAGGCGCTGCCGAACCTGATCAACCCGTTCTGGATGCTGCCGCTGCTGGGCGTGCTGGGCCTGCGCGCGCGCGACATCGTCGGCTTCACCTTCCTGCAGCTGCTGGTGCATATCCCGCTGGTACTGGGCCTGCTGTGGGTGCTGGGGTTGACGCTGCAATACGTGCCGCCGGTGGCGCCATGAGCATTGCCGGCACGGGCCGCGGCCGGCTTCAGTAGCCGAGCCTGACTGCCTTGACCTCGGTGAAGTGCTCCAGTCCGATGCGGCCGTTTTCCCGGCCATAGCCGGACTGCTTCACGCCACCGAACGGCAACGTCGCGCCGCCGCCGCCGCCATTGACGATGACCTGCCCGCTTTCCAGCAGGCCGACCAGCGTGTGCACCGTGCCTATGTCGCGGGCCCACAGCTTGGCCGAGAGGCCGTAGCGCGAATCGTTGGCGAGCGCAGCGACGGCTGCCGGCGAGGCGTCGTCGTCGAACGGCGTCACCGTCAGCGCAGGCGCGAAGATCTCCTCCTGCGAAACCCGCATGTCCGCGGCCGCGTCGACCAGGATTGCCGGTTCGAAGAAGTAGCCGTTGCCCGGGCGTGCGTGTCCTCCGCGCAACAGGCGCGCCCCGGCGGCCACGCTGTGATCGATGATGTCTTCGGCGCGCCGGCGTTGCGCGGCGGAGATCATCGGCCCCATCTGGTTGCCTTCCTCGTAGCCCGGTCCGATGCGCAGGCCGTCCATTGCCGCCAGCATGCGCTGGAGCAGGGCCTCGTACACGGAACGTTGCACGAACACCCGCGAGCCCGCCGCGCAGTACTGCCCGCACTTGAACGTGATCTCGCCGACGATCGCCTTGGCCGCCCGGTCCAGGTCGGCATCGGCGAACACCACCACCGGCGACTTGCCGCCCAGCTCCAGCACCACGCGCTTCAGGTTGCCGTGCGCGGAGGCGGCCATGATCGACTTGCCCACCGCGGTGGAGCCGGTGAAACTGATGATGTCGACGCCTGCGTGGTCGGCCAGCGCCTGGCCGGCGCTGGCGCCCGCGCCGGTGACGATGTTCACGACGCCGTCCGGGATGCCGACCTGGCGGCACAGGTCGCCGATCAGCAGTGCCGACAGCGGCGCCAGTTCGGCCGGCTTGACCACGGCGGTGCAGCCGGTCGCCAACGCCGCGGCGAGTTTCTGCAGCACCATCAGGAAAGGCGCGTTCCAGGGCGTGATCAGGCCGGCGACGCCGATCGGCTCGCGCAGGAAATAATCCATGCCCGGCTGCGTGGCCGGGCGCATGGGCACCTCGCCGGCGAGCTTGGTGGCCCAGCCCGCGCAGTCGCGCAGCGCGCGCAGGCCCAGCGGCAGGTCGCCGTCGCGGACCGACGCGATGCAGTGGCCGGCATCGAGCGATTCCAGCAAGGCGAACGTCTCTCGCCGGGCCTCGATGGCATCGGCCAGCGCCTGCAGCAGGGCCGCGCGCTGCCAGGCCGGCATGCGCGGCCACGGGCCCTCGCGGAATGCGCGGCGCGCCGCGGCCACGGCGAGGTCGATGTCGGCCCCGTCCCCGGCCGCGATGGCGGCGATCGGCTCGCCGGTCGCGGGATCGTCGACCGGCAGCGTCTTCCCGGATGCGCACGGTTGCCAGCGGCCGTCGATGAGGACCGCAGGCGGCCGGTCCCGGAGCTGGCGGCGGAGGTGTTGGAGCATCGATGCGGCGTCGGTGCCGGCAGGATCCGTGTCGAGGGGTGTCGGGTTCGGCATGGGAGGAAGGTTCCTGGCGGGGTGGCTCGGCCCGGCGAGCCAAGATGACAATGTCAACTATTGTGGAATAAGTTGATATTGTCAACAAAGAGTTCGGGGCGGCCCGTTCAATCCTGGTCGGCGGATTCCAGCGGCGAAAGCCGTCCGAGCAGCGCCTCCAGCTGCGAGCGTTCGTCGGGGCCGAGTCCGGCGACCAGCTCGCGCGCCGTGTCGGCGCGCAGCGACTCCGCGTGCGAATGGATGGCGGTGCCGGTTGCCGTCAGCGCCAGCGGCTGCGGACGCCGTCCGCCGCCGGCGGGGGGTCCGATGAAATCGCGCTCGCGCAGGATCTTGATGATGCGGGCGATCTGCGCCTTGTCGCGGCCGCTGGCGCGGACGATGTCGCTTTGCGTGCATCCCGGATGGCGGGCGACGAAACGCAGGGTGCGCGCTTCCATCGCCGCCAGGCCGACGCCGGCCTCGCGCAGCAGGCGCTGCATGCGGGCCGTGGTACGACGTTCGATGGCGTTGATCAGGTTGAGGATCTCGATTCCGGGTTGGACCGACATGTGCGTCTGTATTCCAGGCGGTTCCGGCGGATGGGAAGCGGTGTTGCCGGTGGGCCCTATCGTACGTCTGCCTGCGGTAGCCGCCGGTCATGGCACCCGCGCGCACACCCACGCATCGACCCGCGCGACGCCGGCGCGCCGCAACGCATCGGCCGCCGCGTGCAGCGTGGCGCCGGTGGTCATGACGTCGTCGATCAGCGCGACGTGCGCGGGCAGCGGTGCGTCCCGCCGCACGTCGAACGCATGGCGCAGGTTGCGCCTGCGCCGCGCGGCGTCGAGTTCGGACTGCGGCGCGGTGGCGCGGATGCGCCGCAACGCGTCGGGCAGCATCGGCAGGCGCAGGGCCCGGGCGAGCGGCTTCGCCAGCTCCAGCGCCTGGTCGTAGCCACGCGTCCGCAGCCGGGCGTGGTGCAGCGGAATCGGCAGCAGCGCCTGCGGGCGCCCGGCACCGGCGAGCGCCTGCACCATCAGCTGGGACAGCAGGCGGCCGGCGGCGAGGTCGTGGTGGAACTTGAAGCGCGGCAGCAGGCGGTCGAGCGGGGCGGCATAGAGGAAGGCCGCATGCGCGGCCTGCACCGGCGGGGGGCGGCGCAGGCAGGCGCCGCAAACCTGCGGCGAAACGGTGTCGCCCGGCGCCGGCAGCGGAGTCGCGCAGCGCGCGCAGGCGTGGTGGTTCCAGGGCAGGGCGGCAAAGCATGCCGCGCACAGGTCACGGCCGGGCAGGCCGGCTTCGGCACACGCCAGGCAGCGTGCCGGCCACAGGTCGCCGATCCATCGCCGCCAGCGACCGTCAACATCCGCGAGCGGGGATTGGTTGACAGGGGTCGACATGCTTTCCAGACTGCCCGGTCTGCGCCGAGCCGTCTGTCAGGAAACCGTCATGCACACCGTCAGGGAATCCCGCGACCACGCCGCCGCGACCGCCGCGCCCCGCCACGACTGGAGCCGCCGCGAGGTCGAGGCGCTGTTCGACCTGCCGTTCACCGAGCTGCTGTTCCGCGCCGCCAGCGTGCATCGCGAACACTTCGATCCGGCCGAAGTCCAGGTCAGCACCCTGCTGTCGGTCAAGACCGGCGGCTGCCCGGAGGACTGTGCCTACTGCCCGCAGGCGCAGCGCTACCACACCGGCGTCGATGCGCAGAAGCTGATGTCCACCGACGACGTGCTGGCGAAGGCGAAGCAGGCGAAGGACGCCGGCGCCTCGCGCTTCTGCATGGGCGCGGCCTGGCGCTCGCCCAAGGACCGCGACATCCCCAAGGTCGCCGAGATGATCGCCGGGGTGAAGGCGCTGGGCCTGGAGACCTGCGCCACCCTGGGCATGCTGACCGGCGAGCAGGCCGGCGCGCTCAAGGCCGCGGGCCTGGACTACTACAACCACAACATCGACACCGATCCGGAGTACTACGGCGACATCATCCACACGCGCGAGATGCAGGACCGCTTCGACACGCTCGAACACGTGCGCGACGCCGGCATGAAGACCTGCTGCGGCGGCATCGTCGGCATGGGCGAGTCGCGCCGCCAGCGTGCAGGACTGCTGCAGACACTGGCCACGCTGCCGGCGCACCCGGACTCGGTGCCGATCAACCGCCTGGTGCAGGTGGAAGGCACGCCGCTGCACGGCACCGCGGAGCTGGACCCGTTCGAATTCGTGCGCACGATCGCCGTGGCCCGCATCACCATGCCCAGATCGATGGTGCGGCTGTCGGCCGGCCGTGAGCAGATGAGCGACGAGCTGCAGGCGCTGTGCTTCGCGGCCGGCGCCAATTCGATCTTCTACGGCGAGAAGCTGCTGACCACCGGCAATCCCGACACCGAGCGCGACCTGGCGCTGTTCGAACGGCTGGGCCTGCGCCCGATGCAGGTGACGGTGGATGCGGACGATCACGATCACGGCGGCACGGTGCATGCGGACATCGTCGATTCGGGCTGCTCGTGCGCAGCCTGACCCGCGCACGGACGACCTGACATGCCCTGGTACGGCTGGGCCTATCTCGGCGTGCTGTGCATGATCGGCGCGGCCGGCTTCGTCGCCGGCCTGCGTGCGGGCCGCGCGCGGCTGGCGTTTCTGCAGCTTGCGGCGGTGAGCGTGCTGGCCTGGGGCGTGGGGCTGTACTTCCGCGGCGAGGGGGCGGGCGTCGCCTACGGTCTGGCGCTGCTGTGCGCGATTGCGGTGCTGGCGCGGACCTCCTTCGCCGATGCGCGCGCCGACGCAGGCGCGCCCGTCGCGCCTGCCGCGCGCCTGGCCGCGGCGCTGGGACAGCTGCTGCTGGTGCCCGGCGCATTGCTTGGCGTGCTTGCCTTCTGGCAGCAGCGCGGTGGCTGAGCGCCCCGACCTGCACGCGCGGATCGCCGCGCAGCGCGAACGGCGCGCCGCGGCCGGGCGCACGCGCGTGCGGCGCACGGTCACCCGCCGCGACGGCATGCGCAGCGAGGTGGACGGCCGCTGGCTGCTGAACTTCTGCAGCAACGACTACCTCGGCCTGTCGCAGCAGTTCGCGGTGGTCAACGCGCTGCAGGACACGGCCGCGCGCGAGGGCGCCGGCAGCACCGCCTCGCACCTGGTCTGCGGCCACCACGCCGTCCACGACGCGCTGGAGCGCGAGCTGGCCGACTGGATCGGCGCGCCGCGCGCGCTGCTGCTGGGCAGCGGCTTTCTCGCCAACCTGGCGGTGGTGCAGGCACTGCTCGGCGACGATGACCTGTGCGTGCAGGACCGCCTCAACCACGCCAGCCTGGTCGACGCCGCGCGCCTGGCCGGCTGCCGCCTGCGCCGCTACCCGCACGCCGATCCCGACGGCGCGCTGCGCCAGCTGCGCGGCAATCCCGACGGCGCCGCGCTGCTGGCGACCGACGGGGTCTTCAGCATGGACGGCGACATCGCCCCGCTGCGCGAGCTGGCGCTGGCCGCGCAGGCGCAGCACGCGCTGCTGTACGTCGACGACGCGCACGGCATCGGCGTGGTCGGCCCCGACGGCCGCGGCAGCGTGGCCGTCGCGCGCCTGCACGGCGCGCCGCCGCTGCAGCTGGTGACGCTGGGCAAGGCGCTGGGCGGCTACGGCGCCGCGGTGCTCGGCGATGCCGATGTGATCGGACACCTCGCTGAAACCGCGCGCCCCTACGTCTACACCACCGCACTGCCGCCGGCGCAGGCCGCCGCGTCGCTGGCGGCGGTGAAGCTGGCCCGGCGCGAAGGCTGGCGCCGCGACAAGCTGCTGGCGCAGGTGGCCCAGTTCCGCCGCCTGGCCGCGCGCCGCGGGCTGGAACTGCTGGCCTCGGACACGCCGATCCAGCCGCTGCTGTGCGGCAGCGACGCGCAGGCGGTGGCGATGGCCGCGGCGCTGGAGGAACAGGGTTTCTGGGTCGCCGCGATCCGCCCGCCGACCGTGCCCGAGGGCCGTGCGCGCCTGCGCATCACGCTCACCGCGCTGCACGCGCCGGAAGAGATCGAGGCGCTGGTCGACGCACTGGCCGTCGCCGCAGAACGCAGCGGCCTGGCGCCTGCCGCCACGGCACCGCGGTCGTGAACGCGCCCGCCGCCGACACTCGCCGCGCGCTTGCGGCGGTCGCGATCGCGCTGGCCTCGGCGCTGTTCTTCACCCTGACCTACGTGCTCAACCGCGCCAGCGCCACCGGCGGCGGGCACTGGGCGTGGACGGCCAGCCTGCGCTACTTCATCACCCTGCCGCTGCTGCTGCCGCTGATGCCGTGGCAGGGCGGCATGGCGCCGGCGTGGCGCGCAATCCGCGCACATCCGTGGGCGTGGCTGCGCTGCAGCGCGATCGGCTTCGTCGTCTTCTACCTGCTGCTCAGCTACGCCGCGGGCAGCGGGCCGTCGTGGCTGGTGGCCGGCAGTTTCCAGTTCACCGTGATCGCGGGGATGCTGCTGGCGCCCTTCATCTATCGCGATGCCAGGCGCCGGATTCCGCTGGCGGCGCTGGGCATCGGCGCGGTGATCTTCGCCGGCGTGCTGCTGCTGCAGCTCGGCCACGCGCGCGGCGCGCTCGACCGTGCCGGCTGGATCGCGCTGGCCTGCCTGCTGGCCGCGGCCTTCATGTTCCCGCTCGGCAATCGCCTGTTGCTGCTGCACCTGGAACGCACGGGCGAGCAGCTCAACGCCACCCAGCGCGTGTTCGGCATGACCCTGGCCAGCCAGCCGCTGTGGATCCTCATCGCCGCGTTCGCCTGGCAGCAGGCCGGCACGCCGCCGGCCGCGCAGGCCTGGATGGCGGCCGGGGTGGCATTGAGCGCGGGCGTCATCGCCACCATCCTGTTCTTCCAGGCCACGGGCATGGTGCGCGACAACCCGGTCGCGCTGGGCGCGGCCGAGGCGATGCAGGCGGCCGAGCTGTTGTTCGCCACGTTGCTCGGGGTGGCGTTCCTGCACGAGGCGTGGCCGAGCGGCGTCGCCGCGTGGGGCGCGTTGCTGGTGATTCTAGGAATCGTCGCGTTCGCGCGGCTGGTGGCGCGCCGCAGCGCCGGCAGCCTGCCGCGCACGCGCGCGCTGCGGACGGATCGAGGGGCATGAACGACGGGCTTTACATCGAGGAAACCGGCGCCGGCTCGCCGCTGGTATTGCTGCACGGCTGGGCGATGCATGGCGGCGTGTTCTCGCTGCTGGCCGAACGCCTGCGCGAACGCCACCGGCTGTACATCGTCGACCTGCCCGGCCACGGCCGCAGCCGCGACAGCGCGGTGCCGCTCGACCCGGGTGCCTGCGCCGCGGCGATCGCCGCGCGCGTGCCGCGCGCGCCGTGGTGCGGCTGGTCGCTGGGCGGGCTGGTCGCGCTGCACGCCGCAGCCACGCGCCCGGATGCGGTACCGGGCCTGGCGATGGTCTGTGCCAGCCCGCGCTTCGTGCGCGGCGACGGCTGGAAATACGGCATGTCGCCGGAGATCTTCCGCGACTTCGCCAGCGGCCTGCGCGCCGATTACCGCGGCACGCTGGATCGCTTCATCGCGCTGGAGGCGTTCGGCTCGGACGACGCGCGCGGCGAGCTGCGCACGCTTCGCGCCGAGGTGTTCTCGCGCGGCGAACCGGCCGCGCACGTGCTCGCCGACGGCCTCGAGCTGCTGGAAACCGCCGACCTGCGCGCCGAACTGCCGACGCTTGCCGTGCCGAGCCTGTGGATCGCCGGCCGCCGCGACCGGCTGGTCGACCCGCGCGCGATGCGGGCGGCCGCCGACGCCGCGCCGGGTGCTTCGTTCGCGGTCATCGAGCACGGCGGCCACGCGCCGTTCCTGACCCACGCCGACGAAGTCGCGACGCGGCTCGACGCTTTCATGCAGGAACTGCCGGCATGAGCGCCGCCGGCGGCGGTGCGGTGTTCGACACGCGCCATGTGCGCCGCGCGTTTTCGCGCGCGTCCGACAGCTACGACGCGGCGGCGGCGCTGCAGCACGAGGTCGAAGGGCGCCTGCTCGAATCGCTCGACTACCTTGAGGACCGCGAACCCGGCACCGTGCTCGACCTCGGCTGCGGTCCCGGCCACGCCGCCGCGGCGATGCGCAGGCGCTGGCCGCGTGCGCGCGTCCTCGCCATGGATCTGGCGCTGCCGATGCTGCGGCAGACGCGCCCGCGCAGCGGCTGGGGCGCGCTGTCGTGGAGCGGCTTGCACAAGCCGATCGAGCGCATCAACGCCGACGCGCGCGCGCTGCCGCTGGCCGACGACAGCGTCGACGTGCTGTTCTGCAACCTGTGCCTGCAGTGGGTGGATGACCTGCCGGCGGTGTTCGCCGGCTTCCGCCGCGTGCTGCGGCCCGACGGGCTGCTGCTGGTCTCGACCTTCGGCCCCGACACCCTGCAGGAGTTGCGCGACGCCTTCGCCGTGGCCGACGACCGCGTGCCGCACGTCAGCCCGTTCGCCTCGATCGCACAGTTCGGCGACGCGCTGATGCACGCCGGCTTCCGCGACCCGGTGCTCGACCGCGATGCGTTCGTGCACGGCCATGACGACCTGCCGGCGCTGATGCGAGAGCTGCGCGCGATCGGCGCCACCAACGCGCTGACCGGCCGCCGCCACACGCTGACCGGCAAGGCCCGCTTCGCACGCGCGGCCGACGCCTACGAACGCGAGCGCCGCGACGGCCGCCTGCCCGTGACCTGGGAAGTGATCTACGCCCACGCCTGGGCCCCGCAGCCGGGCGCGCCGATCCGCGAAGGCGGCTTCGACGTCACCGCGATCCCGGTGTCGAAGATCCCGATCCGCAAGCGCTGAGCGGATCGCGCCGCGGCGGGAGGCGCGCCGGCGTCTGTGGGCGCGGCTTCCTGCTTCCTTCATGCATATGGGAGCGTCCATGGCCGCGATCTCCACCACGGGCAGCGAGCGTCACCGGCAATCGCGGCCATGACCGCTCCCGCAACAACACCGTCGCCACGATTCAGCCGCGGCTGCCTACACTCCGCCACGATCGTTTCCGGGACCGCATCCATGCCCCCTTGCTTCCGCGTGATTCCGCTCTTCCTGGCCGGCGCACTGGCGACGGCGCCGGCCGCCGCCCAGGAGTACGTCGTCGACCTCTCGCAGATCGACCCCGCCGCGATCCTCGCCAGCGCGGGCGACGTGCTCATGCGTGCGCCGGATGCGCAGATCGACGCGCTGTTCCAGGCCACGCACACGGCCGCGCAGTCGCCAGACGATGCCAAACTGCTGTGCGCGCTGTTCGATCCGCACGCCGACCGCAGTTTCGAGTCGCTGGCCGCCACCGCCAACCGGCTCGACGCCGGTAGCCGCGAACGCTTCGCCGTCGCCCTGGCCGACATCGCCGCCAGCGGCCTGCAGAACCCGCGCCAGCCCTATGATCCCGCCGCGGCGAAGCAGACGCTCAAGTCCGCCGGCGTGACCGCGATGCTGCTGCACGACGGCTTCATGGTCGGCATGACCGCCGAGGGCAGCGACCAGGCCAGCCGCGACGCACGCTGCCGCTCGTTCGGCTGGATGCTCGACGCGCTGGCCGACGTGCCGATGGCGCAGCGCGCCGCGGCGACGCGGCTGATGCTCAGCGAGGGGATGGCGCAGCTGGCGCCGCGCTGAAACTTGCCCCGGTGCCCCCGCAGGAGCGGCTTCAGTCGCGAGCTTTTAGGGGCCGGGACTCGGGACTCGGGACTCGGGAGAAGCTTCGCGCCGTTGCACCCTTTGAAAAAGGGGGGATGGGGGATTTGCTCTTGAACTCACCCGCCCTTTCAAAAGCTCACGGCTGAAGCCGCTCCCGCGGGCTTCACCACGGCAGCGCGTCGAGATCGACGTTGCCACCCGACAGGATCACGCCCACGCGCTTGCCGGCAAACCGCTGGCGATGCCCCAGCACCATCGCCAGGGCGATCGCCGACGACGGCTCCACCAGCAGTTTCATCCGCTGCCACAGCAGCCGCATCGCCGCGACCGTGTCGGCATCGTCGACGGTGAGCACCTTGACCGCGTGTGCGCGCAGCAGTGCAAAACCCGGCGCGCCGAGCGTGCCGCGCAGGCCGTCGCAGATCGTGTCGGGGACGAAGTCGGTGACGTGCTCGCCGCGACGCAGCGATTCGAAGGTGTCTGCCGCGCCGCTGGGTTCGGCCCCCCAGACCTGGCATTCCGCCGCCAGCGCGCGTGCGGCGATGGCGGTGCCCGACGCAAGCCCGCCACCGCCGACCGGCACCACCACCGCATCAAGTGGCCCGGCGACATTGAGCAGTTCCAGTGTCGCCGTGCCCTGGCCCGCGATCACGCGCGGATCGGCGTAGGGATGCACAAGTTCGGCGCCGGTCTCCGCCTGCACGCGCGCGCAGGCGGCCTCGCGCGCGGCGATCGTCGGCGCGCAGCGGTGCACGGTCGCGCCGTAGGCCTCGATCGCGGCGATCTTGGCGGCCACGGCGTTTTCCGGCACCACCACGTGGCAGGGAATCGAACGCGTGCGCGCGGCCAGCGCCAGCGCACCGCCGTGGTTGCCCGATGAATGGGTGACCACGCCGCGCGCGGCGGTGGCGGCGTCCAGCGACCACACCGCGTTGCAGGCGCCGCGGAACTTGAACGCGCCGGCGCGCTGCAGCGGCTCGGCCTTGAAGTGCAGCGAACAGCCCGCGATGGCGTCGATGCTGCGCGAACGCAGCACCGGGGTGGCGTGCGCGTGCGGCGCGATGCGCGCGGCGGCAGCGAGGATGTCGTCGAAACCGGGAAGGGCGGCACTGTTCATGCGCGCAGCGTACGATGGTCGTGCCCGTTCAGCTAACGCAACGCCGTTCCGGCGCAATTAAGCACCGATTCAAAGCCTGGAGCCGATGCTGCAGGCACGTAAACAGGGGATGTTGCCATGTTCCGCCACCTCGCCATCCTTGTCGCCGCGGCCGCGCTGTCCGGTTGTGCGACCGACTACACCTATCGCGGCGGCGCGGGCGATTACTACTACGGACGCCCGTCGGTCGAGTACTACGACTACGGTTACGGCGCGCCCTACGGCAGCATCTACGGCTCCCCTGGCGGCTGGTACGGCGGCATCGGCTACGGCTACGGCAGCTACTACGGTCCCGGCCGCTACGGTTACGGGACGCCCTACGGCTATTATGGCGGCTACTACTCGGCGTATCCGTACTGGTGGTACTACACGCCGCGACGCCCCCATCGCCCGCACCGTCCGCCGCAGGACGACCATGCGCGCCCGCCGCGCGTGACCGGCGGCAACCTGCCGCCCAACCGGGTTATCCGCAACCCGGCGCCGAGCGGCCGGACCCATGTCCTGCCGCGCAACGGCGCGCGGCCGATGCTGCCGCCGGCGCGGCCGCAGCAGGGGCCGTTGCGCGGACGGGCCGAAGCGCGTCCGCCGGCGATGTCGCGGCCGGTCCCGCGCACGCAGGTGCGGTCCCGGACGCAGCCACCGCCGGCCTCCAGCCGCCCGGCGGCGCCCGCGCGGCCGGCGCCCCGGGTCTCGCAGCCGCCGCCGCCGCCGGCGCGGCCGATTTCCCGGGAACGTGAACCCCGTCGTGAAAGGGAGCGCTGACACGCTTGCGTCCGGCGCCAAGTGGACGCAAGCTAGGCACGACTGACCGGTAGCGTCTCTTTTGGACGTAACACGGACTGACCAATGTCGACACCCGGCGGGGTAATCCGGATCCCCCCTGTTCCGCTCCCCGCCGGGCGTCGGCGCCCTCGCTAAGCAGCATCCACCGTTCCCACGCCCTCGCCCCGCCGACGCGGGCCCGGATAACGAAACGCCGGGCGGTTGGCTTGAACGATCAGCCCCTGCGCACACCAGAAAAAAGGGGCCGAATGTCCCCCGACATCCGGCCCCGTTGCTCCCCCGTCGTGCGCATGGTCGGCCCTGTTCCGAATTCCGACCTACGCCCCTCGCGTTGCCACGCCGGGTGCAGCGGGATGGGACGCAGGAAGCGTGCCAACCTGCCGGAACCCCCGCCTGCGGCGATCGCCGCCCGACGACCTAGAATATCCGCCCCCGTTTTGTGTCGGCGCGCACAGTCCAGCTGCAGTCGCCCCGGCCGCCCATTCGTGCCCGGCATCCCATGACCGACTCCTTTCACCAGCACGACGTCATCGTCATCGGCGGCGGCCACGCCGGCACCGAGGCCGCGCTGGCATCCGCGCGTGCGGGCGCACGCACCCTGCTGCTGACCCACAACATCGAAACAGTGGGCGCGATGAGCTGCAACCCGGCTATCGGCGGCATCGGCAAGGGCCACCTGGTGCGCGAGATCGACGCGCTGGGCGGGGTGATGGCGAAGGCCGCGGACGCCGCCGGCATCCAGTGGCGGCGGCTCAACGCGTCCAAGGGCCCGGCGGTGCGCGCCACCCGCTGCCAGGCCGACCGCGCCCTGTACCGCGCCTACATCCGCCGCGCGGTGGAGGCGCAGCCCAACCTCACCGTCTTCCAGGCCGCGGTCGACGACCTGCTGATCGAAAACGACGCCGTGCGCGGCGCGGTCACCAATACCGGCCTGCGCTTCAAGGCGCCGGCCGTGGTGCTGACGGCCGGCACTTTCCTGGCGGGAAAGATCCACGTCGGCGACACCCAGTACGCCGCCGGCCGCATGGGCGACGCACCGGCGACCACGCTGGCCGCGCGCCTGCGCGAGCGCCCATTCGTCGTCGACCGCCTCAAGACCGGCACCCCGCCGCGCATCGACGGGCGCACGCTGGACTACTCGGTGATGACCGAACAGCCCGGCGACGACCCGCGCCCGGTGTTCTCGTTCACCGGTTCGCGCGCCGACCATCCGCGCCAGGTGCCGTGCTGGATCACGCACACCAGCGAACGCACACACGACATCATCCGCGCGGCGCTGCACCGCTCGCCGCTGTATTCCGGCCAGATCGAGGGCGTCGGCCCGCGCTACTGCCCGTCGATCGAGGACAAGGTGGTGCGCTTCGCGGAGAAGGACAGCCACCAGATCTTCGTCGAACCCGAGGGCCTGGACGTTGCCGAGATCTATCCCAACGGCATTTCCACCTCGCTGCCGTTCGACGTGCAGCTGGCGCTGGTGCGTTCGATCCGCGGCTTCGGGAACGCGCACGTCACCCGCCCCGGCTACGCGATCGAGTACGACTTCTTCGACCCGCGCGGGCTGAAGGCCTCGCTGGAAACCAAGGCCGTGTCCGGCCTGTTCTTCGCCGGCCAGATCAACGGCACCACCGGCTACGAGGAAGCCGCCGCGCAGGGCCTGGTCGCCGGGCTCAACGCCGCGCGCCACGTGCAGGACAGGCAGGCCTGGTCGCCGCGCCGCGACCAGGCCTACATCGGCGTACTGATCGACGACCTGATCACCCAGGGCACGACCGAGCCCTACCGCATGTTCACCTCGCGCGCCGAATACCGCCTGCAGCTGCGCGAGGACAACGCCGACCTGCGCCTGACCGGCGTCGGCCGCGAGCTGGGGCTGGTCGACGACGCGCGCTGGGGGGCCTTCGCCCGCAAGCGCGACGCGGTGGCCGCGGAGCTGCAGCGCCTCGGCGGCCTGTGGGCCTCGCCCAACAACGCCGCCGGTCGCGAGGCGGTCGCCACGCTGGGCATCGAGCTCAGCCGCGAATGCAGCGGCCTGGACCTGCTGCGGCGGCCGGAGCTGGATTACGCCAGGCTCACCGCAGTGCCCGCGTTCGCACCCGCGGCCGCGGATCCGGCGGTCGCCGAACAGGTGCAGATCGAGGCCAAGTATTCGGGCTACCTCGACCGCCAGCGCGAGGAAATCGCGCGTGCCCGCCGCCACGAGGGCACCGCGATCCCGGACGGCTTCGACTACGCCGCCGTGCACGGCCTGTCGGCCGAGGTGCGGCAGAAGTTCGAGCGCGTGCGCCCGCAGACCGTGGGCCAGGCGCAGCGCATCCCCGGCGTCACACCGGCGGCGGTCTCGCTGCTGCTGGTGCACCTGTCGCGCGCGCGGCGCGAGGTGGCGTAGCCCGGATGGAATGAAATGAAATCCGGGGCCGGGCAATCCCGAATCCCACTGTGCCGCATCCGGCTTGCGCAGCCGGGGCGAGGCAACTTTGAATCGAGGCGCAGGCCCCCGGATTCCGCTGCGCTGCATCCGGGCTACGGGGTGACTGGGGTCTAGCCGCGGCGCGCCTTGGCGAAGGCGGCGGCCAGCGCGTTGTCCGGCGGCGGCGACGAAGGCTTCGGCGGGCGGGCATCGCGCCGCTCGCCGCGCGGGTTGCGGGCGCCGCGTTCGTCGCGCGGCCTGCCTTCACCCGGCGCGTCGTCCAGGCGCCGCGTCAGCGCGATGCGCTTGCGGGCGACGTCGACCTCCAGCACCTTCACCTTGACGATGTCGCCGGCCTTGACCACCTCGCGCGGGTCCTTGACGTAGCGGTCGGCCAGCGCGGAGATGTGGACCAGCCCGTCCTGGTGCACACCGATGTCGACGAACGCGCCGAACGCGGCGACGTTGCTGACCACGCCTTCCAGCACCATGCCTTCGCGCAGGTCCTTGATGTCCTCCACGCCGTCGGCGAAGCGCGCGGCCTTGAACTCGGGGCGCGGGTCGCGGCCGGGTTTTTCCAGCTCCTTGAGGATGTCGCGCACGGTCGGTTCGCCGAAGCGCTCGTCGGTGAATTCGCGGGCCTTCAGCGTGCGCACGAACGCGGCGTCGCCGGCCAGCGCCCGGATCGGCTTGCCCGTCGCGGCGACGATACGCTCGACGACCGGATAGGCCTCCGGGTGCACCGCGGAAGCGTCGAGCGGTTCGTCGCCGTCGGCGATGCGCAGGAAGCCGGCGCACTGCTCGAAGGTCTTCTCGCCCAGTCGCGGTACCTGGAGCAGCGCGCGGCGGCTGCGGAACGGGCCGTTCGCGTCGCGGTGCGCGACGACGTTTTCGGCCACCGACGCCGACAGCCCGGATACCCGCGCCAGCAGCGCCGCCGAAGCGGTGTTCACGTGCACGCCGACCGCGTTCACGCAGTCCTCGACCTTCGCGTCCAGCGCGCGCGCCAGCTTGTACTGGTCGACGTCGTGCTGGTACTGGCCGACGCCGATCGCCTTGGGCTCGATCTTCACCAGCTCCGCCAGCGGATCCTGCAGCCGGCGTGCGATCGACACCGCGCCGCGCAGCGAAACGTCGAGGCCGGGGAATTCCTTCGCCGCCAGTTCCGACGCCGAATACACCGACGCGCCCGCTTCGCTGACCACGACCTTCTGCATCTTCAGTTGCGGTGCGAGCTTGAGCAGTTCGCCGGCCAGGCGGTCGGTCTCGCGGCTGGCGGTGCCGTTGCCGATGGCGACCAGCTGCACGCCGTGCGCGACGCACAGTTTGCCGAGCGTCGCCAGCGACTGGTCCCACTGCCGCCGCGGCTCGTGCGGGTAGATGGTGTCGGTGGCGACCAGCTTGCCGGTGGCGTCGACCACCGCGACCTTCACGCCTGTGCGCAGGCCCGGGTCGAGGCCGAGCACCGCCTTCGGTCCGGCCGGCGCGGCCAGCAGCAGGTCCTTGAGGTTGTCGCCGAACACGTCGATCGCCTCGGCCTCGGCCTTCTCGCGCGCCTGGTTGAGCAGGTCCAGCATCAGGTGCAGGTGCAGTTTCGCGCGCCAGGCCAGGCGGCAGGCGTTGCCGAGCCAGGCGTCGGCGGCGCGGCCACTGGCGCGGATGCCGGCGTGCAGGGCGACGCGGCCCTCGGCGTAGGCGTTGCCGGCCTCGGCATCGGCGCCCGGGTCGAGGTCGAGCTGCAGGAACTCCTCGCGGCGGCCGCGCAGCAGCGCAAGCAGGCGGTGCGAGGGGATCTTCGCCAGCGGCTCGGCATGGTCGAAATAGTCGCGGTACTTGGCGCCCGCGTCTTCCTTGCCCGTGGCCACGCGCGCGCGGATCACGCCGTTGGCCGACAGCCACTCGCGCAGTTCGCCCACCAGCGCGGCGTCCTCGCCCCAGCGCTCGATCAGGATCGCGCGCGCGCCTTCCAGCGCGGCCTTGGCATCATTCACGCCCTTGTCGGCGTCGACGAAAGCGGCGGCGAATTCCTCCGGCACGCGGGTCGGATCGGCGAGCAGGCCGTCGGCCAGCGGTTCCAGCCCGGCCTCGCGTGCGATCTGGGCCCGGGTGCGGCGCTTGGGCTTGTACGGCAGGTACAGGTCTTCCAGCCGCGCCTTGCTGTCGGCGGCCTCGATGTCGGCGCGCAGCGCGTCGTCGAGCTTGCCCTGCTCCTCGATGCTGGCGAGGATCGCGGCGCGCCGGTCCTCCAGCTCGCGCAGGTAGGCCAGGCGCGTTTCCAGGTTGCGCAGCTGGGTGTCGTCGAGGCCGCCGGTGACTTCCTTGCGGTAGCGCGCGACGAACGGCACGGTCGCGCCTTCGTCGAGCAGGCCGACGGCGGCTTCGACCTGGTCGGGACGGGCGCCGATCTCGTCGGCGATGGTGGTGGCGATCTTGCGTGCCAGCGCTGGGGAGCGGACCTGCATCGTGTCGTGGGTTCCGTGCGACGTGTCGCGGCATTGTCGCCGCGCCGTGCGTGCGACAACAGATTGACAGCGCCGGGAACCGGCGTCAGAGCCTGCGCCGCGCCCGCCCGTCGAGCTTGCGGCGCCGCCACGGCAGCGGGATCGCGAACAGCATCAGCGCCAGCCACGCCAGCCGGCTCGACCAGCTCTCGCGGTCGGGCGGCAGCAGCGCCCGTGCGTCCTCGGTGTCGGCTTCCAGCGCGTACTCGCCCGCGTCCATCGCCGCGAGCACGGCGCGCGCGCGGCCGGCATCGCGCTCGGCCACGCGCAGCTTCACCCCGCCTACCGCCAGTCGCCATTCCCAGTTCGCCACCGCCAGGTGCTCGTCGCCCAGGTGCGCGTCGATGCCCTCGGACTGCAGCCGCCCGCGCGCCAGGTGCGCCTCGATCGGGTCGGTGTAGTGGGCGACGGTGGTGAACATGGTGGCTCGATGATGCGCCGCCGCGGGTAATCGCGCCATCGACGGCCGGCATGCCGCGCGCGGTCGCCTGGAGTAGGCTTGGGCGCCATGAAAACCACGACCTTCGCCGCGATCGCCGCGTGCGCGCTGCTGGCCGGCTGCCAGCAGGTGCCGCAGCCCGAAACCCGTACCGACGCCGCGGGCAACACGCTCACCCAGTGGCCGCTGCCGGCGCCCGCGGGCGTGGCGCAGCCCGACCTGTCGCTGGCGCCGGACGGGCGCCTGCTGCTGAGCTGGATCAGGCCTTTCGAGAAGGACCGGCACGCGCTGCAGTACACCACCTTCGACCGCACCGGCCACTGGGAGTGGACGCCGAAGATGATCGCCGTAGGCGCGTCGATGGTGGTCAACTGGGCCGACACGCCGCACATCGCCGCCACCGCCGACGGCACGCTCTGGGCCCACTGGCTGCAGAAGACGCGCGGGGAGGGCGAAGGCCACGCCTACGACGTGATTGCCTCGCACTCGACCGACAACGGCCTGACCTGGAGCCCGCCGGTGCGCGTGCACGACGACGGCAAGCCGGTCGAGCACGGCTTCGTTTCGTTCTGGCCGGCCGCGCGCGACCGGATCGGCGTGGCGTGGCTGGACGGGCGCAACACGACCGGCGATGCGCACGCCGGGCACGAGGGCGGCGAAGCCACGGCGGCCGGCACCGGGATGACCTCGCTGCGGGCGGCCAGCATCGACACCGCCTCGCACATCGCCGACGCGGTGGAAGTCGACGCCACCGTCTGCGACTGCTGCGGCACCGACGTGGCGATGACCACGCGCGGCCCGCTGCTGGTCTACCGCGACCGCACCGCCGAGGAGATCCGCGACATCCATGCCACGCGGCTGGACGGCGACGCCTGGGGCGCGCCGCGGGCGGTGCACGACGACGGCTGGAAGATCGCCGCCTGCCCGGTCAACGGCCCCGCGGTCGCCGCCGCGGACGACAACGCGGTCGTGGCCTGGTACAGCGCCGCCAGCGACGTGCCCAAGGTGCAGCTCGCCCACAGCGGCGACGCCGGCGACAGCTTCGCCGACGCCGTGGTCGTGGATGAAGGCGAGGCCGTGCAGGGCCGCGTCGACGTCGCCCTCGACGCCAGGCAGGCCTGGGTGGCCTGGCTGCGCGAGGACGCCGGCGGCCAGTCGCTGTGGCTGGCGCGCTACGCGCCGGACCTGTCGCGCGAACTCTCGCGCACGGAGGTCGCGAAGCTGCAGGGCCGCGGCCGCGGCACCGGCTTCCCGAAGCTCGTGGTGCGCGACGGCGAGGCGTTCCTGGTGTGGACCGACATTGCCAACGGCGGGCCGCAGCTGCAGGGCGTACGGGTCGTGCCGGCGGGCTGATCGCGGGGCCTCAGCGCTGCAGTTCGAACACCGCGCTGACGCGTTCGGTGTATGCCACCTCCGGTTGCAGGTAGCGTCCCGGCCGGGTGCGCGAGCCGGATACCTCCACCCGGTCCAGGCTCGTCGCGCCGTACTGGTCCCCGTAGCGGGAATCCAGGCTGCCGATGCTGTATACCGCCCCCAACCGGGCCCCGAACGCGGCCGCCATTTCCGCGGCCTTGGCGCGGGCATCGGCGACGGCTTCCTGGCGGGCCTGCTCGCGCAGCGCCTCCTTGCGGCTCGACTCGAACTCGATCCCGCCAATGCCATGTGCGCCCGCAGCCAGACCGGTGTCGAGGAAATCATTCAACCGGTCGACGTCCTTCAGCAGCACGGTGACGCTGCGCGCGGCGACGAAGCCCTGGCTCTTGCGCCTGCCGTCGTCGTCGTAGTCGATGTCTTCCGACGCGTCGAGGCTGGATGCGGTGATGTCATCGTCCGCGACGCCATAGGCATCGAGACCGGCAAGCAGCCGGTTGACCGCCGTATCGACAGCCTGCTTGGCCGGCAGCGGTTGTGGTGCGCGCTGTTCGAACTGGAACGTGATGCGCGCCGTATCCGGCTTTGTCGTCGCCTTTCCCTGGCCGGAAGCGACGATGTGCGGCGTGTCGGGCAGCGGCGTGCCGGCGAGGGCGGCGCTGCAGCCGAGCAGCAGGAGGGTGGCGATCAGGATCCGCATCGGAGAGCTCCGCGTGGTTCTCGTGGGTGCGGCTTCCGCCGCGGGCTTTGCGGAGTGTGCCCGAAGCGCCACGCCCCCGCTCCTGTCATCCCGAGCGCAGCGAGGGATCTGCTGTCCTGGTCGCTTCGTGAAGCAGATCCCTCGCTGCGCTCGGGATGACAGACCGGAAGGCTGGCCGCACGCTGTTCCGGTCCCCGGTCCCTACTTTTCCTTCCGCCAGTTCACCGAGCCGCGGTTCTCCACGCTGCTCGATTCGATCTCGACGTCGAAGCCCTTCTTCAGCAGGTACTTGAGCGTGAGCACCTGGCCGGTGCCGAGCAGGGACACGCCGAAGCCGACGTAGAGCCGCGGCGAGAGCTGCTTGCCGACGCCGAGCACGCTGCCGCCGAGCGCGCGCGATTCCATCACGCCGGCGTCGTCGAGGCCGATCTTGCTGCCGACCTGGCCGGCCAGCAGGCTGCCGCCGGCGTTGAGCGCGGCGGTGGCGGCGTTGAGCTGCTTGTTCTCGTCGCTGGACAGGTTGGAGGTGGAGCGGCCGAGCGCCAGGTACGACAGCGCCTCGGAGTCGTTGGTCGCCGGGTCCGTCCAGACCTTCGCCTGCGGTGACGAGGCGCGGCCGGTGACGTCGATGCCGGCGGTGATGTCCTGGGCCTCGATCCTGCGGGTCGCGCTGATGTCGAGGATCGGGTCGGACACCGGGCTGTTCGACCAGGTCAGGTGGCCGCGCGCGATCTGCAGCTTCTGGCCGTAGGCGGCGTAGCGGCCGCCGACCTCGAGGTTGCCGGTGGCCGTCATCTCGCGCCCGGGCACCGCGCGCACGCGCATCTGGCCGCCCAGGGTGCCGTCCAGGCCGAAGCCCTTGAGCTTGACGTCGTCGCCCATCACCAGCGAGAGGTCGAGCTCCAGCGGCGCGGCGGGACCTTCCTCGGGATCGACCGGGTCGAGCACCACCACGTCCGGCGAGGCCGACACGCCCTGGTCGAGGCGTTCCAGGTCGATCAGCGCGCTGGGCACGGTGACCTTGCCGGTGACGTTGAGCGGCTGCCGTGCGGCGTAGCGCACGGTGATGTCGGGGCTGGCGCTGGCGCGCAGGTCGCGGGTGTTGGACACCAGCACGTCGTCGCCGTGCAGGCGCAGCACCAGCGGGGTGTCGTCGCCGCGCCAGCCCAGGCTGCCGTCGATGTGCAGGATGCCGGCGTCGGTGGCGCTGTCGGGCGGCGCGGAGCGCACGCTGCCGCTGATCCGCGCGGTGCCGTCGGCCAGCGCGTCCAGGTCGATGTTGCCGTTGTCGAGCGCGATGCCCAGTGCCGGCAGTTCGGTGCCAAAGCCGGTGAGCCGCGCCTGCCCGCCCAGCGCCGGCTCGGCGCGGGTGCCGGCGATCGTGACATGGCCTTCGAGCCGGCCGACCGGTTCCACGATGTCCTGCGAGAACAACTCCAGCCAGATGAGGTCGTCGGTGTTGATGTCGAGCGCGCCGGACATCGCCGCGTCGGGGCTCCAGCCGGTGGCCACGCGCGCGTCGATGCGGCCGTCGCCGTTGAAGCCGCTGGCGAGGGTCGCTTCGATGCGCTGCGGATCGAAGCTGGCTTCGAGCGCAAGGTTGGAATAGCCGATCACGTCGCGGCGCGAGCGCTGGCTCAGGCGCAGGCCGCCGTCGGCGGAGGTGACGTTGAAGTGGCCCTGCCAGGCGCCGCCGGCCGGGCGCAGGGTACCGTCGAGCGCGATCTCGCCGCGCAGCACCCACGGGCGGCTGTCGCCGCGTTCGGGCAGGTAGGGCTCGGCCAGCGACAGCGGCAGGCCCTGGCCTTCGACGGACAGGCCGTTGCGCGGCCAGTCGGCGCTGGCGCACAGCGCGCCGCCGTCGCTGGCGGCGAAGCAGCTGCGCGAGAGCGTCCAGGCGCTGCCGCGCTGCGCGTACTGCGCCGGCGACTGCAGGCGCCAGGAGGCACCCTTGGCCGGCGCGAGCTGCAGGCTGGCGAGGGTGCCCTGCCAGTTTGCGCCGCGCTTTTCCGCGCTGCCCGACAGGTCGAGCGCGCCGATCTCGCCGCGCGCGCGGGCGTCGAGCTGCAGGTTCTCGACCGCGCCGCGGGTGTCGACCTGCACGCTGTCGAGCGCGACGCCGGCCTGCACCCCCTGCGCCTCAAGCGCCAGCGCGCCGTTGCCGTTGCGCCAGGGCAGGTGCCCGCGCGCGGTCAGCGCGGTGGCGGTGTAGTCGCCCCAGGCGAGGTCGTTGCCGACAAGGTCGGCCTCGACGTCGGGCGCATCGCGCGGGCCGGCCAGCCGCAGGGTGCCGCGCAGCGTGCCCTTCGCGTCGGGCAGCAGGTCGTCCAGGTTCAGCGGCGAGAGCCGGGCGTCGATCGCCATCACCCGGTCGACGCGACCCTCGGCGTCGATCCGGCTGTTGCCGGCGCGCAGCGCGACCTCGCCCGAGTAGACCGGCTGCACCGTGTTGCTGGCCAGCGCCTTGAGCTCGGCGTGGGCGTGGCCGTCGAGCGCGCGTCCGCGCAGCTGGCCGCCGATGTGGGGGACATCGACGGTGGCGTCGTAGCCGCCGTCCTCGCGCGCGCTGCCCTGGCTGGCGAGGTTGGCGTCGACCGCGCCGTTCCAGCCGTCGACGAAGAAGCCCGGGTCGAAGCCGTCGAGCGTGGCCTTCGCGTCCCAATGCAGGCGCGGCGCGACGCCGGCGGTGCCCTCCACGTCGATGCGTCCGCGGTCCAGCGCCAGGTTCACGCTGGCGGTGTAGTCCTCGCCGTGCGCGGTGGCGTGCGCCTTGCCGTCGAGCGTGCGTCCGCGCAGCGTGCCGCCGAGCTTGGGCACGTCCAGCGTCGCCTCGAAGCCGCCGACGTCGAGCGCACGGCCCTGCGTGGCCAAGGTGCCGTCGATGTCGCCGTCCCAGCCGGCCACGAAGTAGCCGGGGTCGAAACCGTCCAGGGTCGCGTCGAGCTTCCAGCGCGTGGCCGGGTTCCAGGCGATGTCGCCGTGGGCGTCGAGCGCGCCGGTCGGCGTGGTCGCGCGCAGCGACTTGAGCGCCATGCCGCCGTCGCGGCCGCGGCCGTCGAGTACCACCTCGGCGCGTTCGCCGTCGCGGCTGACGTCGGCCTTGCCCGCCACGGCCCAGGCGGCCGTGGTGCCCGCCAGGCCGAGGTCGGCGTCGACCGCGATCACCGGCGTCGCCTCCGTGCCCGTGGCCGGATTGGCCGCCGCACCGCCGAAGCGCAGGCCGCGCGCATTGGTCGCATAGCGGAACGTGGCGTGTTCGGGATCGCTGAAGTCGCCGCGCCCGCGCGCGGTGATCGTGCCGTCGAAGATGTCCAGCACCAGTGGTTCGAACGCCAGCACCTTGTCTTCCAGCACCAGCTTCGAAGGCCGCACGGTGGCATGCAGGTCGCCCTGCTCGAAGCGGCCCTGCAGCGTGGCGCGGCCGCCGACCCCGTCTGCCTGCAGCTGCAGCGACAGCGGGTTTTCGCTGGCCTCGTCTGCGCCGGCGAGCAGGGCGGTGTCGATCTTGTCGGCGCTTGCGCGCAGCTGCCAGCTTGGCCGGTCCCTGCCGGACAGCGACAGGCGGGCGCGCACCTGGCCCGGCAGGGCGCCGCCGACGCCGACTTCCAGGTGCTCCAGGTCGCCGCGCGCGATCACGCCCACCTGCAGCGCGCGGCGCAGCGGCAGCGTGCCCGATGCCACCGGGATCACCGCGGTCGCGGCCAGGTCCATGCGGTAGTTGTCGCGCGGCGCGTAGTCGCCGTGCGCGGTGAAGCGGCCGCGGTCGCTGTCGACCACGACGTGTTCCAGGTGCAGCGTCTGGGTGCGCGCATCGAGGCCGCCGCGCACGCGACGGATGTCGATCAGGTGCTCGCCCTCCTGCGAGACGCGGAAGCCGTCCACCTGGATCGCGTCGGCCTGCAGCCCCAGCGGCGGGGTGATGTCGGGCAGCACTTCGGGCCAGGTGGGCAGTTCGAACGGTGAATCGGTCTTCGGCAGATCGAGCGTGGCGCCCTCGACGATCATCGTGTCCAGCCGCAGCAGCTTGCCCAGCAGCGGGCGGATGTCGGGATCGATCACGATCCGGCGCGCGGTGAACGTCAGCGTGCCCGGCTCCGGGCACTGCCCGTAGGGCACCGGTTCGCCGCCTTCCTGCGGGCAGGTCTTCTGCACGAAGCGCACGTCGTGCAGCGTCATCGGGCCGCGCGCCGGGCCCTCGGCGCTGGACCACGACAGTTCGACGCCGGCCGGCAGCCGCGCCTTGACCTGGGCGAGCAGGAAATCGCGCCCGCCCAGCGTGGACAGCAGCCACCACGCCACCACCACGACCAGCAGCGCCAGCCCGACCGCGGTGAACGCGCTGCGCCGCGCCAGCTTGCGTGCCCGCGCGCGGCGCTTGGCGCGCAGTTCGGCGATGCGCGCCTCGCGCTGCTCCGGCGTCAGGCCGGGGTCGATGCGCGGGCGGCGGCGGAAGCCCGGCGCCATGTCAGAACTCGGCCCCGATGCTCAGGCCGATGGTGAACGGCGAGTCGGGGTGGTCGAGGCCGCGCGCGATGTCGAAGCGCAGCGGACCCACCGGCGAGCGCCAGCGCACGCCCACGCCCACGCCGGTGTGCCAGTCGGGGTCGGTGCCATCGAAGGCGCTGCCGCTGTCGACGAACACCGCGCCGCCCCAGCTGTCGGTGAAGTAGCGTTCGAACTCGGCGCTGGTGGTGACCACGTTCTTGGCACCGATCGAGAAGTCGCCGATGCGCGGGCCGACCTCGCGCCACTCGTAGCCGCGGATGCTGCGGTCGCCGCCGGCGTAGAAGCGCAGGCTCGGCGGCATCGCGGTCAGCGCGTCGGTGAAGGTGTGGCCGAACTCGCCGCGCACGATCAGGCGGTTGCGCTCGCCCAGGCCCTTGAACCAGCTCGCACGCGCGTGCAGCTGGGTGAAGCTGGCGTCGGAGCCAGCGCCCTCGACGCCGCCGCGCAGGGTCAGCGAGCCGCCGATGCCGCGGCGCGGGAACATCTTGCTGTCCACGTCCACGTATTCGGCGGTGAGCGACGGATAGGTGAACGTGGCGTAGCGGTACGCGGTGGGCGTGTCGGGGTCGCCGTCGTCCTCGTCCATGTAGGCCCAGCGCTCTCGCAGCACGTGCAGCGAGGCGACCAGGTTCAGATGCCGGTTGTACTGGCCGCTGCGGCTGGCCACGAACTCGACCCGGCGCGTGTCGATGTAGTCGGTCTGCTCGTCGGCGAACTGCAGGCTGGCGGTGTACCAGCCGTCGAGCCAGGCGAATGCCGGGATGCGGTACTGCAGGGTCAGCGTCTTGCGCTTCTGCGCGTAGTCCAGCTGCGCCAGCGCCTTGTGCCCGCGGGTGTTGACGTAGCGGCGCTCCAGGCCCAGCCGCACGCCGGGCCCGCTCTCGGTGCCGTAGCTCAGGCCGGCGGTGTAGACGTCGCGCTTGGCCGGGGTGAGCGTGACCTCGATCGGGACTTCGCCGTCGACGGCCTTTTCCGGGTACGGCTGGATGTCGATGCGGCTGAAGTAGTCCAGCGCCACCAGCGACTCGCGCAGGCGGTCCAGCCGGCCCTGGTGGTAGTACTGGCCCTGCTTCCAATACACCAGCTTGCGCAGCAGGCGCTCGCGCACGACGCGCTTGGGCGTCTGTTCGAAATCGATCGGGCCCATGTCGTAGCGGTCGCCGCTGGTCCAGACCAGGTCGATGTCGGCGGCGTTGTCCGCGCGCGTCACCTCGACCCGGTGCGAGGCGAAGTCGGCGTCGAAGTAGCCGCGCTCGGCCAGGCGCCGCGTGATGCGGGTCTTGCTGGCCTCGTACAGGGCGTGGTTGAAGACGTCGCCGGTGTTGGGCTGGAACTTGCCCAGGTCGCGCCTGAGGTAGCGGTCGCGGCCGCCCGCGCCGACGATGGCGATGTCGGCGTTGCGCACGCGCACCGGTTCGCCGGGATCGACCGTGATCACCACGTCCAGGCCGCCGTCGCCGCGGTTGCGTTCGACGGTGATCTGCGGCGAGTAGTAGCCGAACGGTTCCAGCGCCTCGCGGGTCTCGTCCTCGGCCTCGCGCACCAGGTAGGCAAGGCGGCGGCCGGCCAGGTCCTTGCCGATCGCGTCGACCAGCGACAGCGAGACGCGCACGTTTTCGGTCATGGGGTCGTCGAGGCCATGGATCTCGACCGAGCGCACGGTCGCCGCATCGGCGACGCCGCAGGCGATCAGGAGCAGGGCTGCGGCGGCGGTGCGGGGGAAGGCCGGGAGCATGCGGGGAGCATAACCGGCACGTGTCAAAAGACGATTAACGGGTCGATCACGGGCGACGGTCGCGTAGGGAGCGGCGCCCGGAATGGCCGGATGCGGTAGGAGCGGCGGAAGCCGCGATGGCTTTGCCGCTAAAGCCTCGCGGCTTCCGCCGCTCCTACAACAGCGATGGCAACGGGGTCCGTGCTCAGCCCGACAGGTGCTCGATTGCCGCCACGCTGCCCAACCGCTCCGACAGTCGCCGCAGCAGCGCGAGCCGGTTGTTGCGCAGCGGTGCGTCCTCGACGTTGACCATCACCTGGTCGAAGAACGCATCCACCTGCGGCCGCAGCCGTGCCAGGTGCGCGAGCGCGTCGACGTAGTCGCCGTGGGCCAGCGCGTGGCCGGTTTCGGCGTACACCGCCTCGACCGCTTCGGCCAGCGCGGCTTCCGCCGGCTCCTTCAGCAGCGCCGGATCGACCGCGTCCGGCACGTCGTCGCCGGCCTTGCGGAGGATGTTGTTGATGCGCTTGTTGGCCGCGGCCAGCGCCTCGGCTTCGGGCAGCGCGGCAAAGGTACCGATGGCGTCGACGCGGCGGTCGAAGTCGTACAGCGAGGCCGGGCGCAGCTCGGCGACGGCGTTGAAGTGCTGGGCCGGCACGCCCTTGTCGGCGTAGTAGCCGCGCAGGCGGTCGAGGATGAAGTCATGCACCTCGGCGCGATCGGCCGGCACGGCCGGGCCGTCCTTCTTCCCCGTCGGCAATGGGCCGATCGTTGCGATCGCCGCGTCCAGCAACTGCGGCAGGTCGAGGTCGAAGCCGCTTTCGATCACCGTCCGCGCCAACCCCAGCGCATTGCGCCGCAGCGCGAACGGGTCCTTGTTGCCGGTCGGCTTGAGTCCCGCGGCGAAGCCGCCGGCCAGCGTGTCCAGGCGCTCGGCGATCGCCAGCACCTTGCCCAGCGGCGACAGCGCGATGTCGTCGGCCGAATAACGCGGCTGCCAGGCCTCATCGAGGGCATTGGCCAGCGCATTGCGGTCGTCGTGCGACAGGTCGTCGAGCGCGGCGTCCTGCATCGCGTAGTAGCGGCCGGCGATGCCCTGCAGCTCCGGGAACTCGTTGACCATGCGCGACTGCAGGTCGGCCTTCGACAGCGCCGCCGCGCGTTTCGCCAGCGCCGGGTCGACGCCGACCTGCGGCGCGATCGCCTCGGCAAGCTTCGCCACGCGCGCGACCTTGTCGGCCACCGTGCCCAGCTTCGCCTGGTAGGTGACGCTGGCAAGGCCGTCGTTCATCGACGCCAGGCCCTGCTTCATGTCCTCGATGAAGAAGAACTGCGCGTCGGCGAAGCGCGGGCGGATCACGCGCTCGTAGCCCTTGCGGATTTCGGTCGGGTCCTTCGGATCGATGTTGGCGATGCCGATGAAGTGCTCGCTCAGGCGGCCGCCGTCACCCAGCACGGGGAAGAACTTCTGGTTGGCTTCCATCGTGGTGATGAGGGCTTCGGGCGGCACGGCGAGAAACCCGGGTTCGAACGAGCACGCCACCGCCGCCGGCCATTCGACCAGGCAGTTCACCTGGGCCAGGTTGTCGGCGTCGATGCGCGCGCTGCCGCCGGCCTGCTTCGCTGCGGCCTCGACTTCCTCGACGATGCGCGCGCGGCGCTCGTCGGGGTCGACCAGCACCTTCGCCCCGCGCAGCGCGTCGACGTAGTCCTCCGCGCGCCCGACCCACACTGGCTTGTCGTGCATGAAACGGTGGCCGCGACTCATGCGGTCGGCGCGGATGTCGAACAGCTCGCCTTCGACGACCTCCTCGCCCAGCAGCAGCACCAGCCAGTGCAGCGGCCGCGCGAAGGCGTGGTCGTGGTCGCCCCAGCGCATCGGCTTGGGGATCGGCATCGCCGCGACCGCCTCGCGCAGGATCTCGGGCAGCAGCGCGCGCGTGGCCACGCCCGGCGTCACCGAGCGATGCACGAAGCGCTCGCCCTTGTTGTCGGTGGTGCGCTCGAGCGCGGTCCACGCCACGCCCGCCTTGGCCGCGAAGCCCTGCAGCGCGCGCGTGGGCTGGCTGTCGGCGTCGAGAGCGATGTTGAGGTAGGGGCCGAGGACTTCCGAGGCCTGCTCGGGCTGCTCGATGGCAACGGACGGAAGCATCACCGCCAGCCGTCGTGGTGAGTACAGCGGTTTCGCTTCGCCGCGTTCCACCGCGACACCGCGCTTGCCCAGCGCATCGATGACGCCATCGAACAGCGCCTGCGCCAGTCCGGGCAGCGCCTTGACCGGGAGTTCCTCGGTGCCCAGTTCGATGAGCAGGGATGTGGTGTCGGACATCGAAAGCCTCTTGCCTTGAAGTCCTCCCCTTCAAATGGAGGAGGCCTTTGCTCTGAACTCCTCCCCTTCAAGGGGAGGATTTAGGTGGGGATGGGTTTCCGTGACGGCGCCGCGGCGTGCCGGAACCCCATCCCCTCCCCAGCCCTCCCCTTGAAGGGGAGGGAGTGTGATTCACGCTGCTTTTGCGGCCTGCTTCAACCCCGGAAACCCGAGCTTCTCGCGCTGCGCCAGGTAGCTTTCGGCCACCGCCTGCGACAGCCGGCGCACGCGCAGGATGGTGCGCTGGCGCTCGGTGACGGAGATCGCGCGGCGTGCGTCGAGCAGGTTGAAGCTGTGCGAGGCCTTCATCACCTGCTCGTAGGCCGGCAGCGGCAGGCCCAGTTCGACCAGCCGCAGGGCCTCGGCCTCGCAGGCGTCGAAGCGGTGGAACAGCTCGGCCACGTCCGCATGCTCGAAGTTGTACGCGCTCTGCTCGACTTCGTTCTGATGGTAGACGTCGCGGTAGGTCACCGGCGTGCCGTCCGGCCCGTGCGTCCACACCAGGTCGAACACGTCGTCGACGTTCTGCAGGTACATGCACAGCCGCTCGAGGCCGTAGGTGATCTCGCCCAGCACCGGCCGGCACTCCAGTCCGCCGGCCTGCTGGAAGTAGGTGAACTGGGTGACTTCCATGCCATTGAGCCAGACTTCCCAGCCCAGGCCCCAGGCGCCGAGCGTGGGGGATTCCCAGTTGTCCTCGACCAGACGCAGGTCGTGCACCAGCGGGTCGATGCCCAGTTCCTTCAGCGAGTCGAAGTACAGCTCGACGATGTTGTCGGGCGAGGGCTTCATCACTACCTGGTACTGGTAGTAGCGCTGCAGGCGGTTGGGGTTCTCGCCGTAGCGGCCGTCGGTGGGGCGGCGGCAGGGCTGCACGTAGGCGGCGTTCCACGGCTCCGGGCCGAGCGAGCGCAGGAAGGTGGCCGGGTGGAAGGTGCCCGCGCCGACCTCCAGGTCGAGCGGCTGCACCAGCACGCAGCCCTGCGCGGCCCAGTAGGCGTTGAGCTTCTGGATGAGCTGCTGGAAGGTCGGTCCCTGCATTGGCGCCGGTCGCGGGAAAAGGCCGGCCAGTATAGCGGGCGGGGTCACCCGGCCCGGCGACGCGGGGCGCCGCGGCGGGGATAATCACGGCCATGTCCGCATCCCCAGACCCCCGCTTCCTGATCGTCGAGACCGGCCAGCCGGTGCCCTCGATGCGCCGCCACGGCGGCTTCCCGCACTGGATCCGCAGCGCCGCCGGCCTCGCGCGCGGCGAGGTCGACGCGGTGGACGTCGAGGGCGGTGAATCGCTGCCGCCGCGCGACGGGCTGGCCGGCGTGATCGTCACCGGCTCCGGCGCGATGGTCACCGAGCGCCGCGACTGGAGCGAGGCCACCGCCGCCTGGCTGCGCGACGCCGCGCATGCCGGCGTGCCGGTGTTCGGCATCTGCTACGGCCACCAGTTGCTGGCGCACGCGCTGGGCGGCGAGGTCGGCGACAACCCGAACGGGCGCACGATGGGCACGGTGCCCGTCGAGCTGCTGCCGGCGGCCGCCGGCGACCCGCTGTTCGCCGGGCTGCCCGGCCGTTTCCCCGCCCAGGCCACCCACCTGCAGAGCGTGCTGCGCGCGCCACCGGACGCCACCGTGCTGGCGCGCGCGGCCCACGACGACTGCCACGCCTTCCGCTGGGGCGAGTCGGCGTGGGGCGTGCAGTTCCACCCTGAGTTCGGCACCGTGCACATGCGCGGCTACGTGCATGCGCGCGCCGACGCGCTGGCGCGGGACGGCCTCGATCCCGGACGCATCGCCGCGGAAGTCGTCGCCGCCCCGCAGGCGCGCCGCGTGCTGCGCCGCTTCGTGCGGCACGCCCGGGCCACCCCCGCTCGCCGCTGATGGCAGGCGCGACTGCAGCCGAGCCCCGAGTCCCGAGCCCAGCTCCCCGTCGCGTACGATGACGGCCTGTCTCCCCAACCCCGTGTGAGCCACCCAAACCGATGTCCACCCACGCAAGAGGCCCCGCCGCCGGCTGGTCCTGGCTGAAGCAGGCGATCAACCTCGGCCGCAGCAATCCGCGCGCGATATTCGGAGCGGTGGCACTGCTGGCGCTGGTCGCAATGGTGCCGAGCCTGGTGCAGGTGGTGGTGTCCGCGCTGGGGCTGGGGGCGAACGTGTCGATGGCGGTGATGGCCGCATGCACGCTGGTGATGGCGGTGGTGTATCCGCTGCTGATCGGCGGCGTGCTGCGGGTGATCGACGACGCCGAGCACGGCCGGCCCACGCACGCCGGTGCGCTGTTCGACACCTTCCGCCCCAGCGACGACCGCAACCGGCTGGTCGGCTTCGGGGTGGTGATGTTCGTCGCCTACCTGGCCGTGTTCGTCGCGGTGGTGGCGCTGTTCGGCAAGGACGTCTCGGCCTGGTACATGGAGCTGCTGGCGGCCAGCACCCAGAACGATCCGGCAGTGCAGGCGCAGGTGCTGCAGGACATCCCGCCGGGGTTCGGCAAGCTGATGGCGCTGGGCATCCTTGCGGGGCTGTTCTTCGGCGGCGTGTACGCGATCGGCTTCGGCCAGATCGCGCTGCGCGGGCACGGCGTCCGCAGCGCGCTGGCCGACGGCGTGTCGGGCACGCTCCGCAACGTGCTGCCGATCGCGCTGCTAGCGCTGGTGGCGTTCGTCGGCTTTTTCGCGTTCGCGCTGGTCACGATGCTGGTGATCGCGCTGCTGGCCGGCATCGGCGGGCTGGTGCATCCGCTGCTGGCGGCGCTGCTGGCGGCACCGGTGTACTTCGCCGCGCTGCTGGTGCTGTACGTGGTGATGTTCGGCGTCATGTACTACATGTGGCGCGACGTCTGCGACGAAGGCGACGGGCAGGCGCCGCCGCTGCCGCCGGACCGGCTGGAACTGTGAAATCCCGGCAGGAGCGGCTTCAGCCGCGAACTTTTTGCGCGGGCACGGAACAGTCAAGAACTCGCGGCTGAAGCCGCTCCTGCAGCCGCGGGTGCGTCAGAGACCGAATGCAGCGTTCAGGCCGCTCTCCAGCGCCGCGTTGGTGGCGCCGAACCAGACCGCCACCACCCACCACAGCGCCAGCAGCTGCACGCCCAGCCATGCCCGTGCCAGCGGCGGAAGCTTCGCGCGTGGATCGGCGTCCTGGACCACGGCGGTGCCGCTGAGCAGGTCGTGCAGCGCGCGCCGGTCGGGGCGCAGCAGGACCAGCGCGTGGCCGATGTTGAGGGTCAGCCAGGACAGCGCGCCGGCGGCGTGGCGCAGCAGCGCGCGGCCGCGGTCGATGCGCGCGCCGGCCGCGTCGACCACCCGCAGGCCGAACAGGCACTGGCCGGGCGTGGCCTGCCGCGGCCCGGCCTCGAACAGCGCGTGCCAGCCGGCGCCGAGCAGGACGAAGACCAGCAGCGGCGGCCACAGCAGCGCCCACAGCGACTGCGACACCGCGTCGATCGCCGCGCGCAGCGCCGGATCGGCCAGCCACTGCGCCACCAGCGCCGACAGCGGCGTGCCGTCGGCCAGCGCCTGGCCGAGGCTGCGGCCGGCGGCGTCGAGCAGCGACAGGTAGTCGCGCGCCAGCGCGCGCGCGGCGGGCGCGGCCCACGGCCAGCACAACAGCAAGGACAGGATCGACAGCGGCGCCGCGTCCAGCGACCAGGCCGCGTAGCGGCGCCAGAAGCCGGCGGCGGTCATCCGCCGCTGCCGGCGGAATCACCCGCCGCCGCGTCCGCCTTCGGCGCCACCGCGCGTGCGGCGATGATCCCGGCTTCGTACAGCCCGATCATCGGGATCGCCAGCAGCAGCTGCGACACCACGTCGGGCGGGGTGATCACCGCGGCGACGACGAAGATGCCGACGATCGCGTAACCGCGCCATTCCTTCAGCTGCGCCGGCGTCACCCAGCCCAGCAGCACCAGGATCACCAGCGCCACCGGCAGCTCGAAGCTGATCCCGAAGGCCAGGAAGATCACCAGCACGAACTCCAGGTACGCGTTGATGTCCGGCGTGATCGCGACGATGTCCGGCTTGAAGTGCAGCAGGAAGTTGAACACCATCGGCAGCACGAGGAAGTACGCGAACGCACAGCCGGCGTAGAACAGCGCCACCGCCGAGGTCAGCAGCGGCAGCGCCAGCCGCTTCTCGCGCTTGTACAGGCCGGGCGCAATGAACGCCCAGGCCTGGTACAGCAGCCACGGCGCGGCGATGAACACCGCCACCAGGAACGCCAGCTTGATCGGCGCGAAGAACGCGCCGGCCGGGTTCATCGCGATCATCTGCTGCCCGGCGGGCAGCCGCGAGACCAGCGGCAGTGCCACCCACGTGTACAGCTGGCTGGTGAACGGCAGCAGCGCCACCAGCACCAGCAGCACGCCGGCGATCGCGCGCAGCAGGCGCGCGCGCAGCTCGACCAGATGGTCGAGCAGGCTGCCTTCGCCGCCGTCGTCAGGCGCGGTCATCGCGGGCCTCGCCGGAGGCGTCGTCCGGTTCGGGTTCGTAGCCGGGCGCGTCGCGGCGGTCGGTGGGGGTCACCGCCGCCGGCGGCTCGACCGCGGCGGCCTCGTCGCCGATCGCCCTGGTCGCGCTGCGCATGGCGTCGAATTCGCGCCGCGCTTCGGCGTCGGCCGCGCGCACCGAGGCGTCGATGTCGCGCATCTGCTCCTGGGTCTCGCGCAGGCTGCGCTTGAGTTCGTCGGCGGCCAGTTCGCGCTCCAGCTCGCTGCGCACCGAATACCACTGCGCGCGCGCGCGCCGCACCCACAGGCCGGCGAAGCGCGCCGCCTTCGGCAGCCGTTCCGGGCCGAGCACGAGCAGCGCCACCACCGCGATGACGAGGAGTTCGGAAAAACCGATGTCGAACATGGCCGGGCGCCGCGGAGCGCGGCGTCAGCGCTGGACGTGGTCGTCGTCGCGCTGCTTGTCCGACGCGGCCTGGTCCTTGCGCGACTGGTCGCCGAGCTGCCCGGCGGGCTTGTCGTCGTCGTCGCGCATGCCCTTCTTGAACTCCTTGACCGCGCTGCCGAGATCCTTGGCGCCGCTGGTCAGGCGCTTGGTGCCGAAAATGAGCAGCACGACCGCGAGCACGATCAGCCAGTGCCAGATGCTCAGACCGCCCATGGCTTGTCTCGCATGTACGTTGGAGGAACGCGAAGGATAGCGCAGCGCGTCACTGGATCGGCGGCAGCTCCTCGACCGTGGCCGGGTTGCCCTGGTCGTCGCCGACCGGCTCGAACGGCTGCGGCTGGGGCTCCGGGGGAGCCACGGCGGGGTCGGGCTGCGCCGGCACGGTGACGGGCTCGGCCGCCGGCACGTTCGCCACCGGCTGCGAGGCCGCATCGGTGCCGCGCGTGGCGCGGGCGGCGGCGGTGGCTTCCTCCAGCTGGTCGCGGAAGTTCACCACCGCGGTCGACGGGACCTGCGCCGCGCGGCCCTCGAAGATCATCCGCGGCGTGGTGTCGAGCCCGTACACCGCCTCGTTGGCCGCGTCGTCGATCGACAGCACCGCGCCGTCGAGCGCGACGCCGGCGAACAGCCCGCGCGCGCGCGACCACGACCAGATCTCGGCCTTGAGCTGGCCGTCGGTGGCCAGCGCCGCGCTGCGGCCGACCGGTCCGGCGGCCACGCCGGCGTCGGCGCCGAGGGTGACCTTGCCGTTGACGATCGACTCCAGGCTGCGGTCGTTGCGGAACACCAGCACCACGTCGGCCGACTGCACGCCGGCCTGGAAGCCGATGCTGCCGCCGGTGAGCTTGACGAACACCGGGTTCGACCAGGTGCCGTCGGGATTCTTCACCGACATCAGGCCGTGGCCGCGGCGGCCGCCGAGCACCAGCCCGACCTTGAGCGTGTCGGGCACCACCACGATCGCGCGCGCCTCGTCGAGCAGCTTGTCGGGGATCGCCGATTCCGGGATCGCCTGGATGTCGGTCAGCACCCGCACCGCGTTGGCCGAGCGCGCGTCTTCCTGCGCGCCGGCCCAGGCCGGGACAGCGGTGCCGACGGCCAGCAGCGTGGCGATGGCGAGCGTCGCCAGGCGCGGCGCGGCGTTGCGGGGAGTGGAAGGCGTGTTCGACATGTCGGGCTCCGGCAGGAAGTCGGGCGCGTCGCGAAACCGCGGCGCAATCGGCTGAAAGGTAGTGGGCGCGGGATGAATCCATTCTGAGGACCGCCGCTGCGCGCCATCGTTCCGTGCGCCCGTCCGGCGCGCGGCAAGCCCCGATTCTGCCACTCGACGGTGCCAAGCGCGGCCGGGCCTGCCATCCTATGCCGATGCCAGCCGCAACCGCCCGCAGCGCCGAAACCGGCGCCGAACCCTCCTTGCCTGCATCCACACAGGGCCTGCTCGTGGTCAACCTCGGCACGCCGCAGGCGCCGACCGCCGCGGCGGTGCGCCGTTACCTGGCCGAATTCCTGTCCGACCCGCGCGTGGTGCAGGTGCCGCGGCTGCTGTGGTGGCCGCTGCTGCACGGCGTGATCCTCCCGCTGCGCGCGCCGCGGGTGGCGCGCAAGTACGCGCAGGTGTGGCTGGACGACGGTTCGCCGCTGGCCGTGTACACCGCGCGGCTGGCCGCGGCCATCGGCGCGCGCCTGCCCGGGGTGCCGGTCGCGCACGCGATGCGCTACGGCGAGCCCGGCATCGACGCCGCGCTGCGCGCGCTGCGCGACCGCGGCTGCGGCCGGGTGCTGGTGCTGCCGCTGTACCCGCAGTACTCGACCACCACCACCGCGTCGGTGGCCGACGCGCTCGCACGCATCGCCAAGGATGCAGCCGAACTCCCGCTGCGCATGGTCGACCAGTACTCCACCGATGCCGGCGTGGTCGCCGCGCTGGCCGACAGCGTGCGCGCGCACTGGCAGGCGCACGGCCGCGGCGAGCGGCTGCTGATGTCGTTCCACGGTATCCCGCAGCGGCTGGTCGACGGCGGTGACCCGTACTCGACCCAGTGCCACGCCACCGCCACCGCGCTGGCCGCCGCGCTCGGGCTGGGGCACGGCGAATGGCTGGTCACCTTCCAGTCGCGCTTCGGCCGCGAGCAGTGGCTGCAGCCGGCCACCGACGCCACCCTGCGCCTGCTCGGCGAAACGGGGCTGGGCCGGGTCGACGTGGTCTGCCCGGGCTTCCCCGCCGACTGCCTGGAGACGCTGGAGGAGATCGCGCTGCAGAACGCGGCGCTGTTCCGCGCCGCGGGCGGTGGCACGCTGGCGTACATCCCCTGCCTCAACGACGCCCCGGCGCATGCCGATGCGCTGGCGGCGCTGGTGGTGCGCGAATTCGACGCGTGGCGCTGAGCGGCGTGGGCATGCTCGCGGACTTCGCGCTCGACATCCCGATGGGCCGCATCGCCGGCCTTCGCGGCGGCACGCCCGGTGCGCCGCGGGTGCTGGCGCTGCACGGCTGGCTCGACAACGCGGCCAGCTTCGTGCCGCTGGCGGCGGAATTCGAACGCACCGGCATGCACGTCGAGCTGGTCGCGCCCGACCTGCCCGGCCACGGCCGCAGCGCGCATTTGCCGCCGGGCGCGGACTACTCCTTCGCCGGCGCGCTGCACGCGGTGCTCGACATCGCCGACGCGCTGGGCTGGGACGAGTTCGCCCTGCTCGGGCACTCGATGGGGGCCGGCATCGCCAGCCTGGTCGCCGCGGGGGCGCCGGAGCGGGTGCAGCGGCTGCTGGCGATCGAGGCGCTGGGCGCGCTGCCCGAGGCGGCTGACCGCACGGTGGCGCGCCTGCGCGAAGCGGTCGCCGCCACGCGCGCGCTGCCGGGCAAGCGGCTGCGGGTGTTTCCCGACCTCGAACCCGCGGTGCGCGCACGCATGCGCGCCAACGAACTCGGCGAGGCGGCGGCGCGGCTGCTGGTCGAACGCGGTGTGCGCGCGGTGCCCGGTGGCTGCGAATGGAGCAGCGACCCGCGCCTGACCCTGCCGACGATGGTGCGCATGACCGAAGCGCAGGTGCGCGCGCTGATCGCCGGCATCGAATGCCCGGCCCGCGTCATCTACGCCGATCCGCCGCAGCGCTACCTGCCCGAGCCGCTGCGCAGCGAACACGCCGCGCTGCTGGCGCGCGGCGAGCGCATCGTGCTGCCGGGCGGGCACCACCTGCACATGGAGCGCCCGGCCGAGGTCGCGGCCGCGATCGGGGACTTCCTCGCGCGCGC